>ERZ778021.1162-NODE-1162-length-33712-cov-5.407879_pt1 | contig 33712 bp, 32 predicted proteins | sample MGYA00375751_ERZ778021 | MGnify/ENA primary metagenome ERZ778021 (study PRJEB29350, sample SAMN05389814) | bioreactor metagenome | isolation source: Thiocyanate stock bioreactor | place: South Africa: University of Cape Town | collected 2013-08-29 ... | reverse complement strand
CGACGGCGGCGCGTCGATCAGCTTGACCTGCAACGCCTGCGGGCCGCGCCGGCCCTCGGCCATCCCGAACTCGACGCGCTGTCCCGACTTCAGCGACTCCACACCCGCCGGCAGGGCAGCCTTGCGGACGTAGACGTCCTCGCCGCCGTCCTGCGAGAGGAAGCCGAACCCCTTGTCGGCGTCGTACCACTTGACCCTGCCGGTCGGCATCCTGCGCACCCGTTCCTCGATCGTTGCCACGCGGTCGCGCCGGGGTGACCCTCACCCCCGCACGACAAACGCGCCCTGCTGCTGCCTGGTCCACCGCACCTGATCGGTCGGCTCGCCTAGCGACACCGGGACGCGCAGGCACCAGCCTAGACCTGCGCACCCCGGGCGCGCACCGCCCAAAACCACCGACGGTCGGAGCCGAATGGCCCAACCGGTACGGCCGTCAGGCGTTCTTCACCGCCGCGGCGTCGGCCAGGTCGAGCAGCTCCACGGACTTCTCCCGCATCTCGACCTTGCGCACCTTGCCGGTGACGGTCATCGGGAACTCCTCGACGACGACCACGTAGCGCGGGATCTTGTAGTGCGCGAGCTTGCCCGTGGCGAACTCGCGGACCTGCTCCGCCGTCAACCCCGCGACGCCGTCGCGCAGCTTCACCCACGCGCACAGCTCCTCGCCGTACTTGACGTCGGGGACGCCGATGACCTGCGCGTCCAGGATGTCGGGGTGGGTGTAGAGGAACTCCTCGATCTCGCGGGGGTAGACGTTCTCTCCGCCGCGGATGATCATGTCCTTGCTGCGGCCGATGATGTTGACGTAGCCGTCCCCATCCATCGTCGCCAGGTCACCGGTGTGCATCCACCCTTCGGCGTCGATCACCTCTGCCGTGCGCGCCGGGTCCTCCCAGTAACCGAGCATGACGCCGTAGCCCCGGGTGCATAGTTCGCCGTCCTCCCCGCGTTCGACGACCTGGTTGGAGCCGCGCTCGACGATCCTGATCTCGACGTGGGGATGGACCCTGCCCACGGTCCCGACCCGCTTCTCGAGCGGATCGTCCTGGGCGGTCTGGGTGGAGACCGGCGAGGTCTCGGTCATCCCGTAACAGATCGTCACCCCCGACATGTTCATCTCGGTCACGACCCGTCGCATCACCTCGACCGGGCAGGGCGAACCGGCCATGATCCCGGTCCGCAGGGACGCGAGGTCGTACTCCTCGAAGCTCGGGTCATCGAGCATCGCGATGAACATCGTCGGTACGCCGTAGAGCGACGTGCAGCGCTCCTCCGCCGTGGCGGCCAGGGCGGCCTGCGGGTCGAAGGCCTCGCCGGGCACGACGATGCAGGCGCCGTGGCTGGTACAGGCGAGGTTGCCGAGGACCATCCCGAAGCAGTGGTAGAAGGGCACCGGGATGCAGACCCGGTCGGACTCCTCGTAGCCGCAGCCCGCGCCGGTGAACCAGCCGTTGTTGAGGATGTTGCGGTGGCTCAGGGTCGCGCCCTTCGGCGACCCGGTCGTCCCGCTGGTGAACTGGATGTTGATCGGGTCCCCCGGGTCGACGCCTGCCGCCCGCGCCGCGAGTTCCCCGTCCGAGACTCCGTCGCCGGCGGCGAGCAACTGCGGCCAATCGGGCGTGTCGAGCCAGGCGACCAGCTCTAGCTGGGGGAGCTCGGACCGCATGCTCTCCAGCATCTGCACGTAGCTCGAGCCCTTGAACTCGCGCGCGGCGACCAGGGCCCGACAAGCCGACTGACCCAACGCGTGGGCGAGCTCGGTCGTCCGGTAGGCCGGGTTCAGGTTGACCAGGACGACCCCGATCTTCGCCGTCGCGTACTGGATCAGGACCCACTCGGCGCGGTTCGGGGCCCAGATCCCGAGCCGGTCGCCCGCCTCCAGCCCGCGGGCGATCAGGCCACGGGCGACGCGGTCGACCTCGCGCTGCAGCTCGCCGTAGGTCAGCCGCACGCCTTGCGAGCGGACGACGAGCGCTTCCCGCTCGGGCCAGCGGGCGGCCGTCCGCTCGAAGTTGGCACCGATCGTCTCCTCCAGCAGCGGCTGCTCGGTCGGGCCGGCGCCCTGGCTCTGCGCCATCACCACCCTCCCGGTGCAGTCACGGCAACTTGCGCGGCTCCGGTCATAACTGGTACAACCGTACCACATTGACTTTGACCCGCACAACCGAAGGGACCAACTGAATGAGCGCCGAACGCACCGCGATGACCGTCCTCGGCCCGCTCCCGGCGGAGGATCTCGGCCAGGTGTCGATCCACGAGCACGTGCTCGTGGACGCCCGCAACTACGTAAGCGAGAAAGCCGGCGAGGAGGGTCCTTCGCTGTGGCCGTTGGAGCTCGGCAAGAGCGGGCGGCTGCGCCGCGTCTTCACCTTCAACGCCGAGAACCTGCTGATGGACGACGTCGACCTGCTGGTCGCCGAACTCGCCGCCTTGCGGGCGGCCGGCGGCACCACCATCGTCGACATGAGCACCGATGGCCTACGTCTCGACGTCGAAGCACTGGCCGACATCTCCCGCCGCAGCGGCGTCAACATCGTCCTCGGCACCGGCCTCTACATCACGCCGACCCGGCCCGAGCGCTACCGCGGCGTGGAAGAGCGCGCTCTGGCCGCCTGGATGACGAGCGAGATCATGGACGGGATCGAGGGCACCGGGATCCGCGCCGGTCATATCGGCGAGATCGGGATCACCGAGCTCGACGAGGAAGACCGCACGCTCCTTAAGGCGGCGGCACGGGCGGCCGCCGAGACCGGCGCCACGATCAGCATCCACCCCGGTTTCTCCCCTGGCAAAGACGGCCGCGCCATCGCCGACGTCCTCGAGGATGCCGGCGCCGGTCCCGACCAGGTCGTGATGGGGCATGGCGACGCCTTCGTCGTCGAGCACGACCTCGGCAAGCTGATCGAGGATCCCGGTCGGCCCTCGGTCCAGCTCGACTACCACCGGGAGCTGTTGCAGCGCGGCTACAACATCTCCTTCGACTGTTTCGGCCACGACTGGTCGATGGAGGACATCGACTGGATGCTGGAGACCGACTGGCATCGCCTGGTCGCGGTGGCGACGTTGGTCACCGAGGGCTACGCCTCGCAGCTGGTGCTGGGATGCGACATCTTCGCCCACAGCCTGATGAAGCAAGGCGGAGGCGCCGGCTACGGGCGGGTCCTCGAGTGGGTGGTGCCGGCGCTGCTGCGCCACGGCGCCTCCGAGGAGGACGTGCGGAAGATGACGGTCGAGAACCCCGCCCGTCTCCTCGGCGTCTTTTAGACACGCGCATGGAACCGTTCGAAACCACCGAGACGATGGAGCGCGAGGAGCTCCGGGAGCTGCAGCTCGAACGACTGCGGGCCCTGCTCCCCCGGGTTCGCGACGCGGTCCCCACCTACCGGGGGCGCTGGGAGGAGGCGGGAGTAGACGTCGACGCGATCGCCGCGCTCGATGATCTCGCCCGACTGCCCTTCACCCGCAAGGCGGACCTTCGCGACACCTATCCGTTCGGCCTCTTCGCCGTCCCGCCCGAGCAGGTTGCCCGTATCCACGGCTCTTCGGGGACGACCGGCAAGCCGACGATCGTCGGCTACACCGGTGAGGACCTCGACCTGTTCGCGACGATGGTCGCCCGCTGCCTGGTGATGGCCGGCGCGCGCCCGGGGATGAAGCTGCACAACGCCTACGGCTACGGGCTCTTCACCGGCGGCCTCGGCCTGCACGGCGGCGCCGAGCGGCTGGGGATGACGGTCGTCCCGGTCTCCGGCGGGATGACCGAGCGGCAGGTCACCCTGATCGAAGACCTCCGCCCCGACGTCATCTGCGTCACCCCCACCTACGCTCTCACGCTCTGCCAGGCCTTCCGCGAGCGGGGCGTCGCGCCGGAGGAGATCAGCCTGCGTTACGCGGTGCTCGGGGCCGAGCCCTGGACGGAGGCGATGCGCGAGGAGATCGATGCCGGCCTCGGCGTCCGGGCGACCAACATCTACGGCCTCTCGGAGATCATCGGTCCCGGCGTCTCCGGCGAGTGCGTCGAGGCGCGCCACGGCTCGCACCTGAACGAGGACCACTTCCTGGCGGAGATCGTCGACCCCGAGACCGGCGCGCCACTCGGCCCCGGCGAGGAAGGCGTCCTCGTGATCACGACCCTGACCAAGCAGGCCCTGCCCCTGGTCCGCTACTGGACCGGCGACATCACCAGCCTCGACGAGACCCCGTGCGCCTGCGGCCGCACCCTGGCTCGGATGGCGACGATCGCGGGGCGCACCGACGACATGCTGATCGTGAGAGGCGTCAACGTCTACCCGACGCAGGTGGCGACGCTGCTCGGCGAGGTCGCCGGGCTGACCTCCAACTACCGACTGGTCCTCCGCCGCGGCGCCACCATGGACGAGGTCGAGGTGGAGGTCGAGGCCCGCGAGGGAACCGACCGGCACACGCAGGACATGGCCTCCCACCTGGCCCGCCTGATCAAGGAGACGATCGGCTGCTCGATGACGGTGGCGGTGCTCGACCCCGGAGCCCTGCCGCGCTCCGACGGAGGCAAGGTGGTCCGCGTCCTCGACCAGCGCGGCGAACCAACCGCCCTGGCGGACCAGGCCTAAGCGCGGGGACGGGCGAGGGACGGCGAGGGCTCCTGGCCCGGGCGGCCGGGGACGCCCAGGACGCGACGCTTTCGCAGGGAATGGCACCGGCTCGTCTGCGTCCCGTGGGGAACGTCAGGGAGATGCGGATGCTGCGACAGTCGCGCGGCTCGGTGACGGCCCACGCGCCTTCGTGGCGAGCCTCGCGTCCTCGTCACGCCTCCCCGGCGCCCCTCATACGTCCCCCGCGCACCGGTCCCTTCGGGTCGCGCCATCCCGGCGTGGCCTCGATCCCCGGTGAGTCGTGGGGTGGCCGCGCACGCCGATCGTCGGCCGCGTACCTTCCCCGCCGGCCGCGCGCGCCCGGGCTCAGCTCAGCGCTCGCAGGCGCGGATCGACCAGGAGCTGGATCACCTCGACGACGGCGTTCGCGAGGACGAAGACGATTCCCACCACGAAGGTGACGCCGGCGATCGCCGGGATGTCGTTCGAGGCGATCGCACGGTCCATGTAAAGGCCGATCCCGGGCCAGGCGAAGATCGTCTCGACCACAGCAATCCCTGCCAGCATCGCCCCCATCTCCAGCCCGGCGATGGTCAGCGGCGCGTTCAGCGAGTTGCGCAGGGCGTGGCGCATCAGCACCTCGCGCTCGCGGAGTCCCTTGGCGCGGGCGGTCCGCGCGTAGTCCTGCCGCAGGGCCTGGCGGAGCGAGGAGCGCAGGGTGCGCGCGGTCAGCAGGGCCGGGGTCAGCGCCAGCGCCAGCGCCGGCAGGAAGAGGTGCCAGAGGACGTCGAGGAAGGCTTCCGGCCGACCGACGAGGAGCGCATCGAGGCTGACGAAGCCGGTCGGCCCGTCGACCGGCGCCGTGCTCGGCGACAGCTGCCCCCCGGAGGGGAACCAGCGCAGCTTGTAGTAGAGGAAGTAGAGGCCGATGAGGCCGAGGGTGAAGACGGGGATCGACGCTCCGCCGACCAAGACTCCGCGCAGCACGCCGGTGCCGCGGCGGGGGCGGGCCGTCACCAGGCCCACCCCCGCCCCGATCAGGACCGTCAGGAGCACCGCCGCGGCGAGCAGTTCGAGCGTCGCCGGCAGCGTTTCGCGCAAATCGTCGATCACCGGCCGATGCGTGTGGACCGACTCCGAGAAGTCGCCGGAGACGACCCGTCCCAGGTAGTTGACGTAGCGGGTCGGAAGTGGCTTATCCAGTTCCAGTTCGGCCCGTTTTTCGGCGATCACCTCCTTGCTCGCGCCGGCGCCCGCGTAGCTCCTCGCCGGGTCGCTGGGCACGACCGAGCCCAGCAGGAACACGATCGTGACCAGCGCCCACAGGACGAGGACGAGGCCGGCGGCGCGAGCGAGGAGGAAGCGGGCGATCACTTCTCACTGAGGTCCGCGTAGTCGACGGTGAACAGGTAGGTCGGCGTGTAGGTCAGCCCGGTCAGGTTTTCGCCGGCGACCATGACCTCGGACTTCTCCGCCAGCGGGATGACCGAGAAGTCTTCCCCGGCGGTCTTCGCCGCCTGCCCGTAAAGCGCTTCGGACTTCGTTTCGTCGGGCTCGACCCGGGCGGCGGCCAGCTCTTCGTCGAGCTTCGGGTCGGAGAAGCCGAACACGTTGAGGCCGCCTTCGGTGGCGTAGAGCGGTTCCAGCCACGCCGCCGGATGTGCCGCGTCGGGATTGAGGACGGCGAGCGCAGCGTTGGGCGCGCTCGAGGGATCGGCGAGGTAGCCGAACTGGGTTTCGATCGAATCGGCTCGCAGCTTCACCTTCCAGCCCGATTCTTCGAGGCTCTGCTGCATCAGCTCGGCGAGCTGCCGCAGATCGGTTGCGATGTTCGTGTAGGCGAGAGTGACTTCTTTCGAGGTCGGCGCCGGGACGACCGGGCCCGGGTCCGGGAGTGGGTCCTGCGACGCGTCGAGCAGGCTCGACGGCAGCACGTCTTCCGCCGGCGTCGCGGTGTCACCGTAAACCTGTTCGACGCTGGCGGCGCTGTCGAGGTCGGCGACGAACGCCCTCCGCGTCGCCAGGTCGTCGAACGGCGGCTTCGTCGTGTTGATCAGCATCGTCGTCCTGATGATCGCTTCGTCGAAGGTCTGCACCTGCAGGCTCGGGTCGGATTCGAGCGACTTCAGCTGGCTCGGTTCGATGCCGTGCGTGATCAGGTTGAGCTGGCCCGAGCGCAGTTGGAGGAGCTGGTCGCCGATGCTCGGCACGATCGTGATTTCGACCTTGGCCGGCTTCGCCTTCTTGCCCCAGTAGCCGTCGAACCTTTCGAGCACGATCGGCCCGGTCGGTTTGTAGCTGGCAAGCACGAAGGGACCGGTGCCGTCGGCGTGTTCGGAGAGCCAACCGGCCGCTTCGTCGTCACCGGCGTGTTCCTTCAGGGCTTTCGGGCTGACGATCTTCGGCCCGTACATCGAAGCGTTGTAGTCGAGGAAGGCGGCCAGCGGTTCGTTCAGTTCGATTTCGACCGCCTGGGGCGAAGGAGTGCGGATCGCCTTCACCTGGGCGAGCATGTAGGAGGGCGCCCCTTTGAGCGCGATCTCGCGTTCGAAGGACTGCTTGACCGCGGCCGAGTCCATTTCGGTGCCGTCCTGGAACTTGACCCCTTTTCGCAGCTGGAAGGTGTAGGTCTTCCCGTCCGGGCTGACCTTCCAGGAGGTCGCCAGGCTCGGCGCCAGTTCGGTCGTGCCTGGCTTGTAGGTGAGCAGCGTCTGGTAGACCGAGAGGATCACGGAGTCCCCTTCGACCGCGTAGAAGGTCGCCGGGTCGATGCCCCCCGCGATCTGTTCCTGGTAGGCGACCCGTACCTCCTGTTTCTGGGTCTCCGAGCCGCCGCTCGAGCCGCCGCTGGAACCGCATGCCGCTGCGGCCAGCGAAAGCGCGAACAGCGCGAGGGCGGTGACAACCTTCCGCATGATTTCTCCGTTCATCTAGACGTCGTCCAATAGGTCGCGAAGTCCGTCTCCGGCCATGTTGGCCGCGGCCGCGAGGACGAAGACGGCTACCGCGGGGGCAAGTGGGATCAAGGGGAAGCTGAAGAGCGCGTCGAGCCCTTGGTAGGCCATCGACCCCAGCTCCGGGGCGGGCGCAGGAGCGCCGAGCCCGAGGAACGAGAGGCCGGCCAGAGTCAGCACGAGGAAACCGAGGTCGACGCTGGCGGCGATCACCACCGTCGGCAGGACGCCGGGCAATACGTGCCGGATGGCGAGGCCGACGCGGCGCGCGCCGGCCAACCGGGCCGCGTCGAAATGCGGGCGGACGACGATCGCCCGCGTCTCGCCGCGGACGATTCGCGCGTACCACGGCCACCATACGAGCGTGACTGCGATCAGCGTGTTGATCAGGCTGGGACCGAGCGCCACCGCGACGGCGATCGCGATGATCGGCCCCGGCAGGGCAAGTCCGGCGTCGGTGGCGCGCATCAGGACGGTGTCGACCCAGCCGCCGCGGATGCCCGCGACGAGCCCCACGATCGAGCCGAAGATCGCCCCCACGCCGACGACCGCGAGCGCCGAGAACCAGGAGGTCCGCATCCCGTAGAGCAGGCGCGAGAAGAGGTCGCGCCCGATGTCGTCGGTGCCCAGCAGGCCGCCGTGCCCAACGGACTGGTATGGGGCGCCGATCGATTCGTAGGGATCGTGCGGCGCGATCAGCGGGGTGATGATCGCCACCAAGGTGATCAGCACGACCAGCCCCAGCCCCGTCCACTCCATCGGCCCCAGGGCGGAGAGCAGCAGGCGGCGGTTGCCGGCGAGAACCGGCTCCTGGCCCAGGGCGGTTGGCTCGGCTACAGCCATTCGCGCTCCATCGTCGGCACCGCCTCCAGCAGCTCGCGGGTCTTCTCGCTGCTCGGGTGGGCGAGGACCTCGGCGGCCGAACCACGCTCGACGATCCTGCCCTCGGACATGACCGCGATCTCGTCAGCGACGGCGCGGGCGACGGCGAGATCGTGGGTGACGAAGAGAAGGGCGACGTCGAGCTCGCGCCGCAGCTTGCGGAGGAGGTTGATCGCGACCGCCGCCAGGGAGACGTCGAGGGCCGAGGTCGGCTCGTCGCAGGCGAGCAGCGTCGGCGGCACGATCACCGCACGGGCCAGGGCCGCGCGCTGGCGCTGGCCGCCCGAGAGCCGGCCCGGCCGGGCCGCGGCGACCTCCGCCGAGAGCCCGACGAGGGCCAAGGTCTCTTCGACCCGCCGCCGCTGCGCCAGCTTGTCCAGCCCCTCACCCCGGAGCCGCTCCCGCAACATCGCGCCGATCGTCATCCAGGGGGTCAGGGAGGCGCCCGCGTCCTGGAAGACCATCTGCGGCCTGCCGCCGGGGGCGTGGCGGACGTCGCCGGCGTCGGCCTGCTCGAGGCCGACCGCGATCCGTAGCGTCGTCGTCTTGCCACAGCCGCTGGCGCCGACCAGAGCGAGCGACCCGGAGCGGGGAATGGTGAGGCTGACGCCGGCGACGGCCTGCTGCTCGTGGCGACGCGAGCTGAACGCCTTCTCGACGCCGACCAGCTCGAGCGCGGCACCGCCCGAGAGGACGGCGCTCGCCGTCGCCGGCGCCGCCGCGACCGCTTGGCGGCGGGGCCGCAGCTCGATTTCGGCCGAGCGGATGCAGGCGTCGAGGCCCGGGTGACTGGCCGCCGGGCGCAGCGCCGGCACGGCGGCGAGGCAGGCCTCGCGGACGAAGTCGCAGCGCGGCGCGAACGGGCAGCCCGGAGGTGGCTGCCGCGGATCCAGCGGCTCACCGCGAAGCGTCGCCAGCTCGGTCTCCGCGTCCGCCCCGGCGAGCGCGTGACGCGAGGCCAGGAGGCCAGCGGTATAAGGGTGGCTGGGGCTGACGAAGACGTCGTCCGGGGACCCGATCTCGGCGATCCTGCCGCCGTACATCACCGCCACCCGGTCGACCAGCTCGGCGGCAACCGCGAGGTCGTGGGTGATGAAGAGCATCGCCATCCCGAGCTCGTCCCGCAGCTCGGCCAGCAGGCGCAGCGTGGTGCGCTGCAGGGTGACGTCGAGCGCGGTGGTCGGCTCGTCGAGCAGGACGAGGGAGGGACGGCGGGCGATCGCCATCGCGATCATCACCCGCTGGCGCAGCCCTCCCGAGAGCTCGTGCGGGTACTGGTGAATCCGCCGGTCCGGTTCGGGGAAGCCGACCTGGCGCAGCGACTCTTCGACCGCCGCGGCCGAGTCGGCGGCCTCGGCGACCTGGCGGCCGATCTTCATCGTCGGGTTGAGCGAGGTCATCGGGTCCTGGAAGACGGCGCCGGCGCGCCGGCGGCGGGCCTCGCGCCTGGTTTCCGAATCGGCCGCAACCATCTCCACGTCGCCCAGCCAGGCCTCGCCAGTGAGCTCGGCCCCGGCGGGAGCCAGGCCGAGCAGCGCGTGGCCAAGCATCGTCTTGCCTGACCCCGACTCGCCGACCAGCCCAAGGATTTCGCCCCGCCCGATCTCGATGTCGACGCCGCGAACCACGTGGGCGCCGTCGGGGAAGCGTAGGTTGAGGCCGCGCGTGCGCGCGACCGCCTCCCGGTCGGCCGGCGCCGCGGGCGGCGATGGGGCCGCAACAGTTTTCCGTCCCACTCCCATGTAGCGCAACTACATTAGCGACGATCCTGGCGGATGACAACACTTACGTTTGAATTATCTCGAATCAACAACTACTATCGTCGCGGATGTGCAGAATGGCAGATCAAATTAGTGGCGACGCCGAGTTCCTCGCCGACGCCCGCCAGTGGTTCTGGCGCGGCCCGATCGAGCCGGGGATCGCCCTGATCGCCGAGCCCGGCCACGTCTTCAGCTGGCTGATCGCCGGCGCGGAGCGCTCGCTGCTGCTCGACACCGGGCTCGGCATCGCCGACATCCGCGAGCCGGTCGCCGCCCTCGGAGCCGACCAACCGCTCGTCGTCAACTCCCACGCCCACTTCGACCACGTCGGCGGCAACGCCCGCTTCGACGAGGTGGCGATGCACGAGTCGGCACCGGACTGGCTCCAGAGCGGCACCGACCCCGAGCTGCTCGACGCCTACGCGGGCGCCATGCCCGAGCTGTCCGCGGCCTGGCGGGCGCTGCTCGAGCTGGATCGCGAGTGCGCCTTCCTCGCTGGCCCCGAGGCCGTGCCACGGCCCTGGCCGCAGGCGGCGATCGCCGAGCGCGGCTGGCTCATCGAGCCGCCGGCGCCGACCCGCACGCTGCGCGACGGCGACGTCCTCGACCTCGGCGACCGCCGGCTCAGGGTGATCCACACCCCTGGCCACGCCGCCGAGCACATCTGCCTGCTCGACGAGCGGGCGGGAATCCTCTGGGCGCAGGACCAGGTCTACTACGGGCCCCTGCTGATCTTCGAGCGGGGCTCGAGCATCGAGGCCTTCGCGTGCTCCCCCCGCCGGCTCGCCGACGAGCTCGCCGGGGCGGTGCGCACCGTCTACACCGCCCACTGCCTGCGCTACTCGGTGCCGCCCCAGTTCCTCGGCGAAGTCGCTGCGGCGGCCGAGGCGGTGGCCGCCGGAGAGGCGGAGATGGCGCCGGCGCCGGCGCTCTTCGGCCCCGGCGTACGTGCCGCCGATTACGGTCACTTCTCAATCCTGGTGCCTGCCTGAAAGGGGAACGGATGCCTGCACGCGACGACGACGAGGCAAAGCTTCAGCTAGACGAGATCGACATGGCGATCATCGACCAGTTGCAGGAGGACGGCCGCCGCGCCTACGGGCGGATCGGCAAGGCGGTCGGCCTCTCCGAGGCGGCGGTGCGCCAGCGCGTCCAGCGGATGACAGAGTCGGGAGCAATCCGGATCGTCGCCGTCACCGACCCGGCGGTGATGGGAACCAAGGTGCGAGCGACGATCGGGGTCCGCTCGAGCGGCGACGCGCTGAAGGTTGCCGAAACGGTGGCGAAGATCCCCGAGATCGACTACGTCGTCGTCACCGCCGGCGGCTTCGATGTTCTCGCCGAGGTCCAGTGCCGCAGCGACGAGCACCTGCTCGAAATCCTCAACGAGGGGATTCGCGGCATCCCGGGCGTCTACGCCACCGAGACCTTCATCTACCTCGGCCTCTACAAGCAGACCTATCCCTGGCCGCCGGTATGAGCTCGGTCGAGGTTCCGGCCGCGATGCGCGCCGGGGACGAGTGCCTCTCGGTCCGCGACGGGCGCCTCTGGATCGAGGAGACGGCGGTCTCCGACCTCGCCCGCCGCTTCGGCACGCCGCTCTACGTGGTCTCCGAGGGCCAGCTGCGCGCCAACGCGCGGCGTTTCCGGGCCACGTTCGGCGCTGCCTGGCCCGAGGGCGAGGTCCTGATCATGCCCTCGATCAAGGCCAACTTCGCCCTCGCCCTGCGCCGCGTGCTGACCGAGGAGGGCACCGGCTGCGACGCCTTCGGGGCGGGCGAGCTGGAGGCGGCGCTGCGAGGAGGCGTCGAACCGGCGGCGATCTCGCTCAACGGCTCGAGCAAGGACCGGGCCCTGATCGGCCGCGCGGTCGAAGTCGGCGCCCGCCTGACGCTCGATTCGCCGGCCGAGTTGGAGCTGGCGCGCGAGGCCGCCCGCGAGCAGGGCAGGCGGGCGATGGTGCGGCTGCGGGTCCGGCCCTGGCTCGACCACGAGGAGGCGACCGGTCTGGCTGGCGCGACGACGACGATCCAGAGTGCGATCCAGCGCTACAAGCCGGGCATCCCGACCGAGCAGCTGCTGAGCCTGCCGGCGGAGGTCGTCGCGGCGCCGGAGCTAGAGGTCCGCGGCCTGATGGCCCACATCGGGCGCCAGAGTCGCGACCCCGCCGTCTGGGGAAGCCTCGGCCGCTGGGTCGGCGAGCTGTGCGGCGAGCTTGCGGCGCGCTGGGAAGGCTGGCGGCCACTGGAGGTCGACCTCGGCGGCGGCTTCCCGGTGCCGCGCGATCCCTATGGCACCGCCGACGAAGACCCGGGAGTGCCGCGACCGCCGGCGCCGCCGCTGGAGGCCTACGCCGAGGCGATCGCCGCCGGCCTGCGGGCGGGCCTCGCCGGCGGCGGCCTCGGCGGGGCGGGGCTGCGACTGGAGATCGAGCCCGGCCGCAGCCTCTACGGCAATGCGGGCCTCCACCTCACCAGGGTGCGGGGAGTCAAGGCCCAGCTCGATCCGGTGCGCCGCACCTGGATCGAGACGGACACCTCCGAGGTCTTCCTCGCCGACGCCGTCTTCGAGCGCAACCGCTGGAACGTGATCGCCGCCGACGCGGTCGAAGCGCCGTGCGAGCAGGTCGCCGACGTCGTCGGGATCAGCTGCAATCCGGACCTGATCGTCGCCGACGCGGCGCTCCCGTCCCTGCGGGCAGGCGACTGCCTTGCCGTCCTCGACACCGGCGCCTACCAGGACGCCAACGCCAGCAACTTCAACTTGATGTTGCGGCCTGCGACCGTGCTCGTGCACGACGCCGAGGCGGAGCTGATCAAGCGCGCCGACCGGCTCGAGGAGATCCTGATGCGCGATCGGATTCCGGCTCGCCTGGGTGGCGCCGGCGTGCAGGTCCTCGGCCTCGACCACGCCTCGGTGACCTGCGCCGACCTCGACCGCTCGCTCGCCTTCTACACCGGACTCCTCGGCATCCGCCTGATGGACCGCGGCGAGGACGACGGGCCGGAGCTGCAGACGATCTCCGGCCAGCCCGTGGCCCGGGTCCGTTGGGCCGACCTCGAGCTCGGCGACGGCCGAGTGCTGGAGCTGATCGAGTTCGAGCGGCCGCGTGTCGAGCCGGTCGCCGCCGGCAACCTCTACCCTGGCCAGGGACACATCTCGCTGCGGGTGGCCGACGCCGGGGTCGCCCACGCGGAGTTGGCGCGGGCCGGGGTCGAGGTCCGCTCCGCGCCGGTCGAGCTCGGCGAGGACGGGTTCTGGGGAGGCTGCCGCTGCTTCTACGCCGTCGACCCCGACGGGATGACGGTCGAGTTGATCGAGCGCCCCACCTGAGGGCCGTCGCCTGGCCCAAGGACCGTCGTCGCGGCCTGGTCGCCGCTCGTTCAGCCGCTCCCCTCGCCGAGCATCAGGGATATGAGTCGGTGCAGCGTCGGCTGCAGGACCGTGCTCACGAAGGTGGGGTCGCACTTGAAAAGCTGCTCGATCACGAGGCCGTCCATGCAGGCGCGGAGCGCGGCAGCATCGCGCGGCCCGGGCTCGCCGGCCAGGCGCAGGGCGGCGTCGATCTGCGCGTCGAGCGCCGCATTGGCGGCGGCGAGATCGTCGGCGAGGACACCGGCGCGGGCGGCGTCGGTGGCGAGCTCGAGGAGGACGATCCAGCCCTGCGGGTCGCCGCTCGCGTCGTCCCCGTACCAGCTCGCGATCTCCACGGCGATCTCGGCAGGGGTCAGTCGGCTGCCGGCGAGGCCGTCGAGGCGAGACTCGATCCGCGCCATTTCCTCGGCGACGAGCATCTTCAGCCCCTCGCCCACGAGCTGCTGCTTGGAGTCGAAGTAATAGGTGGTGGCCGAGAGCGAGACGCCGGCCACCTCGGCGACCCGGCGGTGGGTGACGGCCGCCGAGCCCTCGCGGCCGACCACCGCGATCACGGCCTCGAGGATCGCCCGCCGTTTCTCCTGCCCGCGCGCCTGCAGCTCGCGGGGCGCGGTGCGCGTCCGAGGGCTGTCGGGGGTGGAAGTCATCGTGGTACGTTTGTACCAGTTATGCTGAGGATGGTGCGAGATGATGAGCGCGGCCGGGTGCCGTCGCACGGCAAGGTAGCGATGGCGACCGGCGTTGGCGTGGCGCCGACCCCGTGAGTGCCGCGGCGCCAAACGCCCTCGCGATGCCCGCCGAGTGGGCGCGGCACGAGCGCACGCTGATGGCCTGGCCGGTGCGGGCCGAGCTCTGGGGCGAGTGGCTGCCGGCGGCCGAGGACGAGTACGCTGCGACGGCGAACGCGATCGCCGCCTTCGAGCCGGTGTTGATGGTCGCGCCCCCCGGCGGCGGCGACCGAGCCAGGTCCCGCTGCGCGGCGCGCGTCGAGGTCGTCGAGATGCCGATCGACGACTCCTGGCTGCGGGACAGCGGCCCGGTGATCGTCGGCGACGGCAACGGCCGTCGCGTCGCGCTCGACTTCGGCTTCAACGCCTGGGGTCGGAAGTTCAAGCCCTTCGACGAGGACGCGCGGGTGGCCGGACGGATCGCCGCGGTCCTCGGGCTGCCGGCGCGCGTCGTCGACATCGTGCTCGAGGGTGGCTCGATCGCGGTCGACGGCGGCGGCACGGTGCTGACCACCGAACAGTGCCTGCTGCATCCGAACCGCAACCCGGGTCTCGATCGCGAGCAGATCGAGGCGGTGTTGCTGGAGGCGCTCGGCGCGACCCGCGTCGTCTGGCTCGGGCAAGGCCTGGTCGAGGATCGCGACACCGATGGGCACGTCGACATGATCGCCGCCTTCCTCCCCTCGGGGAGGGTGCTGCTGCAGGACGCACCGCCACAGGATCCGAACCACGAGCACTGTCGCGAGAACGCCGACCGCCTGCGCGCCGCCGGCTTCGAGGTGGAGCTGATGCCCCACCTCGCCCACGTCCGCGCCGGCGAGGCCGAGTCGGCCCTCTCCTACATGAACCACTACGTCTGCAACGGCGGCGTGATCCTTCCACTCGCCGGCGCTGCCGACGACGACGGCGCGGTCGAGACGCTGCGGCGCGCCTATCCCGAACACGAGGTCGTCGGCGTCCCGGCGGGGACGATCGCCTTCGGCGGCGGCGGGCCGCACTGCATCACCCAGCAGGTGCCGAGCCGATGAGCGAGATCGAGCTGCGCACCTGCTACGACCCCCCTCCCTCGCCCGCGGCGACCGGCGGCGAGCGGGGGCCGGTGCTGCGCCTCGGGCTGGTCCAGCACCGCTGGCACCCCGACCCCGATGAGCACCGTGACGCCCTCGCCGCCGCGGTACGGCTGGCGGCCGCCGAGGGCGCGCGCATCGTCTGCCTGCAGGAGCTGACCCTGAACCGCTACTTCGCGATCGGCGCGGAAGGCCCGGAGGCCGCCGGGGCGGTGCCGGAGTCACTCGTCGACGGCCCAACGCGCCGCTTCGCCGCGCAGCTGGCCGCCGAGACCGGCGTCCCGATCCACGCCTCGCTGTTCGAGGCGAGTCCCGCGCCGGCGCCGCTCGGCTACAACACGGCGATCGTCGTCGCTCCCGACGGCGAGCTGCTGGCCCGCACCCGCAAGCTCCACATCCCCGTCACCGCCGGGTACCACGAGGACCGCTACTTCGCGCCCGGCCCGACCGACGGTGACCCGTACCCGGTGCTCGAGCTGGAGGGGATCGGGATCGGTTTCCCGACCTGCTGGGACCAGTGGTTCCCGGAGCTGGCACGCGCCTACTCGCTGGCGGGCGCGGGGGTGATCGTCTATCCGACCGCGATCGGATCGGAGCCCGATCACCCCGAATTCGACACCCAGCCCCTGTGGGAGTCGGTGATCCGCGCCAACGGAATCGCCAACGGCACCTTCATGGTCGCCGCGAACAGGATCGGCGAGGAGGGCGGGCTGAGTTTCTACGGCTCCTCCTTCATCTCCGACCCCTACGGACGGATCCTTGTCGCGGCGCCACGCGCCCGGCCGGCGATCCTCGTCGCCGACCTCGACCTCGCCCAGCGCCGCGAGTGGCTCGAGCTCTTCCCCTTCCTGCGGGCCAGGCGGCCCGAGGCCTACGAGCCGCTCGTCGACCGGCAAGTTCTCGAAGCGCGAGCCGCGCTCGCTCGGCGGGCCTCGCGTCCTCGTGACAGCTCCCGCGCGTCCCCGTGACGCCTCCCCGGCGCCTCCCGCCGGCCTCCCGCACCCCCGGCGCGGCGCCCATCATCCCGGCACCCGCGCATCAACCGTCAGGTGGCCGGGCGCCGACCAGCAGCGTCGAAGCAATCGCGGTGGCGACCGCCTCGCCGTCGCAGCTGACGACGATCCGATAGGACCCGAGCCGTGCGCCGCGGCGCTCCTCAACCGCCTCCGCTCGCAGCAACTCCCCCGGGACCGCGGCGCGGAGGAAGTGGATCGTGCCGGTGATCGCCACCACGGCCTCGCCGGGCCGTGAATTGGAGGCGGCGGCGAGCGCCGCGTCGGCGAGGCTGAAGAGGGCGCCACCGTGAACCTTCCCGAGGTCGTTGCAGTGCTCGGGACCGGTCGCCAGCTCGACCACCGCCCGCCCCACCTCGCGCTCGACCAGCCGCACGCCGAGACGCTGCGCGAAGCGGTCGGCGGACGAGAGCGGCCCGCCCCCCGGCGGACGTGCCCCAGGCATCCCCGCGCGGCTCGCCTCGGTCACCATGCCCTCGCACGAGGAGCTCGAGGACTGGTCTGCGTTGGCACGCGTCGTCAAGGGTCCGATCGATCGGTAGCCTATACTATCTCAGCGGCAGCCCATCCCTCGCCGACGAAGTGAAGGCTGATGCCCGAAACCCATGAAATCGCCACCGCCTACCTGGACGCGTTCTTCGCCGGCGAGACCCAAGAGGCGGCCCGACATCTCGCCGCGGGTTTCGAGTTCGAGGGACCGCTCTCCAGCTACGACACGATCGATTCGTTCCTCGTCGGCTCCGAACCGTTCCTGCAAAGCCTGCGCCCCGGCTGGCGACGGGTCTCCAGCTTCTCGGACGACCGCGAAGCGCTCTTCCTATACGAGCTGAAGACAACTGACGGCAAGACCATCCGCGTCGCCAATCAGTTGATCTTCGAGGGCGGACTGATCACACGCGAGACCGTCGTCTTCGATTCGCGCGCGAGGCGGGTAGACGGACGACATGTCGCGGATCTACACCATCGGCCACTCGACCCATGACCCGGAGACCTTTGCCTCCCTCCTGGCTCGCAACGGCGTCGAGCTGCTCGCCGATGTGCGCCACCATCCCGGCTCGCGGCACGTGCCGTGGACGAACCCGGGCTCGATCGAGGCGGCCTTGCCCGTCCCCTATACACACATCGTCGAACTCGGTGGGCGGCGCCGGCCGCGGCCTGGCTCGCCCAACGATTTCTGGCGCAATGCCGCCTTTCGCGGCTACGCCGACTATATGGACAGCGAGGGGTTCGCCGCCGGCCTCGAGCGGCTGCTCGTCGTCGCCGAGGGATCGGTGGCCATCATGTGCGCCGAGGCCCAATGGTGGCGCTGCCATCGACGGCTGATCGCCGACGCGCTCGTGGCGCGTGGATCGGATGTCGTCCACATCGACTCGCGCGGCGGCACCGAGATGCACCGACTCACCGACGCCGCCGTGGTCGAGGACGGCCGCATCGTCTATCCCGCGCAACGGGACCGGCTCGGGCCGTGATCCCCGATCCACACCCCTCGCGGAGGATCGGTAGCGAGAGGCGCCGCCCCGGCCGGCTCAGCCTGGCTGGACCGCGACGAGCCCGATCGCGCCAAGGTGCTTTCGCCGGCGACGAAACATGCGCCGCATCTCGTGCACCCGCCGGCGCTCGCGGGGCGCTTACGTCGCCTCCGGCCAGGCGGCGACCGAGGCGGCGAAGTCAGGGGGCGTCAGCACGACGAGCATTCGCGCCTCGCTCTCCCCGGGGTTCTCGAGCCGCACGTGGAGGCCGACCGGGATCGTCGCCACGGCCCCCGGCCCGAGCTCGGTGACCGCGCCGCTCTTCGACTCGATCAGCCGCAGTCTGCCCTCCCGCGGGAGCAGCAGGGTGGTCGAGTTGCCGTGCGCGTGCTCGGGCATCGCCGCCCCCGCCGGCACCGTCACGTCGACGACGCCGACCCCCGCGTCCTGATCGGCGCCGACCACCACCTCCGCGATCGGCCCGCCGGGGACCGCCCGACGTCGAGGGCCCTGGCCCAGCTCCCACCGTCGCACAGTCATGTCACATCGTCCTTTCGCTCCGAAGTTTTCACATGATCGCTGTGTAAAACCTTAGGCTACCCAAACACCAGGGGCTTTGCGGGCCTTTTCTGGATAGCGGGGGCAGGATTCGCGAACCTGCGACCTTCGGGTTGTGAGACCGCGCCGGGGGCTCGACTGAGGTATGTGGAGCTCGATTTCAAGCGGATTTCGCGAAATCGGACTCGGCTGAGATCGGCCGGACTCCGCGGGGCACCATGCCCTATTTCGTGCGACGCGCCACCCCCGCGTGCTTCCGCCCTCCGAAAGATCGGCGCATCCGCCGATCCCAGCCCTACGAGTAGAGGGAACGGCAGCCGTCGACCCACTCAGGCCAGGCGCCGGACAGACGCTCTTCGACCGCGCGGTCGATGGCCTGGGATTGACCCACGCGCGCGGTCACCTGGGCGTAGAGCGCGTCGAAGGTTGCGACCGAGGTGCCCGCCGGCGCCTGGCCTGGCGCGAAGAACCCGCCCAGATCATCGACGCCGAACCGGGCCCCGATAGACAAGAACACAAGGTGCCCGACGGCCGCGGCCGCCATGTTCGCGTGCTCCTCGACCCGGTCGTTGGTGACCTCCACACCCGCCGCCCTGACCAGCTCTTCTGCCCAGTCCATCAGCGCTCCGCTCTTCGAGGCGGCACTGGCGAACGAGGTCTTGAATGGCTTCTCAGCGCTCTGCTGCATCGCTTCGCCGATGACCCGGCAGAGGTTCTCGCGCTGCCTCAGGATCAGGGGTTCCATCCACTCGGGGCCGCCCAGTCCCCACTCGATCCGCAGAACCGCCTTGCCACCGGCGTCGACCCCGGTGATCGTCAGCTCGGTGCCCTTGAAGACCTCCTGGGTCATCTGCAACCGGGCGATCGATGCCAGCGGACAGAGCCGCCGGTACCCCGTTCGCCCACCCCGACGATCTCCTCGACCCCGATGCCTTCCTGGCCGAGGACGACGTCGAGGTGACGGCCGTAGGTCTCCTGCCGGTTTTGATCGGCGATCCCGGCATCCATGTAGAGGTTGACGTAGTCGTTGTTTGACACGGCTACCTTTCGGTCGCCGCTGCTCAGAAGTCCATGATGCTGTGCCGCTGCATCAGGTGGACCTGCATCGCCGAGACGGCGTTGGATTCGGGCACGGGACGGCCGCCCCCCCACGCTTCGTCCATCAGGCCGCAGACCGGACATTCGAAGGTGAAGGCGCGCTGCCCGTTGTTGTCGGTGACTTCGATCAGGTGGGACCGGTAGTGCTCGTACTTCTCCGTCTCGGGGATCGCCTCCGAGCAGAAGAAGCACTGATGCAGCTTCGGTCCACGTCGAAATAGAGACATCGGGTTCTCCTCCTTTGATCAACCGCTGTTCAACTCGGCGTCCGCCCGGGCGGCGATCTGCGCGATCGAGCCCAGCTCCGCCCGCATGTTCCGGCCGCCGTCGAGCACCGGCGCCAGGTGCTCCGCTTCGAATTGATGCCGCGCCTCTCCTCGCCACCGATCGGCAAGGCTCGAGACCCGCGACTCGAGGCTGCGCTGGGCGTCGGCCGCGGCGGACTCGAGGGCGGCCAGCCTTCTGCCGGACTCAGCCATGGATCTTCCCCGGCAGGTGGGTGATGCCTAGCTGGCGGGCGATCGCGATGCGATGCCGCCCCGAGTTGACGCTGAAGCTGCCGTCGGAGCGACGCGAGACGGCGATCGGATCGTCGCCGAGGAACATGTCGTAGACCCCGGCCGTGCGCCGCAAGCCGATTTCCCGGCCGCGGGCGGCATCGCGGGCCGCGAAGTCCGCGCGCGACTGCCCCGCCAGCACTCCGGGGCGGACCACCGTCTCCCAGGTTTCCACCGCCCAGCGGTAATCGCCGACCTCGGCCCCGCCGCGGCCGAAGTTGCCGCGGATCGGATTGTCCTCGAAGTCCATCCGGTCGACCGGCACGTCGACGAGGCCCGACACGCCGAAGTTCGGCACGCCGCCCGCCGCGGACGCCCCGGAAGGCGCTGGGACCGGCGCCGCGGCGTAGTCCGAGAGGGCCTGCAATTTGTGCTCGAGATCTCGGTTGGCGCTCGGCACCGCCTGGTTCGCGACCTGCTCGACCCGGCGCCGCAGGGCCCGCCCGTGGGCGACCGCCTCGCTCGCCAGGCGAACCGCCGCCCGGGCCCGGTCGACGGAGGCGCTCGCCTGCCTGACCGCCTCGGCCAGTTGTCCCTGCTCTTTCGGAGGTGCGGCACGCAGCGCGTCTTCCAGTGCCTTCAGCCGCGCCAGCCGCGATCGCGACTCCCTTTCGGTTTCGGCCAGCAGCGCGTCGGTCGCGGCACCGGCCTGCACGGCGATGCCGGTCGCCGTCTGCGCCCATTCGGAAAGGGCAGCGCGCATTCCGCGCAGCGCCTCGGGATCGACCGCCGCCTCGCTCACCCGCCACCCCCGTCCCGCACCCCGCTCGGATCGGACATCGACGCTCCTATCGCCGGAACTCGTCCAGCGCCCGAGCCTTGCGCTCGAGCGCCTGCGGGTACTCGCCGCGCAGCTTGTGGGCGATCGCCGCGGCGGACTTCAGGTCGCGCGACAACGCCGCCTCGAAGCGCTGCCGCTCGCGATCGTTCCAGCCTGAGGAGCGCAGCGCGCCGAGCGCCTGACGCTGCATCTGTTCGATCTGCTCGCCCGAGCGCTTCAGCTTCTTGGCCAGCTCGCGCAGCTTGTCGGGGTCCGCGTTGACGCTCAACCGATCGGCTCCTTCCGATCCTGCGATGCCTGCGCCAGGAGTTCCCTCGTCCACTCCTCGCCCGGCTGCGAGATCGCCGTGCAGCGCTGCAGGATGCCGCGATCCTCGTTGGCGACGACTAACTGCTGATCGCGCAGCGAGGTCGCGGCTTCGCTCCCGACCAGGGAGATGGAATCGTCTTCGCTCATCCGGCCTGCGATCCGCCAGCTCGCTTCGCGCACGGCGCCGGCGGGGAGGCGGCGGGCGATGCCCGCGACCGAGTCGAACCAGAGGAACGCGTGCACGCCGACCTCCGGACCGTCGCGCAGGATCCGGGCGAGCAGTTCGGGCAGGTCGACCTCGCTGTCGAAATCGACCGAGTCCGGGTCGAAGTCCCGAGCGCGGTGCATGCCGTAGAGCACCAGCAGCAGCGGCGGCGCGGCGGTGTCGTCCTCGGCGACCCGTTTCTGGACCTCGGCATCGATGCGCGTCAGCAGCTCGGGCACGGCGCGGCGACGGTTCGCCGTCGCCGCGCCGGCCTCCAGCAAGGGGACGAGGAAACTCTCCAGCCCTTCCTCGATCGGCATGAAGTCGACCACCTCGACCGCCGCGCGCCGCGCGACCGCGCTCAGCGTGACGTTGGCGGCGACCGCCTGCGGCAGCGAGAAGCCGTCGACGCCTGCCTGGGGCTGATCGCGGGCGACGAGCAGGACGTTGCCGCCCGACTCGCGCCGCAGATCGAGATCGGCGGTTCCCATCACGGCCATCGGCGTGCCGAAGCGCAGGCGCAGCGTGCGCGGGTCGGCGCCCCTGATCTCGTCGGCGAAATCAGCCGGCCTGGTCCTCTCGGCGGGGATCGGCGCGTTTCCCTCGAAGACCACCGGCCGGCGGAGGAACCCGGTCTGGTCGGCCTTCGCCCGGGCGGTGGCGACGTGGCGGCGACGATCGGCCTCGTCGATCAGGGCGCCGCGGAAGCGTTCGTTCGCCTCGACCGCGCCGGCGGCGGTGTTGAGGATCCCTTCGCCCGCCGAAGTCAGGGCGCTGCCCTCGGTGTTGCCCTCGCCGAGCACCTTGGCGGCGTCGCTCTCCGACGCCGGCAGCAGGATGCGGACCGGGAGCAGCTGCGGGACGTGCGCGCCGAGGGCGTCGAGGCCGGCGAGGCTCTGCGAGCCGAGGATCACGTGGATGCCGAAGCCGCGCCCCTGCCGGATCAGCGTCTCGAGCGCCTCCGCGGCGACGCCGCCGAGTTTGTCGGTACGCGAGAAGAGGACCTGGAACTCGTCGAAGACGAGCACGATGCGCGGCAGCGGGTCGCCGGTCGCGGCGCGCAGGCTCTCCAGCGAGGAGTGCGACTCGGCCGATCCGCGCAGCAGCGAGGCGCGCCAGCGCAGCTCCTCGTTGATCGCCTCGAGGACGCTGACGCCGAACTCACGGTCGCTCTCGATCGCCACGGTCCGGGCGTGGGGCAGCGCCTCGGCCGCGTAGACCTTGAACTCGACCCCCTCCTTGAAGTCGATCAGGTGCAGTTCCAGCTCCTCCGGCCCGTACATGGTCGTCGCGCCGCGGATGAAGCTGTGCAGGAGCGTCGACTTGCCGGACCCGGGCCGGCCGACCAGCAGCGCCCCGGCGTGGTCGGAGGAGTCGAACGAGAGCGTCGCCACGTCGCGGGCGCCGCGCTGGCCGATCGGGGCGGCGACCCCACGGATCGTGCTCTGCGTCCACCAGCTCTCCGGATCGGCTGCGACCAACGGAGCGGTGAGTCGGGGCAGGTCACGCTTGCGGCCCTCGAGCGCCGCGGCGACGAAGAGGTCGAAGATCTTGTCGAAGCCGACGGTGGTGGCGGTGGCTTCCTGGGTCGAGCGCCCGACCACCCCGACCAACGAGGCGACGACCTCCTTCGGCGCTTCGGCATCGGTCTCCGGGAGCAGGTCGAATTGGACGTCGGAGGAGACCTCGGAGTCGACGAAGGACTGCCCCAGGCGGATCCGGGCGAGGCTGGACGGCAAGGCGTCGAGGGACACGCCGAACGGCGCCTGCAGGTCTTCGTCGCTCAGCAGCAGGGTCGCGATGCCGCAGCGGGGACCGTTCTCGGCGATGCGCTGCAGCTCGGCCACCGAGCGCTCGTCGAACCCCGTCGGCGCGTCGAAGATGATCACCATCCGATAGGGCTCGGCGATCTCCCCGGCGGCGGCGTTGAACTCGGCCAGCGTGTCGTACTCGGCCCGCAGGTACTTCTGGATCACCTGCTCGATCTGGCCGGTCGCTTCGGCCAGCAGGCGGTGCAGGTCCTCGTTCGAGGACCACACCTTGCCGCCGATCAGCTCGCGGTCGTACTCCCCCAACTCCAGCAGCGAGGCGACCGACTGACCGAGGCCGGTCGGGTCGAAGATCGAGAGCCGCAGCTTGCCCGGCGGCGTCGAGGCAAGGGCCCGCAGTACCAGGGACCGCGCCAGGGCGACCGCCTTCTCGCGTTCGTCGCGGCGGTGGCTGATGTGGAGCCCGTCGCGAACGGAGGCGAACACCGGGGTCTTGACGTTCGAGGCGAACCCGTTGATCGGACCAGGCAGCGCCCCGAAGCGCAGCCGAAAGGAACCGAGCAGCACCATCGAGTGGGTGAATTCCGGCGACCAGTCGAGCCACGCCGGATCCGCCCACGGGCGGAGGCCCGCCGGCAGCAGGTGCTCGACCGCGGTCAGCTTCGCCATTTCGGATTCCACCGCCTGCTCGGCGGCCACGCGCCGACTCGCGACGTCTTCGTCCCGTTCGCGGAGGATCGCATCGCGCTGCTCGCCGAGCTGGGCCGCGCGCTGCTCCAGCGAATGGAGGGTGTCGACCAGCGATACGGTGGCCTCGCGGACTTCCCGCCGCGGTTTTCCGGCCAGCATCTTCCGCGAGGCTTCGACCCCGGCCCGGTTCGCGGTCGTGATGTCCTGCTTCAGCCAGCTGAGAATCTGACCGTTCACCGACCAGCCCTGCGAATCGCGACGGAGGACGGGCTCCGGCAGATCGTACGCTTCTGGTTCTCCAGGCCGGTCGGAGTAACCGTAGACGGCGAAGAATTTGTCCAACTGTTCCTGGTAGCTCTTGACCACCGCCGCGATCGCCGTACGGTGGGTTTCCAGCTCGTCTGCCCGCGCGGTCGGCTCGTCCCAGGCCGCCGTCATCGCGCCGATTTCGCGGGCGATCAGCGAGCGCGTGCCGACCGCCGCGCCAATGGCCTCGTCGAAGGCCGCGCCGGCGTCGTCACCGGATTGCGTCTTGAGGGAAGTCACTCTTGACCTGGAGCTTGCGGGAAAGGCCCGGCTTTCTCTACCGGATGCCTCCGGTACCTGCATGCCAGGCCGTCCCGATCCGGATGTGAAATGGTCAAAGTTCCACTTTTAGGCGTCTTGACTACCGACATTTTCTTCACCTGCCTGTCGCCTCACCGGTAACTCGGCGAGATCGAATGGCGGTGCCACCACCGGTACAGGCGGGCGCGGGGCAGGCCGGTGATCGAGGCGAAGACGTTGCTGCGCCGGTCGGCCCACTCGAGCTTCGCCGCCCGGCCCGAGCCGAAGCAGATCAACGGGCCGAGCTCGCGGTTCGGGCGTTCTTCCTTGAACCAGGTCCCGACGTACACACCCCCGCGGTCGAAGCAGGCTTCGACCTTGTCTCCAGACCGGTGGCCCGCCGTGCTTTCCTTCTGCGAAACGTAGATCTCGAAGAGCTGCCGGTTGCGGAAGGCCAAGACGGTTCCCTCGATCTGACCGCTGTGACAGTGGAGGATCGCGTCGAGACTGTTGCGGAGGAGCCCGGCGGGAAGGGCGGCGATCGGTCGACGGTCGCACTGCTCGAAGGGGACCGCCGCCCGCAAGACGGCGCCGTCCTCCCGCTGGGCGGCGGCCGAGGCGACGTCGCTGTGCGGCGCCGTCAGCCAGGCCGCGGCGAAGAGCGCGGCGAGGACCGCCACGGCCGCCGCCCGGGTCGTCCCGGCCGACGTCACCTGGTCGATCAGCACGCGGATCAGCAGGCCGGAGATGAAGCCCGCGGCGGCGGCGTAGGGGGCGGCGGCCCAGGCGCTCGGCGGGATCGAGCCCGCGCGCGAAGCGCTGAAGAGGAAGAGCCCGACGACGGCCGGCGCGAGCAGGACGAGGTCACCGAGATAGCCGCCGGCCAGCGGCGGCCTGCCGCCCGCAAAGCGGTACAGGTTGAACGCGCCGGCGGCCAGGAAGACGGCACCGGCGGCGATCGCGAGCGGCAACCAGAGGTAGTGCCAGGCGGCCGCCAGAGCCGGACCGAACCCGGTGCCGCCGGGGGAGAAGGTGAGGGCGATGGCGGCGACGAGGAGGGCGATCGCGCAGACGACGCTCCAGAGGACGACCAGCCAGAACTCCCGCCGCGCCGTGGTGCCGAGCCGCGCCCGGGCGGTGGCCCGCCTTTTCCTCGTCTCCTCCCGGCGCTCGCGCTCGGCCGCCTCCCGTTCGGTCCGCTGCCGCCGTTCGCGCGTGTCGGCTTCGCCGCGGGCGACCGACTGCAGGGCGATCAGCGCGAGAACGCGGCCGAGGTGCTCGTCAGCCATCGTCGCCCTCGGCCCGCCGGTTCCACATCGTCGGGCGAAGCCCACCAGAAAGGGCGGCGCGCTGAAACCGGAAGGTTGCGGGACGAGGACGGGACGGCACCGGGCGCGGGCGAAGTACCGCACCCTTCCGGTAACGATCCGAGGTCACATCGGTCACCGTCGGGGAGTGACCGGGACAGGTCCACAGGGTCGCCCGCAATTGTGGTCTGATCTGACCGATGCGTCCGATCTATGCGGCCTGCGCGGTGGCGTTCACGCTCACGGCGCTCGCCGATCTCGGTGCCTTCCCCGTCGCCGTCGCGGTCGTCTTCCTGATCGCCGCCTGCCTCTGGCTCGCGACGGCGCTCCTTTGGCGGCAGGCGCGGGCCGCCGATCGGCGGCTGCAGCTCGAGGTCGGCGCCTGGCGGGAGGCCCTCGTGAATGATCGCTCGGCCCAGCTGAGTCACGATCTCGCGCACTGGCCACGGCGCGCCCTGCGCGAGTCGACGACGCTTCTGCGCCGCTCCGGGCGCAGCGCCGAGGCGTCCCTGGTCGAACGGGCTGCGGAACGCTGTGCGAGTGCCGCCGGGGCGGTCCTCGGCGCACCCTCGACGCGGGACTTCGGCGATCTCACCGGCGGCCGGGTCGGGGTCGTCGGGGGCGCCGTCCTGGCCTCGCCGTCGCGCTCGGGAGGACCGCTTCGCCACCTCTCCCGGGCCGACAACCTTCCCGAGTCGCTCGGGCCACGGTGGGCCGAGCGGCTCGCCGTGGTGCTGCGCCCGGTCGACCTGGTGCGGCTGCTCCACACCCCCCAGATCGAGCGACGCGCGCTGATCGCCTCACTCTGGCTGCGCGCCGCCTTCGTCCTCGTGGCGCCACTGACCGCGCCCTTGTCGCTGACCGGGGCGGTGCCGCTGCAACCGGGGGCGGGCACGCCGGCGACGACGATCTACTGGGTGGTGGCGGCCGAGGCCGTCCTGACGGCCCTGCTGGCCCCGCGCGTCGCCGCCTACGTGATCCGACAACCGGTCCGTTGGCCGCTCCTCCTCTTCGAGCAGGGACTGGCGGTGGCGCTGCTCGCCGGCTCGCCGTGCTGGGCCTGCTTCGTCTACGCGGCGGGCCCGGTGATCTGGTTCGAGAAGGTCGAATGGGAGGCCTGGAAGGTCCTCGCCTGGGGTGCGCTCAACGTCGGCGTCCTCGCCGCGTTCGCGGGCGCCGCTCCCGCCGCGATCGTCGGCGAGGCCGCGATCGGCCTGCTCGTCGTCGCGGCCGTCGCCGACAGCTACGGCTTGATGCTGCCGGCCGTGGTCGCCACCTTGCTACACGGCCGGCGCGAGACCCGGATGGCGAAGAAGTCGATCGCCAGTCGTGCCCGGAGCTCGCAGGCGACGATCCGCGAGGCGATCGACGAAACCAAGACGATGCTCGTCGCCGTCGCCGCCGAGGACGGCGAGATCGACCGCACCGAACTGACCGAGTTGGTCGGCGATCTGACCCGCGCCGAGGAACATCTCGACGCCGCCGACAGGCGCGGCGGGGGGCGCCGCTCGCTGGCGCTGGCCGACCTCTGCGCGCGGGCGATCGCCAACGCGGGCGTGCCGCCGGTCGGCTGGGATCCGACGGCCGACCTGCACTCGACCCAGATCGAGACGGTGCCGGCGGACCTCGGTCGACTCGAGCTGGCCAGCCGCCGTACCGCCCGCGGAGTCGAGCTGTTGCTGACCCGGATCGCGTTCGAGGCGGTCAGCCACGGCCGCGGGCTGCTGTCGACGAGGATCGAGCGCGAGGGAGGCCGGGTCACGGTCACGCTCGCCAACGAGATCCACCCGGAGCCCGTGCCGGGGACGAAGAGCGGCGGCCGCTGGATCGAGGCGCTGGCGCTGTCGCTCCCGGACGCCACGGTGAGCGAAGGAAGGGTCGGCGAGTTCAACGGCCTGTCGATGTGGATCGTCCGCGTATCGCTCGGCCCGTCGTGCTTTGCGAGGGACAAGTGATTGCGTTTTACAAAATCTGCGTACTCTTCCACGGTTGCCAACGGCCGATGACATCCGGATCGTCGTCGCGGAGGACTCGCAGGCGGGGCACCAGCTGTGGTCGATTCTCGAACGCGAGCTGGCCGATCTGCTGGCGCCCCGCACCCTGACCGTCACCATCGCCAGGAGCGCGGGCGAACTGCTCAGCCTCCTCGACAGCCTCGAGCGCTCGGCGCGTCGACCGGACATGGTGCTGCTCGATCTGCACATACCGGTCCGGAGCGGGCACCTCGCGGCGGGCATGCCGACCCACTCGCTTCCCCATTCGATCAAGACCGGCGTGTGGCTGGCGAAGCACATCCGCGCCGGCGGCAACGACACCAGCACGCTCGTGCTCTGGACCAGCAACGTCCTCGCCAACGAGTTGAACGACGCCTACGCCTTCTGCAACCTCGACCACAAAGGACGTCCGCTCGGCGACTACGTGATCGACAAGGTCTCCGAGCGCCAGGTCCAGGTCGAGTCCTTGGCCGCGTTACTGGATGCCGACGGGGACTCGAAGCCGAGCTGGGCCCCGCCGGAGCCCGCTGTCGCCCTCACCAGCGCCCCGCACAAATCGCTGCCCTACCTCGAGCTGGGCATGCGCTCGAAAGCGATCGCCGAGGCGCTCGTCCTGAGCAAGAAGACGGTCGACGACCACAAGGCGATCCTCCGCGACAGCCTCTGCGGCGAAGTCTCCGGCGGCGACCGCGAGCTCAGCGTGGCGATCGTCACCGCCGCCCGCCGCGCGGGCATCCCCTGGATCCCGCTCCAATACGAGGATCCGGAAAACGATCCGCTGAGCGTGCTGAGCCGCGGCCGCTGAGGAGTCAGGTCCGGACCAGCATCACGCTGACGTTGTCCGGCGCGCCGCGATCGAGGGCGAGCCCGAGCAGCGCCCGGAGGACCGCGGCGTCCTCGCCCGCCGCCAACGTCGCGCCGATCTCGGCCTCGGAGACGGTGTTGGTGAGCCCGTCGGAGCAGAGCAGGAAGCCGAGCGGCTCGCGCTTGAACCACTGCACGTGCGGGCGCGGTGGATCGGCCTTGGTGCCCCCCAACGCCTGCGTCAGGACCGAGGTCCGAAGCTCGCCCGACCCGGCGGCGAGGCCGGGCGTATCGTCGAAGGAGACCGGCTCGACGGCGCCGCCGCCGAGTTCGTAGATCCTGGTGTCGCCGACGTTGGCGCAGAGGATCGTCTCGGCGGCGATCACCAGCACCGCCACCGTGGTCGCCATCCCGGCCAGCGCCGGGTCGGCCGCGCCGTGGTCGCGGAGCAGTCGGTGGGCGGCGAGCAGGGCCTCGTCGAGCGCGGCGGTATCGGCCGGCGCCGGCCCGTGCACCAGCTCGCGGGTCACCGTGAGGCTGGCGACGTCGCCGGCGGGCAGGCCGCCGAGCCCGTCGGCGACGACGCAGACCACCGGCTCGACACCGGAGTACGAGTGGCGCGCGAGGCCGATGGTCCCCTGGCCCGCCCAGCCGCTCGACCCGATGCAGTCCTCGTTGCGCGCTCGCGCGAGGCCGGGGTCGGTCGTCGCCCAGACCTCGATCGTCGCCGACGGCCGAACGGCGCTCACCGGACCAGGACCTCGAGCGAGGCGCCCAGCCGCAGTACCTGGCCGGGACGCAACTCGGACGGCGCTTCCGCCGGCAGGGGCACGCCGTCGATGAAGGTGCGGTTCAGCGACTTCAGGTCGGTGACCAGGAGGACGCCGCCCGCGGCGACGACCCGGGCGTGGACCCGGCCCACGTTCGGATAGGCGGCAAGCTGCTGGGCGAAGGGCGGGAACGCCCTGCCGAGGGTCAGGCTTTCGCCGTCGGCGGGGCGGTGGGGGCCCCAGGGAAACAGCAGTTCGGGAACCTCGGCCGGCGCGGGTCCCGCGGCCGGCGCAGTCGCCTCGGGCGGCGCGGGCGCCGGCGTCGCCTCGGCCGGCGCGGGCGGCACCGCCGCGACGGCGGTCTCGGCGGAGACGAATTGTCCGCAGCTGCGGCAGTAGACGTCCTCCGGCGTCCAGGGCGTGCCGCAGCGGGGACAATTCAGGACTGCCACGACGAGGTCCCCAGGTCGACTCCGGCGGCGGCCAGCTTCTCGGTCAGGTCGCCGATGTCGCCGCCTCTCGGCACCCCGATCAGCCGGATCGCGTCGAGTTCGACCACCGCCTGGAGCGGCGGGCGCTGCGGCCGATTCTCGACCTGATCACGGTAGCGCCGCTCGCCTAGCGGGCTCAGCGGCACCAGCTCCTGGTTCGCGGACCCGCGCCAGATCAGGTCGGTGGGCAGGTCCGCGCGGTAGGGCCCGGTCATCGCGGCGTCGAGCGCCGCCAGGATCTCCGGGTGCCGTCGGCGCAGCCGCGCCAGGCTGTACCCCGAGTAGCAGAAGACGTCGACCGTCCCGCGCCGCTCCTCGCGCCAGGCGGCCAGCCCGGCCGTCAGCTCGCGCAGGGCGTCGGGTTGGTCGAACGGCTCGCCGCCGCTGATCGTGACCCCTTCGACCCGGTCCACCGGCAGGGCCCGGAGCCAGCCGAGGACGTCGTCGACCTCGGTCGCGGCGTCTTCGTGGGGCTCCCAGGTGTCGCGCGAGATGCAGCCGCGACAGCCGATCGAGCAGCCCTGGACCCAGATGCCGGCCCTCGTCCCCGGGCCGAGCGCCGTGACCGGGTGGTGGAGTCTGTTGACCTGGATCTTCATTCGCAGTCGAGATCGAAGAGGCGACCACGGCGGTGGATGGCGGCGATGGTGAGCGTGCCGCCGGCCGCGGGCGGGTTGCCGATCAGGTGACGGGCGAGCGGGTTCACCAGCGCCTGCTCCACCGCCGACCCGATCCCGCGGCCGCCGTTGGAGAGATCGGAGAGGGCCAGCTCGGCCAGCTCCCGGCGGGCGGCCGGGGCGATCACGAGCCGCGCCCGATGCTCCCGCTCGACCCGCCGGCCGACGTTCTCCAGCAACAGGGTGAGGATCCGGTCGCCGGCGGCACGGTCGATGAAATCGAAGACGACGATGTTGTTGCCGAGGCGGTTGAGCAGCTCCGGCCGCCCCAGCTCCTCGACGAAGAACCGTTTGATCTCGATAAGGACCCGCCCCTCGGCCTCCTCGCGCGACATCTCCGGCGGCGGCTTGACCACCTGCTCGCGGGCGCCGTCGGCGGTCTTCCGGTAGATGCCGAGGTTCGAGGTGAAGACCAGGATCGCCTCGGTGAAGATCACCGTGCGACCCCTGCCGTCGGTGAGCCGGCCGTCCTCGAGGACCTGGAGGAACTTGTCGAGGATGAGGTTGTGGGCCTTCTCGATCTCGTCGAAGAGGATCAGGCTGAAGGCGCGCTCGCGGATCGCGTTGGTGAGCTCACCGCCGGCGTCGAAGCCGATGTAGCCGGGCGGCGCGCCGATCAGCCGCGCGTCGGAGCCCTGCTCGGCGAACTCGCTCATGTCGAAGCGGGTGTAGGCGGAGCTGTCGCCGAAGACGAGCTCGGTCAGCGCCTTCGCCAGCTCGGTCTTGCCGACCCCGGTCGGACCGGCGAAGAAGAGCACGCCGCGCGGGCCGACCGAGTGTGGCGATCGATGCGCCGCGGTCAGGTTCGTCACCGAGCGGGCGAGGATGTCGAGGGAGCGCCGGACCGCATCGTCCTGGCCCATCACCCGCTGCGTGATCGTCTCCTCGGGGCGCTCCTCCGGCGGCCGCTCGAGCGAGACGATCTCGGTCTCCACCCGCGCCCGCAGCGACGCCTGCTTCCACGGGTTCTCCAGCACGCCGACCCGATAGCCGCGCACCGCGTCTTCGACTTCGCGCAGCCCGAGGCCGCCGTCTTTGGCCAGGCGCATGATGCTCTCCATGTCGGCGAGCGTCATGTCCTGGGCGTTACCGGCGAACCGCAGGACGAGGTTCTCGCGCTCGTCGTCGTCGAGTTCGGCGTAGTCGCCGAACACCGGCGCCAGCCAGCGCGCCATCCGCTCGCGGTCGTCGAACTCGGGACGCGGCACGGTCGCCGTGCGCAGACGGTCGCCGAGCCCGAGGAACCAGTCGGGAAGCTCGAGCTCCCGCTCGACCACCCAGATCACCGGGTTGAACAACGGGACCCCCTGCTCGCCCTCGGCCAGGTACGGGTCGCAGGTCTGCGCCACCCGGGCCGCGGCGGCGAAGAAGGCGTGCTCCCCGGGGGTCAGGGCATCCGGCCTCAGCACCAGCCTCCCCGCCCGCTCGACGATCAGCGCGCCGCGGCTGCCGCGGGCGGCGGCGATGCTGCGGATCACCGCCGGCAGTCGGTCGAGCGACGGATCGCCCTCGAGCGAGTCGCCGAGGACCGCGGCCGCCGCGGCTTCGGGGCCAGGCTCGGCGGGGTGGACGCGGAGGCCCTCGGAGATGTCGTAGAGGACGAGGAAGTCGAAACCGCGACGACGGAGGCGGTGCCAGAGGGCGTCGACGACCCCGCCGCGGCGCACCGACCTCCCCTCGGGCCCGAGGGCGATCACGAGGTCGTCGGTGTTGCCGCCGAGGACGAACTGGGAGGAGACGCCGAGCGAGGCGTCGACCTCGCGCAGCCAGGCGGGGTCCAGATCGCCGGCGACCGAGGTCATCAGCGCTCGCGCTCCCTCGCCGCGGGCCGGGAGACCTCACGGCTCTCCTCGGGCGCGCCCGCGGCAACGATCTCGATCGGCATCTCACCCGGGCCGACGACGCGGGTGCGGTCGGCGAGGATCCCGCCCTTCTCGAGCTTCGCCAGCACCGCTCCCTGGCCGTCGCAGAACTCGGTCTCGACCTCGCGATCGCGGGACGCCTGATCGATGCGGTCCGACGCGCCGCGGACGACGTTGAAGTCGAGGTGCGGCGGCCGGCCGCCGACCCGCACGCGCACCGCGTAACCCGGCCACTCGGGACGGCTGAAGTCGGTGAAGCCCTGGTCGACGAGAACGGTCTCGAAGTCGGGACCGAGCTCGTAGCCGAGCTCGCCGAGCGCGCGCTGCAACTCGCTCGCGACGTACCCGGCTTCCTGCGCCCGGCCTTCCAGTTCGAGCGCCGACCCGACCCGCCGGTCGAGGTCGTCCGGCAGCTCGACGGCAGCGCCGCGTAACGCCGCGATCAACTCCCTCACCGCGCCCGCCTCGGGACCGTCGAAACCGTGCAGTCGCGCCTCCTGGTCATCGAGAGCACGTTCGCGCTCGCGCCTCCCGCGCACCGCCCCGTTGGCGCGCTGGACGAGCAGGCGCAGCGAGTCGACCGCCTGCTCCCGGCCGCTCGCCGAGTGGCTGCCGCGGGCGAGCTCAGCCGTCGCCTCGATCGCGGCCACCGCCGTCTCGTCGGCCTCGCCGTCGAGATGCGAAAGCAGCCGGGCCAGGGTCTCCTCGACGGCATCGTCGGCCTCACTCGTCCGGCGGGCGGCCGCCGCGCGGCGCTCCCTCGCCCGCTCGACCGCGACCTCGGCGCCGATCGGCACCGAGCCGGCGCCGGCTCCCGACAACGCCAGCCCGCCTCTGAGGGCGGCGACGCGCGCGTCGACGACCTCCTCCTGCAGGCGCCTCTCGGCTGCGGCGGCCTCCCGCTCCAGCGCTGCCGTGGCGGCCCGGACCGATGCCGCGTCGGTCATCGACCGGTCTTCGCGAAGCAAGCGCGGAATCGAGATCGCCTCGCCCCACGCCTCCTGGTGCTCAGCCGCCCGCTCGCGCACCCGCTCGTACCGTGCGGACGCCGCGCGCAGGGCATCGAGGGCGGCCGCCAATTCACGCCGGCGGCGCATTTCTTCTTCTTTCACCCGGTAGGCGTAGCTGACCGAGCTGCTCACGTCGTCCCCTCGAACCTTTCCCTGATCTCGCTCCGCTCGATGTCGCGGCGGTCGGCGGCGGCGATCGCCGCCTCGTAGGCGCGCATCTCGGCGGCGTAGCCTTCGCGGGCGGGCAACGTCCGCAGCATCGGCCAGAAGCCGGCCAGGAGGCCGAGGCCTCCCGAGAGGATCAGCATGCCCAACCAGGGAAAGCCGGAGGCGAACATCGTCTTGCCGGAGATCCAGTAGCCGATCCAGATGAAGGAGATGAACAGCATGATGCAGGTGACGGCGAAGGCGCCGCCCGAATTGAAGCCTTCGAGGTGCGGCGCCGTCGGTCGGTTGGGGCGGGGA
>ERZ778021.1159-NODE-1159-length-33768-cov-5.622905_pt1 | contig 33768 bp, 22 predicted proteins | sample MGYA00375751_ERZ778021 | MGnify/ENA primary metagenome ERZ778021 (study PRJEB29350, sample SAMN05389814) | bioreactor metagenome | isolation source: Thiocyanate stock bioreactor | place: South Africa: University of Cape Town | collected 2013-08-29 ... | reverse complement strand
CATCAAGGACGAGCTGAAGCAGATCGCCAGGACCTACGGCGACGCCCGCCGCACGAAGGTCGAGGCCCCCGCCGCGCCGATGGAGTTCCGCGAGGAGGACTACATCGTCGACGAGGACGCCTGGGTCATCGTCACCCGTGAGGGCTGGACGAAGCGGCAGAAGTCGTTCACCGACGTCGCCAGCATCCGCGTCCGCGACGGCGACCAGGTCGGCTGGGTCTACCGCGCCCGCGCCCGCCAGACGATCACGTTCTTCACCGACCGCGGCGTGGCGTACACGGTCCGGGTCAACGACCTGATCATGACCACCGGCCACGGCGACCCGATCCAGAAGCTGTTCGCGTTCGAGGACCAGGAGCGGCTGGTCGGCGTCGTCTGCCACGACCCGCGCTGCCTCCCCGACTACACCAAGCACGCTCAGACGCCAGGCCGGCTGGTCCAGCGCGGGCTGGGCGTCGGCCTGGACGAGCCGTCGGCGAACGGGCACGCCAACGGGGACGGCCACGCCAACGGCCAGGCCGGCCCCACGATGCCGCCCCCGCCTTACGTCGTGGCCCTCACGGCCGGCGGCAAGGTGCTGCGGTTCCCGCTCGTCGCGCTCGCCCCGGTGTCGACTAAGAAGGGCCGGCTGGTCATCCGGCTCGACCCCACGTTCAAGGGCGACTCCGTCGTCGGCGTCGAGGCGACCGACGGCTCGGAGAACGTCTGCCTGGCGACGAAGGGGGCGAGGGTCCTGATCTTCCCCGTCACCGAGGCCAACGTCGTCGCCTCCGCGGCGAGGGGCGTCGCGGCGATCAAGCTCGACGCCAAGGACCGCGTCATCGGCTTCGTCCTGGCGAACAAGAAGCGCGAGGGCCTGGCCGTGCGGACCAACCGCGGGGCCGAGCAGATCGTCAGGGCGACGAAGTACCCCGTCACCGGCCGCGGCGGCAAGGGCTACGCCATCCTCCAGCGCGGGTCGCTGGAGTGCCTGCTCCCCGGCGAGGCCGAGCCCGTCCCGCCGCCGGACCAGGTCGACGGCGCCAAATCCGACGACGGCAAGGATTGACGAACCCCGACGCCCGCGAAGAATACCGCGTCCCGGCCCCGGCCGCCGGGCGGAGTCGAGAGGGACCAGACCCCGATGTCGAACGGATCCGCGACGTACAGCGCCAAGTCGATCACCGTCCTGGAGGGGCTGGAGGCCGTCCGCCGCCGCCCCGGCATGTACATCGGCGGCGTCGACAAGGCGGGGCTGCACCACCTCGTCTGGGAGATCGTCGACAACGCGGTCGACGAGGTGATGAACGGCCACGCCTCGCGGATCGTCGTCACCCTGCACGCCGACGGCCGCACCCTGTCCGTGGCCGACAACGGCCGCGGCATCCCCGTCGACAAGCACCCCAAGACCGGCCAGAGCGCGCTGGAGGTCATCTTCACGACCCTCCACGCCGGCGGCAAGTTCGACAACGACGCCTACAAGGTGGCCGGCGGCCTCCACGGCGTCGGCGCCAGCGTTGTCAACGCCCTGTCCAAGAGCCTCATCGCCGAGGTCCGCCGCGACGGCCGTACCTACCGCCAGCTCTACAAGCGCGGCAAGCCGCTGGGCCCCGTCGAGGCCGGCGACCCCTCCCGCGGGACGGGGACCACGGTCACGTTCACGCCCGACCCGGAGATCTTCCAGGCGCTCGACTACGACTCGGCCCTGATCGCCGAGCGGCTGGACGTGAAGACGTACCTGAATAAAGGGCTGGTGATCCAATTCGTCGACGAGAAGGCGAAGACCAGCGTCGAGCTGCGGCACGACGGCGGCGTCGCCGACTTCCTGGACCACGTCAACAAGCGTCGCGAGGACGTCCGCGTCGCCCCGACGCCGTTCGTCCTGGAGCGCGAGGTCGAGGACGACGGCCTGCGGCTCCACCTGGCCCTGGCCTGGACCGAGTCGACCGACGAGGACGTCCTGTCGTTCGTCAACACGATCCCCACCCGCGACGGCGGCACCCACGAGATGGGGATGCTCTCCGCGGTGGGCTCGGCCGTGCAGCGGTTCATGGAGACGCACGACCTGGTCAAGAAGGGGCTGGAGATCAAGCGCGAGGACGTCCGCGAGGGGCTGACGGCCGTCCTCTCGGTCTGCGTCCACGAGCCCCAGTTCCAGGGCCAGACGAAGGGCCGGCTGAACAACCCGGAGGTCCGCGGCCAGGTGGAGTCGCTGGTCCGACCCAGCCTGGAGGCGTTCCTCCACCAGAACAAGAGCGTCGGCGACGCCATCGCGGCCCGCGTGATCCAGGCGGCCCGCGCCCGCGAGGCCAGCCGCGCCGCGGCCACGCAGGTCCGTCGCAAGACGGCCGTCTCCGGCCGGCTCAACCTCCCCGGCAAGCTCGCCGACTGCGACAGCTCCGACCCCGAGGAGACCGAGCTGTTCATCGTCGAAGGCGACAGCGCCGGCGGCTCGGCCAAGCAGGGCCGCGACCGCGACGTCCAGGCCATCCTCCCGCTCCGCGGCAAGGTGCTGAACGTGGAGCAGGCCGGCCGGTCCAAGATGCTCGACAACAAGGAGCTGTCCGACCTGGTCAGCGCCCTGGGCTGCGGGATGGACGACCAGTACGACCCGGCGCGGCTCCGCTACGGCAAGGTCGTGATCCTGACCGACGCCGACAGCGACGGCCACCACATCGCCACGCTCCTGCTGACGTTCTTCTACCGCCACATGCCCGGCCTGATGCGCGACGGCCGCGTCTACCTCGGCTGCCCGCCCCTGTTCAAGATCACCTGGGGCAAGGAGACCTACTGGGCCTCCGACGACGGCCACCGCGACCGCATCCTCGCCAAGCTCCCCTCCAACGCGAAGCCCGACATCACCCGCTTCAAGGGCCTGGGCGAGATGCCCGCCAAGCTCCTGTTCCAGACGACGCTCGACCCCGACTCGCGGCGGCTGCTCCGCGTCGTCGTCCCGGAGGAGGACCGCCCCTACACCGAGCGGACCGTCTCCGACCTGATGGGCAAGGAGCCCGAGGCCCGCTTCAAGTTCATCATGGAAGAGGCCTACACGGCCACCGACATCGACATCTGATCGATCGACCGGGCCGCACCGCATCGCACCCCAGGGACCGCCGTCCATGCCGATCATCGAGGTCGAGGGATTGACGAAGACGTACCGCGTCTTCCAGAAGAAGGAGGGCCTCCTCGGCGCCCTCCGCGGCCTGTACCGCCGCGAATACAAGGAAGTGAAGGCCGTCGCCGGCATCAACTTCTCCATCGAGCCCGGCGAGATGGTCGCCTTCCTCGGCCCTAACGGGGCGGGGAAGACGACCACGCTCAAGATGCTCTCCGGCCTCATCTACCCCACCGCCGGCGACGCCACGGTCCTGGGCCACGTCCCCTGGAGGCGCGAGGACGCCTACCGCCGCCGGTTCGCCCTGGTGATGGGCCAGAAGAACCAGCTCTGGTGGGACCTCCCCGCCGGCGACAGCTTCCAGCTCCACCGCGAGATCTACTCGATCCCCAGGGACCAGTTCGACCGCACGCTCGGCGAACTGGCCGAGCTTCTGGGCGTCGAGAAGCTGACCCGCCAGGCCGTCCGCGAGCTGTCGCTGGGCGAGCGCATGAAGATGGAGCTGATCGCGGCCCTGCTGCACGGCCCGCAGGTCCTCCTGCTGGACGAGCCGACCATCGGCCTCGACGTCGTCGCCCAGGCCGCCATCCAGAAATGCCTGCGCGACTACCACGCCAGCCGCGGCGTGACGATGCTGCTCACCAGCCACTACATGCGCGACGTCGAGGCCCTGTGCGACCGGGTGATCGTCATCACCCACGGCACGCTCGTCTACGACGGCCCGCTCGCCGGGATCGTGGAGCGGTTCGGCGAATCGAAGCTGGTCCGGCTCCAGTTCGAGGGCCCCGCGCCCGAACGTCGCGAGATGGAGCGCTACGGCGAGGTCTCGCGGCTGGAAGGGCCGTTCGCCGACGTCCGGATCGAGCGGTCCCGCATCGCCGGGGCGCTCGCCGACGTGCTCAACCGCCACGCGCTGGCCGACGTCAGCGTGGAGGACCCCCCGCTGGAGGAGGTCATCGCCAAGGTCTTCGAGGAGGCCCGGCTCGCCCATGACGCCGCCTGACGTCGCCCTCGCCCCGCCCCGCCCGGGGCCGTTGCCGTCGCTGGTCAAGTACGCGCGGATCTTCCGCGTCGCGCTCATCGAGCGCATGACGTATCGCAGCGACTTCCTGCTGGGGACCATCCTGCGCTTCCTGCCCATCGTCACCACGGTCCTCCTCTGGCGGGCGATCTACGAGGGCTCCGGCCAGGCCGAGCTGGGCGGGTTCAACTATCGGGAGATGATCGCGTACCTCTTGCTGACGAACATCAGCCGGATGTTCTCCAGCATGCCGGGCCTCGCCGGCGGGATCGCCCGCGAGGTCCGCGAGGGGACGCTCAAGCGCTACCTGATCCAGCCGCTCGACCTGCTCGGCTACCTGCTGTCGTCGCGGGTGGCGCACAAGGTCGCCTACATCACGATGTCGTTCCTGCCCTACGCCGGCCTGTTCTACCTCTGCCGCGGCTACTTCGACGGCTTCCCGGATCCGCTCCAGATGCTCGCGTTCGTCGTCTCGCTGGTCCTGGCGTTCGTCGTCGGGTTCTACTTCGAGGCCAGCGTGGGGATGGTGGGCTTCTGGTTCCTGGAGGTGACGTCGGTCCTGTACATCGTGATGACGCTCAACTTCTTCATCTCGGGGCACATGCTGCCGCTCGACCTGCTGCCGCAGCCGTGGTCCGGGTTGCTGAAGGTCCTGCCGTTCCAGTACATGGCGTACTTCCCGGCCGTCGTGTTCCAGGGGAAGGTCCGCGGGACGGAGCTGCTGCTCCACCTCGCCCTGGAGCTGTTCTGGGCGGTCGCCTTCGCCGTGCTGGCGCGCACGCTCTACCGCGCGGGGCTCAAGCGCTACAGCGCATTCGGAGGCTGAACCGATGGTCGCAGGCGTCGCCCGCTACGCGCGGATGATGGGGGGGCTGGCCCGCTACACGCTGGCCCGCGAGATGGCCTTCCGGGGCAACTTCCTGGTCAAGGTCTCCGTCGAGCTGCTCTGGATGGGGATCCTCGTCGCCTTCTACCGGGTCGTGTTCGCGAAGACGAGCACCATCGCCGGCTGGAGCGAGCCCGACTACTTCTTCTTCGTCGGCTGCTTCTTCGCGATCAACGGCCTGATCGAGACCCTGTTCCTGGAGAACTGCAACGAGTTCGCCGAGCTGGTCCGGACCGGCGACCTCGACTTCCTGCTCCTCAAGCCGATCGACGAGCAGTTCCTGATCTCCTGCCGCAAGATCGACTGGGGGACCGCGCCGAACCTCCTGATGGGGGCGATCCTCATGGCCGTGGCCCTGGTGCAGAAGGGGTGGACGTTCGACCCGGGCCGGGTGGCGGCGTTCGTCGTCACGTTCGCGTGCGGCGTGGCGATCGCGTACAGCTTCATGATGATGCTGACGTCGGTCTCGGTCTGGATGGTCCGCAACCAGAGCCTGATGGAGATGTGGTGGCTGTTCTCCAGCCTCGTCCGCTACCCGCGCGAGATCTTCTCGGGCCGCGGGGCGGAGATGCTGGGCCGATTCTTCACGTTCGTCGTGCCGATCCTGCTGGTCTCCAACGTGCCGGCGGACGTGATGGTCCGCGTGCTGGATCCCGGGATGATCGCCTGGACGGTCGCGGTCGCGGCGGCCTCGCTCTGGGTCAGCCGGCGGTTCTTCCACGTCGCCCTCCGCTCCTATCGCAGCGCCAGCAGTTGAATCGGCCCGGAGGCCCGGCCGTCGACGATTGACCGGATCGGCCGAAGACTTGATACTGAAATGACGTGATGATGGGATGACCGGACCTCCGTCCTCGATGGCCGACGATGGTGTATGTCGCAGCGGCGCTCTCCCTGGCCCTCGTCGTCGCGGTCGTCGCGTCCGCGGCCCGTCGCGGGCGCGCCGCGGGCGACGTGGCGATGGGCCTGGTCCGTCTGGCCGAGGGGGCCCGGCCGCGACGGGTGCTCGCCCGGCCGTCCGGCGGCCTGGGCTCGCTGGTCGACGCCTTCAACGCCGCCGCTCCCGAGGTCTACGAGCGGCTCCGCGACCTGGAGGCCGACCGCCGCCAGCTCCGCGTGGTCCTGGGGGCGATGGCCGAGGCCGTCCTGGCCGTCGACCCCCGCCGCCGGCTCCTCTTCGCCAACGCCAGCGCCGACGCCCTGTTCGGCCTGGACGCCTCGTCGGTCGGCCGGCTGATCCCGGAGTTGATCCGCAGCCCGCAGGTGCAGGAGGCCGTCGAGGCGACGTTCCGCCTGTCCCACCCGGACGCCTACCACGCCGAGCTGGCCCTGGCCGGCCGCGACGTCCTCCGGTCGCCGGCGCGGATCCTGGCCGTGCGCGGCACGCCGCTGCCGGGGGGGCCGCCGGGCGCCGTGCTGGTCTTCCACGACGTCACGGAGCTGCGCCGGCTGGAGCGGATGCGCCAGGACTTCGTCGCCAACGCCTCGCACGAGCTGAAGACGCCGCTCGCCTCCATCAAGGCGTACGCCGAGACCCTGCTGGACTGGGCCCTGGAGGACCCGGCGTTCAACCGCCGCTACCTGGAGCGGATCGACGAGCAGGCCGACCGGCTCGACGCCCTGATCCGCGACATGCTCAGCCTGGCCCGCCTGGAGTCGAACCAGGACTTCTTCCGGCACGGCCCCCTGGGCCTGGTCGACGTCCTCCGCGATCGCGTCGAGGCCCATCGCGACCGCGCCGAGGCCGCCGAGCTGGCCCTGACGTTCGACGCCGATCGCGCCGACGGCGACGCCACGATCCTCGCCGACGAGGAGGCCGTCCGGCAGGTGTTCGACAACCTGATCGACAACGCCATCAAGTACACGCCGCCGGGGGGCTCGGTGCGGGTGACGTGCTCGACGACGCCGTCCGAGGCGACCGTCGAGGTGGCCGACACCGGCGTCGGCATCCCTCGCGAGGACCAGGCGCGGATCTTCGAGCGGTTCTACCGCGTGGACAAGGCCCGCAGCCGCGAGATGGGGGGCACCGGGCTGGGCCTGGCGATCGTCAAGCACCTGGTCTCATCGCTCCGCGGCCGGGTCGACGTGGCCAGCCGCCTGGGCTCCGGGTCGACGTTCACCGTCCGCCTCCCCCGGGCGCAGGGCCGGGCGACGAAGGATTGAGCCGGCGGCTCAGCGCGGGGCGTCGAGGAGCGTCCGCGCCTCCTCGACCCCCAGCCGGAGGGCCTCCTCGGCGTCGGCGCGGGCGGCGTCGCGCTCGCCGAGGGCGCGGCGGGCCAGGGCCAGGTTGTAGCGCAGGCGGCCCAGGGTCTCGCGATCGGGGCCGGCGTCAGCGCCGGCCCGGAAGTCGGCGGCGGCCCGGTCGGCCCGGCCGGCCTTGTATTCCAGGACGCCGCGGTTGAGCCAGGCCGGGGCCAGGGACGGGTCCAGCTCCAGGGCTCGGGAGTAGTCGCGGTGCGCCCGCTCGGGCAGGTCGAGCGCCTCGTGCGCGAGGCCGAGGTGGTAGGGGCAGGCGGCGATGTCGGGGGCGATCGCGCAGCAGGCGTGGAACCAGGCGGCGGCGGGCTCGTACCGGCCCAGGCGGAAGGCGCAGAGCCCGGCGTAGAAGTTGGGCCAGAACTCCTGGGGGCGCAGGTCCAGCGCCCGTTCGAACGCCCCGGCGGCCTCGGCCACGCGGCCGGAGCGGAGGAGGTATCGGCCGCGCTCGTCGTGGTCGCGGGCGGTGCGCGGGGCGCGGGGGCCGTCGGCCCGGCCGGCGAGCCGCTCGCGGCGGGCGTCGATCGCGGCGTCGGGCCCGAGGGCGGCCTCGGCCTCGTCCAGGATCCGCAGGGCCTCGGCGCGGCCCTCGTCGGAGGGCTCGCGGGCGAGCAGGTCGACGCGGAGGGCGACCAACTCGGCCATGTCGGCCCGGATGCGGGCCTCGGCGGCGGCGTCGAGGGTGGGGCCGGGGCCGTCGAGGAGTCGGTCGCGGGCGTCCCAGAGCGACCGGCAGGCGTCGGCCCGGGCGCGGGCCTCGTCGCCTTCGGGCAGCTCGACGCCGTAGCGGAAGCGGATCGAGTCGGCCAGGGCGTGGAGGTCGGCGGCGAGCCGCGCGTGCGCGGTCAGCCGGAGCTGCGCCTCGATCTCCGCGGCGAGGTCGCCGCCGATCGGCAGGGCTTCCGCCTCGGCGAGGCCGTCGCGGAGCAGGCGGTCGGCGGAGTCGAACCGGCCGGAGGCCAGGTCGCGGCGGCCCCCCTCCAGCGCCGCCTGCGCCCGTCCCAGGCCCTGGGCGACGGAGGCGTAATAGGCCCCGCCGGCGACGGCGAGGGCGGCGGCCGTGGTCGCCAGGGTGATCCCCCAGGCGAACGCGCCGGGGTGCCGCCGCCGCCACTTGCCCCAGCGCTCGATGGGGTCGCGGTTGCCGACGCCCCTCAGCGGCAGGTCGTTGAGCTGGCGGCGGAGGTCGTCGGCGAGCCGGGCGGCGTCGGGGTAGCGGTCGCGGGGATCGGCGGCGAGGCACTTCCGCACGACGTCCGCCAGCGCGACCCCCACGCCGGCCGGCCGCCGGAACCGCGAGGCGTCCTCGCCGGCCGGCGCCGCCCCCAGGGCCTCGCGCAGCAGCAGGCCCAGGGAATAGATGTCGGCGCGGCCGTCGACGTCGGCCGGGGCGGGGCGGTCGCCGGAGACGGCCAGCATCGCCGCCTCCTGCTCGGGGGCCATCCAGCCCGGCGTCCCCCCCAGCCGTCCGGCCACGCGGTCGCCGGCGCGGATCGGCGCGCGGGCCAGGTGGAAGTCCAGCAGCATCGGCTGGCCGTCGGCCGTCACCAGCACGTTCGACGGCTTGACGTCCATGTGGACGATCCCGCGCTCGTGGGCGTGGTGCAGCGCGTCGGCGAGGCAGGCGGCGACCCAGGCGATCGCGTCGACGTACGACGCCTCCTCCAGCCCGCGCCGGAACGGCCCGACGGCCGGCGGCGGGCCCGGGATCGGCCGGCTGCGGCGCTCCAGGGCCTCCAGCATCCGCGCCCCCGAGCGGCGCGCGATCGGCTCCGGCGCCAGGTCCGCCAGCACCTCCGCCAGGCTCGCCCCGCCCAGGTACGGCATGCACAGCATGCGCAGGCCGCGATCGGGGATCGACTGCTCGGAGAACAGGGGGACGATGTGGGTGTGTCGCAACGGGGCCAGGGCCAGGTGCTCGTCCTGGTCGTCGGAGACGACCTTGACCACGACCGGGCGGTCGGCGAGCGTCGGGTCGGTCGCCAGGAACGTGCGGCCCGAGGCCCCCCGGCCCAGCTCCTCCAGCAGCGCGAACGAGCCCAGCGTCTCGCCGGCGTCGGGCAGGTCGACGACCGGCGCGACGCCGGAGGCGCGGATGAGCCGGTCGCATTCGAAGAGGTCGCGCAGCTCGTCCCCCCAGCGGGGATGGCGGCGGACGACCTCGGAGGTGTCGACCCGCTGGCCGGACTCGCGGCGGAGGCTCACCTCCTCGTAGATGAGCCGGATGGCGGCCTCGGGGTCGAGGTCGGGCCGGCGCGCGAGGACCTCGGCGGCCGAGATCGGCTCGCCGCGCCCGAAGGCGGCGGCCATGTCCGCGATCTCGTCGGAGATGCGGGCGAATCGGGAAGGCTCGTCTCCCATGGCTCAGTCCGGGTCGCCCGCGGCCTCGGAGCGACGGCCCAAGGAGAGCCGGCGCGCCAGGTCGTAGAGGATCCGCCTGACGCTCCCCTCGTGCAGCCCGGTGCGGGCGGCGATCTCGTTGAGCCGGAGGCCGTCGCGGCGCAGGCGGACGATGTCGCGATGGGCGGGCGGGCAGGCCAGCAGCACGCGCTCCCAGAACTCTCGACCCTGGGCCTCCTGGCTGGGGCGGGGCAGGGGGGAGCGGGGGTGGTCGCCGGCCTCGGTCTCGTCGAGCGACTGCTCGCGGCCGATCGAATGGCGGTGCTTGCGGCAGCGGTCGGCCAGCCGACGCGCCGCGACCCGGCGGAGGAACGCCAGGAGCTGGGCCCGCCCGGCGAACCGCCAGCCGCCGTCGCGGACCCCCTCGACGAAGTCGACGAACACGGACTGGACGATGTCGCCCGAGTCCACCTTGGGGCGGAGGCCGCGGCCGAGGCGGCGCCGGACGATGATGCGGAGGTACGGCTCGTAGGCGACGAACACGCGCTCGACGGCCGCGGGGTCGCCGTCGTTCAGCCGCTCGATCCAGCGATCCAGGGACTCTTCGCTCATGGGATGCCCTCCGGCGGCGGGGCGTTCATGACAGTCCGCGGAGCGAGGAGAACCGCGAGCCCCGGGCGGCCGACGGCCCCGGGACCGATGCCCGCGCCCGCCACCTCCGGGCCGCCTCCGCGGTCGCCAGCGCGGCGGCCACCGGGACGACCAGCGGCAGCCGGCTCGACGGCCCGGCGAGCGGCGATCCCAGGTCGTCCAACTGCCCCATCACTTTCTCCAGCGCCAGGTCGACCGTCGCGCGGTCGAGCGGCAGGAATCCCGTCAGCACGCCCGCGCCGATCGGGGCCGGGGCCTCGGCCGGGGGGGCGGCGTCGGCGTCGGCCGTCGCGGCGTCGGGCGACGCCGCCCGGGGATCGCCCTCGCCCTGGGGGGCCGCGGCGACGGCCTCGCCGCCCGCCCCCGAGGCGGTCGTGGGGGCTCCGAGGGCGATGGCCCGGACGTCGGCCGGGGCCGACGTCCCGAGGCTGAACGACGCCACCGTCGCGCTCCAGGCCACGTTGGTCGCCGCGAGCGGGCGGGCGAGGTCGGGCGCGCCGGCCGCGGCGAGGGGCGGCGGCGGGCCGGGGGCCGGGGGCCCGGGGGCCGCGGGCGTGGCCGGGGACGTGGATTCGATGAGGACCGGCGGCGCAAAGGGGCCCCTGGGGATCGCGCCCCCCGGCCGGGACTGGTACTCGCTCGGCTGGGCCGCGGTCGGGCCGGGGCCCGACTGCGGCTGCGCAAACGGGCCGAATCGCGCCCATCCCGACTCGCCGCCGCGAGGCGGCGTCGCCGAGCCGGCCTGGGCCGACGCCGGCGCGTCGGGGCTCTCCGGCGCGGGCGGTCCGACGAAGGGGGAGTCGTCCGAGGTCGCGAACGACGACGCGTCGCCATCGGGCCGGCCCCCGACGCGCCACGGCCCTCCCGGGCCTCGGCCGAAGCTGAAGCCGAAGAAGCCCCCGCCGAAGAAGGCCTTGTAGCCGCCGTAGCCGGACGGCGCGGCACCGAAGTCGGCTCGATTCGCGAGCGGGGGAAGGTTGAAGCCGCTCGTTAGGCCGGGCGTCGCGGGCCTGTCGCCGTGGGGGCCGGAGAAAGGCGCGATCATCGCGTCGGCCTCGGGGGCGAGGCTCGTCGGGGCCGCGATCGGCGCGGTCAGGATCGCGACCGGCGGCCCCGGGCCGTAGTTCAGCACGACCCTCCCCTCCAGGGGCTGGAGGGCGGGCGTGAAGCGGCCCGGATGTCGAGGATCTCTCCGCATCGACGGCTTCTCCCTGCGCGAACGATCCGTTCGGAGACCTGGCGCGGGCGGCGAAGGGGGCGGGCGGGATGGGACCGTCGCCCACGGCGCGAGAGGGAACCTCGCGACGGGGCCTCCCTGCCACCGGACCAGTCTACGTCCATCGGCGTTTTTCGCGGAGGCCATTTCCCCGATTTCCTCGCCGCGGCGCGCGCTTGGGGGCATCACGTCGGATCCCTCATTCGGGGCGGCGAGGGCCCGAGGCGCCACCCGGGCCGCCCCACACCTGGCATCGCATGTCTCAACCACTCGGGTATTCAGAGCGGGCCTTCAGCACCACCGGGAGACGCAGCATGATTCATTCGAAGAGCCTGTGGCGGCGGCTGATCCCCCCGAAGGGGGAGAAGTCGGGCGCGTCGGCGAGGCGGAACAAGCAATGGCAGCCCACGGTCGACGGGCTGGAGGGGCGCCTGGTCCTGTCGCGGATGGGCGGCCTGGGCGGCGGCATGGCCGCGCGGGCCGCCATGTTCGCGCGGGCCGGCTCCTTCGGCTCGACGTCCGAAAGCTCCGGGGACGTCTCCTCGACGGCCCAGGTGGGCGGCTTCGAAGGCCGTCGCGGCGGGCCGGGAGGCTTCGGCGGCCCCGGCGGCCGGTGGGGCGGCGGCGTCCGCGACACGCAGCTCGCCGCCGACCTGAAATCGTACCAGACGGCCGCGACGGCCGTCCTCAAGGGCTCGTCCGTCACCGACGCCGACCGGGAGGCCCTCCGAGACGCCTTCGACGCCCTGAGGGAGGCCGGCGTCACCTATGATAAGGACGCTCTGGCGACCGTCGCCGACGGCGTCCTCTCGGCGCTGGCCGACTCCGACGACTCCACCACGGCCGAGTCCTATCGCGACGCCTTCCTCGCCGCCTTCGCCGGCGCGACGGGCGACGACGACACCGACTCGACCCTGACCGACGACGAGACGGCCCTCGTGAACGCCGCGTTCGACGCCTTCGTCACGGTCGCGGACAAGCTCGACGTCGATTCCGACGAGCTTTCGGCCCTGGCGACGGCGCGCGAGGCGATCGCCGCCGACTACACCCGCCTGGGGATCACCGGCGTCGCGCCCAGCGACCTCGACCTGATCCTCGGCGGCCTCGGCGGCGGGCCCGGCGGCCCCGGGCCTCGCGGGTTCTGCTGACCGAATCCCACGCTCCAGCCGCCGCCGACGCCTGGCGGCGGACAAGGTCGGCCGGACGACGAGGTCCGGCCGACCCCCATTCCATCTCATCGCCGCACGAGGATGCGGACCTGATGCGGGGCCATCGGGACGCCGCCTTCGAGCGAGCCGAACGCCTCGCCGCCCAGGGCGTCGCGCCAGGGGCCGGCGGGGAGGACGCCCGCCGATGCGGCGATCGCGGACCGGACGGGCCCCGGGTTGAAGCCGATCAGGACGAGGGCCTTCTCCTCCCCCCTCGCCCGCAGGCAGGCGAAGACGCCGCCCGAGGCGCGGACGGAGGCGTAGTCGGCCGTCCCCTCCGCGATCGGGGCGACGCCCTTGCGGGCGGTGTAGATCGCCTTGAGGAACGCGACGCTCGACGGGCCCTCGCCGCCGTAGACGGCCGGATCCTCGTCCCCCTGGTAGAGCATCGGAACGCCCTCGACCAGGGCGCACAGGGCCATGAGGGATCGCATCCGGTCGACGCCGTAGGCCGCCAGCGGGCGCTTCTTCTGGAACGTCCACGAGACCGTGTCGTGGTTGCTGATCCATCGCATCTTCAGCGCCCCGGGCGGGATCGTGAGGGCCTGGTCGTGGAGGAATCGCGAGAGCGACGCCGCCCACTCCTCGGGCGGGGCCTTGCGGTCCAGGAGGTCGGTCGTCAGGAAGTAGAGCTGGGCGTCGTAGGTCAGGTCGGATATGCGGTAGTAGATATTCTGGCCCGTGTATTCCTCGGGGATGATGAGGACGTCGGGGCGGGAGCGGAGGAAGCCCTCGCGGATGGCGCGGGTGATCTCAAGACCGGCCCCCAGGCCGGAGCGCGAGGGCCGGTCGGACTTCCAGTTCAGCGGGCCGCCGGCGGCGCAGTCGACGCGGGCACCGAGGGCGTCGAACCGCGAGGCGTCGGACTCGGCGACGCGGCGGAAGTAGTCCTGCCAGCCGGGGTGGGCGTTGTCGAAGGCGAGCTGGCCCCATTCGTAGGCCGGCTTCCCCTCGCGCGTGAAGGCCGACCATTCCGGGTGCTCCTTCGCCAGCGGCGATTCGTCGGGGGGGCCGTGGGGGACGAGGTCGAACAGCAGGCGGATCTTGCGCCCCCGGGCGGCGTCCGAGAGCCGCGAGAGGGCGGCCTCGCCGCCGTACAGTTCGCTGACGCGGAAGTGATCGGACGGCCCGTAGAGGTTCCACTTCGAGCCGTCGCCGTGCTCCCACACCGGCAGCATCCAGAGGACGTCCACGCCCATATCGGCCAGCGTCGGCAGGTACGCCTCCAGCGCCTGGAAGCCGCCGTAGCGGATGTAGCCCAGCTCGGGCGTGCCGCCGGGATGGCCGCAGTAGAGGACCATCGACCGCAGCCCGGCCGGCGCCCGGTCGGGCGCGCGGAGGCCGACGGCCCGGTACACGTCCTGCACGCCCGCCAGCGCCGCGTCGCGCGAGCCGCGGGCGAGCCAGAAATGCTGGTCGCCCAGCACGACCGACGCCCCGGGCTTGAGCTTCGCGATCACCTGCTGGACGTGCCGGATCGACGGCCCTTCCGAGGTCCGCACCACCTGCACCGGGCTGAACTCGTCCTCCTGCACGAACCACGACCCCAGGCCGCGCCGGGACGCCTCGTCCCAGAGGACGATGAGCGGATCCATCCCCCTCGGCCTCAGCGCCTCGCCGACTTCCCCCGACGCGGCCGGCACGTCCCCGACCGGCAGGCTGCCGGGGAAGGTCGCGACCGCGCCCGTCCCGATCGCCAGGGCCGGCGTGGCGTAGGCGGCGGACTCGAAGACCTGCTCGCGGTCGGAGACGTTCGCGACGGTCAGCCGGCGCGAGAACCGGGAGGCGTCGTCGGGGAGCGTCCAGTCGACGCGGAACTCGTAACCGCCGCCGCGGGCGATGGTCGCCAGGGTCGCCGCGCCGGGCGACCGACCGCGCTCCTGCCGCGCCGCCTCGGCCGCGACCACGCCGGGAGCGGCGGATTCCAGGACCTCGGCCGGCCCGATCAGCACGGGGCCGGCGATCCCCCCCTCGAAGGCCCCGTTGGTCACGCGGACCAGCAGGACGTTGGGGGCGTCGGCCTTCAGCAGCCGGGCGGGGAAGCGGTAGAGCCGGGGCGTCTCCCAGTGGCGGGGCGTCTCGACGCCCGTCCGGCCGATGGGGACGCCGTTGAGGTACGCCGCGTCGAAGTCGTCGACCGCGCCGATCAGCAGGGCCGCGGACGCGCCGAGGTCCGGCGGGGCGTCGAACGTCCGGCGATACCAGAAGTCCCCGGCGCGATCCTTGAGGCGGCCGTCGCCGGCGTCGATCCGGCTCGGGATCGGCGTCGGCTTCCACGCGACGCCGTCGAAGCGACCGGCGAGGAGATCGTCCTTCGCGGCGGGCGCGGGCGGCTCGGGCGTGTAGAGCCAGTCGCCCGCCAGGTCGACGCAGGAACCGGCCGCGGCCTTCAGGCGATCGGCGTCCAGCCGGCGACCGCCCTGCGGCACGACCGTCGACCGGCCCCCGGAGGTCAGCCGCGAGCCGTCGCGGAGGTCGACCAGGCCGGTCCAGTCGCCGTCGACGGGGTCGAACTCCAGGCGGAGGTGGGCGTTCTCCAGCGTCGTCGGCGGCGGGTCGGCGGGGAAGGCGGGCAGGCAGACGGCGAGCAGGACGGGCGACATCGGGGGCTCCTTCACGGGCCTCGGCGAAGCGCCGGGGCCCGGCCGCCATGATAGGAGGGGCGTCGGCGCGGGGCAATGCGCCCGGCTCGTTGGCGGGGCTTGACGGCCCGATGTACGATGGGGCCGAACGAAGCCCACCCTCCGAGGACCCGACATGACGCCCGGACGACGCACGCTGGAGTACGCGACCTTCGACGACATCCACGCCGACGTCGATCAGCTGGTCGGAGGCTGCTCGACCGTCGGCTCCTGGACGCTGGGGCAGATCCTCCACCACCTGGCGACGGTCACGAACCGGGTCCTCGCCGCCCCCGTCGACGGGCCGCACGACACCTCCCTGCGCGCCACGCCGGAGCGGCGCGACCACGTCCTCGCCACCGGCGAGCTGCCGGAGGGGATCCCGCTCCCCGGGGGCCTCGGCCAGCCCGAGGACGTCGACCCGCGCGAGGGGGCCCGCATGCTCCGCGAGTCCCTCGCCGCGATGGCCGCTGCGCCGGGGCCGCTGGCGCCGCACCGGATCTTCGGCCCCCTCGATCGCGACCAGTGGCGTCGCCTGGTGTGCATCCACTGCGCCCATCACCTGAGCTTCGCCGCGCCGGCGGCGGCCGTCGCGGGGTGACGGCCGCCGCCGGGGTCGGTCAATGGCCGTTGCCCGTCTCCTCGTCGCCGAAGTTCTCCTCGTCGAGCGAGGTGTCGGGCTTCGGCGGGCCCGGGTCGAACCAGGGGTAGATGGCGGGGATGACGATCAGCTTCAGGAGCGTGCTCGTCAGGATGCCGCCGATGACCACGGTCGCCAGCGGGCGCTGGACCTCGGCACCGGAGCCGTGCGAGAACGCCATCGGGACGAACCCCAGGCTGGCCACCAGGCCGGTCATCAGGATCGGCCGGAGGCGGGACATCGAGGCGGAGCGGACGGCCTCGCGGGTCGGCTCGCCGGCCTCGATGAGCTGGCGGATGGCCGAGACCAGCACCAGGCCGTCGAGCACCGCCACGCCCGACAGCGCGATGAAGCCGACGCCGGCCGAGATGCTGAAGTTCAGGTCGCGTATCCACAGCGCCATCACCCCGCCGATCGCCCCCAGCGGGACCGAGAGGAAGATCAGCAGCCCCAGCCCGACCGACTGGAACGTGGCGTAGAGGAGCAGGAAGATCCCCAGCAGGGCCACGGGCACGACGATCGTCAGCCGCTTCGTGGCCGACTGGAGGTTCTCGAACGTGCCGCCCCACTGGAGGGTGTAGGAGCGGGGGACCTCGACCTGGGCCTCGACCTTCTCCTGGGCCTCGGCGACGAAGCCGGCCAGGTCCCGGCCGCGGACGTTGGCCTGGATCATGACGCGGCGGCGGCGGTCCTTGCGCCAGATCTCATACACGCCGTCGACGTTCTCGACGTCGGCGACCTCCTGGAGCGGGATCAGCCGGCCCTGGGAGTCGCGGACGCGGAGCTGGCCGATGGCCTGGGCGTCCTTGCGCGACTCCGGGGCGACGCGGACGACCAGGTCGAACCGGCGCTGGCCCTCGACCACCTGGCCGACGATCTTGCCGCCGAGCGCCGTGCCGACGTCGAGGACGTCGGCCGCGTCGATGCCGTAGCGGGCGATGCGGTCGCGGTCGATGGTGAGCTTCAGGAACGGCAGGCCGCCGAGCACCTGCGCCTTCACGTCGGTCGCGCCGGGGATCTTCTGGAGGACCGCGGCGATCGCGTCGGCCTTCTCCTGGAGGACGTCCAGGTCGTCGCCGAACAGGCTGATGCCGACGTCGGCCCGGACGCCGGCCAGCAGGTCGTTGAACCTCAGCTGGATCGGCTGCGTGAAGCTGAGGAACGTCCCCGGCAGGACGTCGGCGGCGATCGCGTTGATGCGGTCGATCAGCTCCTCCTTCGAATGGACCGACTTCCACTCGTCGGAGGGCTTCAGCAGGACGAAGACGTCGGTGAGGTTGACGCCCGCGGGGTCGATGCCGATCTCGGGCCGGCCGGTGCGGCTGACGACCGTGCGGATCACGTCGGGGAGCTTCTCGTGCAGGGCGGCCTCGAACCGGGTCGTCCCCTCCAGGCCCTCGGAGAGCGAGGCGTCGGGCGGGCGGATGAGGACGACGACGAGGTCCCCCTCGTCGAGCTGCGGGATGAACTCGCCGCCGAGTTGCATGGCGAACGGGACGCACGCCGCCAGGGCCAGCGCCGCGGCGATCGCGATGGTCGCCGGCCGCCGCACGACCCAGTCGAGCGTCGGGCGGTACAGCCGCTTGGCGATCCGGATCGGCAGGGTGTCGCGCTCGGACGTCCCGGGCTTGAGGAAGAACGACGCCAGGACGGGCGTGGCGGTGAGCGAGAGGATCAGCGAGCCGATCAGCGCGAAGACCACCGTCAGGGCCATCGGCCGGAACATCTTCCCCTCGACCCCCTCCAGCGCCAGGATCGGCAGGTGGACCATCGTGATGATGGCCACGCCGAAGACCACCGGCTTGCGCACCTCCAGCGTCGCCCGCCGGACGACGTCCACCGACCTCTCCCGCGGGTTCGCGTGCGACAGCCGGCTGACGCAGTTCTCGATCACGATCACGGCGCTGTCGACGATCAGGCCGAAGTCCAGCGCCCCCAGGCTCATCAGGCTGCCGGCGATCCCCGAGGCCAGCATCAGGTTGCCGGCGAACAGCATGGAGAGCGGGATGGCCGACGCCACGATCAGGCCGGCCTTCAGGTTCCCCAGCAGGACCAGCAGCACGGCGATGACCAGCACGCCCCCTTCCGTCAGGTTGCGGGCCACGGTCGAGATGGTCCGCTCGATCAGCGCCGCGCGGTCGTAGAAGGGCTCGATCACCACGCCCGGCGGGAGGGTCTTCTGGATCTCGGCGATCTTGGCCTTGATGCGCTCCACGACCACGCGGGAGTTCTGGCCGGAGAGCATCAGCACCGTGGCCGTGGCGGCCTCGCCGCGGCCGTCGCGGGTGACGGCTCCGGTGCGGATCATGGGGGCGAACCGGGCCTCGCCGACGTCCCGGACGCGGATCGGCGTGCCGGTCCGGCTGGAGTCGATCACGACGTCGTTGAGCGCCTCCAGGTCGCCGATCAGGCCGACCATGCGGATCACCCGCTGCTGCCCGCTGCGCTCGATGTAGCCGCCGCCGGTGTTGGCGTTGTTGCGGCGGAGCGCGTCGAACACCTTGTCCATGGAGATGTTGCGGGCCGTCAGCCGCATGGGGTCGACCGTGACCTCGTAGGTCTTCAGCTCGCCGCCGAACGGGTTGATCTCGACGACCCCCGGGACCGTCTTCAGCGGCCGGGCGACGTCCCAGTCGAGGATCGTCCGCAACTCCATCAGCGAGCGCGGGTCCTTGGAGGCCGGGGCGTTCCGGACCTCGAACTGGAAGATCTCGCCCAGGCCGGTGGCGACCGGGCCGATCTCGGGCCGGCCGAAGTCCGGGGGGATGTCGGCCGTGATCTGGCCCAGGCGCTCGTTGACCTGCTGGCGGGCCCAGTAGATGTCGGTCCCTTCCTCGAACACGACGGTCACGCCCGAGATGCCGAGCTGGGAGAACGACCGCACCTCCTGGACGTAGGGGATGCCGTTCATCTCGTTCTCGACCGGCACGGTGATGAACTGCTCCACCTCCTCCGGTCCCAGCGCCGGGGCGTTGGTGAGGGCCATGACCTGGACGTTGGTGATGTCCGGCACGGCGTCGATCGGGAGGTTCAGCAGCGAGTTCGCGCCCACGGCCACCAGGGCGAAGAGGGCCAGCACGACGAGCGAGCGATTCTTCAACGATCCGACGATGAGGCGATCGAACATGACTCCGGACGTCCTCCGAGCGGGGGGAAGGCGGGATGTGTCGAGACGCGGCGGGGGGCCGTCGGGAGGGCGCGAGGCGCAGGCGCGCGGTCGATGCGCGCGGATGCTCGACGAGGCTCGTCGGCCTCAAGCTCGCCCGACGGGGGGGCCGGGTCTCAGAATCGGAGCCGGCAGAGGAGGCTCAGCGGCGAGCCGTTGGCGGGCGCGGGGAGGGCGGCCCGGGAGAGGAGGGGGGGCGGGACGACGACCGGGTCCATGCACGCGGGCGCGACGAGGAGGGCCGACGCGGACGAGGGCCCCTTGGAGCCCATCGCCTCGCCGGGGGCTTCCTCGTCCTCCCCTTCGGGCTCGTCGGGGAACCCCTCGACCTCGTCGTCGAGGGGCGTCGACGTGGTGGACGACGGGCGGAGTTCATCCCGGTCGGCCCGGCCCAGGAACGGGCTCGCCGTCTCGACCGCCCGGGGCCCCGGCGCGCGGACGACCGCCGTCGGGACGGGCGAACCGTCCTGGCCGGCGAGCGTCAGGCCGATCAGGCAGGCGAGCGTGAGGAGCATGCGGTGGGCCCGGGTTCTTCGGGACGACGCGAAATGCCATCAGTATAAGCGACGAATCCCCGCCATGTTGAGGCGATTTCCCGCTTTGGTCCGGCCCTTCGTCGGCCGGAGCATCCGGATGGGGCGGCCGACTTGGGTTCGATCGTGGGAAAGAGACTTCCTCGGGTTGGGTTGCAGGTTGTTGCCGCTATTGAGGTTGTGGGTTTTTCGAAGTGGGTTCGCTCGTCATTTTCGAATGTCTCCCGCCATCGTCCCTCCCGTCGTCCATCCAGGTCGGCTCCGTCCCGCCCCGATGTCGCCTTGATGGGGTTTGCTGCATCCGGGCGACGACCCGGGTCGAATCTCTCGCGCATTCCCGGCCTCCGGGATCTTGCGATGCGGCCGGATTGTCAAAGAACGATGGAGTCTCTCGTCTGGTATGGTCCGTGAGGTCGGGGGCCGGGTTTCAGGAATCGTCGGGACAAGAAGGAATTCGGTCGATGAGACGACGGGGATGGCCGGGGCGGGGCTCGGCTTTGAGGCGTCGTCGTCCCCCTACTCGACATAAGAAATCCCGACCATCGGGGTAGCCCGGCGGCTCGCCCTCAGTCCCCCTCCAGGCTTACCTCGCCGACGAACCTGTTCGCGAGCGAGCGTAGGTGCCTGGCGAATCGGTCCGCCTGCGCGGGGTGGGTGAGGATCTCTTCATTGAGGAGCCTCCCCATCTCATCCCAGGCCCTGTGCGGGCAGTCCGAGATCCGGACGTGGCAGGCCAGATGGCCGGCCTTGTCGGCCATGCGCCATCGCAGCGTCACGCCCCCATCGCCCGTGTCTTCGAACGCCTTGATCGCGAACTCTCCTCGCGGGCGTTCGAGCCATTCCAGGAGCCCGCTCGTTTCCTCGACGAGCATGTGGGGGGCCGCATAAGCCCAGGCGACTCCGGCCCATCCGCCGGCCGCGACCCGGACCTCGACCTGGATCATGTCGGGCGGATCCTCGTAGACGAGGAGGATCGTCAGGCGAGGCCGCGTCGATTCCGGCTCAAGCATTGGTCAGCCTCTCGGAGGCGGTCGGGAATCCGGGCCGGCCTCCGAAGCGAGGCCGATTCCGTTACAATACTCGGCTGCGTTCCGGGACGGGTCCGTAGGGCTGGGTCGAAGAAGCAAACATGGCGTTACTGAGCTTGCGCGGGATCAGCCTGTCGTTCGGCGGGCCGAAGTTGCTGGACGGCGTCGACCTGACGATCGAGGCCAACGAGCGGGTCTGCCTCCTGGGCCGCAACGGCGAGGGGAAGTCCACGCTGATGAAGCTCATCAGCGGCGAGATCGCCCCGGACGACGGGACGATCCTCCGCCAGCAGGGCCTGCGGGTGGCGCGGCTGCTCCAGGACGTTCCGGCCGGTCACGGCGGGACGGTGGCCGACGAGGTCGCCGCCGGGCTCGCGCACGACGACCACGGCTTCGGCGGCGACGACCACCGCGTCCAGGCCGTCGTCTCGCGCGTGGGGCTGGACCCGGACGCGAAGTTCTCCGAACTCTCCTCGGGCATGAAGCGCCGGGTGCTGCTGGCCCAGGCGATCGTCGACGAGCCCGACGTCCTGCTGCTCGACGAGCCGACGAACCACCTGGACGTCGAGTCGATCACCTGGCTCGAAAACTTCCTCCTGCGCTATCCGGGGACGATCGTCTTCGTCACGCACGACCGCGTGTTCCTCCAGAAGCTGGCGACGCGGATCGTCGAGCTGGACCGCGGCCACCTTTCCGACTGGGCGTGCGACTACCCCACGTTCCTCGCCCGCCGCGACCAGCTCCTCGCCGCCGAGGCCCGCGAGCGCGAGCTGTTCGACAAGAAGCTGGCCGAGGAGGAGAAGTGGATCCGCAAGGGGATCGAGGCCCGCCGCACCCGCAACGAGGGCCGCGTCCGGGCGCTGGAGGCCATGCGCGTCGCCCACCAGAAGCGCCGCGAGCGCCAGGGGACCGCCGTCCTCCAGGCGCAGGAGGCCGAGAAGTCGGGCATGCTGGTGATCGAGGCCGAGGACGTCGAGTTCGGCTACGGCGAGCGGACCATCATCCGCGACCTCTCCACCGCCATCATCCGCGGCGACAAGGTGGGCATCATCGGCCCCAACGGCGCGGGGAAGACCACGCTCCTGAACCTGCTGCTCGGCCGGCTGACGCCGCGGGCCGGGTCGATCCGCCAGGGGACGAACCTGGAGGTCTCGTACTTCGAACAGCTCAAGTCGGCCCTGGACGACGAGAAGACCGTCCAGAAGAACGTGACCGACTACGACATGGTGAAGATCGACGGCCGCGAGCGCCACATCCTGGGCTACTTGCAAGACTTCCTCTTCACGCCCGACCGCGCCCGGACGCTGGTGAAGTACCTCTCCGGCGGCGAGCGCAGCCGGCTCCTGCTGGCGAAGCTGTTCACGAAGCCGTCGAACGTGATGGTCCTGGACGAGCCGACGAACGACCTCGACCTGGAGACGCTGGAGCTGCTGGAATCGCTGCTGGTGGAGTACCAGGGGACGATCCTGATCGTCAGCCACGACCGCGCGTTCCTCAACGACGTCTCCACCAGCGTCCTCGTCGTCGAGCCCGACGGCCGCGTGAAGGAGTACGAGGGGGGCTACGACGACTACCTCCGCCAGCGCGCCGCCGAGAAGCCCGCCGAGCCCGCCGCCCCCCCGGCCGCCGCGACGAAGCCGGCATCGTCCGCGGAAGCCGCCAAGCCCAAGGTCGCCAAGCTCACGAACCTGGAGCGCAAGGAGCTGTCCACCCTCCCCGGCAAGATCGAGAAGCTGGAGGCCGAGCTGGCCGCGATCCACGAGACGATGGCCGATCCCGCCTTCTACAAACAGGACCGCGACGCCATCGCCAAGGCCAACGCCCGCCTCCAGGCCGTCGAGGCCGACCTGTCCGCCGCCTACGAGCGCTGGGAGGCCCTGGACGCGATCGGGGGTTGATCCCGCATGGCGGTTATTGTAGACGTAGTTATTGAGGCGATTCGGATCGATTAAGTTTCGAGCCGGCGGTGCGTCTCTTGAGTCGTCCGGGCGTGTTTCAGGCCCCCGGGCGTCGATCGGCACGGAGAGGTGGAGGTTCGGCGGATCCGCCGGGCGCGGGCGTCGCTGCGCGCCGCGCCGGGGGCATCGGGGCGAGGGGGTGTCGGATGGCTGGCCTGGCAGGCATGTGGAAGAACCGCCCGGCGGTGAGGATGCTCGTCCTCGTCAACGTGCTCCTGATCGCGGGCGTGTTCATCGTCGAGGCATGGGACGGGGCGGCGCGCGCCGGGGGGGCCGTGGACCAGGTCTCGCGCCGGTCCGACTGGGTGGCGTGGTCCTGGGGCCAGGTCTCCTACTGGTACAACTGGTTGGCGATGTCCGCCCTGCTCGTCTCGCTGGCGCTGACCTACGCTCGGTTCTTGCCGCCGTTCGGCCGCTTCCTGCTCGACCACCTGGGCCAGACGACGATCTTCTTCCTGCTCCTCCTGCTGGTCTGGGGGGGCGTCGGGGTCGGCCTCGGGATCCCGAATCTCATCTGGGACGAGGAGTTGCTGGGGCGGGCCTGCTCGGCGCTGGGGGCGGCGCTGCTCCTGGCGTTGCTGGGGGTGAATGCGTACTACCTGGGGATCACCCCGGACCGGAGCGAGGGGAGGCGCGTGGTCCGGGATATGAATCGATTCCTGCTGATGTATGGTGCCTCGGTCGACTTCCTCCCGTGGCTGAATCCGACGCCCCAGAATCCGCAGGCCCCCCGGCCGGACGAGATCAATCGGCAGCGATTGAGCATCTTCCTGCGGTTCGCGCGGCTGCCGTTCTTCACCCTGATCAGCCTGCCCGCGCTGTTCCCGGTGCTGTTCGACTACGTCCCCTGGAACGCCCCGGAGCCGCCCGTGAAGCCGCCGTGGGGGCTCGACGTCTCCGGGGACGTGCGGACGGACGCCCTGGCGCACCTGTGGTCGCTGGCGACCTGGGTGGTCGGCCTGGCGCTGGGGGCGGTCGTCGTCAAGCTCCTGCTGCGCTCCAACGCGACGATCAACAACTTCCTGGCGTGGGCGACGGCGAGGAGCCGGCCGGCCCCGATGGCGGTGATGTGGGCGAAGGCGGCGGACCTGGGGGGGTTCTTCCATTACCTGCTGGTCGTGATCCTGGTCTATCTGTTCCTGGGGCTCTGCACGTCGGACGTCACCGTCGCGAAGGTCGCGGGGGCGGCGCTGCTGATCGGGTTCGGCGCGTTGCAGCCGGTCCTCACGGGGATCCTGAGGAAGAACGGGAAGGCGACGCTCGCGGACGTGTGGGCGTCGGCGGCGCTCGCGGTGCTGGTCCTGGCGCTGGGCTCGCCGGTCGTCCTCCTGTCCTGGCACGGCGAGCCGGTCTCGCCGGCGTTCGCGATCTTCTCCCTGCTGGGCGTGCTGGCGATCACCCTGGTGGTGTCCGAGACGCGCGACGTCCGGCCGGTCTATCTCATCGGGGGCCTGGTGTTCGTCGCGCTCTGCGGGGTCGTGGTCGCGCGGCCCTTGTACCGCGAGCCGATCACGGTCCAGGACATGCTGGCGCTGGCGGCGTTGATGCCGATCGTGCTGTTCAACGTCGCGGGGAAGTGGTACGCGCGGGCGACGATCGGGATGCGCTGGGTGTTGGCCGCCGCCGCGTTCGCGACGGTGCTGGCCCTGGCGCTGTTCTCGGGGCTCAGGGCGTCGCCGCCGATCGTCCTGGCGGCGGCCGTCTGCCTGCTGGGCTGCTTCGCGACCGGCCCGATCCCCAACGGTTCGGCGGACGCGGGGCGACGACGCTGGGTGCTGCTGTCCTGCACGCTGGCGTTCTGGGTCCTGCTGGTCAACTACGATCCGTTCAAGAATCGGTTCGAGGAGCTGCCCTATCCTCGCCAGGGGGACGAGGTGGCCCCGCCGCGCGAACGGCTCTCGGCGATGATCGAGTCCGTCTACCCGTACGGCGTGCTGAGCACGAAGGAATACGGCCTCCTGGAGAATCACGAGGTCCTGGAGAACTGGAAGGGGCGCGTCGCCGGGTATTGGAAGGACCGGCCGGGGTGCGAGAAGCCGAAGCTGGTCATCGTGTGCGCCTCCGGCGGGGCCATCCGGTCGGCCTACTGGGCGACCACCGTCCTGGATCGGCTGGAGTCGAGCCCCGGGCGCGACAAGGATGGGGCGGGCAAGGCCAAGGCCGGCGAGTTCTACGACCACATCCGCCTCATCACCGGCGCGTCCGGCGGGATGGTGGGCATGAGCTACTTCGTCGCCGACCAATATCGGCAGGCGAAGGCGGAGCCCGGCCCGGGCCGAGAGAGGGCCCCGCGGACGTTCGGCGTGAAGGAGGTCGAGATCCCCGCCAAGAGCCTGCGCGACGTCGCCGGCTTCATCGCCCTGCAATCCCCGTGGCGGATGCTCCTCCCCCGGATCCCCGGCGGCGGCGCGTTCGATCGGGGGATGGTGCTGGACCACACCTGGAAGGATCTGAGGGGCGTCCGCTTCGAGGACCTCTACGAGCAGGAGAAGGCGGGGGCGATCCCTTCGATGGTCTTCTCCCCGATGATCGTGGACGACGGCCGGCGGCTCCTGATCTCCAACCTCGACCTCGCGTCCCACATGAGGCCCGGCCGCGACCAGGGCGACTTGCCCGAGGGAGAGCGCGTGGATCGGCTGAGCGAATGGGCCGTCCCCGTCGCCCGGCAGAACGACCTGGACAACGACAACGACGGTCACCTGCGCAACCGGTTCTCCATCTCGGCGCTGGAGCTGTTCAAGCTGCTGCCCGACCGCGAGGCGCGGCGGCTGACGCTGGCGACCGCCGCGCGCATGAACGCGACGTTCCCCTTCGTCTCCCCCGCGGTCAACCTCCCCACGGACCCGCAGCTTCGGATCGTGGACGCCGCCTATTACGACAACTACGGCGTCCACGTGGCCAACGCCTGGATCCTCCAGAATCGCGGGTGGCTGAGCAGGAATACGTCGGGCGTCCTGGGGGTGCAGGCGCGCGATTCGGTCAGCAAGCGCGAGCGCGTGGGCATCCCCTCGGAGGCGCTCGGCTTCTTCGCCCGCCTCTTCCGCGGCGCCGAGTTCTTCAGCAGCGTCGGCCAGGCGTTGTTGCAGGCCCGCAGCTCCACGAACGCCTTCCGCAACGATCACGAGTTCGTCGAGGTCAACGAGGTCTTCCGGGGACTGGGCGCCGACGACGGGTTCGTGGCCACGGTCGTCTTCGAGAATACGGCCTATCTGAGCACGGACTCGGACGAGGCCGAGAGGGCGCACGAGGTCCGATGGCCGGGGCTGGGCGGGATGGGGACGGCCCGCGGGATGGGCGGCGACGTCCCGATGTCCTGGTATCTCACCCGGAGCGAGATGCAGGCCATCGATCGCGCGTTCCCCGAAGTTCCGAAGGACGCCGACCTGGCCGGGATCCTCCGGAATTTCGGCGAGAGGCGGGACGACTTCAAGGACGGCGGGGCCTTCAAGCCGCTCTGCATGGCGTTCAACTTCGCCAAGCTCTTCAAGACGGGGACGATGGCCCCGGACCCGGAGAAATACGACCTCGAAGTCGTCGAGCCGTTCTACAACGCCCTCGTCGAGCTGGCGGACGAGAAGGGCGAGGATCTCGTCGAGCGGCGGAACAAGGCGGGCAAGGAGTCCGGCCGCCATCCCCGCGTCGCGGCGCTGAGGGAGATCAAGCTCCCCGACGGGCTGAAGTCGGAGGACGTGCTCGTGTACGCCCATTCGGAATGGTTGAACGGCAGGGCGGGCTTCAAGGCCGCCGACGACCCGGAGGCGGCGGCGTCGTCGACGGCGGAGACGGACGAGGGCCGGAAATACTACACCCGCGAGTTCGAACGGGCGATGAACTATCATCGCTGGCAGGCCGTCTGGAGATGGTGGTTCACGGATCATTCGGGGACGCCGGCCGCCGGGCTCCCCGCACAGGTCCGGGCGGGGTAGGGGGGGCATCGCGATGGACACCGCGCGGATCGCGCAGATCCTGGACGACATGGGGACCATCCTGGAGGTGCAGGGGGAGAACCCGTTCCGCTGCCGCGCGTACCACAACGCGGCGCAGGCGCTGCACGGGCTCCCCGGCGACCTGACCGAGATGATCGCCGACGGCAGCCTCGCCGAGGTCCCCGGGATCGGCGAGACGCTCTACTCCAAGATCGTCCAGCTCGCCACCACCGGCCGGCTGCCGGCCTACGAGAAGCTCCGCGCCCAGACCCCGCCCGGGCTGCTGGCGCTGCTGCGCGTGCCGGGCGTCGGGCCGAAGAAGATCAAGGCGCTGCACGAGGCGCTCGACATCCGGAGCCTCGCCGACCTCCGCGCCGCGGCCGAGTCGGGCCGGATCGCCAAGGTGAAGGGGTTCGGTGCCAAGACCGAGGCCAACATCCTGGAGGGGATCGGCTTCCTGGAGACGACCGGCGGCCGGATCCTCCAGAACGAGGCCCTGGCGCTCGTCGCGCCGATCCTGGAGTTCGTCCGCGGCCACGCCGGCGTCATCCGGGCCGAGCCCTGCGGCAGCCTGCGTCGCCGCGCCGAGACCATCGGCGACCTCGACGTCCTGTTCAGCTCGAAGGCCCCGGCCGCGGTCCTGGACGATTTCGTGAAGCTTCCGCAGGTCGCCAAGGTCCTCGGCCACGGCGGGACCAAGGCCAGCGTCCTGCTCCCGGGCTTCAAGGCCGACCAGTTCGTCCAGTGCGACCTCCGCGGCGTGGCCGACGACCAGTTCGCCTTCGCCCTCCACTACTTCACCGGCTCCAAAGCCCACAACATCGCCATGCGCAAGCGCGCCCTGGCGCGCGAGCTGTCGCTCAACGAGTACGCCCTCTCCGGCGTCAAGGACGAGTCGAAGGAGGTCCCCTGCCGCGACGAGGCCGCCCTGTTCAAGGCCCTGGGGCTGGAATTCATCCCCCCGGAGCTGCGCGAGGATGCGGGCGAGTTCGAAGCCGCCGAAACCGGCACGCTGCCGAAGCTGATCGAGCCCGGCGACCTGACCGGCACCTTCCACTGCCACACCGACTGGAGCGACGGCGACGCGACGCTCGAAGAGATGGCGGAGGGCGCCCGCTCGCTGGGCATGCAGTACCTCGGCATCGGCGACCACTCGAAATCCCTGGCCATGGCGCGCGGCCTGACGGTCGACCGGGTCCGCGACCAGTGGCGGGCGATCGACGCCCTGAACGCGAAGTACGCCGGCGAGTTCCGCGTCTTCAAGGGGACCGAGTGCGACATCCTCGGCGATGGATCGCTCGACTTCCCCGACGATGTCCTGGCCGGGTTCGACTACGTCGTCGCCAGCGTGCATTCCCGCTTCAAGATGTCGAAGGCCGAGATGACCGACCGGATCGTCCGGGCGATCTCGCACCCGTACGTCACCATGCTCGGCCACGCGACGGGCCGGCTCCTCCTCTCCCGCGCCCCGTATGAAGTGGACCTGGACGCCGTGATCGAGGCCGCGGCCGAGCACGGGACGATGATCGAGATCAACGCCAGCCCGTACCGGCTGGACATGGACGCCGTCCACTGCCGACGGGCCCGGAAGAAGGGCGTGACGATCGTCATCAACCCGGACGCCCACTCGGTCGCCGGCCTGGGGGACCTGTCGTACGGCGTGGGCGTGGCCCGGCGGGCCTGGCTGACGAGGGGGGACGTCTTCAACACGGCCCCCGTCGCCCAGGTGGCGAAGCGCCTGGAGGCCCTGCGCGGGCGGGGTCGATGAGCCCGACGGGCCGTCGCCCGCCCTTGCTGGGATTCGGGGTCGATCTATAATTGGGACGGCGGATCGTCGGGGCCCGGCCGCAGCGGGCGGCGTCCCGGCGCCCGATTCGCTCCCCCCGCATGGATGCGCCGGCCGAGAGGCCGCGGTCCCATACCGCCATCATCCATAAGGCAGCGAGGACGATCCCATGGCCGCGACGAAACCCGCACGGGATTCACGCATGCGACACTACACCGTCGAGGACGCCAACCGGGCGTTGCCCTACGTCCGGGCCATCGTCTCCGACATCGTCCGGCAGAACGGCGTGGTCGAGGAGCTTCAGCAGCGGCTCGCCCGCCTGGGCCGCGAGCGCCGGCGCAACGCCTCGTCCGACGACGTCTATTCGGAGGAGATGATCCAGTTCCGTCGCGAGCTTGAGGCCGAGGAGGAGCGGCTGGACACGTTCCACCAGGAGTTGAAGGCCCTGGGCGTCGAGCTGCGGAACATGGACGGCCTGTGCGACTTCCCCAGCCTGAAGGACGGCCGCGAGGTCTACCTCTGCTGGCGGCTCGGCGAGCCGGCCGTCGCGCACTGGCACGAGCTGGAGGCCGGGTTCGCCGGCCGCCGCCGCATCGCCGACACGGCCGACGCCGGTGCGACCCCCGCCGTCTGACGCGAGGCCGCCCGACACCCCCGAAACCCCCATCGCCCCGCGCGGCCGGCCCGGCCTCGCGGGGCGAACGCTTGAAGCGGCCGGCCGGATCGGGACAATGGAGTCCCGGGCCCCCGACCGATCCGCCATCCTCCAGGAACGAATCCCTTGCATCGCGTGGTGACGATCGACGGGCCGGCCGGCGCGGGCAAGAGCACCGTGGCCCGACTGCTGGCCGGCCGGCTGGGGTGGCGGTTCCTGGACACCGGGGCCATGTACCGGGTCGTCACGCTCGCCGCGCTGCGGGGCGGGGTCGACCTGGAGGACGCCGGCGCGCTGGACCGCCTGGCGGGGGGGCTCGACGCCTCGTTCCCGCCCGGCCTGGCCGTCCTGAACGGCGAGGACGTCTCGGCCGCGATCCGCGACGTGGCCGTCACGCGGGCCTCGCGGTTCATCGCCGACTGCGCCGCGGTGCGGGACCGGCTCGTCGCCTGGCAGCGGGCGTTCGCCGAGTCCGACGACGTGGTGACGGAGGGCCGCGACCAGGGGACCATCGTCTTCCCGGACGCCTTCCGCAAGTTCTTCGTCACCGCCTCCGAGGTCGAGCGAGCCCGCCGCCGCCATCGGGAACTGGTCGCGAAGGGCCAGGACGTCACCCTCGACGCCGTGCTGGACGACCAGCGGGCCCGCGACGCCCGCGACGCCTCCCGCGCGATCGCCCCCATGCGCGCCGCCGACGACGCCGAGACCGTCGACACGACCGGCCTGTCGATCGACGACGTGGTCGACCTCCTCATCCGGAAAGTCCTCTCCGCCCCATGAACGCCGACGCCCCCGCGGACCAGCCGACCCCGACGACCCCGACCCCCCGACGCGAGCGCCGCGAGCGGCCCGAGGCCGACCGATCCCCCCTGGCGCGGGCCTGGTACAAGCTGGTGAAGGCCGTGGCCACCACGTCGTTCGCCGCGTTCGGCGGCTGGCGGACCTCCGGCTTCGAGAACATGCCCGCGGCCGGCGGCGTCATCCTCGTCTCGAACCACCTCAGCTACCTGGACGTCTTCATCCTGGGCATGGGCGTGCGCCGGCCGCTCAACTACGTCGCCCGCTCGACCCTGTTCGTCCCCGTCTTGGGCGCCTTCATCCGATCCGTCGGCGGCTTCCCGATCCAGCGCGAGGGGATGGGGGCGTCGGGAATGAAGGAGACGCTCAAGCGGCTGCGCTCCGGCGGCGTCGTCACCCTCTTCCCCGAGGGGACGCGCAGCATCGACGGCGAGCTGGGCGAGCTGAAGCCGGGCATCGCGCTGCTGGTCTCCCGCGCCGGCGTGCCGGTGGTCCCGGCGGGCGTCGCGGGGACCTTCTCGGCCTGGCCGCGGGGCCGGCTGCTGCCGCGGCCCCACCCGATCCGCGTCCACTACGGCCCCCCCATCCTCCCGTCCGACCTGGAGGGCCTGGACGCGCGCGCCATCACGGCCCTGATCCGCGACCGCATCGCCGAGTGCGTCGAGGTGGCCCGCCGGGGCCTCGCCCGCGACCTGGGGGCCTGAGCCCCCGGTGGGCCGGCTCGAACCACGAACATCTGTTGACGCCTTGCGGGCGGCCCCTCTACGATGGGGGCCTGCTGAGATTGAATCTCAAGTTCCCGCCCGCGATGGTCGTCGTCGACGCTTGCGAAGGTCCCGGCGAGACCGGCTCGACATCGCCCCTACTCCTTGCCCCTGGAGTCGTCGCCCATGCCGCGGCCGAGCCGTCGAGGCTTCACGCTGATCGAATTGCTGGTGGTGATCGCGATCATCGCCGTCCTCATCGCCCTGCTGCTGCCGGCCGTGCAATCGGCCCGCGAGGCCGCCCGCCGGGCGCAGTGTTCGAACAACCTGAAGCAGATCGGGATCGCGTTCCACAACTACCTGGACGTCCACAACGGCTTCCCCGCGACGGCCGTCACCCTGGCCCGGAACGCGGCCTCGCCAAACACGCAGATGCAGGGGGGCTGGTGCGTGCAGATCCTCCCCTTCATCGAGCAGCCGGCCGTCTCCGGGGCCTACAATTTCAACGTGGGGTGGTACGTCCTCGCGAACCAGACGGCCGTCCGCACGGTCGTCCCGACCTACATCTGCCCCTCCAGCCCGCGGTCGATGAACCCGATCAACTACGTCCCGCGGTACAGCGGCACGGCCGCGACCCCCGACCCGACGATCTACGCCGCGGCCGGCGACTACTTCACCGCTCGGTCGTTCGTCGACCCGTGGTATCCCACGAACCAGCAGGTCGAGCACATCGGGGTCCTGGACCAGACGACGTTCACGCCCCTGTCGGCGGTGAGCGACGGGCTGTCGAACACGCTCCTGGCCTACGAGTGCGCCGGCAAGCCCGACTATTACGAGCGCCGGCGGTTCGTCCACGGCTTCCCCACGCCCAGCTCGCCCAACGTCATCGACCGCCAGTGGTTCCACGGCCCCTGGGCGAGCTACATGAACATGCGGATCACCAGCTCTACCGGCGGGCAGTACGAGTACGACGGCCCCTGCGTCATCAACTGCCACAACGGCTGGAACGGCGCGTACTCGTTCCACCCGGGCGGGATCGACGTGCTGTCGTGCGACGGCTCGGTGCGGTTCCTGAAGGAGTCGACGGCCAAGTCGGTCATCCGGTCTTACGTCAGCCGGGCCGGCGGCGAGATCATGGACGCCTCGCAATGGTGAGCCGGTACGGGATCCGAGCGGGCCTGGTCGCCGCCGCCCTGGCCTCCGCGGGTTGCGGCGAGCCCGGCCCGCCGAAGGTGGCCCTCCACCCGGCGTCGGGCAAGGTGATCGTGGACGGCCAGCCGACGGCGGGCGTGCTGGTGCGCCTGCGGCCGGCCGCCGACCCCGACGCCCTCGACGCCCTCGTCCCGTTCGGCAAGACGGGCGAGGACGGCGGCTACACCCTGGGGACCTACGAGGCGGGCGACGGCGCGCCGACCGGCCGCTACAAGGTCACGCTGTTCTGGCCCGACCGCCCGCCCGGGCCTTCGCTCGCGGAAGACCTGCTCGGCGGGGCCTACGCCCAGGGCCGCAGCACGCCCCTGGAGGCGACGATCGCCGAGGGCGACAACGTCATCCCGACGTTCGAGGCGACGAAGGCCGCCCCTCGACCCAAGAAGAAGTCGGCCGCCCGCAAGGGCCGACCGGACGACCCCGACGGCCTGGAATGACCCCGCCTGGAGTGGAGCCCCCATGATCGCGACGACAGCCTGCCTGCTGGCCCTGGCCTTCTCCGCACCCGACGCCCAGGCCCCGCCGCTGATCCGCTCGGCCGCGAGCGGGACGTGGTCCGACCCGAAGACGTGGGAGGGGGGCGCGGTCCCCGGCGCGGGGGCCCGCGTCCAGGTCCGCGAGGGGCACAAGGTCGTCTACGACCTGGCCGACGATGGGGTGATCCGATCGATCCACGTCGCCGGGACGCTGGACTTCGCCCGCGACCGCGACACCCGGCTGGTCGTCGGGCTCATCAAGATCCAGGCGGGGGACGACGCCTCGGAGAACGGCTTCGACTGCGAGTTCCACGCCCCCGCGGCCGTCGAGCCCGGCGCCCCCCGGCCGACGCTGACGGTCGGCACGGCCGACGAGCCGATCCCCGCGGGGAAGACCGCGACGATCCGCCTGGCCTACGTCGAGGGGATGGACAAGGAGACCTGCCCGTCGATCATCGACTGCGGCGGCCGGATGGAGTTCCACGGCGCGCCCATGCCGAAGACCTGGACGCGGCTGGCCCGCGAGGCCGGCCGCGGCGAGGCGGTCGTCGTGGTCCCGCAGGCCGACGCCGTCGGCTGGAAGCCGGGCGACCAGGTCCTCGTGGCCGGGACGACCCGCCAGGTCGGCTACAAGAACTCCCGCACCCACAGCGTCGCCGAGCGTCCCGCGACCGAGACCCGGCGGGTCGTCAAGATCTCGCCCTATCGCGAGCTGGACGAGCGGATGACGCGCCTCTTCCTCGACGCGCCCCTGGAGGGCGACCACCGCGCCGAGGCGGACTATCGGGCCGAGGTCGCCAACCTCAGCCGCAACGTGGTGATCGAGTCGGCCGACCCGGACGGCGTCCGCGGCCATACGATGTACCACCGGAATTCCTCGGGGTCGATCTCCTACGCCGAGTTCCGCCACCTGGGCAAGGAAGGGGTGCTCGGCAAGTACGCGCTGCACTTCCACCAGATCGGCGAGACGATGCGCGGGACCTCGGTCGTCGGGGCGTCGATCTGGGACAGCAAGAACCGCTGGATCACGCTCCACGGGGCGAGCTACCTCGTCATCCGGGACTGCGTCGGCTACAAGTCGGTCGGGCACGGGTTCTTCCTGGAGGACGGGACCGAGACCCGGAACATCCTGGACGGCAACCTGGCGGTGATGGCCCTGCGCGGCAAGCCGCTGCCGGCGCAGGTGCTCCCCTTCGACAAGAACCTGGGCTCGGGCTTCTGGTGGTCCAACAGCCTGAACTCGTTCACGAACAACTCGGCCGCCGAGTGCGACCAGGACGGCTACCGCTTCGAGGTCTTCGTCGGCGACGACTTCAAGCCGGAGCTGCCGGTCCTCCAGCCGGACGGGCGTCGGAAGGCCGTGGACGTCCGCACGCTGCCGTTCATCCGGTTCGACGACAACGAGGCCCATTGCATGCGGTTCTTCGGCCTGAACCTGGGGGGCTTCAACGACGGCGGCGTCCCCGCGAAGCCGGGCGAGAAGGCGGAGGCCACGCCGGTCGCGAAGGCGATGGAAGAGTACAAGGAGAACGGCGGCCGTCGTCGGGTCGAGGACGTGGAGGGGGTCGGGCCGGATTCGAAGCACCCGTTCCTGATCCG
>ERZ778021.1157-NODE-1157-length-33862-cov-5.211554_pt1 | contig 33862 bp, 30 predicted proteins | sample MGYA00375751_ERZ778021 | MGnify/ENA primary metagenome ERZ778021 (study PRJEB29350, sample SAMN05389814) | bioreactor metagenome | isolation source: Thiocyanate stock bioreactor | place: South Africa: University of Cape Town | collected 2013-08-29 ... | reverse complement strand
CCGCCGAGAATCCTCGACGCAACGCGTCCGAATCGATCTGGGAAGGACCGTCGTCCTCCGGACTCAGGTGATCGACGACGCCATGGGCCACCATGACCCGCAGCGCGTCCCCGGTCGGCGATCCGAGCTGGAGGCACGCCGTCGTCGGATCCGTGAGTCGGCTCTTCGTTCGCCATGGGTCGCCCACCACCTCGATACCCGGGGATCCGGCGACCGAGACGACCTCGACCTCGTCGATCAGGGTGACGTGGGCCGGCCTGTGAGCGATCCACGCGTCGTCGAAATAGACCGAGCTCGGATCGAGCGGATCATGATTGCCGGGCAGCAGATAGACGGGGACGGTGAAAGCGCGCAGCGCATCCACGGCTTTGGCGACGACCCCGCGATCTACATGGTTGGAGTCGAAGACGTCGCCGACGACGACCACGAACCCGCATCCCTCGTCGGCGGCGACCTTGGCTATGCGCTCGACGGCGGCGAAACGATCCTGCGCGAAGCGGGCGCGGGCCTCGTCGGGGAGGAAGTGAGCCTGCATCCCGAGGTGCCAGTCCGAGGTATGAAGAAACTTGTACACATTTGGGAACTTATCTGGTAGATAGGTAGAGCGTCGTGGGACCCTCGTTTTGAGGCCGGCGGGCCGACCGCTTGCTCAGACGCTGCCGGCCGCGGCGGCGATGGCCTGGTAGGCCGCGCCAGGGTCGGCGGCACCGAAGACGGCGCTGCCGGCGACGAAGAGGGAGGCGCCGGCGGCGGCGATCGAGGCGGCGGCCTCGGTGTCGATGCCGCCATCGACCTCGATCTTCGCCGTGCCGACCAAGGGTCGGAGGCGTTCGACCTTGTCGGGCGAGCTCGCGATGAAGGACTGGCCGCCCGAACCCGGGTTGACGGTCATGCAGAGGACGATGTCGGCGAGATTGCGGAGCTCGGAGACGGCCTCGACCGGGGTGCCCGGGTTGATCGCGATGCCGGCGCAGCAGCCGAGCTCACGGATCGCCGCCAGAGTGCGGTTGGCGTGCGGGGTCGCCTCGGCGTGGAAGGTGATCGAGTCGGCGCCAGCCGTGGCGAACTCCTCGATCTGGCGCTCCGGGGCCTCGATCATCATGTTGACGTCGATCGCCCCGCCCGCGTCGTGGACGAGGTCGGCGATCGCCCCCGCGACCAGCGGCCCGATCGTGATCGGCGGGACGAAGTGCCCGTCCATGATGTCGACGTGGATGACCCGCGCCCCGGCGGCCATCACCTCCTCGACCTGCGCGCCGAGCTTGGCGAAGTCGGCGGAGAGGATCGACGGCGCGACCCGGCGGTCGGCGATCAGCTCACGGAATCGGTCGCTCATGCTCGCAACCTAAAGGAAGAGGGCGCGCCAACGTCAGGCGCGCATTCGGGCAACTACTTCGTCCAAGACCCTCACGACGCGCGAACCCCTCCGCTTGATGCCTAGTTCTTCCAGCAGCACCGTCTTGAGGTCCTCTTCGGTCCGAAGGCGCCCGTCGGACTCGATCCACCTGCCCAGTCGGACCAGATCGGCAAGCGGCCAATCCGTGATCGCCGAGCGATCCGCCGGGAACGAGGGCCGCGGTCCGCGCACGGAGCTCACTCCGCCTTCCTTCACGGCGAGGTCCGAGGGGCCTTCGACCAAGGGTTCGGGGCCTCCACCCTCGACGGGCGCTTCTCCGTGGAGGGCAAGCGTCATCCGCTCGTTGACCTCGTCGACCAGTCGGCCGGCGGCGCCGGCAGGGTCCCGATACCAATCCTGGGTCCAGGTGACCACGTGTCCCCAGCCAAGGCGTTCCAACTGTTCCGGGCGCAACCGATCGCGATCGCGGACCGACGGCCTTCCAGCATAGGCGGAGCCATCCATCTCGACGGCGACCCTGGGTCGACCGGTGGCAGGATCAGCCACCGCTACGTCGATCCGGTCCGAAGAGACTCCCACCATCAGCTCGGACTCCATTCCGGCGTTCATGAGCGCACCGGCGACCTGCGCGTGGATCGGCGTCGCTCGCTCGGCGGCCGACGAAAGCTCACTCGCCTCACCGCCGCGAGCGGCATAGTCGAGATATGCACGCAGAAGGCGAACCCCTTCCGCCCCCGAACGTCGCTCATCGATGTCCTCCGCCCTGAACGAGGAAACCACGGTCATCCGACGTTTTGCCCGCGTGACCGCGACGTTCAGCCGTCGCTCTCCACCGGCGTTGTTCAAGGGCCCGAACCGGTGCGGCAACGTGCCATCCGGGTCCTTGCCGTAGCCGACGGCAAGGATGATGGCGTCGCGCTCGTCCCCTTGGACGCGCTCGAGGTTCTTGACGAAGAAGCGCTCGTCTCGGTCCTCGGCAAAAAAGGGCTCAAGATCGGGGTGTTCTGGGAGTGCCGCCAAGAGACCCTCTTCGATCGCCTCCGCGTGCCTGATGCCGAGAGCGATCACACCGAGGCTCTCCTCGGGGCGCTGGGTGGCGTGCTCGACCACCAGCTCGACCACGCGGTCGACCTCAGCGCGCGGGCTGACACGATTCTCGTCGGCCTCCGGGACCGCATCGATCGCGACATGACGTAGGACGTCATGGGACACCACCCCTGGGAAGGTCGTCAGCCCGCCTTCATATATCTCCTGGTTGGAGAAGCTGATCAGGCGCTCGTCTCGACTTCGGTAGTGCCAGCGCAGCATCTCCGCATCGAAAATCGTGAGCAGGAAATCGAGAAGTGACTCGAAGTCAGCGATCGCGGTGGAGTCGGCGTCCTCCGGCTGCGCTCCGTCGCCGCTCGCGGTGGCGTCGAAGAACATCGTCGGCGGCAGCTGGTGCTCGTCACCTGCCACGACGAGCTGCCGACCGCGCACGATCGAGGTCAGCGCATCCACAGGCCTCACCTGACTCGCCTCGTCGAAGATGACCAGGTCGAAATAGTCGCGACCCGACGGGATCAGCTGGGACACCAGGAGCGGACTCATGACCCAACAGGGACGCAGGCTGGTGACGACGTCGGGAGCGCGATCGAAGAAGTCCCGGATCGGCAGGTGCCCGCGTTTGCGTTTGGTCTGCGCACGAACGAGCTGAGCCTGATCCGGGAATTCATCCATCGCCGCGACGGCACGCTGGGCGGCCAGCCGGCGCACTTGATCTGCCGTCGCCACCACATGTTCCTTGTCGAAGTCCTTGAATTCTTCGGCGAGCCGCGCCTGACGCTCGCCGCGGAAGGCGACCAGCTCGTCAGCCGCCGGCAGGCTCATCAGATGGTCCGCGACGGACATCCACCAGACTCGATGGAGCTCGGCGGGCGCGTCCGGCAGGAGGGCCTGTTCGCTTTCGAGCTCCCGGAGGAACCCGGAAAGGGCGTACTCGTCGAACCGCGACCTGGCCGCCGCGATACGGGGAAGCGCAATCAGCGTGTCCCGATGCGAGGCGAGTGAATTCAGTCGAGTGACGATCTCGGGGTACTCGAGCGAAAGCAGATCCAGTCCCAAGATCTCCCCGAGCCTCCTGAGCCCAGCGACGAAAGCCTCCTTTTCGTCGTTGATCACCTCGAGCTCCGCAGGGAACCAAGGCTCGCCCGGGGTCGATGCCCATGAGCCCCATCTGGCCTGCAGGTTCCGACAGTCTTCCAGACCGGCAAAGATCTCGCGGGGCGAGCTCTTTGCCGTCGACCCCTTCAAATGGGTTCCCACCGCCGCTCGAGCCGTCTTGAACTCGGATGAGGTGATCCCCGCGATCAAACGAGTCAACGCCGAGCCATTCATGGGCTCCAGGCTCGTCGTCAGCGCATCCAGATCCGACTCGAACAACCCAAGATCGAACTTTTCACCGCACCGCTTCGTCGCGACCCACAGTTCGAGCAGCTCATCGCTCTGAGCCAGGTTCGTCGGCGCCGGCAGGGAGGTGCGACCACCGTCGACGGGAGCGGAAAACCGTGCCAACAGGACCGGCGCTCGTTCCCGCAGCTCGGAAACGAGCCGATCGGCCTCGCGCACGCCATCTCCGCTCGCCACCGACGCACTCGACCACGGGGACTCCTTCGCCTTCAGCGAAAGGCCGTCCAGAATTATGAGATCGCTGAGCGACTCCGATAGCTGGTCCATCTCCGGCTCGCCCACCCGTTCGAGATCGGGGCCTCGGAGGCGGGCAGCGACGCTTGGCCGACCGTGCGAAAGAACAGCCATCTGGGCGTCGAAGACGGATAGGTCCCACGGTGGGTTCTGCTGATGGAGCGCAATGGTGTGGTCCCGCAACGAGGATCGAGACCACTCCAGCCGCGCGTCCAAAGCGACGCTGTCGACCGGCACGCTTTCTCCGATAGCCGCAAGCGATTCCGCCAGCTGGGATGACAGCCATTTGCGCGACTCGGAGCCCCGGTGCAGGTCGAGGATCAGCCCGCCGAGGTCGGCACCGTCGAGACGCTTGGTGACAGCCTCGATCGCAGCCCGCTTCTCGGCCACGAAGAGCACGCGCTTGCCCTCACCGATGGCAGTGCAGATCAGGTTCGCGATCGTCTGGCTCTTCCCCGTGCCCGGCGGCCCACGAAGGACGAGGTTTTCGCCACTGCGCGCGCGGGCGATCGCGAGACTCTGGCTGGAATCCGAATCCAAGATGTTGAACTCGCGCGCTGGCGTGAGCGAGTCCACATCTCCCAGCGTGCGAGGCTCGCTCTGCCGGCCGGAGGCCACGGCCGCTCGCGCCTCGGCATCGCCCGCGAACGCCGCCGCGACATCACTCCCCGCAAGCAGGTCGATCGAACCTTCCAGGTCTTTGACCATCGGAAGTTTGGCGTACCAGAGGTTTCCCACCACGAACCGGTCCGCGATCGCCCAATCCGCAACCTGACGAGCCTTGGCGGTGAGCCAGTCGTAGGCGAGGCGAAGCTCCTCTGGAGTGTCGATGACCCCATCCATATCGCCATGTTCGTGAAGCTCGCGATCGTCGATCTCGAGGTTGAATTCGACCCTGAGCAGGTGAAGCAGGGTCGGATTGACCTCGAGCTCGCCGGCGAGGGAGAGGTCGAAGTCCTGCTGGCTGGCGCCGCGTGGCTTGATCTCGAGTGGCACGAGGAGGACGGGGGCCGCGGGTGGTCGACTGGCGCGATCGCTCCTCCAGGTCGCCACCCCGCAGGCGAGGAAGAGGGTGCGGACGCCACGCTCCTCGGCGTAGGTGCGAGCGGTGCGGGCGATCGTCCGCATCCGTCTGACGGCGTCTTCGAAGGGGGATAATTTCGCCTGTGGGTTCTCCCGCTGCTTCGAGCGCGGAACGATCCGTGACAGGGCCACCCGCTTGCCGGCCACGAGTTCCATCAGGGCCGCGCGCGAGGACTCGTCGAAGGAGAGCGTTCCGGCCCGAAGATCTCGCATGTAGAGAAGCCGGTTTCGGCCCGACAGGTCGATCAGCTCGGTCTTCCAGCTCTCGACGGCGCGTTCGACCGTCGGCCGACGTCGTTCGACGGTCTCGCTCTTGAGCTGACCGGTTGCGCCTTCCGCGAGAGGGTTGACCATCGCGCTGACCATGTCCGGCACATCGAAGACCGAATCCTCATCCTCGCCGTCTTCGACCACCAGGCCGAGGCGACCGGCCTCGAGCCAAAGAGCTACGCCGCAGCCGAGGTCCGAGTCTGGGTCTCCGCGCAGCTCGGCCTTGGTGGTGACGGGGCCTTGCCGCGCGAGTTCCGCGATCGATCTCGCAACCAAGGCCGCGAGATCGCGCGGAAGGTGTCCGACCAATTCGCCCTCGATCTCCACCCGCACGGCGTTGCGGTCATATGGGTTCGACGGGTCGGGCACAAGCGACGCCGAGACGACCCGGGATGGGCCGGCAGCCGCGGCAATTCGTCCCAGGGCGGCCCGGTAGAAGCTCTCCCCGACAACCTCAATGCGATCATCCCCAGTGATATCGACGGACATCCGAGGGATTTCTACACGCTTTGGTGGATTCGCGTAGACCTAACGGAGATGGCGGAGCGCTCAGGTTGGTTTCAACATGCTGGCCCCACACGTCTGGCACTGCATGTCGGCCGTGTGGGTCATCCGGGCGATCGTCTGGTGTTCGCCGCACTCGGGACACTGGGAGACGAGTTCGAAGCGGCTCAGGCAGTTGACGCAGCGCAGGCGGCCCGGCAACTGGGTCGGGCGCAGCCACGGCTCGCCGCAGTTCGGGCAAGGCGCGCGGTCAAGGACGCTGGTCATGCTCCCGCCTCCAACATCGGTCTAATCATTGCGGGTCAGTCGGCTGATGAAGAATCCGGTGGTCCGATCGCGGTCGGGACGCAGCTGGAGCGTGCGTGGCTCGTGCGTGGAGGCGAGTTCGGGGGCGAGTGCCCCGAGGTCGTCCAATTCGAGCGCCTGGGCCTGCCCGGCGGCGCTCGCTTCGAGCAGCGCCGCGACCCGGTCCTCGTTCTCGCGGCGGGAGATCGTGCAGGTCGAGTAGACCAGCGTGCCGCCCGGGCGCACCAATTTCGCCCCCGCCAACAGGGCCTTCTCCTGCACCTCGGCGACCCGCTCGATCGTCCGCGGCGATTTGCGCCAGCGCGCGTCGGGGCGCGAGGCGAGCGTGCCGAGGTCCGAGCAGGGCGCGTCGAGGAGGATCCGGTCGAAGCCCTCGGGCATCGGCAGCGAGGTCGCGTCGCCCTCGAAGATCGTCACCCCGCGGAGGTTGAGGCGCTCGCTCTGGGCAGCGATCTCGGCGGCACGCGCCGGGTCGAGCTCGACCGAGATCACCTCGCCGCGGTCCTCCATCCGGGCGGCGATCTGGCCGGTCTTGATCCCCGGGCCGGCGCAGAGGTCGAGCATCGTCTCCCCCGGCCGCGGCGCCAGCACCTCGACCACCGCCGCCGAGCCGCGGCTCTGCGGGGTGAGGGCACCCTCGGCGACGAGGCGCGGCACCGAGTCGCCGACCCGGCCGGCGAAGACCATCGCCTCGGCCACATCAAGCGGCCAGGGGCCTGCCGCGGGTGAGACGTCGACCCCCTCGCCGCGCAAGCGCGCCACCAGGTCGGCGCGGGCCGCCCCGTCGGCCGCCCGCATCGCCACCTCGGCGGGCTCGTTGCAGGCGGCGAGCAGCGAGCGCGCCGCCTCGGCGCCAAGCTCCTCCCACCACATCCGCGCCAGCCAGAGCGGCGCCGAGTGGGCGGTCGCGGCGGCCTCGGGGGTCGAGTCGTCGCCGAGCAACGCGCCGGTCAGCTCCTCGCGCTCGCGCGCGGCGCGGCGCAGGATCGCGTTGACGAAGCCGCTCGCGTGGCCGGCCTTGGCGATCTTCACCAGCTCCACCGCCTGGTCGACGGCGGCGTGGTCGGGGGTCCCGTCGGCGAAGAGGAGCTCGTAGAGGCCGAGCCGAAGGGCTGCCGCGACCGGCGGGTCGAGCAGGCGGATCGCCCGCCCGGAGAGGCGTTCGATCGCCGCGTCGGCGGTGCCGCGGCGCTGCACCGAGCCGTAGGCGAGCCGCTGGGCCTGCGCCCGGTCGCGCCCGACCAGCTCCAGCTTCTCCGCCCCGGCGCGGAAGGCGAGCTCGGTGTGGGCGCCGCGCTCGAAGGTCTCGCGCAGGACCTCGAAGGCGAGCGCTCGCGGGGCGACTACGGGCACGGCCTCACGCCAGCTTCGGCAGCTGGTGACCGCGCAGGTAGGCCTTGACCGGCATCGGCTTGCCGCCCGCGGGCTGGACCACGTCGAGCCGCAGCGTCCCCCGCCCGCAGCCGACCAGCAGCACGCCCCACTCGGCCTTCACCGTGCCCGCGGCGACCGCGACGTCGACCGGGCGCGCCTCGCGCACGCCGAGCCGCTCGCCGTCGGCCAGCTCCAGGTAGGCGCCGATGTGCGGGGTGAGGGCGCGGACCTGTGCCGCCAGGTCGACGGCCTCGCCCGCCGGATCGAGGCGCCGCTCGCCCGCCTCGATCTTCTCCGCGTAGGTGGCCGCGCCGTCGTCCTGCTCGGTGAATTCGAGGGTGCCCGCGGCGAGCCGGTCGAGCGCCTCGACCAGCAGGTCCCCGCCGAGCTGCGCCAGCTTCGGCGCCAGCGAGCCGTAGTCCTCGCCCGACCCGAGCGGCATCTCCGTACGCAGCGCCACCGGCCCCGAGTCGAGCCCGGCGGTGAGGCGCATCACGCAGACCCCGGTCTCCGGGTCGCGCGCCATGATCGCCCGCTCGATCGGCGCCGCCCCGCGCCAGCGCGGCAGCAGCGAGGGGTGCACGTTGAGGATCTCGGTGAGACTGAGGAGCGGCTCGCGGATCAGCTGGCCGAAGGCGCAGACGAGCAGCGCCTCGGGTGCCGCGACGCGGATCCGCTCCAGCGCCGTCTCGTCGTTGACGCTCTCGGCCTGCAGCAGGTCGGTCCCCATCTCCTCGGCCAGCATCGCCACCGGCGGCGGCGAGACCTTGCGCCCGCGGCCCTGCCGGCTGTCCGGCGGGGTGACGACGAGGTTCGGCTTGTGCGGCGAGTCGGAGAGCCGGCGAAGGACGGTCGCGGCGAAGTCCGAGGTGCCGAGGTAGACGGTCCTCACGCGTCGGTGCGAGGCTCGCGCAGCTCCTCGCCGTGATCGTCCTCTTCATCGCTTGGCGGGTGGTAGCTCTCCCCCGCGCGCAGCGCCCGCAGCGCCGCCTTGCGCTGCTTGCGTTCGGTGCGGTCGAGGATCAGCACCCCGTCGAGGTGGTCGATCTCGTGCTGGAGGACGCGCGCCTCGAGCCCCGCGGCCTCGAGCGTGACCGGCTCCCCGTCGACGTCGCGCGCGGTGAAGCGCGCGTACAGCGGGCGCTCGACGTCCATCGTCACCCGCGGCAGGCTGAGGCAACCCTCCTCGGCGATCGCCAGCTCCTCCGACACCCACTCGATCTTCGGATTGATGATCGCCGAGGGCTCGTTGTCCGGGCCCGCCTGGAAGACCAGCAGCCGGCGCAGCACGCCGAGCTGGGTGGCGGCGAGACCGACCCCCATGCCGTCTTGCATGATGTGGATCATCCGCTCGACCTCGGCGCGCAGCTCGGGACCGAACTCGCGGACCTCCGAGGCGCGGCTTTTCAGCACCGGGTCGCCGAACTTCACCACGTGGGCGAGCGCCGCCTCGCGGCGTTCGAGGAGCCGCTGGTGCAGCTCCTGCTCGTCGTCTGCGGCGTCGATCGCCGGCTCATCGCTCATACGTCGATTCTAAGCGGGTGGAGCGATTCGCAGAGCGGTCGGCGAGGGCGCGCGCCCTGCTTAGGCGGGATCGACGTCGACGCCGATCGAGACGTCCTTCAGGGCGCGGTCCCCGGCCCGGCGCTCGACCGTGGCCCGGGCCGCGGCGACGGTCCCGGCGCGGTCCTGCGCCTTGACCAGGATGCGGCGCCGGTGCCGTCCCCGCACCCGGAACATCGGCGCCGGCCCCAGCAGTTCCGATTCGAGCGGCAGGCGGGAGCGCAGTTCGGAGGCGATCGTGGCGGCGGCCGCGTCGACCTTCTCCTCGCTCTCCGAGGATAGGTTCACCCGCAGCAGGTGCGAGAAGGGCGGGTAGCGGAGGATGCGGCGGCGCTCCAGCTCCCCGCCGAGGAAGCCGACCGAGTCGTGGGCGGCGGCGTGCTCGATCGAGGAGGCGCGCGGGGCCAGCGTCTGCACCATCACCTCGCCCCCCGCCTCGCCGCGGCCGGAGCGCCCGGCCAACTGGGCGACCATCGCGAAGGTCCGCTCCTCGGCGCGGAAGTCGGGGAAACGCAGGGTCGCGTCGGCGTCGAGGATCGCGCTCAGCGTCACCTCGGGGAAGTCGTGGCCCTTGGCCACCATCTGGGTGCCGACCAGGACGGCGCTGGCCGCCTCGCCGAATTCGGCCAGGATGCGGGCGTGAGCGCCGCGCCCCGCGGTGGTGTCGGAGTCGAGGCGGAAGACCGGCATCGGCGACAGACGCTCGCGCACCAGTTCCTCGATCCGCTCGGTCCCGGCGCCCGCCCGCGCCAGCGTGGTCGAGGCGCAGACGGGGCACGCCCGCGGCGCCCGTTCCTGATGGGCGCAGTGGTGGCAGACGAGCCGCCCCGACTCGCGGTGGACGATCAGCGAGACGTCGCATTCGGGACAGCCCCAGTGGTGGCCGCAGGAGCGACAGGTCAGCCAGGGTGCGAAGCCGCGGCGGTTGACCATCACGATCGCCTTGCGGCCCGTCGCGCGGACCTCCTCCAGGGCCGTCCAGGTATCGGCGTGGAGCGGGCCGGAGCGCGGGTCGACCTCGCGCATGTCGACGATGTTGACCGGCGGCATGCGCAGGCCGTCGACCCGGCGCGGCAGCTCCAGGCGGGGCAGCTCGAGCCAGGTCTCCGGGCGCGGCGTCGCGGTCCCGGCGACGAGGACGGCGCCGCGCTCGCGCGCCCGGTGGCGGGCGACGGCACGGGCGTCGTAGGTGGGGTCACCCTCCTGCTTGTAGGAGGGGTCGTGCTCCTCGTCGATGACGACCAGGCCCAGGTCCTGGACCGGGGCGAAGATCGCCGAGCGGGGGCCGACGCAGACGCTCGCCTCGCCGCTCCGCAGTCGCTGCCACTCGTCGAAGCGCTCGCCGTCGGAGAGGGCGCTGTGGAGGACGGCGAAGCGGTCGCCGAGGCGGGCGCGGAAGCGGGCCACCGCCTGCGGGGCGAGGCCGATCTCGGGCACGAGGACGATCGCCCCGCGGCCACGGGCGAGCGCCGCCTCGACCGCGGCGAGGTAGACCTCGGTCTTGCCCGAGCCGGTGACGCCGTGGAGGAGCTGCTCGCGGGGGGCGCCGGCCTCGCCGTCGAGCGCCGCGACGAGGGCGTCGACCGCGGCCTGCTGCTCGGGCAGGAGGCGCGGCGGCTCGGCGGCGGCGCGGAGCCCGGGTGTAGCGGGGGCGCGGCGCACGCTGGAGTCACGGGTGGCGACGAGGCCGCGCTCGGCCAGCCGGCGCAGGGTCGCCCGATCGGATCCGACCGCCGCGGCCAGCTGCGGCGCCGACATCTCGCCGGCCTCGACCAGCGCCTCGAGCACCGCCCGCTGCTTCAGCCCCAGCCGCCCGCCGCCCTCCAGCGCCGCCTCGCCGGCCGGCGTGATCTCCGCCCGCAGCTCGGTCTTCGCCCGCACGGTGCGGCCGGAACGTCCGGTCCCGGTCCCCGGCGGCAGCACCAGCGAGAGTCCGCGCGAGGGCGTCGAGCAGTACTCGCGCGCCACCCAGAGGCCGACCTCGACCAGCTCCGGCGAAGCGCCCGCCTCGAGCGCCTCGATCGGCTCCGCCAGCCGCTCCGGGGCGAGCTCGGAGGAATCGGCGAGCTCGACCACCACGCCGAGGAGGCGCCGCGGCCCGAACGGCACCCGCACCAGGCTGCCGACCTCGATGTCCTCCATCGCCTCCGGCCGGCGGTAGTCGAACGGGCCCCGCAGGGCGCGGGCGGTGGTCAGCGGCTCGACCTTGAGGATGGACATCCCGGCCGAGATTATGGAAACCGGGGGACGCAGCGCTTATGCTGCCGCGCGTGAACATGAACCTCAGCGAGGGCGAGACGATTATCTTCCAGGGGCACCCCTCCTGGCGCGCGATCCTCGGCTTCTACCTCAAAGGCGTCGTCATCGCGATCATCCTCGGGATCATCGCCAAGCTCGTCTCGGGCACCTCGGCGGTCTTCGGCGTGGTCATCGTCGTCCTCGCCCTGACCCTGCTGATCGGCTTCATCAAACGCTGGGCGACGACCTACTCGATCACCACCCGCCGCCTCAACATCAAGCGCGGGATCATCTCGCGGGAGATCCAGGAGACGCGGCTGGAGCGGGTCCAGAACGTGAACTACAACCAGTCGGTCTACCAGCGGATCATGCACATCGGCGACGTCGACTTCGACACCGCCGCCAGCGGCGACTACGACTTCATCTTCTACGGCGTCGCCGACCCTCACGGCGTCGTCGAACGCGTGGACCGCGCGACCGGCGCCGACGTCGCCGGCAGCCACGGCCTCGGCGAGCCGCAGGCGCCCGGCGTCTAAGCGGTCAGGCCCGAACCCGGCGGAGGACGCCGGTCACTTCGTCGGGCGCGTGGGCGATCTGCCAGTGGGTGAAGCGGAGGACGCGGAAGCCCGCCGCGGTGTGGACCTGGTCCCGTTTCGCCATCCGAGCCTGCTGTGAGGGGGTGCGGTGATAACGCAAGCCATCGGTCTCGACGATCAGGTCGTGGTCGGGGAAGTCGAAGTCGACTTCGTAGTCGAGGAGCCGGTGTTTGGTGAGCGGGACCGGGAGGCCCGCGGCGACAGCGAGCGGGCGGAACAGGACCTCGAGGTCCGAGTCGGAAAGACGGAAGGCGTGGCGGTCGAGGAGGGTCCGGAGCGTCTTGACACCGGGCTCTCCCGGGTGATCGTCGAGCGCCCGGCGAAGCGTCTCGGGGTCGACGAGATCGAGCTTGTCGGCCTCGTTGACCGCGCGCTCGAGGCGCAGCGGCGTGAGTTCGGTCGCCTGGTCGATCAGCGTCTGCACCGGATCGGTGACCGGGATGCCCCGCCGGCGCGTGAGGCAGCGGGCATCGAGGGAGGGGCGGCTGCGGACCTTGAGGCCCTTGCGGCGGATCTCGCACTTGCGCCGCACGGTCACGTCGATCCATCCCGTCGGCTCGTAGCCGATCCCCCACAACTCCGCGGCGCTGCGGTGACTGAGCATCGCCCCGTCCCCGCACACGAGCACGGCAGCCATCCAACGCCCGTCGGAGGTGAGCTCCGGCCGTCCCACGGCGTAAATCCCGCGCGAGATCAGGTGTAGACGACCAGTGGCGACCCGGTGATCGATCGCCATCTTCGAGAAACCCAGCGCCTCAAGGTCTCGGCGCGTCAGCACGCCGCGCTGGGATCGCGCCAGCCGCCAGGCCTCCCGACTACGCGCGCTCGACTTTGACCCTGCCATAGCAAGGTGAAAGTCGACAGCGCATGAATCTCTCCCCCTCTGGAGCCCGACCGGCCCCGGAACTGCCGCTAGGTGCGGACTACGCGGTGGCGGCCTCGGCGCCGGCGGCGGCCTTCAGAGCCTCGGCGCGGTCGGTGCGCTCCCAGGTGAACTCGGGCTCTTCGCGGCCGAAGTGGCCATAGGCCGCGGTCTTCTGGAAGATCGGGCGGTGCAGGTCGAGGTACTGGCGGAAGGCGCCGGGGCGCATGTCGAACTCGGCTTCGATCAGCTTCGAGATCTGCTGGTCGGAGAGCTTGCCGGTGCCGAAGGTCTCGACCATCAGCGAGACCGGGTGGGCGACGCCGATCGCGTAGGCGACCTGGACCTCGCAGCGGTCGGCGAGGCCGGCGGCGACCACGTTCTTGGCCACGTACCGGGCGGCGTAGGCGGCGGAGCGGTCGACCTTCGACGGGTCCTTGCCGGAGAAGGCCCCGCCGCCGTGGCGGGCCATGCCCCCGTAGGTGTCGACGATGATCTTACGACCGGTGAGGCCGGCGTCGCCGACCGGGCCGCCGATCACGAACTTGCCGGTCGGGTTGACCAGGAAGTCACCGCGCAGCGCGCCCTCGTCGTACAGCCCCGGCACCTCCGAGGCGAGCACCGGCAGCACCACGTGCTCCCAGAGGTCGGGCTTGATCTGACCCTCCGAGTCGACCCCCTCCGAGTGCTGGGTCGAGATCAGGAGTTTTTCCACCGCGACCGGGCGGCCGTCGGCGTAGCGGACCGTCACCTGGGTCTTGCCGTCGGGACCGAGGTAGGGAAGCGTATCGTCCTTGCGGACCGCCGCCAGCCGTTCGGCGAAGCGATGGGCGAGGTGGATCGGCATCGGCATCAGCGCCTCGGTCTCGTTCGAGGCGTAGCCGAACATCATCCCCTGGTCGCCCGCGCCGGCGATGTCGAGCTCGTCGTCGTCTGACGGGTCGGTGCGCGTCTCGTAGGCGTGGTCGACGCCCTGCGCGATGTCGGGGCTCTGTTTGTCCAGCGAGACCAGCACCGAGATGTGGTCGCAGTCGTAGCCGTAGTCGGCGTCGTAGCCGATCCCCCGCACGGTCTCCCGCACGATCTCCGGGATGTCGATGTAGTTCTCCGTCGTAATCTCGCCGGAGACGACCGCCATCCCGGTGTTGACCAGGGTCTCGCAGGCGACGCGGCCACCCGGATCCTCGGCGAGGATCGCGTCGAGGACGCCGTCGGAGATCTGGTCCGCGACCTTGTCGGGGTGACCCTCGGTGACGGACTCGGACGTGAAGAGGTGCTCGCCCTCGGCGAGTGGCTTAGTCGGCATCGTGGAAGCCTAGAGGAAAGCCGAGCGGTGGACTCCGGACTACTGCGGGCGACCGCGACCGCCGGAGTGCGGGACGAAGTCGATGATCAGCGGCACGCCCTCCAGCTCGTAGGTCTCGCGCATCCGGTTCTCCAGGTGATAGGCCCAATCGCGGCTGATCAGCTTGCGGTCGTTGACCTGGATCGCGATCCGCGGCGGGCTCTCCCCCACCTGCGCCGCGTAGTAGAGCCGCAGCCGGCGACCGCGTTTGGCGGGCGGCGGGGTCTTGCCGACCACTTCGGCGACGAACTTGTTCAGCTCCGGGGTGGGGATCCGCGAGGCGGCGCGGTCGGCCAGCTCGAGCGCCTTCGGCAGCAGCGTGCCGACGTTGCGGCCACGGGTGGCGCTGGCGGTGATCACCGCGGGGCGCAGGCGCGATTTGCGGCTGACGCGGATCCGCGCGTCGTCGATGTCGGTCTCGCCGATGTCCCACTTGTTCAGCACGAGGAGCGTCGCGCAGCCCGCTTTCATCGACATCTCGGCGACCCGCAGGTCCTCCGAGGTGACCCCCTCGGCGGCGTCGCAGACGACCAGCGCCACGTCGGCCCGCTCGACCGCCCGTTCGGAGCGCAGCTGGGCGTAGTAGTCGACCGTCCCGGCGACCTTGGCGCGGCGCCGCAGGCCGGCGGTGTCGACCAGGATCACGCGGCGACCGTCGACCTCGAGCTCGGTGTCGATCGCGTCGCGGGTGGTCCCGGCCATGTCGGAGACGATCACCCGGTCGGAGCCGAGGAAGGCGTTCACCAGCGAGGACTTGCCGACGTTCGGGCGGCCGATCACGGCGACCCGCACCGCGTCGTCCTCCTCCTCCGTGTCGGGGCGGTCGCCGAGCGCGACGACGATTGCGTCGAGCAGGTCCCCGGTGCCGAGCCCGTGGGTGGCCGAGACGGCGAGCGGCTCGCCGAGCCCGAGCGAGTGGAACTCGGCGGTGGCGGAATAGTCGTTCGGACGGTCGACTTTGTTGACGACGACGAGCACCGGGACGTCGGCGCCGCGCAGGGTGCGGGCGAGGTCGGCGTCCCCGGCGCGCAGGCCGGCGCGCCCGTCGACCACCATCAGGATCGCGTCGGCCTCGGCGATCGCCAGGCGGGCCTGCGCCTGGATGTCGCGGGCCAGCTCCGCCTCGTCCTCGAGGTCGATCCCGCCGGTGTCGATCAGGTCGAATTTCACCCCGTTCCACTCGGTCGAGAGGCGCTTGCGGTCGCGGGTCACCCCGGGCTCCGCCGCCGTGACCGCCTCGGTCCCCCCGACCAGGCGGTTCACCAGCGTGCTCTTGCCGACGTTGGGGAAGCCGACGACGGCGACCGTGGCACTCACTCGGGGGTCTCCGAGGAGGGGGACCCGGGGGACCCTTCTCTCACGAACTGCGGGGAGGTTCGTTCAGGGTCCCCCGGGTCCCCCTTCGAGCGCGGGGCGAGGTTCCGCTCGCGGGCGAGGGCGACCACGCGGGCGACCACCTCTTCCAAGGAGAGGCCCGTGGTGTCGAGCTCGACCGCGTCGTCCGCGGCGCGCAGGGCGCCGTGCTCGCGCTCGGTGTCGCGGGCGTCGCGGCGCTGCTGGGCGGCGAGGACGGAGGCGACGTCCTCCCCGGTCTCGGCCGCGCGGCGCCGCGCCCGCTCCTCGTCGGAGGCGGTGAGGAAGACCTTCAGCGGCGCCTCGGGGCTGACCACGGTGCCGATGTCGCGGCCCTCGGCGACGTAGTCCCCGGCTTCGATCAGCGCCCGCTGGCGGGCGACCAGCGCCTCGCGCACGGCCGGGTGGACCGAGACGCGGGAGGCGTCGGCGGTGACCTCGGGGCGGCGGATGGCGTCGCTCACGTCGCGCCCGCCGAGCAGCACCTGGCGCCCGTCGAAGCCGATCTCGAGGCCCGCCGCGAGCGGCCCCAGCGCGGCGCCGTCATCGGCGTCGACCCCGGCCTCCCGCGCGGCCAGCGCGACGCTCCGGTACATCGCCCCCGAGTCGAGGTAGGTGAAGCCGAGCTCGGCAGCCACGGCACGGGCCACGGTTGACTTGCCGGCCCCGGCAGGGCCGTCGATCGCGATCACCATGGCGGCAGCGTACGGGTCCTCGCCTCGCCGACGCTTGTCACCCCCCGGGGTGAGAAGCGTCGGCTGACGTCGGGTCAGTGGACCGGGTCGTGGAGCGGCGGGCCCTGCTGCAGGGAGCCGAGGTCGCCCTCGAAGCCCGGGTAGCTGACCGCGGCGGCACCCATGTTCGTCACCTCGACCCCCTCGCGGGAGGCCGCCCCGGCGATGGCGCCGAGCATCGCAATGCGGTGATCCCCGTGCGAGTCGATCGCCCCGCCGCGCAGTCCGCCGGTACCCTCGATCACCATCCCGTCCTCGGTCGCCTCGACCTGACCGCCGAGCGCCCGCAGCGCGTCGGTGACGGTCGCGATCCGGTCGGACTCCTTCTTGCGCAGCTCGGCGGCGTCGCGGATCGTCGTCGTCCCCGCGGCGAAGCAGGCGGCGAGGGCGACCAGCGGCAGCTCGTCGATCGCCAGCGGCACGTCGGCGCCGCCGACCTCGCAGCCCTGCAGCTCCGAGTGGCCGACGCGGATGTCGCCGATCGGCTCGCCGCCGTCCTCGGCGACGTCGGCGATCTCGATCTTCGCCGCGCCCATCCGCCGCAGGATGTCGAGCAGGCCGGTGCGGGTCGGGTTGAGGCCGACCTGGTGCAGGAGCACGTCGCTGCCGGGGACGATCGTCGCGGCGACGATGAAGAAGGCGGCCGAGGAGAAGTCGGCGGGGACGACGATGCGGCCCGGTTCGAGGCGCTCGGCCGGAGCGATCACGACCGTGTCGCCCTCGCGGCGGACCTGGGCGCCGGCGGCGGCGAGCATGCGCTCGGAGTGGTCGCGGGTCGGCAGCGGCTCGACCACGCGGGTCTCACCGGCGGCAAGCAGCCCGGCGAAGAGCAGGCACGACTTCACCTGGTCGCGGGCGGCGGGAAGCTCGTAGGTGATGCCGTGGAGCGACGCGCCCTCGACCTCGAGCGGCGGCAGGCGGTCGTCACGGGCGGCGAGCCGGGCGCCCATCTCGCGCAGCGGCGAGGCGACCCGGTCGACCGGCCGTTTGCGGATCGACTCGTCGCCGTCGAGCGTCCACTTCCCCTGCGGCTGCCCGGCGAGCCAGCCCGGCAGCAGGCGCAGCAGGGTCCCCGCGTTGCCGACGTCGATCGCCGCCGGGCGCGCCCCGCGCAGCCCGACCCCGGCGATCCGCAGCCGCGCGGCGCCGAGCCCGTCGTCCTCGGCGAGCGTGGCTGTGGCCGACTCGCCGACCAGCCGCGCCCCGACCGCCTGCACGGCGGCGAGGGTCGAGCGGGTGTCGGCGGCGTCGAGGTAGCCGATCACGTCGGTCTCTCCGGTCCCCATCGCGGCGATCATCGCGGCCCGGTGGGAGATCGACTTGTCGGCGGGCGGGCGGAGCACGCCGCGGAGGGCGCCGAAGGGGTCGAATCGAGTCGGGTCGGCCATGCCGGGACGCTATCTATCCGCCGGCGCCGACGACGGTCACGGAGTGGCCCAACTGCCGCACCAGGGCGGCGCCGCGCTCGGCCTGCTCGGCCCCCGCGACCCACAGCGAGACCGCGCCGGAGGTCATGTCGGGAGCCGGGTGGAGCGCCATGTCCTCGATGTTCACCCCGGCCTCGCCCAGCGCCAGCGCCAGGGTCGCCATCGTCCCCGGCTTGTTGGCGACGATCAGGCGGAGCTCGTGCAGCGGGCCGCCGGGACGGTCGGCTTCGAGCAGCCGGCGGCGGTCCTCGCCCGCGGCCGCCTGCCAGGCGGCGATCGCCTCCTTGTCGCCGGAGCGGATCAGCGCCGCGGCCTCGCTGAGGCGGCGGGCCACCGCGTCGACCGAGTCGGCCACCGCGTCTGAGTTGGAGGCGAAGATGTCGGCCCAGATGGCCGGGTTGGAGCCCGCCACGCGGGTCGCGTCGCGGAAGCTCGGCCCGACCTCGGGGACGCGCTCACCGTCGGCCAGGTCGGCGGCCGCCTCGGCGACGAGCGCGTTGGCGACCGCGTGCGGCATTCCGCTCACCGTCGCCATCAGGTGATCGTGGCCCGCGGCGTCGATCGCCTGGGGGCGGGCGCCGAGCCCGGCGACGGCGCGCTGCAGGCGGTCGTAGAGGACGCCGTCGCTGCCCGCTGTCGGGGTCAGGTACCAGCGGGCGCCCTCGAAGAGGTCGGCGCGGGCGTTGGCGACGCCGGCGGTCTCGGCCCCGGCCAGCGGGTGGCCGCCGATGAAGCGCCGGTCCTCGCCGAGGGCGGCGACGATCTCGCGCTTGGTCGAGCCGACGTCGGTGACTGCCGCCTCCGGTCCGGCCGCCGCGAGCGCCGCCGTGGCGAGCTCCGGCAGCAGGCCGACCGGCGCCGCGCAGAAGACGACTTCGGCGCCCTCGACCGCGGCCGCCACCGAGTCGGTGGCGGTGTCGGCGGCGCCGCCGGCGAGCGCCGCCTCGCGGGTCCCCGGATCGGGGTCGTAGCCCGCGACGACGGCGCCGAGGCGCTCCCGCGCCGCCAGCCCGATCGAGCCGCCGATCAGCCCGACGCCGAGGACGGCAACCCGCGGCGCCGCGCGATCGTCCATCTAGTGCTCGTACCTCAGGCGCGCCGGGCCTGGACCGCGGAGGCGAACCGGTCGAGTGCCTGCACGGTGTCCTCCCAGCTGAGACAGGCGTCGGTGATCGACTGCCCGTAGACGAGCGGCTCGCCCGGGCGCAGGTCCTGCCGGCCCTCGACCAGGAACGACTCCAGCATCACCCCGACGATCGCCTTGTTGCCGTCGGCGACCTGGTCGGCGATTTCGCCCGCGGCGAAGAACTGCTTTTCCGGGTCCTTGCCGCTGTTGTCGTGGGAGGCGTCGATGACGAGGCGCTCCGGCAGCCCGGCGACGCCGAGCGTGACCAGCGCGTCCTCGACCTCCGGCGGGTGGAAGTTCGGCATCCCATGGCCGCCGCGCAGGATGATGTGGCAGTCGGGGTTGCCGGTCGTGTGGAGGATCGCCGGGGCGCCGGTGTCGTCGATGCCCGCGAAGGCGTGCTGGGCGGCGGCGGCGCGGACCGCGTCGACCGCGACCTGGACGTTGCCGTCGGTGCGATTCTTGAAACCGATCGGCATCGAGAGGCCGGAGCCGAGCTGGCGGTGGGTCTGGCTCTCCGAGGTGCGCGCCCCGATCGCGCCCCAGGCGACCGTGTCGGCGATGTACTGGGGAGTGATCGGGTCGAGGAACTCGCAGCCGACCGGGAGGCCGATCTCGACCACCTCGAGCAACAGCTTGCGGGCGATCCGCAGGCCGGCGTTGACGTCGGCCGAGCCGTCGAGGTGCGGATCGTTGATCAGGCCCTTCCAGCCGACCGTCGTCCGCGGCTTCTCGAAGTAGACCCGCATGACGACGAGGATGTCGTCTTTCAGCTGCCGCGCCTGGGCGGCGAGGCGGTTGGCGTAGTCGAGCGCGGCTTTCGGGTCGTGCACGCTGCACGGGCCGACCACGACCATCAGCCGCGGGTCCCGGCCGGCGAGGACGTCGACGACTTCCTGGCGGCCGCGGATGACGGCCTTGGTGCGCTCCTCGCCCAGGGGCAACTCTTCGATGAGTTTGCCCGGAGGCGTCAGCTCAACCACTTTTGCGATCCGCTGTTCGCGGACGCCGTCTCGCTTGGCGCCCTGCATCCCGATGATCATTTTCCCTTCGCCTTTCTCCAAAACGGTGCAATCGTAACTTCCCCTGGTCCAGATGCGGACTGCGATGGGTGCGTGACGGCGCACCCGCATGGGCGGCGCCCGGCCGAAGACTGTCGCAGGGCGGCTTCGGGCCGCCGGGCCGGACGCCTAAGTAAATCGCCAGTAATAGGTGCTGAAGCTGCCACGGCCGAAGGTCGCGCCGAGGGCGCGAATGGATTCAGAGGCGGTGGTGGCAGTGCTTCTCACAGCCACTGGGTTGTAGCACGCGAGCGGGCGCTGGTCCAGGGGCGCGCACCACTGTCCCCCACCCTGGGGAAGGGGCCGGGCCGAAAATCTCTCCCCCTCGTCAGCCGAGAAGTGCCGCAAGTGCCGTGAGGAACCGGCCGTCCTCGTCCTCGGTGCCGTAGCTGACCCGGATGTGGCCCGCATCGCCGAGCGGCGCGCCGGCGCGCACCGCGATGTCGGCCGCGGAGAGGCCCGTGAGCACCGTCGCTTCGTCGTTCTCGCCGAGGTCGATCCAAGAGAAGTTCGCCTGCGACTCCGAGGCCCAGAGCCCCAGCTCCCGCACCCCCTCCTGCACGCGGATCCGCTCGGCGACGGTCTCCTCGACCCGCTCCAACACGTCGTCCTGGTGCAGGATCGCCTCCGCCCCGGCCGCCTGGGCGAGCGCGTTGACGCTGAACGGCTGGCGCACCGCGTCGACCGCGGCGCGAAAGTTGGAGGAACCGATCGCGTAGCCGACCCGCAGCCCGGCCAGCCCGTAGCACTTGCTGAAGGTCCGCAGGACGACCAGGTTCGGGAAGTCCTTCAGCAGGTCGAGCGAGGCGTCCGGATCGTCGTTCGTCTGGAACTCGATGTAGGCCTCGTCGAGGATCACCGTCACCCGCGCGGGCACCTTCTCCAGGAAGGCGGCGATCGCGGCGGCCGGGTGATGGGTCGCGGTCGGGTTGTTCGGGTTGCAGACGATCAGCAGTTGGGTCGCCGCCGTCACCTCCGCCGCCATCGCGTCGAGGTCGAGCGCGTCCCCCTCGCCGAGCGGCACGCGGATCTCCCGCGCCCCGGTCAGCGCCGGCAGGTACGGGTACATCGAGAAGCTCGGCCAGGCGTAGAGGATCTCGTCGCCCGGCTCGCAGAGCGCCGAGGCCGCGGCGAGCAGCAGGTCGCAGGAGCCGTTGCCGACCGCGATCCGTCCCGGCTGCTGGTCGTAGCGGTCGGCGAGCCGGCGGCGCAGCAGCGTCGCGTCGGGGTCCGGATAGCGGTTCATCGACCCGGCGGCGCGGGCGATCGCCTCGACCACTTTCGGATGCGGCGGCCGCGGCGACTCGTTGGAGGCGAGCTGGGCGATCGTCCCGGCGGCGATCGCCTCCGGCGCCTGCCCGGTCGGCACGCCGGCCTGATAGCCCGGCATCCGCGCCAGCTTCTCGGCATAAGTGACCGTCATCGTCCGAATTGTGCCGCCTCGCCCTACTGGGCGGCGTTCAGATCGGCGCGCAGCTTCTGCGTCTCGCCGATGTAGACGTGCTCCGGGACCGCGTCCTCGGGGGCGTAGTAGTGCAGCATCACCCGGATCACCCGCTCCATCGAGCCCGGCACGGGAATCTCGCAGCAGCAGAGCAGCGGCACCGTGTCCAGCCCCAGCTGCCGCGCCGCGACCGCCGGGAACTCCGCGTTCAGGTCGGCTGTCGTAGTGAAGATGCAGCTGACCATCGCCTCCGCCTCGAGCGAGTTCCGCTCGATCAGCGTCCGCATCAACTCCGCGGTCGCCTCCAGGATCGCCTCCCGCTCGTTCGCCTCCGCCTGCACCGCGCCACGAAGGGCAAAGAGCCGTCGCTGCGAACCTTGGTAGCTGCCGACATCCATGAGCCGCGCATCATCCCAGAGCGCACTTTGCGCCGGCTTAAGCCGAGCGCGGGGGCGAGATCCCTTGCGCGGTTCCTTATGGGCGTATGGCGCCCATAAGGAACCACGCACGCCGCGCCAGCAGGGTCGCGGACCTGGCGGGACACCAGGAAGGGCTGATCTCGCGGCGACAACTCGAAGCGCGCGGGCTCTCACCGAGTCAGATCAAGCGCTGGCTTCGGGACGGTCGCCTCCTCCCCGTGTTCCACGGAGTCTTCGCGCTGGGACATGCTCCGATCGGGTCGCGTGCGCAGATGCGGGCGGCGGTGCTCGCGTGCCCTGGTGCCGTGATCTCGCATCGAAGTGCGGCGGCGTTACTCGGCTTCGGCAAGGCCGCGCCGGTCGTGGTCGACCTGATCCCGCCCGTCGAGCGGGGCCGGAAGATCCAGGGCATCAAGCCCCACCGGGTGCCGTTCCCGCGGCGGCCGGAACTAGTCCTCGTCGTCGGGATCCCCTGCACGAACGCGGCGCGGACGATCGTCGACCTGGCGGGGACCTACGGGGAGCCGGAGATGCGGGACGCGGTCGAGCGGGCGGCGACGGAGCGCAAGTTGGACGTCGCCGCGATCGACGCGATCCTCGCCAGTGGGCCGAAACGGCGCGGGGCTCCTTGCCTGCGACGCGTCCTCGCCGACTGGCGGCCCGCCGCCGAGACCGCGAAGCACGCCACCTTCCGCAGCCTCTTCGAGGCGAAGCTCCTGCCGCTGGTCGTCGCCGCGGGCCTGCCGGTGCCGCGCTTCAATGCCCCGGTCCGCGTCGCCGACCGGATCCTCGAGGTCGACCTCCTCTGGGACGAGGCCCGCTTCGTCGTCGAAGCCGACAGCCGCAAGCACCACGGCATCGAGGTGGCCTTCGAGCGCGACCACCGACGGAAGCGAGAACTGATCGCCGCCGGCTACGGCGTCCTCGGCGTCACCTGGCGCGAAGCGGAACGCGAACCCGACGCCGTCCTCACCGCAATCCGCAGTGAACTCGCCGCCCGAGTCCCCGGCGACGCGACGAAGCCCTAAACCGGCGCCGATCCCTCCCACCCCTACTCGGCGCCCGAACCCGCCGCCCGCAGCTCCTCGATCTCGCCGTCGCTCAACCGCCGCGCCCGGCCCTCCCGCAGGTCCCCGAGCCGCAACGGTCCGAACCCGATCCGCTGCAGCGCCACGACCCGGTTGCCGACCGCCTCGACCATCCGCCGCACCTGTCGGTTGCGCCCTTCGCGGAGCACGATCTCGATCTCCCGCTCGCCGACCGGGCGCACCTTCGCCGGCGCCGTCGGGCCGTCCTCGAGCTCGACCCCGTCCCGCAGCCGCGCCATCTCGCGCTTGCCAGCCGGCCGCTCCAACCGCGCCCGGTAGGTCTTCGCGACTTCGTAGCGCGGGTGGGTGAGGCGGTTCGCCAGCGCCCCGTCGTTGGTGAGCAGCAGCAGGCCGGTCGAGTCCGCGTCGAGTCGTCCCACGGGATAGAGCCGCGCCGCGGAATCGACCAGCTCGACCACCGCCTGCCGATCGCCCGGCTCGCGTGCCGTCGACACCACCCCGGCGGGCTTGTTCACCGCCCAGACCTCACGCGCCTCCGCGCCGATCGGCGCCCCGTTCACCCGCACGTCGTCGCCGTCGTCGACGTCGCGCGCCGGATCGGTGACGACCTCGCCGCCGACCGTCACCACGCCCTTGGCGATGATCTCCTCGGCTTTGCGACGCGACGCGACGCCGCCGTGGGCCAGGTATTTGGCCAGCCTCACGGGAGGCGGCGCCTCACTCGGCGCGCTGTTCGCCGGCTTTCAGCAGTCGGTCGCGCAGCTCGCGTTCGTCCTCGGGGGTCGGGTCGAACTGCGAGGGGTCGGGGAGCTGGTCCATGCCGGAGAGGCCGAAGAGCCGTTCGAAGAGGTCGGAGGTCTTGAAGATCGCGGCGCCGAACTGGGAGCGTCCCGACTCCTCGATCAGCCCGCGGTCGGCGAGCGTCTGCACCGCCGACTCGGAGCTGACGCCGCGGATGCGGGCGATCTCCGGGCGGGAGACCGGCTGCAGGTAGGCGACGATCGCGAGGGTCTCGGCCTGGGCCGGGGTCAGCGGCGGGGTGCGCGGTTTGGCGAGCAGGCGGCGGGCGGCGCCCTCCGCGGTCGGGTCTGAGGCGAGCGCGAAGCCGCCGCCGATCACCCGCAGGACGATCCCCCGCTTGCCCTCGCCGAGGTCTTCGCTCAGCAGCTCGATCGCCTCGGCGACCTGGCCCTCGGTCGCTTCCGTCGCCTCGGAGAGGTCGGAGATGCTGACCGGGTCCGGCGAGAGGAAGAGCAGCGCTTCGACGGTGCGGGCGAGGTCGCTCACGCGGGCGCTCCGCCGCTGCCGCGCAGCACCCGGATCGGGCCGAAGTTCTCCTTCTGCTCCCAGGTCACCTCGCCCTTGCTGTAGAGGTCGAGCAGGGCGAAGATCGTCACCGCCTGGGTCAGCCGGTCCTCCTTGCCGAATTCCTCGTCGAAGTCGAAGGCGGGCCTGCGCAGCAGCGCGTCGCGGAGCACCCGCATGCGGCGCTGCAGGGAGACGGTCGGGCGGATGTGGGAGACGTCGACTTCCTCGGGCTCGCGCAGGAGGTCGCCGATCGCCTGGCCGAGGCGGGCGGGGTCGTAGACGGCGACGGCGGCATCGACGGCGACGCGGCGCAGGTTGGCCGGGAGCGGCGCCGAGCGGTAGAGGTAGGGACGCTCGGCCTCGAAGCGCTCGGCCAGGACGACCGAGGCGTCGCGGTAGCGGCGGTACTCGAGCATGCGGGCGAGCAGCTCCTCGACCGCCTCCTCCGGTTTCAGCGGCTCGAGGCCCTCCTCCTCGCGGGGGAGCATGAGACGGGACTTCAGCTCCAGCAGCGAGGCGATGAGGACGAGGAATTCGGTCGCGACCTCGAGGTCGAGCTGGCCGGACTCCTCGAGGTGGTCGACGTAGGCGACGACGACCTCGCCGAGCTGCAGCTCGAGCAGGCTGACCTCCTCGCGCAGGACGACGGCGAGGAGGAGGTCGAAGGGACCCGCGAAGACATCGAGGTCCAGGTCCAGATCGGCGACCGGCATCGGGCGAATGTAACGGCCGCCGCCGATGGTCACCCCTGTCCCCCACCTGGGGAATGGCTTGGGACCGGGAATCTCTCCCCCGTCCTCCGCAAACTCCGCGGAAATTACGGGACTAACCGAACCCCATCCGCGCCCGCACGTCGACCATCGTCGCCGCCGCGATCTCGCGCGCCTTCTCCGCCCCGGCCGCCAGCGTCGCCTCCAGCGCCGCCTCGTCCGGCCGCAGCTCCTCGTAGCGCTCGCGCACCGGACCGAGCAGCTCGACCACCCCGTCGGCCACCGCCTTCTTGAAGTCCCCGTAGCCGGCGCCCTCGAAGTCCGCCTCGATCTGCGCCCGCCCGGTCCCCCGCGCCACCGCGAGGATGTCGATCAGGTTCGTCACCCCCGGCTTGTCCGCCGCCGCGCGCACCTCGCGCCCGGAATCGGTCACCGCCGAGCCGACCTTCTTGCGGATCGTCTTCTCGTCGTCGAGCACCAGCACCGTCCCCCCCTCGGTCCCGCCGGTCGTCGACATCTTCATCTCCGGCTCCTGCAGGTCCATGATCCGCGCGCCGACCTCGGGGATCACCAGCTCCGGCACCACCAGCGCCTCGCCGAACCGCGCGTTGAACCGCCGCGCGATCTCCCGCATCAGCTCGACGTGCTGGCGCTGGTCGTCGCCGACCGGCACCTCGGTCGCCCGATAGGCGAGCACGTCGGCGGCCATCAGCACCGGGTAGTAGAAGAGCGCCGCCGAGGCCAGCTCGCGCGCCTTGCCGACCTTCTCCTTGAACTGGGTCATCCGATCCAGGTCGCCGTGGGACGTCACTGCCGAGAGCATCCAGGTCAGCTCGGTGTGCTCGCGCACGTCGGACTGGCGGAAGAAGATGCAGCGCTCCGGGTCGAGCCCGGCGGCGAGCAGGATCGCCGCGGTGTCGAGCACCCGCTCGAGGTCCTTGACCGGGTCGTAGGGCACCGAGATCGAGTGCAGGTCGACGACGCAGTAGATCGCCGGATCGCCCCGGTCTTGCCCCTCGACGTACTGGCGGATCGCGCCGATGTAGTTGCCGAGGTGCTTGCGGCCGGTCGGCTGGATGCCGGAGAAGATGATCGGTGCGTCAGCCATCGGCCACCAAATCTAGTTTCTTCGCCGCGTCGGCGGCACGGCGCGGGTTCTCGATGCCGATCGCGGAGGCGATCCCGCCGAGGATCATCAGGATTCCGGCGATCAGCGCGCCGAGGTGGAAGGCGGAGGTCGAGGCCTCGGTTGAGGCGGCGACGATCGCCCGCGCCTGCGCCGGCGGCACTTCTTCGGTGTCGGGGACGCCGAGCGGCTGTTCCTTCGCTTCGGCGATCGCTTCCCCCGCCGGAGTCCCCGGAGCGCCGAAGCTCTTCGGCCCGCTGCCGCCGACCGTGGTCGGGGACGCGAGCTCCGCGTCAAGCCGCGCCCCGAAGTGGGCCGAGATCACCGCCCCGAGCACCGCGATCGCCAGCAGCCCCGCCACCCGCGAGACCCCGTTGTTCACCCCCGAGGCGATCCCCACCCGGCGCTCGGAGACCGAGTCGAGCACCGTCGCGGTCAGCGGCGCCACCGTGGCCGACAGCCCCAGGCCGAAGACGAGCACCGCGGGCAGCACGTCGGTGACGTAGTCGGCCCCCGGGTCCAGCCGCATGAACAGCACCATCCCGACGCCGCCGACGATCGGCCCCAGGGTCATCGGCAGTCGCGGCCCGACCCCGGACGCGAGCTTCCCCCAGCGCGGCGAGAGCAGGAAGAGGCAGAGCGAGATCGGCGTCGTCGCCAGCCCCGCCTCGAGCGCCGAGTAGCCGACCACCTGCTGCAGGAAGAGCCCGGTGAAGAGGAGCCCGGCGCCGAGCCCGGCGTAGACGGTCAGCGTGGTGAGGTTGGCGACGGCGAAGTTGCGGATCCGGAACAGCGAGAGGTCGAGCATCGGCCGCGCCGCCCGCGCCTCCCAGAGGACGAAGGCGACGAAGCAGGCCGCCCCGGCGACCAGCGGCACCCAGACCACCGGGGCGCCCCGAGCCCCGCCGCCGAGAGCAGCACACCGGGCACGTCGACCCCGCGCGAGGCCCCCGGGTCGCTCGACTCCTCGATCGCCCGCAGCGCCAGCGTCACCGTGACCGCGATCAGCGGGATGTTCACCCAGAAGATCGCCCGCCAGGAGATCAGCCCGACCAGCGCGCCGCCGCCCGCCGGCCCGAACACGGTCGCGATCCCGGTCCACGCGGTCCAGGTGCCGACCGCCTTGCCGCGCTCCTCGCCGGCGAAGGTGGAGGCGACGATCGCCAGCGACCCCGGCACGAGCAGCGCCCCGGCGATCCCCTGCAGCGCCCGCGCGCCGACCAGGAACTCCTCGCTCGGGGCCAGCGCGCAGAGGATCGAGGTGGCACCGAAGGCGACCAGCCCGATCACGAACAATCGCCTCCTCCCGAACTGGTCCCCGAGGCTGCCGCCAACCAGGAGCAGGGAGACCATCGTGAGCATGTAGGCCTCGACCACCCACTGCTGCCCGGCCAGACCGGCGTTCAGCTCGCGCCCGATCGAGGGCAGGGCGACGTTGACGATCGTCGCGTCGAGGAAGACGACGGTCGAGCCGAGGATCGTCGCGACCAGGGTGAGGCGCTGCTGCCGAGACACCGGAGCGAGTCTAGGAAGCGGGACCTCCGGCCCGGGCTCGTGCGTATGGAGGGCATGGACCAGATCGGGAAGCTCGGATCCCTGCTCTTGACGATCGCCGCGTTGGCGCTCCTCTCCGCACCCGCCGCCGAGGCGGGCGGCGGCTACTACACGCAGCTGTCACCGCCCCACGGCACGACCGTTCCCGGCTCCCCGTACCGCTTCCAGACCTTCGTGTTGGGACGGCACCGACGGATCACCGTGATCGAGCGGATCGAGCGCGGTCCCGGACTCGTCAGCCGGCGCTGGAAGCTGCGCGGGGCATGGCACCTGGACGCCCCCGCCTTCGACCTCGAAGGTGCCGGGGTTGCCGCGGAAGCGCCGGTGCTGGTACTGAGCCGCTTCGCCGCGCCACGGCGAAGCCTGCTGCGCGCCTGGACCGACCTCGCCTTCCTCGACACCGGTCGGCACCGCGAGCGCGGCCCGAGTCCGTTCCGGCGCGTCAGCCTCCCCGGTGACTACACCGTGCAGGCGGTCTCCCCCGACGGTCAGTTCGTCTACCTCGCCCACAACCTGCAGCCCAACCCAGAGCGTGGTCCCCGCTTCATCCTCGTCCCCTACTCCCTGCAGGCCCGCAGGCTGCTACCGGCGAGCGACATTCGCGACAACGGCGAAATCCTCTTCGGCACCCCGGTCGCCCGCACCGAAGACCCCGACGGACGCCGCGTCTTCACCCTTTACGAGGACGCCTTCCCGGGCGGGCAGATGTACGTGCGCGCGCTCGGCACGGTGCACGGCGCACTCGCGGAGAAGGCGATCCCGGGGCTGCAGCACTTCCGGAACCCGTTCCTGCTCGACCTCCACCTTGCTTCCTCCGGCCGCCTGCTGACGATCCGCAGGCGCTCATCCCGCCGGTGGATCCACCGCGAACCGGTCGTCGCCCGAATCGACCTGGACAAGTGGCTCGGCCGCGGCGACCTGCGCGGGTGGTTCAGCTCGCCGGCCCGCCCGCCGCGCGCGATCGCAACGAGACGCACCGACCCGATCGGCGCGTTCGAGCACGTCGTCGGCGAATCGCGCCAAGGGCGACCGATCGAACTGCTCGAAGTCGGCGACCTCGCCTTGCCGATGCGGGTGCTCGTCTTCGCCTGCATCCACGGCGACGAGTGCGGGGCGAGCGCGGTCGAGCCGCTGCGCAACGGCTGCCCGGACCCCGGCTCCCACGTCGACGTGGTCCCCAACCTCGATCCGGACGGCAGCGCGCAGCACTCGCGGTTGAACGCAGCCGGCGTCGACCTGAACCGAAACTTCGCATCCGGCTGGCGGCCGATCGGCGCACCGGGCGACCCCGAATACTCCGGCCCCCGTCCGTTCTCGGAGCCGGAGACGCGCCTCGCGGCCCGACTCATCCGCCGCCGCCACCCAACCGTGACGATCTGGTTCCACCAACACTGGGGCGGCGGCGCCTTCGTCCGCGCCTGGGGCCAGAGCGCCCCGGCGGCGCGGCGGTTCGCCGCCCTGGCCGGCCTCGGCTTCCGCCTCCTCCGCTGGCCGGCGGGCACCGCCCCGAACTGGCAGAACCACAACTTTCCCGGCACCGCCTCCTTCGTAGTCGAGCTGCCCCGCGGGCGGCTGCCACAGCCGCGGCTGATCCGGCTCGACGAGGCGCTTGGCCGCTTTGGCGAGGACATGGAGAATGGTTCCCAGGTCACACGGAAAGGATGAGACTTGCTCGTCGAGGAGACCGCGGTGGAGACCGACACCGTCACGCCGATCTCGCGACGGCATGAGCGGCGGCTGGTCCGCGCCGCGCGCGAAGGCTCGGGCGCGGCGGTCGCCGAACTCTACGCCGCGCATTGGCGCCGCGCACACCGCGCCGCCTACCTGGTCGTCCACGACCGGGCGGCGGCGGAGGACATCGCCCAGGACGCCTTCCTCGCCGCGATCGATGCCCTCGATCGCTTCGATCGCCGCCGTCCCTTCGCGCCCTGGCTGCACCGGATCGTGGTCAACCGCGCCATCGACTGGACCCGCCGCGAGACGCTGCGCCGTGGGGTCGACGACACCGAGGTCGCCGCGATCGCGCCGGTCGGGCCCGAGATCGGAGGCGAGGTGATGGCGGCCCTTCGGGGGCTGTCCCCGGAGCAGCGCGCCGTCGTCGTCCTGCGCCACCTGCTCGAGTACACGCCGGGCGAGATCGCCTCGATGCTGGGGGTCCCGCGGGGCACCGTCAACTCACGACTGCGGCGGGCGCTCGATCGCCTGCGGGTGGTGATGGCGGTGGAGCGATGAGGCGGCGATCGCCGGACGCGGAGCTGGGACGGCTGCTGCGCGAGGTGCCGATCCCGTCCGACCCCGAGGCCGAGGCGCGGGGGCTGGAACTGGCGCTCGCGCGGCATACCCGGCGGCGGCGGGCGCGACGCTCGCCGCTGCCGCGCCTGGTCGCGGTCTTCGCCGCCGCGCTGGCGCTCGGGGTGCTGCTGCTCACGCCGGCCTGGGCGACGGTGCGCAACTGGGTAGGCGGCGCCTTCGAATCGACGCCGAACCACGGCCGGCCGACCGGGCTCGGGTCGATCCCGGGCGGCGGCAGGCTCCTGGTCCAGACCGCCGCAGGCGCCTGGGTGGTCGAGCCCGACGGCACCCGCCACCTCCTCCACGGCTATCGGGAAGCGAGCTGGTCCCCCCACGGGCTCTTCCTGGCGGCGGTTGGCGGCGACCGCCTCACCGCGCTCGAGCCCGACGGCGACCCACACTGGACCATCCACGCAGCGGCGCCGGTCACCTACCCCCGCTGGTCACCCTCCGGTGAACTTGTCGCCTACCGCAGCGGCGCCGGTCTCCGGGTCGTCGCCGGCGACGGCAGCGAAGACCGGGCTCTCGACGAATCGGTGGCTCCGGTCGCCCCGGCCTGGGACCCGGCGGGCCGACCCGACCTCGCCTACGTCGACGCGCGCGGAGCGTTGCGGGTGATCGATGTCTCGACCGACAGGCCGGTCATCACCTCCGGGGCGTTGCCAAGGATCCGCCGACTCGAATGGGGCCACACGAGTGCGGCGCACGAAGGCACCACCGGTGTGCTGCTGGAAGCCTCGGCGCGCCGCATCGCCGTCCGCCCGGTAGGGATCGGGGGGCCCGGCAGCGGACACCTCGGTAGACCGCTCCACCTCGATGTCCCGCCCGGCGCCACCGTCCGCACGGCGGCCCTCTCGCCCGACGGCCGCACCGTCGCCGCGCTCCTCGTCCGGCGCTCCCGACGACCTGGACACGCGCGGCCTACTGACCTGGTCCTCTATTCGACCCGCACCGGCACCGCGCGTCGCCTCGGCAGCGTTCCCGGTCGCCTCACCGAAGTCGCCTGGTCGCCACGCGGCAACCGCCTCCTGATCGCCTGGCCGAGCTTCGACGAGTGGCTCTTCGTCCCGCCCAGCGCCGCCGAGGGCAAGGCGATGACCGGCATCGCGGCCGCCTTCGGCACCACGGGGTCGCCATTTCCCGTCGTGAGCGGCTGGTGCTGCCGCGCAAGATCCGCTGCCACGCCCTAACCGGCGTCGCATCCACCGGGGTGGTCGGGAACAATCGCGGGTAGGTGATGGCTTAATGGCGAGAGCGATCTGGTCCGGCTCGATCAGCTTCGGGCTGCTGAACGTCCCTGTACGCATGTACAGCGCCGTCGCCCGGCGCAGCATCGCCCTGCGGGAAATCCGCGAGTCGGATTCGTCGCGGATCAAACTCCGCCGCTTCGCCGAGGGGACCGACGAGGAGGTCCCGCGCGAGGAGATCATCAAAGCCTACGAGCTGACCGCGGGCCAATACGTGCCGCTGACCAAAGACGAGATCGCCGCCCTTGCGCCGGAGAAAACGCGCGCGATCGACGTCTCCGACTTCGTCGACCTCGCCCAGATCGACCCGATCTACTTCGACTCGCCCTACTACCTCGGCCCCGCCACCGGCGCCGAGAAGGCCTACTCGCTGCTCGCCGCGGCGATGGCGGCCTCGGGCAAGGTGGCGATCTGCAACTTCGTCCTCCGCAGCAAAGAGAACCTGGCGGCGATCCGCAGCGATGGCAAGGTCCTGACGCTGACCACGATGCGCTTCGCCGACGAGGTCGTGCCGGCGGATGAGCTCGAGATCGTGCCCGAGAAAGCGCAGAAACCGGCAAAACGCGAGCAGGAGATGGCGGAGCAGCTGATCGCCTCCCTCTCCACCGACTTCGACCCGAGCGCCTACCACGACGAGTACCGCGAGCAGCTGCTGGCGCTGATCGAAAAGAAAGCGGAAGGCAAGGAGATCGTCGCGGTCGAGACCGAGACGCCGAAGGCGACCAAGGCCCCCGACCTGATGGCAGCGCTGGAAGAGTCGATCGCCGCCGCGCAGGGCAAGAAACCGGCCAAAAAACGGAAAAAAGCTCCGTCCAAAGCCAAAAAATCGCCTGCGAAGAAACGGGCGAAAGCCAAAGCCAAGTAGGCCTCGGGCGTGGCGACCAGCCGCCAGGTCGAGGTCGAGGGTCGGGAGCTGAAGCTCACCAACCTCGACAAGGTCCTCTACCCCAAGAGCGGCTTCACCAAGGGCGAGATGATCGACTACTACGCCAAGGTGGCGCCAGTGATGGTTCCGCACCTGAGCGCCCGCGCGGTCACCCTGCGGCGCTTCCCGGAAGGCGTCGAGGACACGAGCTCCGCCTTCTTCGAGAAGCGCTGCCCCAAACACCGTCCCAAATGGGTGAAGACCGCGAGCGTGGACGCCGGGCCGCACGCCGGGAAGATCGACTTCTGCGTCTGCGACGGGCTGCCGACGCTGGTCTGGATGGCGCAGCTGGCGACGGTCGAGCTCCACCCCTCGCTCGCCAAGGCGCGGGCGCCGAAACGGCCGACCGTGCTCGTCTTCGACCTCGACCCCGGCCCGCCCGCCGACGTCGTCGACTGCTGCCGCGTGGCGCTCCGCCTGCGCGACCTCTTCGGCCACTTCGGGGTCCAGTGCTTCGCCAAGACCTCGGGCTCGAAAGGGATGCAGGTCTACGTCCCTCTGAACTCCAAAAAAGTGAACTACGACCTGACCAAACCGTTCGCCAAAGCGATCGCCCAGCTCCTCGAGAAGCAGACCCCGGACCTGGTCCTCTCGAAGATGAAAAAAGTCGAACGCGAGGGCAAGGTCTTCGTCGACTGGTCGCAGAACCATCAGAGCAAGACGACGGTCGCCGTCTACAGCCTGCGGGCCCGCGAGCGACCGACCGCCTCGACCCCGGTCACCTGGGACGAGGTCGCCGCCGCGGCGGACTCCGGCGACGGCAAGACGCTGGTCTTCGAGGCCGACGCGGTGCTCGACCGGGTCGAGAAGCACGGCGACCTGTTCGCGCCGGTGCTCGAGCTGGAGCAGGAACTGCCGGAGCTCTAGCGGCGCCGAGGCGCGGGCGGAGACGGCGAGCGGGCCAGGCGGGCCGGCCGGCTCAGGGCCCGGGCTCGAAATGCCCGTGGACGGCCGGCGGCGCCGAGCCGCGCGGGCCGCGCCACATCTGGGTGCCGCCGAGGCCGGCGATCAGGGTGACCTCGCGGGTCGGTCGGAAGCCGAGGCGTTCGTAGCGGGGGACGTTGCCCGGGTTCGAGGACTCGAGGAAGGCCGGGGCGGCCGGATCGCCCGCGTCGATCTCGGCCAGGGATTCGGCGACCAGGCCGAGCCCGTGGCCGTTGCCGGCGTGGTCGGGATGGGTGCCGAGGAGGCTGAGGTAGAAGTGCGGCGGCTCGTGCGGGTGGTTGGCTTCGAAGGCGCCGAACAACTCCAGCGCGCGGGCGGCCGACTCCGGCCCGCAGGCCTCGGCGATCAGCCCCGGCAGCCGCGCCTCGTCGGCGGGCGACATCTCCGGCGCGCCGGGCGGGATCCAGAGCGCCACCGCCTCCACCTCGTCGGTCACCCGCACCCAGCCGTGGGCGAGCGCCGCCTCGGCACAGAAGCCGAACACCGTGGCCAGCGCCGCCAGCTTGCGCTCCCGCTCGGCCGCTTCGAAGGCCCAGCCCCAGAGCGGGTCGTGCTCGAAGGCGCGGCCGAGCGTCCGGCCGATCGCCTCCAGATCTGACTCGTTCGCGACGCGCATGGACACGGCCCACTCTCGCACTCGTCAGCCTCTCTGACCAGGCAGATCAAGGACGCAGTGAGCGTGGCGTGCTCTGCACGCGAGCGATCGAGGACGCCGAGATGCGCCGGTCAGAGAGGCTGACGGACTACCGGCTTGCGGGTCGCGCGCACCTCGTCCAGCCGGCGGACCGGGGTCGAGTAGGGCGCGTTCTTGGCGATCTCGGGGTCGGTCTCGGCCTCGGCGAGGATCTCCTCGATCGCGTCGGCGAAGGCGTCGAGGGACTCCTTCGTCTCGGTCTCGGTCGGCTCGACCATCAGCGCCTCGTCGACCAGCAGCGGGAAGTAGACGGTCGGCGGGTGGAAGC
>ERZ778021.1152-NODE-1152-length-33912-cov-4.332014_pt1 | contig 33912 bp, 27 predicted proteins | sample MGYA00375751_ERZ778021 | MGnify/ENA primary metagenome ERZ778021 (study PRJEB29350, sample SAMN05389814) | bioreactor metagenome | isolation source: Thiocyanate stock bioreactor | place: South Africa: University of Cape Town | collected 2013-08-29 ... | reverse complement strand
CGCGCCCTTGCGCTTGCCGCCCTGGTTGACGGCGACGGCGGTGTCGTTGACCACCTTCAGGAACGGCACCACGCCCTGGCTCTCGCCGTTGGTGCCCTTGATATGGGCGCCCAGCCCGCGCACCGGGGTCCAGTCGTTGCCCAGGCCACCGGAATATTTGGCGAGAAGCGCATTGTCCTTGATGCCCTTGAAGATGGAATCGAGGTCGTCGCCGATGGTGGTGAGGAAGCAGGACGAAAGCTGCGGCCGCGTCGTGCCGGAATTGAACAGTGTCGGCGTGGACGCCATGAAGTCGAAGGACGACAACAGGTCGTAGAACTGAATCGCGCGCGCCTCGCGGTCGATCTCGCGGATCGCAAGCCCCATGGCGACGCGCATGAAGAAGGCTTGCGGCAGCTCGAAGCGCCTGCCCTTGGTGTGCAGGAAATAGCGGTCGTAGAGCGTCTGCAGGCCGAGATACTGGAAGTTCAGGTCGCGCTCGGGCTTCAGCGCGGCGCCCATCCGCGTCAGGTCGAAGCGGCCGAGCTCGGGATCGATCAGTTCGGCCCCGATGCCGACGCGCAGGAACTCCGGAAAATAGCTCGCATAGCGTTCCGCCATCTCGGCCTGCGTGGCCTGCTCGGGACGGCCGGAAACGAAGGACAGCGCTTCCCGCCGCAGCTTGTCGAGCAGCAGGCGTGCCGAGACGAAGGCATAGTCCGGCTCGCGCTCGACCAGCGTGCGCGCGGCCAGGATCGGCGCGAGCGCCAGTTCGTCCAGCGTGATCCCGTCATAGAGGTTGCGCCGCGTCTCGGCCAGGATCGGCTCGGCCGAAACCGCCGCCAGGCCGGCGCAGGCCTCCTCCACGACGCGCGCCAGCCGCGCCTCGTCCAGCGGCGCGAGCGTGCCGTCGTCGGCCCTCACGTTGAGCAGGGGGGCCGCCGGCTCCCGCGCCGCCGCCTTCTCCGCCGCGCGCTCCCGCGCTCGCTCCTCACGGTAGAGGACGTAGGCGCGGGCAACCTTGTGATGCTCGCCGCGCATCAGCGCCAGTTCCACCTGGTCCTGCACTTCCTCGATGTGGAACAGGCGCCCCTCGCCGGCGCGCCGCGTCAACGCCGATACCACCTGCGCGGTCAGTTCCTCCACGGTGTCGTGCACGCGGCGCGAGCCCGCCGCTGTCGCGCCCTCGACGGCGAGGAACGCCTTGGTCAGAGCCACCGCGATCTTGGTCGCATCGAAGGGCGTCACCGCGCCGGTACGCCGGATCACGCGGTAGCCGGGCTCGGCCGGCACATGCGCGGCGTCCTTGAGAATCAGCGGGGCCTTGTCGGCCCCGTCGGTGTGAAGTGCAATGGTCGCCGGCATCTTGTCCCCGTGGCGCTGTGGACGGGGATCGCAGGAGGAGCGCAGCCGGAACGCAGACGCCATGCGCCGCATCGAAGAGCCAAGCGCACCGCCGGGGCACCCCGCCCGAGGTTCGTTCACATCGTCACGGCAGGTCTCCTGGCTCGCGGGTCGCCGTTGCTGTCTGGCCTTCCCGGCGCCTCGACGCCAGTGACCTTGGACGACAGCAACTCGCCGCTTACAGTTGCGGGGGCAGCGCCGGCTTTCCCGAGGACGGGGCACCGGCTTCCCTCTTAGCTCCCGAGCCAAACCGACTCGGAAGAACCACGACAACTACATATAGTTGCCATCGCCAGATCATTGTCAACGGGTTGTCTGCCGCTTGAACAAGATCCACCGCTCCGGCAGGCGAGCGAGACGGCCCATGCAGCCCTCGCCCTAAAGCATGCCTCCCGAAAGTGGGAACCGGTTTCGGGATAAAGAGATGAAGCGTACGGAGCGAATCCGGAAGATCGCGACACGCTTTAGAGACGGAGCCTCACCCCGGCGCGCTTCAGCAGCCAGTAGAACAGGCCCGTCGCCGCGACTCCCGCCAGGATGGCGACGATGAAGCCTCCGGGCGTCTCGGTCAACGGCGTGTCGGAGGTGTTCATGCCCAGTATCCCCGCGACAAGGGTTCCGGGAAGAAGAAGCGCGCTGATGACGGCCAGCGCGCGGAGGCTGCGGTTGGATTCGTCCGCCAGTTCGGCTGAAAGCTCCTCCTGCAGCAGCCTGGCGCGGTCGTTGATCGTGGCCACCTCGTGGTCCAGCTGCCCCATCTGCGCGGCGAGACGATCCAGCACCTCATATGCGCTGCCCGGCAGCGTCCAGTCCGATCGGCGCTGGTCCCGGAAAAGCGCCACCAGGCTCGAAACGGGCCGGTGCAGCGAAACCGCCAGGCGCCGGACCTTCCTGAGGTCCTGCCTGTCGTCGCGGAAAGTCCCGGCCATCAGGCGGTCTTCCACCTCGTCGAGATGCTGCGCCGCCTCGGCGAGGCGCAGGCCGATGTTTTGGGCGAAGGCGCCCATGATCGCCTCGAACAGCTCGAACGCCGTGGCCGGACGCAGGGTGCCGGCGACCAGCGCCTCGTGCACGTTCTGCACCGATGCCAGCGTGTGCCGGCGGCCTGTCACCAGCAGCGTCTCGGTCACGGCGAAGTAGAGCCGGCCGACGGTGTTGGATCGCCTTTCGAGCTCGCCATGCAGTTCCGCGGCAACCCCGTGGACGACGCCTTCCTCATGGCCGAGGGAAAAGCCGAAGTCGTGGCCTTCCAGTATGGCGCGCGACGCCGCCGGCAACGCGCAGGTATCGCCCAGCCAGCCGCGGGTGCGCTGGTCGACGAGGTCGACATGTATCCAGACCCAGCCTATCCGGGCGGCCACCGCCGCGCCGAGTTCGCGGGCGGAGACCGGTTCGGCCGCCTTGCCAGGCAATCCGCGGCAGGCCCAGACCAGGCCGGGCGCCTGATTCTGGTCCTCTCCGTTCAGAAGCTTCAGTTGCAGCGGGTCGTTCATGGCCACGGCCTTGATTGCCGGGCAAAAGGGGCGGCGCCGGTCAGGGCGCCGCCCCTGTTTGCGCGTCTAGAATATCTGCCGGAAAGCCATGAACAGCACGAAGGCGAGGCCGATCGACGCCGGCAGGGTCAGCACCCAAGCGAGCAGCAGGTTGCGCACGGTCGACCATTGCAGGCCCGAACCGTTCGCCGCCATGGTTCCCGCCACACCCGACGACAGCACATGCGTGGTGGAGACCGGCAGCCCGAGATGGTCGGCCGCGCCGATGGTCGCCATCGCCACCAGTTCCGCGGCACCCCCCTGGCCGTAGGTGAGATGGCTCTTGCCGATCTTTTCGCCGACCGTCACCACGATGCGCTTCCAGCCGACCATCGTGCCGAGGCCGAGCGCCAGGGCGACCGCGATCTTCACCCAGATTGGGATGAACTTGGTCGCGTTGTCGACGGCCTTGTGATAGTCGGTGACGGCCTTCAGGTCCGCCGCCTCCATCGCCAGGAGCTGCTTCTTGTCGATCAGCTTGAGCGCCTCGCCGATCAGATAGATGTCGTTGCGGGCGTTGCTGACCAGGTCGGTCGGCACCTTGTCGACCGACTGGTAGGGCTGCAGCGACGCCGTCGTGTCATGGATGAAGGTCTGCAGGGCCACCGTGGTCTGGTCGCTCCAGGTCTTCATGCGCACCGCCTCGGCTACTGCGGCCTTGGCGTCGGCGACGGCGACGTCGGGCTTGACGTATTTCCCGAGAGCCTGCTCGACGCTGACGGAAGCGGTCTTGTAGGCGTCCAGATAGTTGACGTCGGGGGTGCGGTTGAGGGCGTAGGCGGTCGGCACCACGCCGATGAGGATCAGCATGATGAGCCCCATGCCCTTCTGGCCGTCGTTCGAGCCATGGGCAAAGGACACGCCCGTGCAGGTGAAGATGAGCAGGGCGCGGATCCACAGCGGCGGCGGCTGGTTGCCCTTGGGCGCCTCGTAGAGCGCCTTGTTCTTTATGACGAGCTTCATGGCGAGCAGCAGCAGCGCCGCCGCCACGAAGCCGACGATCGGCGAGACCAGCAGCGAGATGCCGACATTCGTGGCCTGGGACCATTCGACGCCGCTTGTGGCCGAGCCGGCCGGCGCCATGAACTGGTTGGCGAGGCCCACGCCGATGATCGAACCCACCATGGTGTGGGAGCTGGAGGCCGGCAGGCCGAGGAACCATGTGCCGAGGTTCCACAATATGGCGGCGACCAGCAGGGCGAACACCATGGCGAAGCCGGCGGACGACCCGACCTGCAGGATCAGTTCGACCGGCAGCAGCGATATGATGCCGAAGGCGACGGCGCCGGTCGAGGTCAGCACGCCGAGAAAATTGAAGAAGCCGGACCACATCACCGCGAATTCGGCCGGCAGCGAGCGGGTGTAGATCACCGTCGCCACGGCGTTCGCCGTGTCGTGGAAGCCGTTGACGAACTCGAAGCCCAGCGCGATCAGCAGGGCGAGCCCGAGCAGGATCCACGGCACGCTCTTGGCCACGGCCAGGTCCTGGCTGAGCGCATATCCAATATAGGCGACACCCGCGAAAACGATCGCGCCGAAGACCGGCAGGAACCATTTGCTTCCGCCCGACTGGTCGAGCGGGTGATCCGGCCTGGGAATTCCAGCGCCGCCTGAAACTATATCCACCATGATCTGAACCCTTCCGCTTTGCTGTCGGTGACGTGCGCTGCAACCTTGGGATGCAGGAAAGCGGAAAAACGCTAGAACCGGGGGGTGAACCTAGTATGACAGCTCCGCCGCCGCCGAACGGCCGGCCTGTCACGCGAGTGTCGCAACGGAGTCGGAAGATCACGGCAGGCGCGAATGTGCTTTCGACGCTCTCCTGTTTCGACGCGACCTATTGGGATCTCCAATGCAAGCCTCAGATGTTATGACTCGCGACGTCGTTGTTATCGGGCCCGAAGCCAGTGTCGGCGAAGCCGCCAGGCTGCTGGCCGAGAAGGATGTCAGCGCCCTGCCCGTGGTCGACGAAAGCGGCAAGATCGTCGGCATCATCAGCGAAGCCGACCTTGTCCGGCGCACCGAGATCGGCACGGCCAAGCATCGCCCCTGGTGGCTGGAAGCGCTGACGCCCGGCGTGACGCTGGCCGAGGAATTCACGAAATCGCACGGCAGGGCGGTCTCGGAACTGATGTCGCGGGAGGTCGTCTCCGCCACCGAGGAGACCCCGCTGCAGGAGATCGCCGCCCTGCTCGAACGCCACCGCATAAAGCGCGTTCCGATTGTCGCCGATGACGGAAAGCTGGCCGGCATCGTGAGCCGCTCGAACCTCGTGCAGGCAATCGCCACCGTGCCCTCGCAGGGCGACGTGTCGGAAACGGACCGCGCCGCCCGGCTCGAAATCCTGTCGCGGCTGGCGGAGCAGTCCTGGACGGATTTCGGCGACCGCAACATCACCGTTTCCAACGGGGAGGCCCATATCTGGGGTCTGGTCGGCTCTCCGTCGGAACGCAAGGGGCTGATAGCCCTGGCGGAGGGCGTTCCCGGCATAACCGCCGTCCGCGACGAGATGATCGCCGCCTACTGACCCGAGCCCGGCGAACGGGGTCGCGCCGAGCGCGCGGCCCTCACGGGCAATCGCTCGGCGCCGGCAATCCGGCGAAACGGTCGCCGATCCAGCGCACGGCCTCGTCGGCCGCTTCGCGCGCGATGAGGCGATGGACGAAGCCGGGCTTTTCGACCATGCGCACGGAAACGCCGGCCTTGCACAGGCGCGCCATGTAGTCCGCGGTCACCTCGGGCGCGATGGTCGTGTCGGCCGAGCCCTGCGCCAGGAACGCAGGCACCCCGGCGGGAAGCACGCCCGCCGTATTGAGTGCCGCGAGCGACGACCATGGCTGCGTCTTCCCGATGGGATTGAGCATCTTGTAGCCGGCGTCCGGCATCGCCGCGTCGGGCGGTTGCGTGTCGCTGTCCATGGGCGGATCGAAGCAGACATGCGCGAGCGTTTCCACGGCCGGCTGGTCGGATGCGGCGACCAGCCTGTCCAGCGATATGTCATAGACGCCGGACCAGGCCGACATCAGCAGGGCCAAGGAAAGCTGCTCGTCCGGCGTGTCAGCCACTGCGCCGAACAGCTTGTCGAGCTCGGAGGCCGGCGCGGCGCGGCAACCCCGACCAGTTGCAGTTCCGGCGCATAGCTTTGGGCGAGCAGGCCGGCAAACAGCGTGGCGTGCCCGCCCTGGGAATGGCCCCAGACCGCAAAGCGCTGCCCGGCATGCGCTTCCGGCGCGTTGCGCGCGGCGCGAACCGCATCCAGAACGGCATGCCCCTCGCTCTCGCCGACCAGATAGGGGTGCGGGCCGGGCGTTCCCAGACCGGGATAGTCCGGCGCGGCAACCGCATAGCCGCGCTTGAGCAATTCGGGCAGGCCCATGATCATCTTCAGCACGTCGCGGGACAGCGACGGCGCGCAGAGCGGTCCACTCCGCTCGTCGGATGCTGCCAAGAGACGACCGGCCTGCCGTCGGCCGGCGGCGGGCCGTCGGGAACGACGAGCACGGCGGAGGCCGCCACCGGCTCGCCATCGAGGCCGGTGGAGCGGTAGAGCAGCCGCCACGCCTTTGCTCCCTCCGGCACGGAGCCGGTCGGGGCCTCCTGCCGGATGATGGTTCCTGGCCGGCCGGCGATCTCTTGGGGCCCGGCCGTGTAGAAGGAGGGAACGTCCTGTGCGGCCGCGCTTGCGGCGAGGGCCACGGCCGACGACGCGGCCGAGACGAACAACGCCAGCCAGCCGCTTGCCATCATGCAGCGAATGCCGGGAACCTGGGCCCCCGGAACTTGGGCCCCCGGAACTTGGGCCCCGGGAACCTGGACCATTATACCGTCTCCATCCAGAATGATCCGCCCGCTTTCGGGAGGCATGCTTCAGAATCTGCCGCCGGTCCGGAAGCCTCCCGATCCGCCTCGTCCGGCACTGCCGCCCCTGCCCGCCGATCCTCCGAAGACGCCGCCGCCGGGGCGGGACGGGATCGATGCGCGGTTTCCGCCCGGACGGTAGCCGCTTCGCAAGGCGTCGCCGAGCTCGCGCGAGGACAGCACGCCGCCGATGATGCCGCCGATGATATCGCCTATGAGCTTGTCGTTGCTGAACCCGCCGCCCTGCCGCTCATAGCCCGACCGGCGGAATTCGTCGCGGGACCGCTCGAACTCGGCGCGCTTCCTGGCAAGGTCGAGCGACGTGCGGCGGGCTTCCTCGGCCTCCCTGCTCCAGCGGCCGAGCTCCGTCTCCACCTGCTGCAGGCGCTGGACGATCCGCTCGTCCTCGGGCGTCGGGGTCTCCAGCGCCTCGCGCATCAGCCTGCGCAGGTCTTCCCTCTGCATGGAGGCAGCGAGCTCGCTCAAGGCGCCGGCCAGGCCCCGCTCGCCCTCCTCGCCGAGCAGGCCCCGGCGCTCCTGCTCGAGCGCGGCGTCCTCGCTTTCAAGCGCGGCGATCCGTGCGTCGGCGGCATCGAGCGCCTGTCCGGCGGCCCGGTGGGCGGCCTCTCGCGGTTCGATCCCGGCAGCCACCAGCGCGGCGCGTTCGAGCGCGGCGAGCTTTTCCTCTTCCTCGGCGACTTCCGTCTTCAGCCGGTCGGCATGCTCGCGCAGCCGCTTGGGGATTTCCGTCAGGGTGAAGTAGTTCTGCCGTGCCGGCTCGTAGTTGACGACACGGGCCACATAGCCGTCGCCGAACCGCGCGAATGCCCCGCCGCGATAGGCCGAGGTGCCGTATCCGCGTCCCCACAGATAGACGAAAAGCCGGTCCGCGAGATAGGGCTTCGATTTCTCGTCGCGATCCGCCTCCGAGCGGAGGGCCTTCTCCTCGGCCGCCTGCGCCCGTGCCTGCGCGCCTGCCAGCCTGGCCGCCTGCGCCTGCCAGGCGACGTCGTCGGCGATCCGCTTCTCGGTCGCCTCGGTGAGCGCGGTTATCGCATCGGCGGCCTGGCTCACCGCCTCCGCCTTGGCCTCCCGCTCCCCGCGCGCGGCCGCAAGTTCGCCGAGAAGGGCTTCGCTGCGCTTCGACAACGCCTCCAGCTTCTGCTTCTGGTCTTTTACCACGGCAAGCGCCTTGCGCTCCGCCTCGTCCAGCGGGCCGATGACCCGGTCCTGCAGCAGCGTGTCGAGGCGGATGCGCGCGAGCGACTTGAACAGCTCCGCCTGCTCCGCCCGCAAGCGGGCGATCTCCGACGCGGAGGTCTCGATGATCCGGGCCAGCCGGTCCTCGTCCGCGCGAAGGCCGAGGCTCGCCTGCTCTATGGACTTCAATGCATCGAAAGCGGTGATCATCGACGCCCTACCACTCCGTGATGGCTCCGCCGGAAACGGCCATCGAATAGACGGGATCGAGCGCGCCGCGCGGTTTGGTCGCGATGACGTCGTTCTGCAGGATGCCGTCGTCCATCTTGTCCCGCCGCACAGCCTCATAGGTGCTTTGAGGCACGCGGATGCCCCATTTCGACACGGTTTTCGTCTGGCCGTTCTCCTCGCTCCTGATCGGGAACTGAAGCGGCCTTCCGTCGGGCGCCACCGCCTCGACGATCAGGTAATAGTTGCGCGCGCCCGTGTTGACATCCGGGATGCGGTAGACGCCGCTGTCTTCCCCGGCCCGCGAGACGACCCGCAGCTGATAGACCTGGACCAGCTCCGCGCGCACCCTCTCCAGCGCGGCGAGCGCGACGCGCGCGGCCTCGGCGTCCGAGCGGGACAGGGCGGAAGCGGCGTCTGCCTGCAACTGCGCGATGCGGTCGCGCGCGTCGCCCGTCCTGGCCTCGCCGAGCGCGGCCGCGCCGGCCGCAGCGATCTGCCGGGGCAGCGTCTCGGTCAGCTCGACACGGGCGGCGGCCGCCTCGCGCCCGGCCGAGACCTGCTGCCAGTAGGACCAGCCACCCCAGGCCGCGACCACGATCGCGGCTACGGCCAGCGCCTTGCCCAAGGTGCCGCGCCGCACCCACAGGCCGGCGAGGCTGCGCGAGAAGCCTGCCGGCGTCGGCTCGTAGGTGAAGCGGCTTTCCTTGAGCGCCTTGATGCCCTCGTCGAGGATGCGGTCGGAGACGGCGAGCCCCTGGCTCTCGTAGATGCGCCGCAGCCGTTCCTTCAGCACGTCGTCGCGCCCGTCCTGCTCCAGTTCCTTGAGGGCGACCGCTTCCTGATGACGAAGCGTGTCGACCACATCCATGGCCAGCATCAGCTCGTCGAGGACTGGGCCTCCGGGACCGGCGGGTGCGGACGGGGCGGCGGCGGCGCTTTCGGCCATGATCGTATCAGGCGCCACCCGCTCAGCCGTCAATGACCAGCGCGTTCCCTTCCGCGGCCAGGCGGGCTATCCGCTTCTTGCCGTCCTCGACGGCATTGCGGATCTCCTCGCTGTTCTTCGTGGAAAGCTCCCGCATTTCGGCGATGATCTCCACGGAGCGGGCCTGGAAATTGATGACGCTGTCGACCAGCTTCTTGACGGCGTCGGCGCGAATGGTCGGGCCGTAGCCGGCCTTCAGCGCCTCTTCCTGGACCTTGCCGCCGATCTCGGCCAGAACCTCGAGGGACTTGGAGACCCCCTCCTTCATCTCGTTCAGCGTCTGCGTGGCCTCGTGCAGGCCGAACAGGCCGGTAAACGACGCCTTGAGCGCCGTCAGCACCGATTCGTTGGTCGAGAAGAAGGATACCGCCTGCTGGTAGACGCGCTCCTTGGCGTTGGTGGTCTGCATCAGGCGCGCCATCACCACGTCGGAGGTGTTGTAGCTGATGGTCATGTTGTCGGCGAGGTCCTTGGCGACCTGATAGCGCCCTTCCTCGTCCTGGACCCGGCGAAGATGCTCGTCGCGGATCAGCTCCAGCTTCGCGCGCTCGGCCACCTCGCCGCCCTCCGGGAAGGCCGACACCGCGTCGGATGCCTCCTTCAGCCCGGCCTTGGCGGCGTCGAGCTTGGCCTGCGCGGCCTTCAGGATCTCGAGCGCGGCGGCCTCTCCGTGCTTCAGGGCGCCCCGGAAGTCGCGATAGGCTTCCAGAATGGTCTGCTCGCGCTCGATATTGGCCTTGGTGTCCTTGGATACCGCGAGATAGGTCTTCTTGATCTCGTCGAAGCGCGCGGCGATGTCGCCGCGCGAGATCTTCATCCAGACATTCGTGGCGCGCTCGAACACGTCGATCTTGCCATCCTCGATCTGGTCGACCATGCCCTTCGCATCGTCACGGATCGAATCGAAGGCCTTCGATATCTGCTCGTAGCGCTGGCCGATCGACATCGCGGCCACCTGCTCGCGCACCACCTCGTTGAAGACGCTCATCTGCTGCAGCGTCCGGGTGATGATGGCGATCTTTTCCGGCTCGATGTCGGCGATCTTCTCCAGCAGGCCGACGATCGGAGTCTCTTCCGTCTTGTCCTGGACCAGGCCGAGGTCGCGCAGGGTCCCCATAGCCTTGTCGAGGTATTGCAGCGGGGTTTTGACGGTGACCTCGTTCATGGCTGTTTCCTTTCGCGTTGGATGGATATTCCCGGCCTCGCGGTCAGGAAGTTTCCGTGACGGAGAAATGACGGACACTACAGGATTTAGTCAAGGCATGTTCCAATTTCGTGACGGAGCCCGATGCTGCTCGCCGGGCATCCCGTCCCGAATTCGGGTAGCATGTCGCCGGCAGTCCGCAGCGGCACCGGCGCGGGCCAAGACAGGTCCGGTCGGCAAGCCCAGCCGGCAAGCCACGCAAAATGCGCCCGTGCAAAATGCGCCATTGAACGGACGCATTAGTTGAGTGTATTTGTCCACAAATTTTGCGAGCAGGTGGTCCAGATGAGATCGAGCGTATTCCTTGCATGGGCCGTCCTGGCGTTCTTCACGGCGCCCGCTGCGGCCCAGGAAGCCCTGCCGCCCGCCGCCGCGCCGGGCGCAGTCGGTGTCGCGGCGCCCGAAACGGTCCCGGCTCCCGCAGGCACCGCCGGGTTGGAGGCGCCGCAAGGCGAGGCCGGAGCGGCACAGGATGCGGGTCCATCCGGGCCAGCCGATGTCGGCACCGCTTTTCTGCCGCACGACCTTTCCCCCTGGGGCATGTTCATGAATGCCGACATCGTCGTGAAGGCGGTGATGATCGGCCTGGCCTTCGCTTCGCTGGTCACCTGGACCGTCTGGCTCGCCAAGACGCTCGAACTGCTTGTCGCGCGCATGCGCGCCCGGCGCGCCATGGCCACGATCGTGCACGCGCGCTCCCTGCAGGATGCGAGCGCGGCGCTGGGGGCCGACAGGAATGCGGCGAGCCTGCTCGTGCAGGCTGCCCGGCAGGAGGTGGACCTTTCCGCCACGGCGCTCGACCACGCCGGAGGGGAAGGGCTGAAGGAACGCGTCGCCTCCCGGCTTTCGCGCATAGAGGCGCAGGCGGCGCGGCGCATGACGCGCGGCACCGGCCTGCTGGCCACCATCGGCTCGACGGCGCCCTTCGTCGGCCTGTTCGGCACGGTGTGGGGCATCATGAACGCCTTCATCGGCATTTCGGAAGCCCAGACCACCAATCTGGCCGTGGTCGCCCCCGGCATCGCCGAGGCGCTGCTGGCCACGGCGCTGGGCCTGGTGGCCGCCATCCCGGCGGTGGTCATCTACAACGTCTTCGCCAGGGCGATCGCCGGATACAAGCAGGTTCTGGCCGACGCCGCCGCCGGCGTCGAGCGCCTAGTCAGCCGCGATCTCGACTACCGGACCGTGCCGGCCCGGGCCGTGGCCGCCGAATAGGGAGAGGCGCCATGGCCGGGAAGGTCCGCGAAAGCAGCGGCGACGAGCTGGAGGAGACGCACGAGATCAACGTGACGCCCTTCATCGACGTCATGCTGGTGCTGCTCATCATCTTCATGGTCGCGGCGCCGCTGGCGACGGTGGACGTCAATGTCGACCTGCCCGGCTCGACCGCGGCGACAGCGCCGCGCCCGGACAAGCCGGCGTTCCTGACGTTGAAGCGCGACCTTTCCCTGTCGCTCGGCAACGAGAGCCTGCCGAGGCAGGGCTTCGGGCAGGCGCTCGACAGGATCACCGGCGCCGACAAGGAGACCCGCATCTTCCTGCGCGCCGACAAGGCGGTCGAATATGGGGAACTGATGGAGGTGATGAACCTGCTGCGCGCGGCCGGCTATCTCAAGGTCGCGCTGGTCGGCATCGAGAATATACCGGCACCCCATGACCACCGAACCCGCAGAAATCGCGCTCGACAGGCGCCCCGCGCTGCGGGAGGCCGGCCTGTGGCTAAGCGCGGGCGTCATCGTCCTGGCCGCCCACGGCGCCTTCGCCTATCTGCTCCGCGACGTCGGTTCGCTGCCCGAGCATGACGCGGTGGAACAGGCGATGGTCGTCGACCTGGCGCCGCTTCCGATCTCGGTCCCGGAGGCCGTCCAGACGGAAACGCTGGCGCAGGAAGAGCCGGTGGAGGAAACCGAGCCGCTGGAGGAAACCACGGAGACGGCGGAAGCCGAGCCGGACGAGGTCGCGCAGGAGACCCCCGAACAGGAGACCCCCGAGCAGGTCGAGGATACCGAGCAGGTCGAAGAGATCGAGCAGGCCGAGGAGGTCCGGCCGGAAGAGGAGACCGAGCAGGCCGTGGCCGAAACCGCCGAGCCGGAACCGCAAGAGGTCGAAACCGACGAACCGGAAGTGGTCGAGCAGGAAACCGCCGAAGTGGTGACCCCCGAGGTGGTGCTGCCCCTGCCGCAGCCGCGACCGGAGCCGTCCGCCGAGAAAAAGGTGGAGCGAAAGAAGCCCGCCCCCCGGAAGCAGGAAACCGCAAAGCAGGAAACCGCGAAGAAGCAGCCGCCCGCCGAGCGCCCGAAGCGTCAGGAAAGGCAGCCGTCGCCCGCCTCGCAGGCCTCCGCCGCGTCGAGGGCGCCGAGCATCGACCCCACCCGCTGGAACAGCGCCGTCCGGGCTGCCATCGCGCGCCGCGCGAGCGCCGTTCGCGGCATGCGGGGCACCGTTCGCGTCAGCTTCGTGGTCAGTCCGTCCGGCGCCATCGTCTCGGCCAGCGTCACCGGCTCCTCGGGCGACGCCAGGCTCGACAGCGCGGCGCTCGGCATGGTCCGCGCGGCGCGGGTCCCCGCCCCGCCTGCCGGCCTCGGCGGCTCCCGCCACGCCTTCGCCATTCCCCTCACCTTCCGCTGAACCGGGAGGACGGCCGTTCTCAGTCGAGGATGGCGTGCAGGCGCCTGTACACCTTCCCACTCTTGATGAGCGTGTCGTGGACGCCCTGCTCGACGACCTTGCCATGGTTCAGCACAACGATGCGGTCGGCATGCTCGATCGTGGCGAGCCGGTGCGCGATCACCAGTGTGGTGCGATCCTGCGCGAGCTCGGCCAGCGATTGCTGGATCTCCCGCTCGGTCTCGGTGTCGAGCGCCGACGTGGCCTCGTCCAGAATGAGGATCGGCGGGTTCTTCAGGAACATGCGGGCGATCGCCAGGCGCTGCTTCTGGCCGCCCGACAGCTTGACGCCGCGCTCGCCGATGACGGTGTCGAGGCCGTCGGGCAGCGCCTCGACCAGCTTGTCGAGACGGGCGCGCTTCACGGCCTGGACGATGTCCGCCTCCGGGGCGTCGAGCCGGCCGTAGGAGATGTTCTCGCGGATCGTGCCGCCGAACAGGAAGACGTCCTGCTGGACGATGCCGATCTGGCTCCGCAGCGACGCCAGCGTCATGTCGCGGATGTCGATGCCGTCGATCTGGATCGAGCCCCCGTCGATCTCGTAGAACCGCGGGATCAGCGAGCACAGCGTGGTCTTGCCGGCCCCCGAGGGGCCGACGAATGCGACGGTCTCGCCGGCCTTGAGGTCGAGATTCACGCCGTCCAGCACCGGCCGCCCGCCGGCATAGCCGAAAGCGACGTCGCGGAGCCGTATCTCGCCGCGCAGGTCCTTCACCATGCGCGCGCCGGGCCGGTCGGTGATGTCCGGCTGTGTGTCCAGAAGGTCGAGATAGCGCTGGAACCCGGCGAACCCCTTCGGATAGGTTTCGATGACCGAGTTGATCTTGTCGATGGGGCGGAAGAAGACGCCGACGAGCAGCAGGAAGCTGACGAAGCCGCCGTTGGACAATTCGCCCGTCAGCACGAAATAGCTGCCCGCGATCATCACGATGAGCTGGATCAGCCGCATGCTGAGATAGGAAAGCGACATGCTGGCGGCCATGATGCGGTAGGCGGCCAGCTTGGTCTTGCGGTAGTTCCAATTGTCCCGGGCAAACAGGTCGCGCTCGTAGTCCTCGTTGCCGAAGGCCTGCACCACGCGCATGCCGCCGATGTTCTCTTCCAGCCGGACGTTGAAATCGCCGACGCTCCGGTAGAGCATCTGCCAGTTGCGCGTCATGCGCGCGCCGTAGCGGCTCGTCACCCATGCCACCAGCGGCACCACGGCCGCGGTGATCAGGGCAAGCTTGGGATTGACGGTGAGCATCAGCGCGAAGGCGCCGACGAAGGTCATCACCGCGATGAACAGGTCTTCCGGACCATGGTGGGCGACCTCGCCGATCTCCTCCAGATCCTTGGTGACGCGCGCGACGAGGTGGCCGGTCTTGTTGTTGTCGTAGAAGGCGAAGGAGAGCTTCTGGAGGTGGTCGAAGCTCTTGCGGCGCATCTCGGTCTCGATGTTGATGCCGAGCATGTGGCCCCAGTAGACGACGACCGCCATGAGGCCCGTATTGGCCACGTAGAGCGCCAGCAGCCCGAGGCTCGCCAGCAGGATGAGGCCCCACTGCTGCGTCGGCAGCAACTGGTCGATGAACCACTTGACCGCGATGGGGAAGCCAAGCTCGAGCAGGCCGGAGATCACCGCGCAGGTGAAGTCCAGCAGGAACAGCCCCTTCCAGGGCCGGTAGTATTCGAAGAAGCGTCGGATCATTTCGGCTGGCTGGCCGCGCCGTGTGGCTGCGGTTAGCTTTCTTCCTTTCTCGCGGCGTCGCCCGAGTATCCACGGCGCCAGTAGGCGACCACGAGATGTTCATCGCGGGCAAGCCCGCATTCCTCCCGAAGATATTTGCGTGTCCGGCGGAAGCAAGCGTGCTCGCATCCGGTCCACACGAAGATGGAGCGGCCGTCCCGCGGCAGCGCCACGGTCCGGATCGCTTCCGCCAGCGCTTCGGTCGTCCCGGCCGGCGCGCCGTTCCTGAACAGCCATTGCAGGTCGACATCGGCGACGGAGCGCAGATCCTGACGCTCGCCTTCGTCCGCAACCTCGATGCGCACGACCGCCTTCGCCTGGCGGGGCAGGCCTTCGAGGATGCGCCCGATCGCCGGCAGCGCCGTCTCGTCGCCGGCCAGGAGATACCAATCCGCGGCGGCCGCGCTGCCGCCGCCCGGGCCGGTCATGCCGATGACGTCGCCGGGCCGGGCTTCGGCGGCGAAACGGGCGCCCGGCATGTCGTCGCCCTCATGCATGACGAAATCGATGTCGATCTCGCCCCTGGAAACGTCGATGGCGCGGATGGTGTAGATGCGGATGTCCGGGCGCTCCGGGGCGTCGGGCCAGCAGGGCCGGCCGTCGGCGCCCATGGTCGGCCAGGCGGGCGGCACGTCCCGGTTCCTCGGCAGCAGGAGGCGCACATGCAGCCCTCCCGAGGCGAAGCGTTCCAGGTCGCGGCCGGCAAGGGTGATGCGCCGCATGCGCGGGGTTATGTCCGCCGCGCGCACGACGCGCATCTCGCGGAAGTAGGGCAGCAGCGAGCCGGCCGCGCCGTCGCCCTGCCACACGATCTCGGGCCGGTCCCCGATCTCCAGGCTCAGCAGGTGCTCGGCCAGCGCGAGCTTGACATAGGCGAGCGCCACCTCGTCCCTGCCCTGCGCCGAGATCCTCAGGCAGCCCTTGCACGCTTCCAGCCCGGCAACGCCGAACCCGGTCTCGATGCGGCTGCAGGCCCCGTCGACGGTCACATCGCCGAACTCCCGGAACCGGGCGCAAAGGCGCAGCATGACGGGCTCGGGCGCGGCCAGCCGCACCTCGGCCGAGGCGGTGAAGGTCCGCGGCATCTCAGCCATGGCGCTGCACTCCTTTTCCGAGCAGGTAGATCAAGTACGGCCCTCCAATGAGCGAGGCGAATATGCCCAGCGGAAGCTGATAAGGGAAGGCGGCCACGCGCGAAAGCCAGTCGGCCAGAACCATCAGCAGCGCGCCCAGCGCGATAGCGCCGGCAAGCTGCTGGCGGGCGCGGCCGAGGCCGAGCAGGCGCGCCAGATGTGGCGCCGTCAGGCCGACGAAGCTCAGCGGCCCGACATAGTTCGCGGCCAGCGCCGTCAGCAGCGCGGCGAGCACGACGACGGCGAGCCGGGCGCGGCCGACATGAAGCCCGAGCGCCCGCGCCATGGGCGCCCCGAGCGGCAGAATATCCAGCCAGCGGGTGGCGAGGAAAAGCGGGGCGGCCAACAGGGCCAGGCCGCACAGGGCCGTCAGCGCGTCCGCCGCGACCACGTCGTTGACGGAGCCGCTCAGCCAGCGCAGCAGCGTGTAGGACTGCTGGTTGCCGAGCGCGATCATCGCGGTCAGCACCGCGCTGCACAGCGCATTCATGGCGATACCGGCGAACAGCAGCCGCTCGGGCCCGAAGCCGGCGCGCGCGCCGATCGACAGGATGACCGCCAGCACGGCCAGCGCGCCGGCCGCCGCTGCCGCCAGTTGCGGGCCGAGCGAGGATCCGAAGACGAGCGCCAGGGCCAAGCCGGCCCCCGCCCCCGTGCCGACCCCCAGTATCTCGGGGCTCGCCAGGGGATTGGCGAGGGCGATACGCGGCGCGCGCCAGCCGACAAGGTCCGGCAGGGCCTGCCCCGACGCGATCTGCCAGCCATGCGGGCCGACGCCGACCAGCAATGCCACGCAGGCCGCGGCCAGCGTGCCCGCCACCACCAGCAGGACGACGAGCCATGGCCTCGCCGTCCGCGGGCCCGGGGCCGACCGTGCCGCCACGGAAGGCCATTCGAACATCTTGAGGCGCGGCAGCAGCCACAGCAGCAGCGGCCCGCCCAGCAGCGCGGTCGCAGCGCCCGTGGGCACGCGTTCCCCGCCGGGGCCGGAGAAGAACTGCACCAGCCCGTCGGTCAGCCAAAGCAGGACGGCGCCGATCAGAGGCGTCGCGACCAGCTTCTGGCGCAGCGAGCGGGCGCCGGACAAGGTGGCGAGCGCGGGCGCGGCGAGGCCGATGAAGCCGATGACGCCAACCTCGGCCGCGACCGTAGTGGCGATCCAGACGGCCAGCACGATGATGAGGAAGCGGCTGGTGTGGACGGCGACGCCGAGGTTGCGGGCCGACTGATCGTCCAGGCCGAGAATGGCCAGCGGCCGCAGGAGAAGGCCGGCCGCGGCCAGCCCCAGCAGGAGCCGCAGCCCGATCGAGACGGTCGGCTGCCAGCCTTGCTGGACCAGCGAGCCGCCGCCCCAGATGAAAAGCGAGAAGAGATATTCGCCGTTGGCGAGGATCAGCGCCGCGCCGAGCGCGTTCGCCGTCAGGGCCACCATCATGCCGGCAAGCACCACGGCCACCGGCTCCAGCCCCCTGCGCCAGGTCAGCGCCAGGATCAGCGCCACGGCCGCGACGCCGCCGGCGAAGGCGACCGTGCCGGTGGAGAACTCCATCATGCCCGGCGCGTAGATCGCGGCCGCCGCCATGGCGAGCTGGGCGCCGGCCGATATGCCGAGGGTGGAGGGCTCGGCCAGCGGGTTGCGCAGGATGCGCTGCAGCAGAAGGCCGGACAGGCCGAGAGCCGCGCCCGCCACGATGGCCACGGCCGCGCGCGGCAGAAAGCCGTAGAGCAGGATGACGCGGCCGATGTCGCCCTCGCCCGCGGCCGAAAGTCCGGCAGCCGGCCAGTTGGCGGCCAGCCCCCAGCCGAAAAGCAGGGCGGCGCCGAGCGCCGGCACCCCCCAGAACGCCGCCGGCAACAGGGAGCGGTCAGCCATGCGGCAGGCTTTCGATGCCGGCGGCGAGAAGCCGCGCGAAGCGCCGCGCCGAGGGCAAGGCGCCGAAATGGTTGATCGGGTCGAGAAACACGGTCCTTCCCTCGCGCACGGAAGGCAGCGCATTCCACAGCGCGTTCTCGCCCAGCCCGCGGCGGACTTCCGGCGGCAAGGGGCCGACGACGACGATATAGGCCTCGGGCACGCGCGCGAGCGCCTCGATGCCGACGGGCGCCGCAGCACTATAGTTCGTCTCAAGCCGCCAGGCGTTCTCCAGGCCGAGCCTGCCGAGCACATCGCCGAACATGGCGTCCGCGCCGAAGGCCCTGAAATGGCGGGAATCTCCGAGGTTGACCACGAAGAACGGCCGTTCGGCGGCCTTGGCGAGGCTGTTGCGCGCCCGCTCCAGTTCCTGCTCCGTCTCTTCGAGACAGGTCTGCGCCTGCGCGATCCTTCCTGTCCGCTCCCCTAGCGCCGTCGTGGAATATTGCGCCAGCGGATAGGGCGGTCGCCCCGCATCGTAGACGGGAAGCGCCAGAACCGGGGCGATGCGCTCCAGCGAGGCGCGCTGATATTCGTAGAACCCGGAAATCAGGATCAGGTCCGGCTCGATGACGCGCAGAAGCTCGAAGCTCGGCGATCCGCGCAGGCCGAGATCGGCGACGCGGTCGGGCACCTCCGGCTCGACCGCGATCTTGCGGAACTGCCGCAGCTCGGTGGCCGCCACCGGCACCGCGCCGATCGCCAGCGCCGTTTCGAGTAGCCCCCAGTCGATCGCCGCTATGGCGGGCTCGCCCGCATGCGCTCCCGCCGTCAGGAAAGGCACGGCGGCGGCGAGCGCCATGAAGCCGCGTCTGCTTACAGGCCCCATCGTCATGGAACGTAGCTGATCGGCGCGCCGGTCACCGGATGGTGCAATATCCCCAGCGGCATGCCGTAGATCCGGCCCAGCACCGCCCCGTCCAGGATCTGCGCCTGCGTGCCGCGGGCGACCATGCGGCCGTCGCGAAGCGCGATGATCTCGTCGCAATAGCGCGCAGCCATGTTGATGTCGTGCAGCACGACGACGACGCCCATGCCGCGCTCCCTGCCCAGTTCCCTGACCAGCGACAGGATTTCCACCTGATGGGCGACGTCGAGCGCCGATGTCGGCTCGTCGAGCAGCAGGCAGCGCGTGTCCTGGGCAAGCATCATGGCGAGCCAGACGCGCTGCCGCTCACCGCCCGAAAGGCTGTCGACCATGCGGCCGGCGAAGGAATGCAGGTCGGTCTGCCCGAGCGCCTCGTCCACCTTGGCGGCATCCTCGTCGCCGAACCGGCCGAGCGCCCCGTGCCACGGAAACCGGCCGAGCGAGACCAGCTCCTTCACGGTCAGGCTGTCCGTGGGCGGCGTGAACTGCGGCATATAGGCGACCAGGCGGGAAAACGCGCGGTCGGTGAACTCCGGCAGGCTCCTGCCGAACAGGCGCACGGTGCCCGAGGTCGCCGCCTGCTGGCGCGCGAGGATCTTGACCAGCGTGCTCTTGCCGGAGCCGTTCGGCCCGACCAGCCCATGGATGCGGCCCTGCGCCAGCGCCAGCGCCAGCGGCTCGAGAACCACGCGCTCGCCGATGCGGAACGAAACGGCGTCCAGGTCGAAAAGCGTGTCGCGGTCGTCGGGCATCGCAGGCTTTCAAATGCGTCCAGGAACAGGCAACGCTGTTCCCGAACCAGGATGGTGGTCGACCCCGCCGCCGGCTGCCCGGCTACCAGGTCGTGTGCAGCTTCAGCTTGAACGAGCGACCCTCGCCATAGCTGCAGGTTTGACCGAGCGCGTTGATCTGGCAACTCGAAACGTAGGTCTTGTCGAACAGGTTGGTGACATTGAGATCGACGCCCCAATTGTCCTTCTCGTAGCCGAGCTTCACGTCGGCCAGCGTCGCGGCCGGCACCTTCAGGGTGTTCTCGTTGTCGCCCCATGAGCTGCCGATATAGCGCAGGCCGGCGCCGACCGTTATGCCGTCATACCAGCCGTCGCCGCGGAACCTGTATTCCGCCGAGGCGGACGCCATGACTTCCGGGGCGATGAACGGCGTCTTGCCGATGAGCGCGGCATCCTCGTCCTTGGTGATCTTGAGGTCGTAGGCCGTGAGCGCGCCGGTCACGCGGAAATCGTCGGTGACGTTGACCTTGCCCTCGAACTCGACGCCGCGCGAGCGGACTTCGCCGGTCTGCGTCTGCGTGAAGGCGGTGACGTTGGACGGCACGTTGCGGCGCGTCAGGTCGAACAGCGAGACGGTGAACAGGCCGTCGATGAAGCTCGGCGCATATTTCAGGCCGACCTCGTACTGCTCGCCTTCCTCCGGAACGAACAGCTCGCCGGTCAGGGCGTCGTCGCCGATCAGCGGGTTGAAGAAGGTGGCGACGCTGGCATAGGGGGTCAGCCCGTTGTCGAACTCGTAGGCGATGCCGGCGCGGCCCGACCACTGGCCGTCGCGGCGCTCCTTGTGCACGTCCTGGGTCGGCGCATAGAAGGTCGGGCCGTCGTCGGATTCGAGCCACGCCCTGTCGTAGCGGCCGTTCAGCGTGACCAGCCAGCCCGAGCCGAAGCGGATCTGGTCCTGCGCATAGATGCCGAGCTGGCTCAGCGTCAGGTCCTGGTTGGTGTAGGAGACGCGCTCGGTCAGCGGCGCGCCGTAGACCGGGTGGAACGCGTCGATCGGCGGCGTCGTGCCGAACAGCGCCGAGGCCTGGACCTGGTCGATAGTGTAGTTCTTGTATTCGATGCCGCCGAGCAGCGTGTGCTCGAACGCCCCGGTGCTGACCTTGCCCTCGACCTGGTTGTCGATCAGGAAGGTGCGCACCCGCGTGTCGTGGTCCCAGTTGATGCGGTCGAGCTCGGTCGCGCTGGCCCAGCCGTTGGGATAGACGCTGACCTCGTTGATCTTGGCCGCGCCGAAACGCGCATTGGAGCGCACCGTCCAGTCATTGTCGAAGCTGTGCGAGAATTCGTAGCCGATGGAGCCCTGCTCGCGCTCGTACTTGTCGACCGAGGGCTCGAAGAAATTGGCGTCCCGGTCGATGCGGCCGTAGTTCACGCCGCCGACCACGCGGTCCACCACCGTGCCCTCATAGGGCAGGAAGCTGCCGCCATTGTGGTTTTCGTCGATGTGGCTGTAGTTGGCCAGGATGGTGAGGCTGGTCGCCTCGTCCGGCTTCCAGGTGACGCTCGGCGAGATGAAGCCGCGCCAGCCGTGCTGGCCGTCGCTGTAGCCGTCGCCGCCCGCGATCTTGCCGGTCATCCGGTAGGCGACCGTATTGTTGGCGACATCGCCGACATCGAAGCCGAGATAGACGTTGCCGGCATCGTTGACGCCGGTTTCCGCATAGCGCTGCCGCTCGAATGCCGGCCGCTTGCTGACATAGTTGACCATGCCGCCCGGATTGCTGCTGCCGTAGAGGACGGAAGCGGGACCCTTGAGCACCTCGATGCGCTCGAGGCCGAAGGAATCGACGTAGAAGCCGCCGAACGCGTAGCTGAACAGTTGCAGGCCATCTAGGTAGGTTCCCGTGGCGGTGGCCTGGAAGCCGCGGATGAACAGCCAGTTGGTGTCGCTGTCGGGCCCGAAGGGCTGCGCGAAGACGCCGGCGGTGTAGCGCAGCGCCTCGTCGACCTTCTGCGCCCCCTGCGCGTCGATCTCCTCGCGGCCGACCACCGAGACCGATTGCGGTATCTCGGTGATGTCGGTGGCGGTCTTGGAGCCGGTCGTCGTCTTCTTGGCGACGACGCCCTTGACCTTGCCGACGCCGCTGGCGTCCTCGCCGTTTCCGCTTCCGCCGGAGTTGACGACGACCGGCGTCAGCTCGACTTCTTCCCGGCCCTGCGCTTGCGCCGCCAAGCCCTGCGCCAGGACGAGGCTTGCCACCCCTGTTGCCAGCAGCATCCGATAGGCAGTCGATTCCATCTTCGAAACATCCCCGCGAGTGTGGCCCTCCCGGCCGGCGGCCGGTCGGTTAACTTGACTGGGTACATCAAGTTTTACTCGCATGATTGGACGAATTTGGCCGGGCTTGTCCGTTTTTGGCCGGTTCTGCGGAAAACCGCGGGGCGATGCAGAAATGTCACGACGAATTCTGCCGCCGCCACTCGGCCGGCGTCAGGCCGACGATGCTCTTGAAGACGCGCGTGAAATGCGCCTGGTCGGAGAAACCGGCCATGTTGGCGACCTCTATCAGGGGCGCCTCCCCGGCCAGGAGAATGTCCTGGGCCTTGCGGATGCGCGAATGCATCTGCCATCGGTGCGGCGGCATTCCGGTCGAAGCCTTGAACGCATGGCTGAAATGGGTTTGCGACAGGCCGATCATGGCGGCGAGGTCGGCCAGCCTTATCGTCTCGAAGCAATGCGCTTCGAGGAAGCCGGTGGCCTGGGCGAGCTGGCGGCGCGAGAGCTCGGCACGCCGCTTCGCGCGCTCCGGGCGCACGTCGAGCAGCAGCGTCAGCAGGGCGTCGACGAGGCCCTCGCCATATTTCCCGTGAAGGGGGGCGGGATCGGCGCATTCCTGCGCGATCAGCCGGGCGATTTCCGCGATGCGGCGGTCGGTGAACTGCAGCCGCTCCTGCGTCAGCCGCGACTGGTCGAAGGCCCTGCCGAAACGCTGCCTGACGGCATTTTCGGAAAAATGCAGGTCGAGGTGCCGGATGCGGCGAAGGTCGGAAGCCTGCGCGACCAGAGGCAATCCGGCCGGAACGAAGCTCATCGAGACCGCCTCGACATGCGTCGCGCGCGTGTCGGCATGGCGCACCTCGAACCGTCCGCCCTCGCCTTCCATCTCGAGAAGGACGAAAAGCCGGGGATCGGGCGAGACATAGTGGCCTTCCGCCCGCTCGTCGCAGGCGACGTCCCACAGGTCGGCGACAACGCCCTTCCAGACCCGCCACCTGAGGTCGCCGATGACCCTGAAACCGCTGATGCGGCTCTCCATGCGGGGGCTGAAGCTCAACGGCATCCTCCTCCAGGCCGCGCCTCCATGGCCGGACCGTTGAAAACCCCTGCTGGGCAAGGTCCGGACGGCATCGACGCCGATGCGGCGATCCGCAACGGTAGCTATTTAATATGACTATAAAATTCAAGTTATTTTTGACATCGTCCGCGAGTTGGAAAGCTATGAGGCGTTGCGAGCCGGCAGGTAGCCGAAGACGATCCCGATGCGGCTCGAACAGACAGAGGCCGCGACGATCGACCAGGCCCACGCCGGCACGGGTCAGCCGGCCTCCCCGCGCCCCTTGTACCTTGGCCGCATCCGATCTTGGCGGGATCAGAACTTGAGCGCGGTCTGGAACGTGAAGGTGCGGCCCGGCGCATAGACCGGATCGATGCCGCCCCGGCTCGTGCTGGCCGCATAGCTCGAGCGCTCATAATAGGTTTCGTTGAACAGGTTCTCGACGCCTACGCGCAGCGTGAGGTTCTCATTGATGGGCGGGTTCCACTCCGCATAGGCGTTGACCACGGTATAGGAAGGCTGGTCGAGGAAGCCGTTGCTGGTAGCGTAGGCATCCGCGATCCTGCTCGCCCAGGACAGGGATGCGCCCACTTTCAGATTGTAGTCGACGAATTCGTGGTCGATGAAGGCAGTCGCCATATGACCGACCGGCATGAACGTACCGCTGTTCGGCAGCGCCGCATTCGCGCCCTGCGTCACGTCGGCATAGGTGTAGGTCGCGCCGATGCTGGTTTCGCCCCACCGGTAGCTGGTGTTGAGCGTGACGCCTCTTGAACGGAATTCGTCCGCGTAGTTCTGCAGGACGGCCGTGGTGTATTCAGGCAGCCCGTTGATGCGGGTGTCGAAGACCGTGACGCCGCCACGCCAGTCGCCATAGCCGAAATTGGCGCCGACCTTGAGATTCTGCACGCGACCGGGTTCGAAATCGGGATCGGTGTAGAATGCGTCGGTGCGGGCATGGACATAGCCGTAGTCGCCGACGACATAGCCGAGCCAGGTGCTCGAAGCCCCGGCAAAGACCTCGATGTTTTCGTTGATCGCATAGGCGACCGTGACGTTCGCGCTGGCGCCGGAACCGGAGAAGGCGTTGTCGTCCCAGTCGGTGAAGCGGTGGTGGTCGAGGCGTGCGCCGGTCGAGACCTTGAAGCTGTTGTCGAACTCGAAGCGGCCCTGCACGAAGGCGCCCGTCTGGAGCGTGTCGAAATCGCGGTACTGGCGATTATTGTTTCCGTAGTTGTCGGTATGATAATTGTGCTGACCGACGTCGAAACCGGCTGTGATCTTGCCGTAGTCCGTGGTGAATGTGTTCTGGGCCTTTCCGCCGAACAGATCCTCGTTCAAATTCATGTTGCCATTGGTGCGGGCCGCGTAATTGTTCCGCCAATAGTCGTTCTGGGTGTAGTAGACCGCGATTTCCGGGTCCCAGTAGTCGGTCGCTTCCGTTGTCGTATATTTCAGATTGACGGAGTCACGAGACACTTCGAGCGGGTGCAGTTCGTCGCCGGCCAAGCCCATATTCATCTTGATCAGGCGATCGGCCTCGTCGCGGCCGCGCTCATAACCCAGATCGACGCGATGGCCGTTGGCCTCGTAGCCGAGCTTGGCGAGGATGTTCCTGGCCGCCGGTTCGGTGCCGAGGATCTCCAATCCGGAGCCGCTCTCGTAGTTGCCGCCGCCGGTAACTCCATGCCCTATCAGGAACCAATCGAAACCTTCATGGCGGCCATAGCCGGCGACGTTGCCGGAAAAGCCCTTGCCGTTGGTGCCGTAGGAGGCGCCGATACGGCCGCCGAAATTCCGGCCATCCTCCAGCAGGTCAAGCGCGCCGACGGTCTCGTAGCGCACCGCGCCGGCCGCCGCGCCAAAGCCCGAATCGGCAGCGGCAGCGCCGGCCTCCACCTCGACCCGCTTCAGGAAGACGGGATCTATCATGCTGGAACCCGTGTGGTGCCAGCTGGTCGCTGTCTGCGGAACGCCATCGACCGTCACGGCGAGATTGGACTGTTCCATGCCCAGCACATGGATACGCTTCGAGGGGCCGCCGCCGCCTGAAACCGTGACGGAGGAATCACGCGAAAAGAGTTCCGACACGTCGGTGGGCCGAAGCTTCTCCAGGTCTTCCTGGGTAACGACCGTGCCGCCCGTCGCTTCGACGTTGTCGTCGCCTTCCCCGATGATGGTGATCGTGTCGAGAACGGTCGTGTTCTTGTCATTCGCTTCCTGTGCATGAAGCGCAGTGCCCAGCGTCAGGAGGGAAACGCCGGCAAGAGGAAGAAGTCTCATGGACATCATCTGGTTGTTCCAACTGGTTCTAGGCAGGAAGCCATGGGCTTCCCGGTCAAGGCTGCGTATTGAAAGGCTGGAGGCCGGCTTCGGAACCCGCTTCTCGCGGGCGTTCACGTCACGTGAGGAAGCGTCGACAGAGATGCGTTTGTCGGTGAGGCGGTTTGCGGTTCATTTTGGTTCGGTCCCTGCTCGCCCCTCGATCGTCCGGCGCCGCCTGCGGCACGCTCAGCAGCCGGCGGCACCATGCATGCCACTTGCCCAGGCAGCGAATAACTTGATAAAGACATTCATGTATAGGATCGACCGGCTGGCCGTGTCGAGACGAAGGAGTTTGGCGGAAATGGCAATTACTTACGCACGGACGGCAGGGCGCGATCGTCGACGCTAGAGCCGATGCACTATACCCCCCACGAGCTGTTCGTCGGCGCGCTCGAGAATGCGACCACCTGCGCACCGGACGAAAGCGAGCAGCAGATCTGGCCGAAGTTCATGTTGATGGTGCTGCTGCAGGGCGCGCAACGCTTCATAATCGACAGTGTGCCCTTCCGTGTCGATGCCGGCAGCGGCGATGCCGGCGCTCCGGTCGCCTTCATGCTCAACGTCGCCAGGCACAGCACCCTGCGCTTCATCAACGACAACGACGTGCCGCTGCGCAAGGTGATGATCTCGGCTCCGCTGCCCTGGCTGGAGCGGCTGTTCGAGACACAGCAAGGAATGCAGGGCTCGACGCTGCGCGACTTTTTCTCGCAGCATCTCGCGCATTTCTCGTTCGAGCCCGGCCAGCACATCCTGCTGCTGGCCCAGAAGATCATCAATCCGCCGCCGGTTCTTCACGGCGACCTGCGCTCTCTCTATCTCCAGGCGCAGGCGCTCGATATCATGTGGCAGTCCTGCCTGACCATGGTCTCCGAGCGGGAGGGGCACCAGCCGGGCGCCACCCTCATGAGCCTGCGCCATTGCGAACGCGTCAGGGACTTTATTCTTGCCAATCTCGACCGCGAGCTATCCATCGACCTGATTGCGAAGGAAGCGGGATTGAGCAGCTCGACCGTCCAGAGGCGCTTCAAGGAGCATTTCGGAATCCCCATTTTCGATTTTATCCGCCAGGAACGGCTGGAAGCGGCACGTGCGGCGCTGGCCAGCAACGGGATTCCGGTGTCGCACGCCGCTCACATGGCCGGCTACAACAACATTTCCAGCTTCACGACCGCGTTCCGCAAGGCCTTTGGCGTCACGCCGAGGCAGGTTCGCATATAGGCCTCCATTCGCCGCCGATATGTCATTGCCCGCCCATGGGGCGGTGACGACCTTTCGCGCTTGTCGCGGGCATCGACATCGCCGGCTGCAGCCCTCGCCGGCTATGCCAAGACCTCTTCGACCGATCGCCTGGGCGAGAACGGCATCTCCGGCCCGTATCCGAAGCGCATCACGATGTCGGGCCGCGTGCCCGGCTCGCCCACCAGGGTTGCGAGCTCCGGCCTCAGGGACTTCACCTCGACCGGCTGGTTGATGAATGCATGTTTGATGCCGAGTCCCGTGGCGGCCAGCGCAAAACGCTGGCAGGCGCGCCCTACGGCGATCCAGTGCGCCTTGTCCTCACGCTCGGCGAGGAAGACGGCGATGCCGGCCGAACTGTCGATCTGCCGGGCATATTTCTCGTTCTCCGCATTGGCGGCGAAGAAGGTATCAAAGGCCAGCCTCCCCAGAACGCGGGGCAGCACGGGGCTGCCGCTTGAAGCGGCAAACAGTCCGTCGCCGCTTTCGGCCGCATCGCGCGGGTTGAAGCGCAGCCACTGCTTCAGCTCCGCCAGGAAGGCCCGGTCGTGCATCTGCGCGTCGTTTCCGGCAACGACGAGATCCCGGAGACGATCGATCCGTGCACGCTCGCTCAGCAGAACGAGGCGAACGCCCGGCACTTCCGCAGCCTTGCGCATCGTCTCCATGTCGGTGGCGGAAACGGGCCGGCCGTCATAGACGGCGCGGGTGGATTGCCGCCGCGGAATGGCCGCGAACAGGGCGTCGGCGGACGCCGCTCCCGCCGAATAGACAAAGCGGATACCTCCTTCCGCGTCGGTTTGCGCCGCGCCGGGGCGCCCGCTCGCGGCCGCGGCGATGGCAAGGTTCTCGGCGGCACAGCCGAGGCTGACGAAGAGGTGATGGTCATCGGGATCGACAACGCGCGTCGCCCGCGAAAAATCAGGCAGGATGGCGATGACGCCCTCCTCGGCGTGGAACCGCCAAGGCTGCGTGTTGTGGCCGTTGGCCGCCAGCGTCGCATAGCGGACGAAATCCTTTGCGGCCGGATCAGCCGGGAGCGGCGCACGCATCGCTCCAACGCGGGCGGCGTAGTCCGACATGGAGCCGGTGGCCGAACGCCATCCATACGCGCCCGCGCCACCAAGCAGAAGCGCTCCGCCGACACCGGCAAGAAAACCCCGTCTTCGCATCATCTCTCCCTTCGGAGACGATACTAATCGAGCGGAGATGACGGGTCTTGACCTCGATCAACAACCCTCGCCCTCGCCCGGAGGGCAGGCGCGCCGGCCGATGCCGGTCAGCGCACGACGGCGCTGCGCAGCATCATCAGTTCGCCGATGTTCTCGATGGTGACATAGCCGACAAGGCCGCCGCCGGCATCGACGACGCCCACCGCGGGAGCCGCTCCCTTCTGCAGATATTCCAGCGCCGTGCCAAGCTTCTCGTGGTCGCGCACCACCGGGATGTCCGCCACCATCGCCTCGACCACGGGGCCCTGGCCGCCGCTCTGCTGCAGGCCGGCGACGAGCCCCGTGCGCGTCAGCACGCCGCGCAGCCTGCCGGCGCCGTCGACGATCGGGAATTCGTGTTGCGTCGTGCGCAGAAGGGCCTGCGCGGCCTGTTCGAGATGCGCGGTCACGGGCAGGCTTTCGAACCGGCTGATCATGGCGTCGCGCACGTCCACGGCGCGCGCCGCATCCTGCAGCCCGATCGCCTGCGTTTCCGCAGTGGCGGCGAGGTAGACGAAGATGGCGACGAAGATGAGCAGCACGTTGCCGGCGACGAGGCCCAGGAAACCGAAGGCGAAGGCTGCGAACTGGCCGATGGTTCCGGCGATCTCCGTTGCCCGCACGCGGCTGTAGCGCATGGAAAGCAAGGCGCGCAGCACACGGCCGCCATCCATGGGAAAGGCCGGGATGAGGTTGAACAGGACAAGCCAGATGTTGACGGCGGCGAGGCGCGCCACGAATGCGACGCGCGGGCTCTCCATCGACGTCAGCGCCTCGGTGCCGACGGTGGCGCCGAGCACGACGACGAGGAAGGCGGCGATGACGACATTGACCAGCGGCCCGGCGAGCGCCACGATGATTTCTTCCGACGGCTTCTCCGGCAGGCGCTCCAGCTCCGCCACGCCGCCGATCGGCAGCAGCGTGATCTTCGGGGTGCGGATGCCGTAGCGGCTTGCGGCTGCGGCATGGCCGAGCTCATGCAGCACCACGCAGGCGAACACGGCGCCGATGAAGCCGACACCCTCGACCGCGGCCGCCGTTCCGCCCTGCTGGAAATAGGCGATGCCGATCCAGGCAAGCAGCAGCAGGAAGGTCAGGTGAATGCGGATCTCGGTGCCGCGGACGCGGAGGATCGGATAGGACCACTGCAAGACGTGCCTCCATCGGGTTGGCAGGCTGGACCATGATGCCGAAAAGTGTGAAGCGGTTTTCGGACGACATCATGGTCTATCTAACTTGATACTGCCGCATGCCTGCGACGCCAGGTGATTCCACTTGGCAGCAACATGATCTGGCCACCAGGGTTCGAGCGCCGTGCGCACCATTGGCCTTACCGCAGGCCCGCGATTAAATCCATCTCTACCCATCTCGACATTGACTGGCGCGCCGGTCGCCCGCCTCGCCATGCAGATCGGTTCAATATCGAGCGCCTCCCAGGGGATGGGCGGCTTGGATCAGGCCCTCAGCGCCCTTGCCGGACTCAGGCGAAGGGCGGAGAGCGCCGGCACGATCGACACCAGCACCGCCAGCGCCACGAACCAGACCGCCAGGGACGCATCCTCGCGGGCGAATTCCACCGGCATGCGCACCGCGGTCGTGGCGGCGAGCGATGCAGAGATGAACCGCGCCGCGGCATAGCCGAGAAGAAGGCCGAGCGCGAAACCGGCGAGGAACAGCAGGAAGAGTTCGCCCCAGACGATGGCGACGATCGAGCCCCGCGACGCGCCGAACGCCCGCAGCGCCCCGATCTGCCGCTGGCGCGCGCCGACATGCATGATGGTGACCAGCAAGATGGCCGCGACAACGATGACCTGCGTGCCGATGGCGATCGCAAGCAGCAGGCTGCGCGCGTCGCCGAGCGTCGCGTAGAGGCGGGTCAGCACTTCGGCCGGGAAGACGGCGAGCGTCGTCTCGCCGCGATATTCCTGCCGCAGGCGATAGGCGTCGGCGACCGTCTTCGGCTTGACCAGGACGGCGGGAATGCCGGGCGTATCGGCATCGAAATGCTCGTCGAGAGCCGCGTCGGCGTCGATATGCGCTTCGTGGCCATGATCGTGATCGCCGGCGGCTGCGCCATCGGGCGCCTCGCCGGCGTGGTCATGGTCGGCATGGTCATGGTCAGTGTGGTCATGGTCGGCGTCCCCCTCCATACCGTGCAATTGCCAGACGGCGCGGATCGGCACGAGGATCGCCCTGTCCCATGCCGTGCCGGTCACGGCCATGCGGCCGCTCACCCTGTAGACGATCTCCGTGTGGACATGACCGCCCTGGTCGATGCCGCCATGCATGGGCTTGATCTCCGCGCCGAGCGGGCTCGGCACGTCCGCGCCGATCACCGCGTCGCCGAGGCGGGCGAAGAGCGCTCCTTCGGCAAGCCGTGGCGAGAGGGCCGAGACCAGCGTCGTCGTCGTCCCGACGACCGGATGGCCGTAGGCGGAATCGCCGAAGCCGACCGGCGCCGCGAAATCGACGCGCGGGTCCTGCGAGAGTTTCGCCAGCACCGCGCCGGACATCAGCGGCAGCGGCGAAGGCTGGAGAAAGACGGCCGAAAGCGCAAGCTGGGTTTCGCTGCCGGCGGCCCCGACGAGGAGGTCGAATTTCTCCGCCGCCCGCGCGCTGCCGAGCCGCACGGCGCGCTCCTGCAAGGTGACGGTGACGCTGAGCGCGACGGAAAGGGCGATCAGGACGACGACGGCGAGCGCCCCGCCCTTGAACCGGCGAAGATCGGCCAGGATGAAACGGATCATGCCGCGCGCGCCTCCCCGCTGTCTTCGACGATGCGTCCGCCGTCGAGGCCGATGCGCCGGTCGAGCCGCTCCGTCAGCGCGGGATCATGCGTGACCACGACGAGCGTGGCGCCCCCCTCGCGCGCGAGCCGCACGATGAGTTCGGCCACCTCGTCGCCGGTCCGGCGGTCGAGGCTCGCGGTCGGCTCGTCGGCGACGATCACGCCGGGTTTGGACAGCAGCGCCCGCGCCACCGCCACGCGCTGCATTTCGCCGCGCGACAGGGTTTCGACGGACTGGTGCGGCCGGGCGATGCCCACGGTTTCGAGGAGCTGGAGCGCCCGTTCCCGCTCGGCGGGCTTCAGGCGGCGGGAAAGCCGGACCGGCAGCACGACGTTCTCGAAGGCCGAAAGGCCCGGAAAGAGATGGAAATCCTGCATCACCAGGCCGATATGGGCAGCGCGGAATGCATCGCGGCGCCCTGCGGAAAGCCGGGTGATATCCGTTCCGCCCCAGGAGACGGAGCCGCGCGTCGCCGTCTCCAGCCCGGTGATGGCGTTGACCAGCGTGCTTTTGCCGGAGCCGGACGCGCCGGTGACGGCGAGCCGCGCCCCGGCGGGAAGATGCAGCCGGTCGATGGCGAGCACCGGGGCATCGAGGCCCGGAAAGCACATCACGAGGTCGGCAATGTCGAGCGCCAGCATGGTCAGACCGTGTTGAAGCCGGCTTCGCGCAGGCGCAACTGGCTGACGAAACCGGTTTCCGGGTCGACCCACGAACCGTATTCCAGCACGCCATGGGCCTCTATGGGCGCGTTGTACTGCACGAAGGTCTGCTTGCGGGCGAGGTAGACGACGATGATGTTGTCCGGCCAGTCGGCGTCCGAAGAGCAGAAGGGGCAGAGCGACATCGGAATTTCGGTGAGCACGAAGAAATTCGCCTCGGCTTTCAGCGGCGGCGCCATGAAGCCCTTCACGGTGACTTCCCGGCCGCTGAGCTGCTTCACCTTGTCGGAAAACTCCAGCCCGAGCACGCCGAAGCTCTTGTAGAGCTCGCCGAAGCCGAGCCTTTCTCCGGCCTGCGCCGGGCGGGCGAAGGAAAGGACAGGCAGAGCCGCGAACGCCGCCAGCATCTGCCGCCTGTCGAAGAACGCACGGGGCCTTTTCGCCATGGCCATGCTTCCCTCCGTCTACAGTCATGCGGACAGGCGGCGCGGAGCCGCCTGTCCGTGAGCGGGAGACGGACCGTTATTTCTTCGGCGCGCCGAGGGCGAAGGCGTCGGCCAGCACGCGGTAGACGTCGCTCTGCTCCATGTAGCCGCGGAAGCCTTCCGAACCCGGGCCTACAGCCTGAAGCACGACATCGTCGATGGTGTGGACGCCGGTGTCTTCGTCCCTTGGAATATTGCCCTCGACGAGAACGGCGCCGGGAACATCCTTGTAGGCCTCGTTGGCGACATACTCCTTCTTCTCGTTCTGGATGGCCGGCACGAACGGGCCGTCCAGCTTCGGACGGAAGGTCTCATAGTGGTCGGGGCCGTTGTTGGCGGCCAGGAACAGGCGGCGCGAGACGTCGACGCGGTCGGGATAGCCGTCGCCGTCCTTGTCCTCATAGTTCGGGAAGCCGGCATTGTCATAGGTGCCGACCTTCTCGCGCATCTCCGTGCCCGGCTTGTCATCGTCGACCGTGCCGATGATGGCGACGCCGTGGGTGTGGTCGCCGGTGATGACGATCAGCGTGTCGGGGTTCTTCTCGGCGAATTCGCGGGCGGCGCCGACAGCCTTGTCGAACTCGATCGTCTCGAACAGCGTGCGGTCCCAGTCGAGCGGATGGCTCATCTTGTCGATCGAGGCGCCCTCCACCATGAGGAAAAAGCCTTCCGGGTTCTTGGAGAGCTTGTCGAGCGCAGCCTTGGTCATCTCGACCAGGCCCGGCTGATTCGGGAACTTGTCGACCGTGCCCTTCTTGAGGAACTCGCGGTCGAGCGTCACATCCATGTTGCCGGTGTGGAACAGGCCGAGCAGCCTTTCCTGGTTCGAGCCGGCCGCGGCGGCCAGCTCGGTCTTGTCGGTCGCCAGCGCATAGCCGGCGTTCTTGAACTCGTTGATATAGTCCTTGTCGTCCTTGCGCTTGGAGCCGGGGACGTCCTTGCCGAGGAAATAGGCGGAGCCGCCGCCCAGCAGGGCGTCCGGCTTGACGTCGAGCAGCATGCCGACGATCTCGGCCTTGTCGGCGCGCTTGCGGGTGTGCGAGACGAGCGCGGCGGGCGTGGCATCCTCGACCTCCGACGTGGTGACGATGCCGAGGGACTTCTTGGTGGTGCGGCGCAGCGCCTCGCCGATCGTCTCGACGCGCGGATCGTCCAGGCTCGACGGCGTGCGGTCGGCATAGACGCCGAGCGCGTTCACGCGCGACTTGTGGCCGGTCATGTAGGCCGACATGGTGTTGGCGCTGTCGGTGGCGATCGAATGCGTGGAGGAGGTGCCGATGAAGGCGACCGGCGGGACGTCGTCCATGGCGAGACGGCCGTTGGCCTTGCCCTCGGTCATGCCCTTGGACATGATGCGCGCGCCGGTGCGGTGGGCCACGGAAAGGCCGTCGCCCAGCAGGAAGATGATGTTCTTCGCCTTCGGCTCGGCGGCGGTCTCGTAGACGTCCCAGTTGACCGACTTCGTTTCGCTGCCGGCCGAGACCTCCACCTTGTAGGCGCCGGCCTGCTCGATCGCCAGGTCGCGCAGGATGAGCGCCGAGCCCAGCACCTCGTCTTCCTTGCCCTTTTCCTCCGCAACGAATTCGGCCTTCTTGCCGAAGACGGCTTCATAGTCCTGGCCGTTGACAGTGACCTTCACGTCCTCCGGCTTCACCACGGCGTCGAACTCGACCTTGAAGTCGAAGGGCGAGCCTACGAGGATCGTCGCCCGGTCGAGCGGATAGACGGTCGCGGCATTCGCGGAGCCGGCGAGCATCGTTGCCGATGCCAGGGCGAGGATGAGTTTGCGCATGGGGAGCCTCTCTTGTGTGGTGCGGTGTCCCCTTGCGCATAGAAAGCCTGCATGACGCGCGTATTACATTGCTCGTCCGCAACGCCTCCGGCACGCCACGTCAGAGGCATGTGGATATCTCGGCTCGGGCCATTTTCAAGATACCCTCAATTCCATCCGGAAATACCCTCGAAATTGCCGACTGCCACCGCCCCCCGCCGGACGCCGGCAGAGCAAGTTCCTCTCGTAGGATAGTGTTTTTCTTTATCTTTTCTGGATTACCCCGGATCGCCAGGGACGTCAGCAGAGGGAGGAAATGGTGGGCCCGGAGGTTCTAAAATTTCCGTGCGTTTTCAATCGGGAAGATACCCCGAACCACCATTATCCGACCCCCTTGAAAGCGTTTGGTAATTTCCCCGCCACCCCAAACCGCGCGGGACGTTCAAAGGGCATCAGATGTCTAACTACGTGCAGCAGCGCATAGCTGAATTGAAAGAGCAGACAGAGATCAAGCGCCTGTCCGCAATGCCTCGCCGCTACATCGTCAAGGAGAAAACCCGGCACGGGAAAACCATATATTATTACCGCAGGCGCGGTGGCCAGAGGATACGTCTTCCAGACCCGGAGGTAATCGGCTCCGCTGCGTTCAATCAGGCGTACCT
>ERZ778021.1148-NODE-1148-length-33979-cov-5.656025_pt1 | contig 33979 bp, 24 predicted proteins | sample MGYA00375751_ERZ778021 | MGnify/ENA primary metagenome ERZ778021 (study PRJEB29350, sample SAMN05389814) | bioreactor metagenome | isolation source: Thiocyanate stock bioreactor | place: South Africa: University of Cape Town | collected 2013-08-29 ... | reverse complement strand
TTGTTGATATTGGAAGAAATCGTTTAAAAATTGAAGACATTCCCGACATCATTAACCAAAAAAGTAGAATAAAAGCTGGTATAACAGCACCAGCTCATGGCTTATGTCTTGAATTTATTCATTATTAATCAAAAATCTTATTCAGCGATCGATCTTGTAGCTTCTTTTTTATTTGCCATTTTTTCCATATACATTATTGAAAAAAAACTTAATCCAACGATTATAAAAGCTATTAATGTGTGAAGTTGGAAAAAACTTGGCATGATAGGTTCAATGAGGGAAAGTTGTGGGCCTTTACTTAGCTTTAGTAAATTAATTTCGTAAAATGATTCCCAAAAAGGCCAAAGCGCACGTGATGCCCCTATCATAAATCCAATCATTAGTGCCAAGGTAATTTGAGGATATTTTTTAAAGAGCCAAGTAATCACTCTTGAAAAGGTTAATCCTCCAAATACAACACCTAAAAACATGCTATTTAATATAAAAAATGCTGAAACGTTGAAATGAAAAAAAGATAAGCCTTTAATAAAATCAGCTAAAGCTTCAAGGATAATTCCGTAAACGCCAAATACCTGTAGTAGATAACTTCCTGAAATGCCTGGTAATAGCATAGCACTAATCGCAATAATGCCGCAGGTAAAAATCCAAAAATCTAAATAGACAAAGGATGATTGCTCCAAAATTTCTTTTGCTGAAAACCATTTTTCACTATTCGCCAGCCTTACCATTACATTTGGAGGCAAATCACCTCTTGCGATAAGAGCTGAAATAGTTGATTTCGGAACATTTTGGACTGTTTTTGTTTGGTAATTATAATTTTTTACAATTTCATCTTTCAAATTTAAATCGATGGCTACTTCATACCTTGGCTCAGTGTCAAACTGTATTAAGTTTTTATCGGTCAAAACATATCCACATAAAATACCAATAATTAGAGAAGAAAAGACACCTTTTTGTGCCCAATCTACATCTTTCATACATAACACAATGGATGCTGCTATAAAGCCAAAGAAAGCCGCATATAAGTAAACTTGATAAATTTGATGATTTAATAGAAACTGAAATAAGTTTGCAAAAACGATAAAGGCAATACACATTCCACAAGCAATGGCACTTAAAAACTTCCATTCTACAGTCTCTGACAACTCCTTAAATCGTCCCCTACATAAATGTCCAATTGCTTTGAAGTTCAAAGTTTTAATACTAAAAAGTAGGCGTTGATAAAAGCCCATTATAAAGGCAATTGTTCCACCTGAGATTCCAGGAATTAAATCAGCCGTGCCCATGCACACTCCACAAATAACTTGTTTCCACCATTTATTTGTGAATGTGTTCTTATTTTCCATTAAATTACCTCAAAAAGCTTTGCTACATACCATGCAACTAATAAAATACTTAAAAAAGCACCTAACCATAATGCATTGGGAAACCATTTAACCCCAGAACCTGGATTTCCTCTAATTTCTAATGTTCCTATTCCATAGGAAAATTCTTGAGATTCAGGACGATTAAAAATTTCAGGGTGCTCTCTGACTATTTTATCTCCATCTATTCCTAAAAAATGAGCGTATTGGCGCAAAAAACCTTGCGCATAAACAGGTGAAATTAATTTATTAACTTCTCCATCTTCTAGGGCTTGTAAATAGCTCATTCTAATTGATGTAGCATTTTCAGCTTCTTTTAAGGAAATATTCATTTCTTTACGACGTTGCTTGAAGAGATCACCGACATCTTTCAACTCTTCTTTCATAAAACCTCGATCATTGACAAGTAAAAATAAAAGCTAGAATATATCTACCTTTTTAAGCCACTAACTTAATACTTCATTCTTTTAGATAGTTTTTTATGGAACTTTGATTGGCAAAACCATAAAATGAGCACAAATATACAAAGTTTTAAGTTAATACAAGCTTTTTAATATTATCATGCATAATAAACAAACATAAAATAAATTAGTAGGTAATCTTGCAAGCATATGAGTGAAAATCCAAAGCCTCTCGTTTTTGTTACAAACCTAGATAAAAGTTTAGAAACTAGATTAAAAAAAGATTTGCAAGATCTTGGATTTGTTTTAACTACCCCCCCTCACACCTACTTCTCCGCAAAAAAAACAGGTTGTTCATGCACATTTTATTTGTCAGGTAAATTTACCGTTCAGGGTAAAGATATGGCAAATTTTATTGAATTCTATTTAGAACCACAAATTTTACAAAAATTAGTCTTTACCTACAGTGATTTAGATCTGGATAGAACTGCTAGAATTGGCATAGATGAATCTGGCAAAGGTGATTTTTTTGGTCCTCTATGCGTTGCAGGAGTATTTGCTTTTGATGAACAAATTACTGAATTAAAAAAAATAGGTGTAAAAGATTCTAAGGGGTTAAATGATCAAGCCATAGCTAAAATTGCTCAAAAAATCAAAAAAAATTGTCTTCATCATATTGTGAAGATTAATCCTTACAAATATAACGAGCTCTATTTACAGTTTAAAAACCTAAATTATTTGCTTGGCTGGGGACATGCTACAGTTATTGAACAAATGATTGGTAAATCTCATTGCCATAAAGTCATCATTGATCAATTTGCTAATGAGTATGTGGTCATTAATGCTCTTAAACGTAAAAATCTTGAAGTTGAATTAACCCAAAGACATAAAGGGGAAGAAGATATAGTAGTCGCAGCAGCTTCGATTTTGGCAAGGGATACTTTTGTCAATGGATTGTTAGAGTTAGAAGAAAAATATGGAGTTAAATTACCTAAAGGAGCATCAGCGTTAACTAAAACGGCTGCCTTAAACTTTATAAAAAAATTTGGTAAGGAAGAACTTCACCATGTATGTAAAGTTCATTTTAAAACCTATTTAGAAGTAACAACATGAAAACTTATCGATTAAGTTTAATAATACTAGTTATTTTTTTTGCTACAGGGTTTATTTTCATGAGTTATTCTGGTAAAAATGAAAACTACTCAATTAAAAGTATTCAAGGCTCAGCTTTAGTCTACAACGGAATTCCCTTTACATTAAATTTGAAACAGCAAAGTTACTTGCTAGATGCCTTAAATGGGGCAAAAATCCTTTCTGCTGCAAATCAAAGCACTCATTTACCCTATCAAGAAGTAATTTTTTTTTCCTATGATGGTGAAAGCCAAAAGTTAAAAGTTATTGGCTATTTAAATGATCAAATCATCTTCCAAAAGGATACAGTTTTTCTTCAAGAACAATCGGCTGGGAAATTGTTATCTATATTACAAACAGCCTTTGAACCAAATTAATTTGTTAAACTCTTAAAACTCTATGTTAGTTCAATTACAGATACAAAATTTCATTTTAATTGAAAAAGCTACAGTTAATCTTGAAAAAGGTTTTAATGTAATCTCGGGTGAAACCGGTTCTGGAAAATCGGCAATACTTTCAGCCATACAATTTATTTGTGGTTCTAAAAGTGATCTAAAACTCATACGTCATGGTGAAAATAAAGGCTCAGTGCATGCTTTATTTGACATTTCTAATAAAAAAGAAATCCAAGAGCTATTGAAGGAACATGATATTGAATTTTATGAAGATGAATTTTTAATTTTACAAAGAGAAATAGCAAATAATGGCAAAACAAGAGCTTGGATTAATCATCATCCCGTAACAGTTAGTGTCTTAAAAAATATTGGAAGTAAACTTATTTTGCTATGCAGTCAACATGCTAACTATATTTTAAAAGATTTCTCTTATCACCAAGAGATTGTGGATTTATTTGCTGATAATAATCTTATTTTAAAAGATTTGAAAAGGCTTTGGGATCAACACATTGAATTACAAAGAAAAATAAAGCAACTAATTGATAAAGAGTCTCAAAAGATAAGGGATCTCGATATATATTCTATGGAACTAGAAGAAATTCGTTCAGCCAATCTCATAAGAGGAGAAGAGGACGAATTATTTGAGGAATATACTTCTCTTGTAAATATAGAAGAAAAAAAACAATTAGGCTCTGAAATAACACACATTTTAGAAAATGGTATAATCCTTCAATTAAAAAGGGTCAAATCAGCTTTAGAGAAATTAGCAACACTTGAAAAAAGTCTTAATGAAGATAAAGATAGCTTTAATCTTGCTTTTATTGAAATGCAAGAAGTCTTTTATGCTTTACAACGTTTTGTACCAAGCATTGAAAACAACCCTTTAAGAATGGAAGAAATTGATAAAAGACTTAAGCTTATAACAAAAATGAAAAAAAAATATGGGAATAGTTATGATGCCATTTTTTCATACGCAAAGAATTTAGAAATAAATATTCATTCCCTAGAACATTTTGATGAAGAATTACAAGAAAAGCAAAAATTGTTATTGGATTTACAGACTACTATTGAAGAACATTGTCAAAGGCTAACTCAAAAAAGGGAGAAAGCTGCTGCTAAGCTAACAGAAAAAATAACCTTAGCTTTACAACAATTAAATATGAAAGGATCAAGGTTTGAAGTTTTGTTAAAACAAAAACCAAGAGATCAATTGGGAGATGAACAAATTGAGTTTTATCTAGCACCCAATGTTGGAGAAAAAAAAGTTTTATTAAATGAATGTGCAAGCGGTGGAGAACTTGCAAGAATTATGCTTTCCATTCAATCTTTATTATCTGACAAAGAGCATGTTTGTACAGCTATTTATGATGAAATAGATTCAAACATTGGTGGTGAAACAGCATCCATTATTGGATCTATCTTAAAAAATATGGGTCAAAAGCAACAAATTATTTGTATCACTCATTTTCCACAAGTAGCAAAACAAGCTGACTTTCACTTTCAAATAGCCAAAGAAGTTCATAATGGCAGAACAACTAGTCAAATTAAAATTCTAGAATCAGAGCAAAGGCAAGAAGAACTACTTAGAATGATGGGTGGACTAGTTAATGCCATTTAAAAAAATAAAAAGAACAGTAATTTACAATCTGAATGACTTCCTAATTGACAAGTAGAGCTAATTTAGGCATAACTGTCTTTTTTTTGGCTCGGATGATGAGGAATACTGTGAAATATCTAACTAAACGTTTATTAGCCTTTTTTTTATTAGCAACGTCTACTTTTTCTTATGCAGAAATCGAAAGTGACTTTACTTATGAATCTTTTTTCGATCAAGCGATAGCTGAAATCGAATCTGGAAATCCTTTTAAATTTGAATTTGAATATGATTATGTTGGTCGTTCAAAAATAAAGAAAAAAGAATTTAAGGGGCAACATGTTACCTTTTCTGAAGGTGATGTGTCATTAGATGCTGTGTTTTGGTATAACCCTGAGCATCAAGAAGGGTTAACTGCTGGCTTTGGCTATACTCATAATAATATCGATTGGCATCGCAACCCCTACTTTGATAGGAATAATTTTAACGCCTATGTTTTTAGAATTGGCGCTTTCACCAAAAGAGCAACTGACTGGTTTTGGATTGCCTTTGGTCAAATGAATTTAGATGCTGACCATACAAATTGGAATCAGTATGCAAACTATGATTTATTGTTATGGGGAAGGTATAACTTTATTCCAGATGTTGGCTTACACGTTGGCTTTGTTGCTATGACTGGAATGAAAATTGATAGAATTTGGCCTGTCTTAGGTTTTGATTGGAAAATTGATAAGCATTGGATGTTAAAGATGGTTTTTCCATTAGACATGGCTTTAATTTACGAATTTAACAAATGTTGGTGTGCCGAAGTGGCTTTTAGAGCTTTTATGTCCCGTTATCGCTTAGGAAAACATGAATTATTAAGTAAAGGCCTTGTTCAATACCGCAATTATGGTGCTGAATTTGGAGTTACATATCACCACAATAATTCCATTAAGGCAAATGCTCACGTAGGTTATGCAGCTGGCGATGAATTAAAAATTTCTAATCGACATAAAACAATTACTCGCATTATTGATTTTGGTGGCGCTCCCTACGCTGGCGCGGCTTTTGAATTTGAGTTTTAAACTACTAACCACTACCTTTGCTATTCCAATAACAAAGGTAGTTTCTTAAAAATTACCAATAGATTTTTGTTCCATCTCTAAAAAAACCGCCTGTCGGTCCTTCATTATCAAGGGTTGCAGCCCAAATAATTCCTGTAACGCCTTCTTCAATTGTCCTGCTAGCGTTACTTCCCCCCATATCAGTCCTAACCCATCCTGGACATACGGAATTAATTAAAATATTTTTATTTTTATACTTAGAGGCAAAGTAAGTTGTTACAGCATTAAGAGCCGTCTTAGAAATACTGTAAGCAGGCGCTGTACCTGTCGCTTTATATAGTTGTCCAAGTCCACTTGATACGTTAACTATTCTACCATAATTATTCGTCTCCATTAATGGAGCAAATATCTCGATTAGCTTGAAAGGTGCGTAGACATTACACTCCATAGTTTTTGCAAACTTATCCCAACTTAGAGAATGATCTTCTTCTTTATTATCTAAGAATATCGCAGCATTATTAATTAAAACATCTAAACGCCCAAATTTTGAACTCACATATTTAAAAGCATTAGTGATATCATTCTCATTCAAAACATCTAAAAGTATAAACTCTACAGAATGACCTTTGTCTAATAATTCATCTACTTGCCGTCTTCCACTTTCTTGACGCGATCCCAAAAGCACGTGGTAACCGTGCTTTGCTAATTCTTCACAAATGCCAAATCCAATCCCTCTATTGCCGCCTGTCACTAAAGCTATACGTCGGTTTTGGTTCATAGAAGACCTTTTTTATATAAATTGATGATTCCACCGTGTATTAACATTTCAATTTGTCGTTCTGTTAAGGCATGTTCCACTTCAAAAAAGAAATTTTTTGTGGTGTTATTAACAATTAGTAAATGACCATTTTTTATAGTTTCTACAACATTGTCAATATTTAACTCGTCCATTTGATCAATTCTTGCATAATCATTTCGATCAACAAAAGTTAGAGGAAGAATGCCAAAATTAATGAGGTTTTGCCAATGTATCCTTGCAAAACTCTTAGCAATTACAACTTTAACCCCAAGATATCTAGGAACAATTGCTGCGTGCTCACGACTTGACCCTTGTCCATAATTTAACCCCCCTACAATAATTTGTCCGGTAGCCTGGTGGTTTAAAGCTCTTTGATAAAACGTTTCATCTACCTGATAAAAGGCAAATTTTGCAATTTCAGGAATATTACTTCTAAAGGGAAGTACTTTCGTTCCGGCTGGCAAAATCTCATCTGTTGAAATGTTATTTCCCACTTTTAAAATGACAGGACCTTGAATAAACTCCGATAAAGAACTAAATTGAGGAATAGGTTGAATATTTGGTCCCTTTTGCAAAACCACATTACTATTATCTTCCGGTGGTTTTATTACCATTTCATTTAAAATAGTTGGGTGCTCTAACTCTTCTATTCTTGTATAAGGTATTCCAAGAGTTCTTGGATCAGTAATTACCCCTGTTAAGGCTGATGCAGTTGCGACTTCTGGACTACATAAGAAAACAGCATCCTCTTTTGTGCCAGATCTCCCAGGAAAATTTCTTGGCACTGTTCTTAAACTATTCTTCTTTGTCGCTGGTGCTTGACCCATTCCAATGCAACCATTACATCCGGCTTGGTGGATTCTAGCTCCCGATTCTACTAAGTCAGCTAAAAAACCCGTTTTAGTTAAATCGTCTAATATTTGCCGCGAGGTTGGATTGATATCAAAAGAAACTCGTGGATGTATTTGTCTATTTTTTACCATGTAAGCCGCAATTGCAAAATCTCTAAAACCTGGATTTGCTGATGATCCAACCATCGATTGATAAATTTCTTGCCCTGCTACGTCTTTTACAGGAACAACATTATCAGGACTGCTTGGAAGGGCAATTAAAGGCTCTAACGTCGATAAATCAATTTCTTCATATTCATCATAAGTTGCGCCTTCATCTGGCTTTAATTCAATCCAATCGTTTTCTCTTCCTTGTGATTTTAAAAATCTTTTAGTCACTTCATCGGATGGAAATACAGACGTTGTAGCCCCAAGTTCAGCTCCCATATTTGCGATCACATGTCGATCCATAGCTGACAAATCTTTTAAACCATCTCCATAATATTCTATAATCCAACCCACACCCCCTTTTACGGTATGTCTTCTTAGCATCTCGAGTATTACATCTTTGGCACTAACCCAATCAGCTAATTTTCCAATTAATTTAACCCCTAAAACTTTTGGCATTTTAAAATAAAAAGGCAGGCCTACCATAGATAAACCAACTTCTAAACCACCAGCTCCTATAGCTAACATCCCTAAAGATCCAGCAGCTGGGGTATGACTATCTGAGCCTAATAGAGTTTTTCCAGGAATTCCAAATCTTTCCATATGAACTGGATGGCTAACTCCATTACCTGCTCGACTATACCAGATCCCAAACTTTTCACAGGCTGATTGCAAGAAAATGTGATCGTCAGCATTTTTAAAATCAGTTTGCAATAAATTATGATCGACGTATTGAACGGAAATTTCAGTTTTTACTTTGTCTACATCCATTGCTTCTAATTCTAACATGACCATCGTGCCAGTTGCATCTTGCGTTAACGTTTGATCAATTTTAATCCCTATCTCTTCTCCTGGTTTCATGGTGCCTGAAACTAAATGTTGCTCAATTAATTTTTGCGTGACATTTTTTCCCATAAAACCTCAAATTCTGAATAACATTAAAAATGATTTTTAAATCTTAAATGGATTTAATTTCACTGTTATCAAAAATTTGAATTTTTCACTAGAATTGGTTAGTAAGAAAAGAATTATTTTTTCTTCTTTAGGAATGTTTGACTTAAACGAATGAAATCATAGATTTTTAAAGAATGGTCATAAGTGTCAAAGCCAGATAAAAGCTTGCCGGCAACATATGAAAAGCCAAATTTTTTATAATGAAATTTGTCAAAAGCTTCTACATCTTCTTCTAACTCAAACCTTTGAAGCAATGTATTGTGCTGTAAATCAAAAATATGCATAAAGAATTTAATGACTAAATCATTTTCCTCTTTAGTATGTACATAGAGAATATCGCCCTTGATGATCGGTTGCAAATTAGTCACAGTATCCTTTAGTTCAAAACTTTTTAGCTCAACTAACTGTTTTTCATCTGTAAAGTCAAATAATTTCAAGGTTTTGGTTTCTTTTGTATAACCAAAAAAGATATTACCTTGCATAAAATAATTGGAGAATTCAGGTAATAAAAGCTTCTCCCTTAAATCTAACGTTTTATTGACAAACTCTTGTTCTGCGATAATTTTTAGCAAAAAGTGGTGGTTGCTTTCTTTATATATACAGTATTTTTCAGAAATAAACTTCACCGTATCATTTTTTATAGGAAAACTATAGACCGATTTTTTTTCTCCTTGTTTGATTATGATCAACTCTTCCTTTGCACCAAAAATGGCAGTTACACTTTTTAAAGTTGGGTCAGGGATAATTTTTACTAATGTTCCAATTCCAGAAGAAAAAAAGAAATATCGGCAGACTTCTTTAGGTTTATGAATTAACACATACTGATTTTCATTTAAAATAAATGAAAAAAAATAATGCTTTTCAAAACAAAATAAAAACTTTTGATTTCTTGAGTCTTTCGGTAATTTAAAATCCCAAACTCTTTTTTTAGAAATGGGATTATAAAAACTAATTTGATTTTTATAATAATAAATTACATGATCATAACATAGGTCATACTTATAATCACTTATTGTACAATGATAAGAGGGTTCTAAACGGTTATTAGTGATAATATTTAAAACACTTCTTTGTACAATAAATTCTTCCCATTTCTTTAAGCTTAAATTAGGTTGAACTATAAAAGAGAGCTTTTTTGAAAGAAAAAGAGTTAACTGCCTATCAATAAAGTCTTGCTCAAATTTTGATACAAGTCTAAGTTTTGCTAATTGTCTAAACTCATTTTGTTCTATAATTTTTTTATAAATAACCCTTTTAATATCCGATGGCAACGAAGGAAAAATAGGATTTAGATTCATAAATTATCAACTGACATAAAGGTGATTAGAATTAAATTAAAGCATCTATTTTTTTTTAGTTTTTGCTAAGGATTTAGCAAGTTTTTTCAATCCACTCTTTGTCAAATCTTCAGAAGATTTTAAAACATTAATATCAGCTTGAGATAATTTATATTTTTTAATTAACTTTATCATGTACTTCTCAGATTCCTTTTTAATAAAATCATATTTTTCAACAAGTTTTGAAAAATTATAACTCTTCAAGGAGTATTTGCTATTTTGCCCGATCTCCATCAAATACTCCCCAGCCTCAAAAGCAAAGCCATTATACGTGCAATCTGCTTTTATAAGTTTATTGGGATGAGAGGCAAAAACATTTTCTGCATCGGAAAAATCATTATGCATTGGAACGGAGGCAATTAACTCTCCTTGTTCTAAATCAAAAACATTCATGTAAGCTTCTGCAAAAGGTTGTGCTGCTTGTTTAGTGTAAGCGTAGAGTAGGGAACCTTTCAATGAAAATTGTATTTGGCTATAATTACCTTCAAAAGGTAACTTTTTTAAAAGAGTTAACCCATTTTCATCAATTTGATATATACCTATGGCTTTCTTATCCTCTGAATAATTATATAATAAGTCATCGCCAATAGTAATAAAATTAGCAGAGGGTAAAACTATTCCATCTTCAAAATCAATCGCCTTTGTGTCAGCCGAAGGAATGATATTTTTAACTAAATACTTATCCTTTCTTTTAAAAACGCAATATTTACTTGTGATTAATAGAACATCATTCTCATCGATTAAAGTTGAAAAAATAGAATCTTGTTCGCCTTTCGTAACTATTGTTATCTTTTTATCTGTTTGAAAAATAGCTGTAAGGGTTTTAAAATCATCCGTTGGATACACATGGCTTAATACTCCCAAATTAAAGGGATAATCAAATATTATTGATTTAGACTTATCAAGGCTACATTGTCCTTTAATATAAAGTTTGTTTAAATCCTCATAGCTCACAAAATAATAGGAGTCATATTTAGTCAGTAATTGATAGTCTCTACTGTTTTCAGGCAAAGTGACGAGTACTTTTTTAGTTCCAAGATTTGGATTTTTATTCAATAACCTACTTCCCTCAAAATAATTAAAGGTATATCCCTCTATTTCCATAGGATATCTTTTTATTGAATCCTGCGTATGACAATTAAAAAAAAATTTATATTTACGACCTATGGAGCTAATCTCTTTTAAGGATCGAATCAAAGAAGTTTGATCAAAAAGGATTGCTAAATTGCTTAAAGTATAATCTTTAAATTGATGGGAAGCTACAAATGTAAAAAAATACTCCCTTGCACAAAAATCAACTATCTCTTTTTCTTGCTTAGAAACTAAACGTAAGGCTGCCACATCTTCGATTCGATTTGCTTTAACGATGTTAACATTGATCATTACTTTTATTTCATTGGGAAATGTGCTATAACTATTAGGATTAATTTCCATTTACAAGCCTTATGATTTATTTTTATTAATTTTTAAAAATTTATTTACAATTTTGATATTATAACGAAATAATTCCATTAAGTTATTAAATCTATTTTTATTAGCATTACCAGGTAAATTTACCTTTTTTAAAGTTAACTGTTCATTACTTTTATTTTTCTTTTCTTTAATCTTTTTTATTTCATCGAATTTTTCAACAATGAGAGAAAAATCAAAAGTTATGACAGAAGCATCGGATGGGTTATAGTCGGAGCTAATCTTTAAATAGCCTGCTTCAAAAGCAAAGAGGTGATCGGTACAACTCCATTGGATCTTTTTTTGAGGATTTAAACTAAAAACGTTTCGTTTAAGATCATCATTTGATAGATCAAACCTCACAAGTTCATCGCTTGTTTCGACATTAAATATTGTCATATAAGCATTAAAGATCTTCTCCTCTTTACTTTTCTTTTTTTCTATAGAAGATTCTTTAGTGTAAACAAAGAGTAAGGATTTTTTAATTGTTAGTTCTAACTCTTCTATCTTCTTTTCTGATTGAAGTGTTATGGATTGTAAAAGTTTTACATCGTCAATTCGATAAATTTGTACTGATTTATTAGTTTTACTAGCAGCTAATAAAAGATTATTTTCAATTGTAAAAACATCTTGTGCTTCAATTTCAATAGATTTTTCTAAAGTAAAGTTATGTAAAAATACTTTGTTTTCTTCAGTATTTTTGTAGATACAATAGTTGCCATTGGTAGATAAAACTTCAAAATTTGCATTTAAAGTTAATTTATTAATTTGTGAAAATGCATTTATACTTTTTTTACAACTCAAAAGGGTATGTATTCTTACAAGTACGTTTTGCTTTTGAAAAACTATTTGTATACTGTCATTTATTTGTATAATTGATTTGACTTCTCCATATTTTTTTGGAAAAGTAAACAATTGAGGTTGATCGTTTGAATAATATCTTTTTACAATTAATTCATCTTGAAATTTATAACTGATATAATAACTACCATTACTTTTTGTTATAAATCTTGCTTCAGTGCAGTGTTTAGGTAATGCATCAGATTTAGAATTATGATTGTTTTTGGAATGCGATGAAACAATAAATTGATTTTCATATATGTAACAAGCTTCATGACCGCTTAAAACAAATTCATTACTAACATAACCTTCATGCCATGTTTTTGTAATTTTAAAATTAGGGCCTAAGGCCTTGTTTTGTATTTGTGTTATTTTAGTAATGATCTGATTTTGGGATTGTACGACATTGTATTCGCTAATTATTTCTTTTTCTAAAAGATTGAGATGAGTAACTTGTTTAGTCACTACATATTGGCGCAGACTATGGTCTATTAACTCTTTGGTAACTGTAGAAGCTGCTCTAAACCCTTTCAAATCTTTAAAATCAGAACCTGCCAATTGATCTGCAACAACTTGACCAATAAAGGGATAGGTTGTAAATAAATGTCCTAAAGTTGTATTCATTTCTATCCTTTATTTTTTTCTTGAAGGTTTTGGTTGTTTTGTATTTTGCTTCAGCGGTTGAAGGCTTTTTCTTTTACTATACTCTTGATCCAAGTGAAACTTAGAAACAGAGAAAGGGTATGGGAAATTATAAATCCCATCAAAATTAGTTTTTTCTCCCCCTTCATGAACAAAAGAGAACCAATCTGCCGTCCATTTTGGTTGTTGGGTATAAGGTACGTTGAAAGTATCTAAAGAATAGGTTTTACTAAGATCAGTAACCGTATTGTATACGGTTATAGAATACTCATATAGGCGGGTTTCTTGGTTAAGATCTTTAGATAATACATAAAGGTAAGAGCCTTGAAGAGCCACAGATTGTTCATCTAAAGAAGCTGGATGATTTTTAATGGCAACTGTTTTACTAATTGAGTTATCGTTTAAATTAATTAATTGAATGGTTTCCTTATCCCACCCAATTAAAACATCTTCTTCAATTTTTAAGGGGGTAACGTCTTGAGGTAAAGAAAAAGAAGTTTTATTTTCAATTGAAATTAAAACATATTTTTCTGGTTCTTTCAAAACTAAGTGAGAAAAATTTTGTAAGACAATTTGTTGGTGAGATTCTATTTTTAAATCCCAAATGACAGTTTGAATAGGAGAATTAATACTACTTTGAATACTTTCTGTAGCATTTTTAATTTTTTTCTTAGGCTTCTCCTTTGCACTATTATTTTTAGAGATTAACTTCCCCTTTTTCACAGTGAGTTCTTGAAAGCCTTCAATTTTTGTAAAGGTAAAACCATTTGTTTTAAGTGCAAGAACTGTTAATTGTTTATTTTGAAAACTAAACCCTTTTATTTCACACTTAGTATCGATATAGGAGAAGCGAAAACCACTTTGAAAGTTGTTTTTTTCATCGATAATAATTACATCTATGTTAATTTTATCCTTTTGTTGATCGATCCAAAAAGATACAAAATCTTTCACTTTAAAACAGGTAGTATTCTCGTTGTCAAACTTAATTATTTGACTATGCCCTTTCTCAAGTTCAGCTTGCCGTACATGTACAAAGGAATCTTTATCAAAGGTAACGATAAATTGATGATCTAAACAAAAATTTAAAGCCAATTTAGGGTGTAATCGCTTAAAACCCGTGATTCTCGTTGCTTTTTCAGGCAGTAGCGTGAAAATTCGTTGTTGTTTGATTAAGCCTTTAATATGTGTTTCACTATAAGGATGAATTGATGAAAAAAAGGAAAATTCTCTGTTATAGTAACTTTTAAAAAACACATCTTTTAATGCATATATTTGTTTAGATGTTTTTGCAAAGGAGGTAAGACTTGAAAAATCTAAATAATTACTATTATATACTATGATTTCTTGCGGTAGTATTTCAAACATTACTAATCCTTAAACTAAAAATTTCATATAGTATAACATAATAATTATTTTAATTTCAAAACTGTTTTATAAATTAATACTAATTACCTCATAATATTTCTTTTTATCGGTTATTAACTATGAATATACCTAATTATCCGGATCATTCTTTTTTACTTAACTATATTGTAAGAAAAACTCTTCCCAAAACAGTTCATGTAAATTTAACTAGAGCTATTATTGAGTCACTTTCTACTCAGGATCAAAAAGATCTGTTGAAGACCTGTTTACACGCGAAAAATATTAAAAAGGTTAAAAATAAGGTAAAGGCTACTCTCCCCTTTTTTTCAGGAGATGTGGTAAGGGAAGCTTTTAAAGAGCTCTTTATCTTAAATTACTGTGTAAAAAAAGATTACGATGGCTTAAACTTTTTAAAGGATTTTTTTTCTACAAAAGAGGTGGAAAAACTGATTCATCAAATTGATACTGATTTTAAAACCACATACGCTTACGCCAAGACACTGATAGACATTTTAGAACCAAAATCTAATGTATATAAAGGTTCTCATAATCAACCCTCTCCATTTTTTACAGCTCTTAAAAATATTATCTATAAATTTCTATCTACTTTTACTTTATTAAATTTAGGAAGGCCCCCTAAAACTTTTTTCGAGCAAAAATATATGTGTGAACTTTTTCAATATTTTTTTGCTATACCCTCTGTTGTCTTTGGGGCTTTGATGTTTTTTTTACCAGCTATGCACGCTTTAATTATTACAGGTGGAGTATTAGCCGTTTTGATTATTATTGCTATTATTGCTTCGGCTCTAAAAAAAAATGTGGAAATACCTGGGTTTACTAACTATTCTCGTTTATTCAAAGAAGGCAAAATTGAAGAACAAATTGGACGTGAAAAAGAAATTGAAGAAATAGGAAATTTATTAAGTTACAATAGCAAACATTACAATATAGCTCCGACTATAACTGGGGAGCCAGGAGTTGGTAAAAATACATTAGTAAAGCAACTTGTCGCTATGATTGAAAATAAAGATGAACGAGTTCGTCATCTTTGGAACAAGCAAGTGTTTGTTGCCAATGCCGAGGAATTTAAAGAAAGTTCGCCAAATTTTAATCCATTATCCCCCTTAGATTTAGCTTTACAAGCTACCCAAGGAAGAGAAAATAAAGTCATTTGGGTTTTAGATGAAATTCACGAAGCTTTTAGCACTAAAGAAGGTATGGGGAAGAAATTGAAAGACCTAATCGATACCAAGCCCGATAGCCTTCCCTATGTGATCACCATTACAACTCCTAATAAATATGAGGAAATTTTTAAAGCTGACTCATCATTAGACGGAAGAAGATTTGAAGAAAAAAAACTAGCCAATACGGATCAAGCAACCACAATTGCTATCTTAAAAAATCAATGCTTAGAAAATAAAATTGGATACGAAGAAAAAGGATTAGAAAAGCTTTACGAACTTTCCAACAAAGTCTCTGAGCTACAACCAAGAACGGCCGTTGGTCTGTTAGCAAAAATTGAATCACATATTTGCAAAAAAAGTTTTGGAGAAGAAGAATCTTTAAAAAAACAACAACTTATGCAAGAAAAACAAAAACTTATAGATACAAACCGGGTTAATTATTCCAATCCTCTATTTTTCTCATCACCAGACGGTAGCAAGCTTGCAAAGAGGATTGAAGAGTTAAATCATCAAATAAATTTGACTGAACAAGAAAGGATGAAAAAAAGTCATTATTCTTCTCATTATTTCACATTATTTGAAAAAGTCAAAAACCTACAAGAAACAACCCTCAGCCTAGCAAAAAAAATTGTTTCTCGAAAAAATAACAAAAAAGAAGAAGTGCAATTTCTTTTATCTCAATACTTTTTGTTACCTGCCTTAAATGAAACCCTCAATCTACTTCAATGGAATTTAGGGCTTAAAATCACGCCAGCTATTGTAGAGGAGATTTTTCAAAAACACTATCCCAATTAATATAAGTAAAGTTTTGATAATTTAAAAAAAATTCTTATTATCTTTGAATAAAAGATTGGTATCGCATGAATGCTGTGGGGTTTTATTCAAAGATAACTTTTGCAAATGAATCAAAAGAGGATAGTGCTTCTAAATTAAATGAAAAAATAAAACGTTTAAGTATTGCTTTTATCGCTTACTTAAAAATAAGCTTTCTCACAATTTCTAAAAAATTGTGGCATCTGATTTATTATTATGGCCATATTGCCATAACACGTCTCATAACTTTTATTTTTTTTCGACAATACCTCCTCTTCCCAACGTTTAACCTTCCAAAACATAGATCTTGTACCACTTTTGAAAACTTTAAAAATAGTTTTGCTACTATTACATTAACTAAAGAAGTTAAGTTTGCAAAAGAAAATGATCCCGATTTTTGGATTCATGGCTTGTGTTTTGGACAAACATTATGTTTTGCCAACTTTTATTTAAAAAACAAATGCATCCTTCCCACTCTTACACAAAAATTTAAAAATGGGGTAGAACCAAAAGCTTGTAAAGCACAGTTTATTTATCGTTCCATTGTAATAAAAAAAAGAGCCGTTCTATCTTCCATTGAATTTGAAACGTATATTGTAGATTTAATCTCTAAAAACCTTTTTAAAAACATTAACATAGAATTTTCATCAGAGATTTATAATAATTTTGCTATTCATAAAGAGGCATATTTTAATACGCTTCCAAATGGTTGTTATATTCTTTCTTTTGACGCCGTTTACCGTCTCACAAATACAGAAACCGGTCATTTACTTTTTTTTGATAAAAGGGATAAAGATTTCTATCTTTTTGATTCTAATTTTGGTTTTTTCTTTGCAAATTCCTTGTTTGTAATGAAATTTTATTCTGCCGTAATAAAATTTACGCAAATAAACTTAATTAAAATAAAAAATTGACACTAAACTACTATTTACTTATTAGTTAGCCTTAATTTAGCTGAAAGTGTTTTTTGGCATCATGAAACAAATTATTATTAGCCTCTTACTTTTTTTCCCTTTAACAGTTCAAAGTCTAAATTTAGAACAAGCAACTGAAAGAGCGCTTTTGTGGTCACCTGTTATTAAAAACATAGAAACAGATTTGCAAAAAATTCGCTTAGATCGAAAGTTAGTTGGTAAAATGCCAAATCCTGCTTTTGATGCTTCCTTTGCTCCAGTAACTGATCGATGTTGTGCAACGACTAATTATTATGGGATAAGGCAAATTTTTGAAACCGCTCATAAAACGCGCAAACGTGTAGAAATCACCTATGCTAGTGAAAATGTGCTTCACACTTCTTTATCTCAGGCTCAAATAGATCTTATAGCTCAAGTATATCATACATTTATAGATTGCTACATGGCCCAAGAAATATACGCATTAAAAAAAGAATTGTTTGTATCTAGTGAAGAAAATTATAAAAGGCAAAAAGAATTAGCAGAAAATGGAAGATTTACACTTTTTGAAGATTGTCAAAATCACAAAGAATTTTCTTTGGCTCAAGTTGAATTAAATAAAAGCCGTGCTGTTTTTGAAACAAAAAAAAGAGAATTAGCCATTTTATGGGGAGGTACATTAGATTTTAACCAATTAGAATTAGATGATGAACCATTAGAAGAAATTAATTACGCACAATTAGAAAGTTACGTCGATTCTTATCCAGAAGTAATAAAAAAAGAATACCAAATTAAAACCCTACAAAAAACTTTAAAGTTAGAAAAAGCTAATGCTGTTCCTAATGTAGAAATTTTTGCTGGAGTAAACACATGCTCTTCTTTTCATCGATCCAATTTAGAAATGGGTTTTACTGTTCCTTTACCAATTTATCAACAAAATCAAACAATGATTGGCAAAGTTAAGCTGGAAATTCAAGATGCTATTTATGAATTGCAGGCTTTAAAGGCAAAAATTAAATCTGAACTTGAAAGTGCGCATATCCTTTATTATCAAATTCACCTTCCTTCTGTAGAAATTATGAAACGAACTTATCTTGTTGCAAAACATGCTTTAGAGGAAATGGAAGTTATGAAAGATTCCCTCTGCTTCGAAGAATGTGTTAAAGCAAAAAAACATTTCTATGACATCTCCATACAATTTTTTCATGCTAAATCTGAAGCACTTCATGCCAAAGTTAATTTATTAAAATTGCTAAACCGTTGCGAGGGCGACGAATGAAAAAATATACATTGTCAATTACTTTGCTAATAGGTTTTGTATTAGGCTTTTCTACCGGGATTTTATGGAACCCTAAGCATTCACATGAACATTTACATACACACGCTCATGACAGCGAAGAATCTACAGTAGACTACATTACAATCAGTCCCGATGATTTAGAAAAAGAAGGGGTTCTTTTAAAAAATGTAACCAATGGAAAAATACAATCTTATTTAACGGTTTACACAAAGATTTTGACAGATCCTCGATCAATTTATCAGCTATCTCCTAAAATAACTGGTGTGATCCAAAAAATTTATAAGCAAAACGGTGATACTATTGAAAAGGATGAACCCATATTTTTACTTTCAAGCTCAGATGTAGCTGAAAAATCTATTCAATATCATCATTTACAGTCTCAACTTGAGGCTCTTGAAGAACAGCTGAATAAAGAATCGAAGCTTTATGAAAAAAAACTTATTACTCAAAAAGATTTAAACGATACAAAAACAAAATATTTATCTATTCATACTGAATGGGAGAAGGCTAAAGAATATTTAAGCTATTATGACGTCGATTTGAATAATCTTGGCAGAGCTATGCATGGAGAATATTTGTTTAGATCCCCCTTTAGTGGGAAAATTGCTTTAAATAATTATCAAGTGGGGCAATACATTAACTCTGATAGTCCAGCAGTCATTGTGGCAGATCTTAGTAAACTCAAAGTTGAAATTCCCGTATATGCCAAAAATAAAAATAAATTTATTCCCAATACAACTTTTTCTTTTACAGATTTAGAAGGTGACAAAGGAGAAGGTGAAGTCTATGGGCAAAGTCCCTTAATCAATGAAAATAATCAAATTATATTTTATGCATCTATTCCAAATGATGAAAAAAAATGGCATCCAGGGGAATATATTAAAATTGTTTTACCAACTGTTAGTCAAGAGGCAAACTTTATCGTTCCAAAGACTGCAATACAAGAGATTGATGGGAGCGCTTCGATATTTAAAAAAGTAAACAATCTATTAAAAATACAACCTGTAAAACTTGGCATTGAGGATGAAGACAATATTGAAATTGTAGATGGATTATCTGAAAATGACACTATAGCCTATGGCAATACTTTCTTTCTCAAAGCAGAATTTAAAAAGCACGAAGCGGAGCATGAACATTAATGATAGAAAAAGTCATTCGTTGGTCTGTTTATAATCGCTTTGTTGTAATCTTTTTTTCCCTTATTAGTGTGTTTGTGGGCCTATATTTTCTCATTCACCTTCCAATTGACGCTGTGCCAGATATTACAAATAATCAGGTACAGATTAATTCTTACATTTCAGGGCTTTCCCCGACAGAAATAGAAACACAAATTACAGTTCCAATTGAAAATGCCTTAAAAGGAATGATTGGCTTAGAAAATACACGCTCAATTTCAAAAAATGAGTTTTCTCAAATTACTGCTATATTTACTGATAATACTGATATTTATTTTGCGAGACAACAGATCCAAGAAAGGCTCAACGAAATTAAACATTATTTGCCTCATGACGCGGAATTTTTTTTAGGTCCTATTGCAACAGGACTTGGAGAAATTGCGATGTGGATGGTGGATTTAAAAAAGACTGAAAATAATTCAATCTTATCGAATGCAGAAAACCATCGATTTGACCCTCCTTTTTTAAACGGTGACTTAGAAAAACTAACCTACTTAAGAACGGTACAAGACTGGATTATTAAACCTCAGTTAAAAAACCTTCCCAACGTCGCCGATATTGATACAATTGGTGGTTATGAAAAGCAAATTCACATCACCCCAAGCCTTGATAAACTCATTAGTCATAATATTTCTTTTCAGGACATTTTAGATTCTATTGCAAATAATCATGTCAATATCGGAGCTGGATTTATAGAAACTAAAGGAGAAAATTTAATTGTTCTTTCAAACCAAAAAGCCCAAGGAATAGATGAGATTGGTGACATTTTAATACGTAATCAAACCTTTGCTCTACCTTTAAAAGAATTGGCTACAGTATCGCTTGGTAAAGAAAGAAGAACAGGCACTGCTACCAAAGATGGGCATGAAGTAGTCATAGGAACTGCTATGATGAGAATTGGAGCTAATAGCCGTGAAGTTTCTAACAGTGTAGAAAAAAAATTAGCTGAGATAAAAGAAACTCTTCCTCAAGATGTAGAAGTACAATTGATCCTCAATCGCGCTAACTTAGTCAACGCTACTTTAGAAACTGTTTTTTACAATTTACTAGAGGGAGCTCTTCTTGTTGTAATTGTGCTTTTTGCCATGCTTGGAAGTTTCAAAATTGCCTGTATCGTTGCCTGCGTCATTCCCCTTTCATTTTTATTAACAGGGATTGGCATGCATTACTTTCACATAAGCGGCAATTTAATGAGTTTGGGTGCTATCGATTTTGGTTTAATTGTGGATGGATCAATCATTATTGCTGAAAATTTTTCCAGAAGAATTGCATTAAGGGCTAAAAAGGAAATAAGTCAACTTGTCAATCATGATCGATTTGAAGAATTAATCGCATCAGCTAATGAAATGATTAAACCAACTCTTTATGGACAAGCAATATTAATCATTGTTTACTTGCCCCTTCTTACCTTAAAAGGAATTGAGGGTAAAATGTTTATCCCAATGGCGGCTACTGCATCTTTTGCCCTCATTGGGGCTTTAGTCTTATCAGTCACTTTTGTACCTGCCATGCTAAGCTTAATCGCTGTAACTGGTAAAGAAAAAACAAGCTCCCTACTTCTTAAAATTCAAAACATTTACAGCAACGTCCTTCAAAAAATCTTTCCTCATTCTATTTTTATTATAACTTTAGCAAGCTTAATTATTGTATTCGCCACTTCGTTATTCTTTCATTTAGGTCAAGAATTTATACCACAGCTTGATGAACAAGATATTGCATTACATGCTATTCGCATACCTGGAACCTCTCTTACCCAATCTACAAAAATGCAAACAAAAGTTGAGACTGCCTTGTTACAAATACCTGAAGTTTCCCATGTATTTTCAAAAACTGGAACGGCTGAAATGGCTACAGATCCAATGCCTCCTAATGTTTCCGATACTTTTGTTATGTTAAAACCAAAGGCTAAATGGCCAAATCCTCTAAAACTTAAAGGCAACTTGATTAAAGAAATGGAGCATCTCTTAAATGAGGTTCCTGGCAATAATTATGAATTTACACAACCAATTGAAATGAGATTTAACGAATTGATTTCAGGTGTTAAAAGCGATGTTGCTATTAAAATCTTTGGACATGATTTTGACACTCTGGACAATTTAGCGCATAAAATCGCCTCTTTAATGAGAAAAATCCCAGGAGCTGCTGATGTAAAAACCTCACAAATTGAAGGTTTACCTTTAATTAAAGCTGAATTATTAAAAGATAAAGTTAAGCAATACTCCTTAGACCCTTTACCTATTTTACAAGTTTTAAAAATAGCGATTGGTGGGCAAACTGCTGGACAGCTTATAGAAAATGATCAACCCATCGATGTTATCGTAAATTTGCCTGAAAATTTAAGAGATAACCCTTCCCAATGGTCTTCTATACCAATCATTCAAAAAGGGCATGTTATTCCATTAAGTGAGTTAATCCAAAATCAAAAAAAAATTGGGGTAAACGAGATCAATCGAGAAAATGGAAAACGATTTGCTATTGTCGAAAGCAATGTTCGGGGAAATGACCTAGGAAGTTATATTGATACATCGCAAAAAGCAATCAAGTCTCATGTAAATCTGCCAACTGGTTATTGGATCGAATGGGGTGGGGAATATGAAAATTTAGTAAAAGCTAGAAAACACATGCTAATCGTAATCCCACTATGTTTGATCTTAATTTTTATCCTCCTTTATAGCGCTTTTTTATCATTAAAAAAAGTTTTTATAATTTTAACTGGCATTCCGTTTGCCTTGTTAGGTGGCATTATAGCTTTGTGGCTGCGAGACATCCCCTTTTCGATATCTGCAGCGGTTGGTTTTATTGCCTTATCTGGTATAGCTGTATTAAATGGTTTGGTGATGGTTAATTGTATCCAGCAATATTTAGCTAAAGAAGCTAATTTAGCGCGCGCTGTTATATATGGCTCAGTGGAACGATTAAGACCTGTATTAATGACTGCTTTAGTTGCCTCCCTTGGCTTTACACCAATGGCCTTTGCAAACGGTGTTGGCTCTGAAATACAAATTCCTTTGGCAACAGTTGTCATTGGAGGCATTATCAGTTCCACTTTACTAACTCTTGTGATTGTCCCACTTTTATGCAAAGAAATTTTACAAGAAAAAAAGACCCCTTCTACAATACCCTCTTTTTTTTAAAAAAGGTTTGTAGCAATTTTCAAAATGGCTAATAATAGATTATTCGATATTCAAACTAACTAAATGGGAAACTTATGCAGAAAGACTTTGAACATTTAACTAATCTTTCACGTGAAATAAAAGTTCTAAAAGGCATTTCTCATTTACTGGATTGGGATCAAGAGACTTATATGCCAGAAGGCGCGTCTGCTATTCGTGCTGAACAATTTGAAGTCTTATCAGGAATTATTCACGCAAAATCTACTTCTTCAGAATTTAAAAATGCACTTGAAAAATTGATTGATATCGAAACTGGAACTTTAAAATCAGATAAATTTGATCCTAAGCAAAAAGCCTCTTTAAGAGAGTGGAGAAAAGATTTTAGACAAGAAACTTGCCTTCCGGAACAATTCATTAAAGATTTTGCTAAATTAACTTCGCAATCGATTGTTATATGGAGAGAGGCTAGAAAGCAAAATGGATTTCACCATTTTGCTCCTTACTTAGAAAAAATCATAGAAATGTGTCGAAAAAAAGCCGATCTTATTGGTTACAAGGAACATCCATACGATGCTCTATTAGATTTATATGAACCGGGAATTACTACTAAAGAAGTAGAAAAGCTTTTTTCCGAGTTGGAAACAGAAATTACATCTTTAGTAAAAACTGTGTCGAATCTTTCTATCGATGATAGTTTTTTACACGGAAAATTTAGTGAAGAAAAACAGATTGCTTTTAGCAAAATGTTATTAAAGAAAATGGATTATGATGAAAAGTATGGTCGACTTGATTTTTCAACTCACCCTTTTTCAAGCGCCTCTCATCCAACCGATAGTAGAATAACTACTCGTATCCATCCTTCCATGCTTATGAGTAATATTTATACCGTTATGCATGAAGCGGGTCATGGTTTATACGAAATGGGCTTACCAACTGAAGAATATGGCACACCAATTGGTGAAGCCTTATCATTAGGTATGCATGAAAGTCAATCTCGTTTTTGGGAGACTCGTATTGGCAGATCCAAAGCTTTTTGGCAATTTTATTATCCCTTATTACAAAAAGAGTTTCCTTCTTTATCTTCTGTGCCATTAGAACAATTCTATGTCGCTATCAATAAAGTTACCCCCTCCTTTATTCGCGTTGAAGCTGATGAAGTTACTTACAGTTTACACGTCATATTACGCTTTCAAATCGAAAAAGCTTTAATTGGTGGATCTTTGAAAGTACGTGATATTCCTGAAGTTTGGAATGAAAAAATGAAACAGTTTTTAAATATTGAACCAAAAAATTACGCCGAAGGATGTTTACAAGACGTTCATTGGTCAATGGGAGGTTTTGGTTATTTTCCAAGTTACACTTTAGGAAATATTTACGCCGCTCAAATTTTTGAAGCTTTTGAAAAACAATTTCCCTCTTGGGAAGAAAAAATCCAAAGTGGTGATTTAAGCTTTATTAAAAAATGGTTAAATGAATCTATTCACCAATATGGAAGAATGTACTCTAGCAAAGAAATCCTTCAAAAAATAACAGGTCATGAGATAACTACAAAGCCTTATCTTAATTATCTAAAAGGCAAGTTTAAAAACATTGAAGAGTTATCAACTATTTATACAGAGGCCAAATAGGATTTGGTTATAAATAATATCATGAAAAACATCATGATATTATTTATTAGAAAAAGTTAGTTTTTTATTACAAAATCTTTTCAAATAATAAAAAAAATTTTAGGTTAACAAAAAAGCTAAAGGTTTTTTTATGTTTGAAAAATTTAAATTTTATTTTCTTTTTTCTTGTTTGCTATGCACAAGTTGTAGTCTAATGCAAAATATAGAAAGAAGCACAAATGCAATCGTTGAAAATAGAGAAGCAGTTGAGCAAAGTACGCAATCGATTACAGATAACTATGAAACAGTAGAACTTGCAAGTCAGGTTATCAGGCAAAATGCTGAAGTTGTTAAACAAAGCTCTGAAACTATCGCTCAAAATAGTGAAACGGTAAGTTTTAGTAGCCGTGTCATACAAGAAAATGCAAATCAAATTGACATTAGCTCAAAAGGAATTTTTTCCAATCAAGAGGCTATTGAAAAAGCTACACAAAGTATTTATGAAAATGCTCTTGCTATAGAAAGAAGCACAAAATCCATTTTAGAAAATCAACAGGCTGTTGCCATGAGTAGTCAAGCTATTCGTGGAAATACGCAAGTGTTAGAGCAAACAACTGGTTTGATCCATAATTTATCAGGAGATTTTCCCAAAGATAAGCTTTTTAATATTGGATTAATTGCTCTTGCGGTTCTATGGCTTCCCTTTATTTTTATCGCTATATTGCTAATTATTTTAATAGCGAGAATAAAGCGTTAATTCATAAAAGACTTAACGAATAGTATGACCCCCAAGCTTTTGTGGGTCATACTTTCACACTTGAGTTCAAAAATTTTCTTTTCAAAATAATAATAAAAACTAACTAGTATGTTTATCTTGTTAAAACAAGATAATGTTACAATAACTTTCGCTTGCGATATGGAAAAAAGAAATAAGAGCTAATCTTTTTGTAAAACAAGTATTAATTTATTGCGTTAAAATTGCTTTTTCGGCTATAAAGGTACTTCTTTTACGGAAGAGTGGCAGAGTGGCCGATTGCGCCTGTCTTGAAAACAGGAGGCCTGCAAGGGTCCGTGGGTTCGAATCCTACCTCTTCCGAAATTTGGTATGATCTGACACTGCATTAAGCTTATTAAAAAGTTCAAGTAGTGTTATGATCGCCTTTTTATCCTTCATTTCTTAGTTCAAAAACAAAAATTTTAATATTTGCCGTTTTTCGTCTACTTTCGAACTTTTATAAACTCCTTGACTCGCTTAACTAATCAAACACAGTTTCTATAGCAATATCCCTTTTTGTCTTGTCTACATCTATATGCAGTATTGCCCATTGGCTTACCTTAAAAAATATTGTTAAAATAATTGCTATAGCAATTGATGCGAATTTCTTTTAGATTTCGATCTTCTTTTAGAAGATACGCATAAATTGGTTGCTCTTCCATCTTTGCTTGTGCATTCTACAGTCGGAGCTCTTGACTTAACAATTGCATCAAGACAGAGAATTTGTTATGGTGGACGAATTGGGATTTCAATTTTCTGCAAATTCTTCCAACCTATTCGAACTACATCACACCAGAGCCAGCACAGCGGCTTATTATATTTCATGAGTTATTGATCGGAGAGAATTTTGCGCCGATTTCGGGGAATGGTTGCATTTTTCATAGGAAAATCGGGAATAGTCTGCATCTTACTAGAAACCTAAAGACATTTATCGCTATTTTTACATCTTGAAAAATTGAAATAAATTGATTATTTTTTAGAAATTCTGCTTTGATTTCTTAGAAAGCTTAATGTAAGTTTTTTATGAACCTTAGTTTTAAACTTATGGTATATTTAGGACGCTACATACAATCTATTCTTCTACAATTTTAAGATACGGCGCAAAAGCAAATCTTCTACTTCGCTTTTGCCCTGTAAGTTCTTCCAAAATACCTAATCCTAAAAAGAATTTCGCTTGTTCGGAAGCTGCTTGAAATGAGATATCTAATTTGTCAGCCATATCATTTATTGTGATTAGAGGCGAAGCAAAAAGAATATCAAGTAACTGAATGCTGCGAAGAGATGCTTTTTTCTCTTTTAAAATTTTCTGTTTTAACCTTTCTTGAAGCAATAAGATTTGTTTAATCTTTTCTATAGCATGATCAGTAGACCAAAGCATTCCTTTTAAAAAAAATTCTACCCATTGCTCAAAGTTACCACTTGTTCGTATCATCATCAAACGATCAAAGTATTCTTGCCTATTTTGCTTAAAGAATAAACTTATGTATATCAAAGGTTTATGCAAAATACCTTTCCAGTGAATAAATAAGTCTACCAATAATCGACCAATGCGTCCATTTCCATCTAAAAATGGATGGATGGTTTCAAATTGGTAATGAATCAACGCGCATTTTATCAAAAGAGGAAGTGTATCCTCTATGTTAATAAATTTTTCTAATTGACCTATCATTTCTGGCACTTGCTCATGGGGGGGAGGAATAAAAATGGCATTTTTTAAAGATTGTCCAATCCAATTTTGAGATTTTCGAAATTCTCCAGGAGTTTTCTCATGCCCTCGCACCGAATTTAAAAGAATTTCATGACATTCCTTAATGATCCTTATACATAAAGAGAGTTTATCTAGACTAGTGATTCCATGATGAAGAGCTTTTATATAATTCACGACTTCCTCAACATCATCAAGATTATCTACTTCTGACCAAGTTTCATAAGTTAAAATATCTGTCATTGTCGCTTGTGTGCCTTCAATTTGTGAGCTTAATAAAGCTTCCTTTCTTATCGCCATCATGATAAATAAATTAGGATTGGGAAGAGAAAATCCAATACCATTTAGCTCTGCGAGTTTTTGCTCTGTTAAGACTAATAATTTCTTCAAGCTATCCCCTATCACTAAAGCTGGTTGTGGTGGTAGATTTTGAGGAATAAACGCTCTATAGCCTGTGGATTGAGTTTGATAGTGGCCTGCTCTTTCATTCATTCTTTCTTGCCTTTTTCTTTAGACTATTTCTGTCTACTTGAATAATACAATAAGTTTATCTCTTTATTCAAGTGAACTTGATTAACAATCCTAAATTTTCCATTTAATTCCAGCCAGTTGAATAGTAGACAAATGTTAGGTACATAATTTAGAAAAGATTGAATAGTGTGATACATACCTTACAAGGCAATAGCTCTTTTAAAAAGAATGCCATATTTTTTTCCAAGAAAAATTCGAAGACCGTGGCCTACCTTCCGTCCTTTTTTATCCTTTTACCTTAAAAAGTCCACCCTGCATTAAGGGCAAATAAATAAGTATCTCTATTTTGTTTCCCAAAATTTTTCTGATAAACTGTATATCCTAAACCACATTGTAAGATAAACTTTTCTGAGGATATCCATATTGAAGGAGTTATAATGATCGTATTTCCTCCTGAATTTTGATCCAACTTGCCACGAATTTTGTTTTTTAAAGCATAAACCCCATCAAATTCTACCATCCATGTAAATAGCCATTTATTGATATTTGTAATATTTCTACCAAATCCAAATTGATATAAAAATTGATTACCAAAGCGTGTTCGATGGTGAGAGGTTGGGAAAATAGCTCCTGGAGAAACAAAAAAAAGCCAATCTATCATTGTCCTTGAAAAGGTTTCCCCAATAAAAAAACTAGTCGCTCCATAACCTGTGGGTGGATTTTTCTTACTGGATCCAAAAGGAATGGTTATATTGCCTACAAGGGTTGCTTGATCAAAGAAAGTTAATTCAACATTATTATAAAATGCGTATTCAAATTGAATGCTCAAATCCTCAACTCCACTCGATTTAAATTTTCTATCTTTAAATTGTGGTGTACATGGTTGACTTATGAATATCGATAATTTGTCTGTAATGCCATATAAGATGCTTGGAACGATATTTGTAAATCTATGATCTCTCCCATGAAGATCTGTCGTTAGCAAAAAGCCTTGTGTTACCCCTTTTTCTACAATATTTTGACCAAAAGAAATCATGGGGTTAGGTTGCTGAGAAGGAGCTACTGCCAAATTTCCAAGCTTTAAAGGCTTATTTTCATCTTCGATTAAATCAGACTTTGCATTTAGAGTGAAAAAAAAGAATAGCATCAGCATTATGAAAAATTTAAAAACTATCATGTGATAAAGCAGGTTTAAATTATTTTTTTATTTTGCATTGATGACAAAAAAGTATCCACATTTTTTAAAAATTAAAATAAGATTTAAAAACCAAAACGTATTTTCATGATTTAGTAATAATTTTTAGAAGTAAATTAAGTATAAAAATGGATCAAGCTAAAGGAATTTCTTTTACACCCAATATCTCTAACCTCTTTTCAAATACTGTTTATAGCAAATCTCAAATCGCTGAATTAATAGATCGCTATTCCAAATATTTTTTTTATCAATTATCTTCAGAAAAATGTAGTTTTACAGCAGAGTTATACAATACCTTAGCTCCCCTCATTAATAGCTTTGAATTTAAAGTGACAGTTATTTCCAAAGAAATGGCTTTTGATGAAAACGATTTTATCCATTTCCCTTTACTGTTTCATAAAATAGAAGCTATTTTGAATCCAAAAGATCAAAAGCCGAGTACTTTAAGTAAAATTAAAACAATTGGAAAATACAGTATTGGTGCCTTAGCCCCATTTCTTGGATACCCTTCTCTTGGCATTTATCTTTTAGCATCCGATGGCTATAAAGCATTATCAAGTCATTTACCTGACAAAATAACGATAGAAATTGAAAAAAAAATTTCAGTTATTAGCCATTTATTTAATTTTTTTACTTCAAATAAAATTTTAGCTGCTTCTTCAGCTTTGACTGACTTTCCTTTTGCAATTAACCCGCTATATCGTCAATTAGATCAAAAAGTTGCTAGCTTCTTTCAGAATGAGATATTCCTCTTAAGCAAAATCGACCAAAAACCAAAAAGACACAACAACTTCTCAATTGAAAAAATCGAAAAAATTTTACGATCTGATATAGATAAATTCAGAATTAATATTTCTCATTGCTCTACCTCCATTTTAAAAATGTTTAATTTCGAAACGAAAGCAAATTTTAAATTGCTGAGAGACTTATTTAGAAATTATGATTGGACTTTATTTACAGAAAAACTTTTAGAGAAGTTAAAAACGAATAAAAAATTCAACACTTATATTAAAAAGTTTTCTAATGCTAAAAATTCGACTGCCCATGATTTCAATGTTGAATTAGCAAATGCAGCAGAAGTTCACAAAAAAACCGTTAATCAATTTATTTTAGCCTATTTTACAACAGAATTTTTTCAATTTGTATCTATCCTTCTAGATGCAAAAAAAATTGATGGACCGATTGCAGATATTGACATAGCTAAGCAATATATGAGTATCATAATACCCTACCTAGAAAAATTGGCCCAACAAAAATCACCCAAAGTTCCTTCCTTACTCATGAAGATTGGATTAGAAAGCTTCTTAACCAATACTCATGATATAAAAATGTTTGCTCTTCATTTGCTAGAAGAGATTCTTTTAGAAAAGAGTGACTTATTTTTTAATCAAAAAACTGTTTACGAAATCAAATTCTTCATACAGCTCCAAAAAAAAAGGGAACAAATTTACAGGCATATATACGAAAAATTTATAGAAGCTAGCTTATCCGTTAAGAACAAAGCAAAAATCCCCCCTTTTGAAAAAAAAGTGATAGAATCTAATGTCCTTAGTTTATGCCATTCACCTTTGATAAGAGATGTTTTTGAAATTTTTTTTAAAATAGGCTTTTACCCTTTAGATGAATCTGAAAGAAACCTGATTGGATTGAATGAAATTCTTATTCGAAGCAATCCAACTTATCCTTTTAGCAAAAGCATTAAACACTCTTATCACCTTTACGAGAAATCTTTAAGAGAAGTCTTTTTAGATCTAACCGAAATTGAATTTAGTGCTTATATGAGAAAGTGGATACTAAATAACCCTGAATTTATGGATGATAGACAAATACGTTTAAGGCAAGCTAAATCTGAAGTTAAATTAAAACTTAAAGAAGAATCTAATAAAAGAATAAAAGAAGAACTTTTAAAACAATTGAATCAGATAAAAAATGATCTTTATAAACATTCTTTTTTGCAAAACCGTTTACTAGATGCATTAGTTCAAAATAACTGCATGCCTTGGCCTAATAATGATTCTCTAAAACCAATGCACAGGCTCTTTTTAGTACTACAAGGAATTTTAGAATTTGATGATAAGCCCCTAGAACTTCCCCCTTCTATCAAGAAATACTACGAACAAATTACTTTGATGGAAGATTATAAAAGCCCAAAAAAATCCAATAACGAGTTTTCTCAAGAATTAAAAATAGATGAACATCCTTTGAATGAAGATGGATGGGTTGAAGTATAGTTTTTTCACACATTCTTGCTTAAATAGCAAGAATGTGGAAGACATAAAATCAATGATGATGATGTTTATTATGATGTTTTTCTTGTAATGATTCTACATTATCACTTCTTTCATGTGCCAAGTTAACGACTATAGCAGCAACTATACCACCGAGCAAGTTAGCCAGGATAAATAACCAAATTTTTGACCAACTAGTCACTGTCATTATGGCTAAGCCAAAAGCGACTGCTGGATTAAATGCTCCTCCAGAAATAGCTCCTACGGCGTACGCACCTGCTAATACAGTAAATCCAATAGCAAAACCAAAATAGGAATTGCCATGTGTTTCTCTGGTTGTTGCCACATTTAATACAACATAGCAAAGAGCAAAAGTAAAAAGGAATTCAGCTATCAAAACTTTGGTTGTATCCAAGTTTACAGGCGTTTGAACTGCAAAATCTTTAAAGTAATGAGCAAGGTAACCAGCTATTAAGCCAGCAACAATTTGTACAATCCAATATATTCCAAGATCTAAACTGCTAAGCTTTCCTCTTAAAAATGCAGCTAGAGAAACTGCTGGATTATAATGACCACCTGAAATATGTCCACCAGCATAAACCATCGTTGCTAATATTGATCCAATCGCGATTGGAGCAACTAATGGTAGGCTGTTAGGGCTTAAAACGGTCATTCCAATTGTGAATACTAAGAAAAAAGTACCTATGAATTCATAGATATATTTCATGTTTACTCTCCGGTTAAGTACTAAACATATTATTTTAAGATTTGAAACTTTGTTACTATGACAAGAATTTATAACAAGTTCAAACTTTAAACTTTATTCGCAATCTGACCATTTGCTAGTAAAATTGCAAACATTTTTTTTATAATAAGATTTAAAAACCTTTAACTTTTTGTTTTTTATTTGCTATATTTACGCAACTTTTAATGGAAGAGTGGCAGAGTGGCCGATTGCATCTGTTTCGAAAACAGAAGTTGGGTAACCAACCGGGGGTTCAAATCCCTCCTCTTCCGATTTTCAAATGAGTAGATTATGATAAAAAGAAATGATGTTTTTACGAGATTATCTTCCAACTATTTATTTCCACAAATTCAAGCGTGTAAAGACGAATTTCTCAAAAGTAATCCAGGTGTTAAATTAATTAATTTAGGTATAGGTGATACAACTGTACCTTTAAGTAATGAGTTAACAGATAAAGTAAAAGAATATGTTGAGGGGTTAAATCAAAATCAATTTTATAGTGGGTATGGTCCAGAGCAAGGAATAGTGGCACTTAGAGAAAAGATAGCAAATACTTTTTATAATGACTTGATTAATCCTGAAGAAATTTTTATCTCTGATGGCGCTAAATGCGACATTGGACGTTTACAAATTTTGCTAGGTCCTTATTGTGTTATTGGTGTACAAGATCCAACTTATCCTGTTTATGTTGATGGAAGTATCTTGCAAGGTGTACGGGAAATTAAATATATTCCTTGTATTCCTGAAAACAATTTTTTTCCTCCTATTAAAGATTTGCCAAATGTTGATGTGTTATACCTTTGTTCTCCTAATAATCCAACAGGTACAGCTTTAACAAGGCAGCAATTACAAGATATTGTTAATTGGGCAATTCAAACCAAAACATTATTAGTTTACGATGCTGCATACGCTAGTTTCATTCAAGACCCACAAACCCCTAAATCTATTTATGAAATAGATGGTAGCAAGCTCGTTGCTATAGAAATAAACTCATTTTCTAAAATGGCAGGTTTTACAGGAATTCGTCTAGGATGGTCTGTTGTACCAAAACATTTATTGTATGATAATGGCTTATGTCTTTGGCAAGATTGGAAAAGGACAGTGTGTACCATTTTTAATGGAGCTTCAAATATCGCACAAGCTGCCGGCTTAGCCTTATTAGAAGAAAACATTTTTCACTGTATGAATAAAACAATTAGCTATTATCTTGAAAACACAAATATCCTGAAATCTGCAATCCTCCATACAGAAATAGAAGTTTATGGAGGGAGGGATGCACCCTATTTATGGATACGTAATAAAAGAATTTCTTCATGGAATTATTTTCATTATTTCTTAAATGAATATCATTTGATCACAACTCCCGGGATCGGATTTGGGTCGTCAGGAGAAAACTTCTTAAGGTTAAGTGCATTTGGAAAAAGAGAGGATGTATTAGAAGCTGCTAAAAAACTATCATTTCAAGCCCAATTAGCCTAATTTATCGATATATATATTGTTTAAATTTTTTAAGTAATAAATCCCCCTTAATGTCTTTAATTTTTAAAAGATAATTTAAATTAATAATTAAATTATCTATCATTATTGTTTTTAATTTCACGGAAAACCCTTATGTCTCAAATATCGAATTCAACATGGAAAAGCCAGACAGGTTACATTTGGGCTTTAATAGGCTCGGCTGTCGGTTTCGCTAATGTATTAAGCTTTAGCGCTCAAGTTTATAAAAATGGAGGTGGGGCTTTTTTAATCCCATACTTTTTCGCTCTTTTTTTATTAGGGATTCCTATGTTGATTTTAGAAGGTAAAATAGGCTATAAGTGGAAATTACCTTTAATTACTACCTTCATAAAAACAGGTATTCCTCGTTTAAAAGTGATTGGCTGGCTATCCGTCATAGCTTGTATACCAATTGGAGCTTTTTACATCGTCTTAACAGGTTATGCAGTATCTTACACCTTTTTTGCGGCGACGAAGTCAATCCCAGAAGATACGCAAAATTTTTTTTTACATGACTTTTTACACTTAACTCCATCAATTTCAGATTTTGGGACAATCTCCTTTCCAATACTTTTTTCAACAATTGTCGTCTGTTTGAGTACGTGGTACGTCTTAACAAGACGCGTCCAAGATGGGATTGAAAAAATCTGCTCTTTTTTTATGCCTATAATGGTTTTGATTATTCTAATATTTGCCATAGTATCTTGCTTGTTACCCGGGGGAATTAATGCATTTTATTACTATTTGAAACCAGATTTTGAAAAGCTATATCAACCTCAACTTTGGAGAGATATATTTGGGCAGTTATTTTTTAGCCTGTCTTTAGGACTTGGAATCATTATAGGATACTCTAGACATACCCAAAAAAACACAAATATAGTTAAGGCTATGTGTTTAGTGGCCTTTGGTGATTTTTTTGTTTCTTTTATTTCTGGAATTGCCATTTTCGGTTGTTTATCCCAT
>ERZ778021.1147-NODE-1147-length-34007-cov-6.106886_pt1 | contig 34007 bp, 25 predicted proteins | sample MGYA00375751_ERZ778021 | MGnify/ENA primary metagenome ERZ778021 (study PRJEB29350, sample SAMN05389814) | bioreactor metagenome | isolation source: Thiocyanate stock bioreactor | place: South Africa: University of Cape Town | collected 2013-08-29 ... | reverse complement strand
GGCTCCAGGCCGTGGTCGACCGAGTTGCGGACCATGTGGATCAGCGGGTCGGACAGCTCGTCGATCATCCGCTTGTCCAGCTCGGTCTTCTCGCCGTCGATCTTGAGGACGACCTCCTTGCCCGAGGCCACCGTCAGGTCGCGGATCACGCGGCGGAAGCGCTCGAAGAGGGGGCCGATGGGGACCATGCGGGTTTCGAGGACGCCCTTCTGGAGCCCGTCGGCGACGCGCCCGAGGCTGTGGATGGCGTCGCCCAGCGACTTCAGCCGCTCGCGGCCCTGGCGCAGGCGGTCCAGCTCGCCTCGGATCGCGCGGAAGTCCTCGCGGAGCCGTCGGACGTGCCCCGCCCAGCGGTCGACCGTCGCGTCGCCCTTGCCCCCCGCCGCGGCGGTGAACTGGTCGAGGCCGCGGAGGATGACCTCCAGCCGCTCCTCCGTCTCGGCGGCCAGGCCGCGGGCGTCGGACCCGCGCAGGGCGTCGTCGAGCCCCCTCGCCACGTCGACGAACCGCGCCTTGTTGATGACCAGCTCGCCGGCCAGGTTCATCAGGTCGTCGAGGCGGTCGCTGTCCACGCGGACCGTCTCCACCACCTTCGCCCGCTTCCCGGGGCCGGCCTTCGCCGGGGCGGGGGAGGGGGGCGGGGCCGGCTCGGGATCGGCCGGGGTCGGCTCGACGGGGGCCGGCTCCGCGACCGCCGGCTCCGCGACGGCCGGCAGGGGCTCCTCGGAGCCGGCCGGGGGCTCGACGACGACGCTCGCCGCGCCGTCGACGTCGGCCAGGGCGCGCAGCTCGTCCAGGTCGGAAGCCTCGGCGACCCAGGCGACGAAAGTCGCGAGCGATTCGGCCTCGTCGAGCCGGTCCAGCGGCGGGTCGGTGGCGACGACGCGGCCCTTGCCGGCCAGGCGCTCGGCGACGAGCCGGGCCTTCATGTCCGCCAGTGGCAGGCCGGCCTCGAACCGGACGACCACCCGCGCGGCCCCTTCCAGGTCGGCCGGGGCGGGGGCCGTCTCGGGCTCGGGCGTCGGCGCCGTCGGGGGGGCCGGGGCCGGCGACGGGGCCGGCGCACCGGTCAGGGCGGCGTCGACCTCGGAGACCAGCCCGGCCAGGTCGCGCCCGCTCTGGCCCTCGGAGCGCAGCTCGCGGTGGTAGTCGCGCAGCTCGTCGAGGCAGCGGAAGGTCAGGTCCAGGATCGGCCGGTCCAGCTCGCGCTTCTTGTTGCGGAGCTGGTCGAAGAGGCTCTCCAGGACGTGCGTGAGCCGGTTCACCGACTCGAACCCCATGACGATCGAGGCGCCCTTGATGCTGTGGAACATCCGGAACGCCTCGGCCAGCGCCTTGGCGTCGGCCGGGTCCTGCTCCAGGCGCAGGAGGGCGTCGTTGAGGGCCGCGATGTTCTCGTCGGTCTCGTCGAGGTAGAACGGCAGGAGTTCGGCCAGGTTGAAGTCCGCCATGCCGGCCCTCAGCCCCCCTTCCGATAGAGCCAGGTCTTGACCTTCTCCAGCCCGCCGAGCATCCCGTGGATCCCCTCGGTCGGCCCCACCACCAATCGGCCCCCCTTCGCGAGGGCGGCCAGCACCACGTCGACGACCTTCTGCTTGCTCGCCGCGTCGAAGTAGATGAGCACGTTCTTGAGGAAGACGCAGTCGAACGGCTCGCCGGTCATGCGGTCCAGGAGGTTGTGGGGACGGAACGTCGCCAGCGAGCGGACGTCGGGCCGGACCGTCCAGCGCCCCGGCGGGCCCTCGTCGAAGAAGGCTCGGCGGTCTTCCGGCCCGACGCGGTGCAAAGCCCGCTCGTCGTAGGCGGCGGCGCGGGCGGCGGCCAGGGCCGTCGCGCTCAGGTCGGTCCCCAACACCTCCAGCCTCCAGCCGGCCAGGTCGGGGCGGCGGGCGGCGACCTTCAGCGCGATGGAATACGGCTCCTCGCCCGTGCTGCACGCGGCCGACCAGAGCCGCAGCGAGCGGGGCCGCCGGCGCTCGCCGGCCTCGCGGATCATCTCGGGCAGGAACTCGTCGGCGAGCCAGCGATAATGGGCGTCGTCGCGGAAGAAGTACGTCTCGTTGGTCGTGACGACGTCCAGGAACGGCTGCATCTCGGCCTTGCCGGCCGGGGAGCGCAGGAAGTCGTAATATCGCGAATAGCCGTCGATGCCCGTCGCGCGGAGCCGTCGCCGGATCCGGTTGGACATGAGCACGCGCTTGTTCTCGGCCACGCGGATCCCGCAGGTGCGATACACCAGGTCGCGGAACCGGGCGAACTCGGCCTCGGTCAGCTCGATCAGGTCCACGGCGGTCGGCCCCCCAGGGTTCGGCGTCAGACCTTGAACCCGGAGACGGCCTGCTTGAGCGACGCCGCCTGCGCGCCCAGCTCCTCGGCGCTGGCGGAGAGCTGCTCGGAGCTGGAGGCGTTGGTCTCGGTGAGGCTGGAGACGTCCTGGATGGCCTTGCCGACCTCGGCCGACGCCTCGGACTGCTCGCGGGCGGCGGCGGCGATCTTGGCGATGCTGCCCGCCGTCTCCTCCACCCCCTGGACGATCCGCGACAGCGCCTCGCCCGCCTTCTCCGACAGCGCGGCACCGTCGGCCACGCGCCGGGTCGACTCCTTGATGAGGGCGGTGATCTCCTTGGCCGCGGCGCTGGAGCGCTCGGCCAGCTTGCGGACCTCGTCGGCCACGACGGCGAAGCCCAGGCCGTGCTCGCCGGCGCGGGCGGCCTCGATGGCCGCGTTCAGGGCCAGCAGGTTGGTCTGGCTGGCGATCTCGCCGATCACCTGGATGATGTCGCTGACCTGCTCGCTCGACTTCTTGATGAGGACCATCGCCTCGACGGCCTGCTCGACCGACTCGCCCCCCTGGCGGGCCAGGTGCGACGTCTTCTCGGCGATCCCGGCCGCCGACGCCGCATTGCGGTCGATGTCGCCGATCGCGTGCGAGAGCTGCTGCACCGACGCCGACATCTCCTCCACGGTCGCCGCCTGGTTCTGGGCCGACTCGCTCAGGTAGCTGGCGCTCTCCGCGACCACCCGCGCCCCCTCGGCGAACTGGCCGGCCGACTCGACCACCTGGCCGATGACGTCCTTCAGGTCGACGATCATCTCGTCGAGCGCGCCCCCCAGCCGCCCCAGGTCGTCGTCCCCCTTCACGTCGATCGTCACGGTCAGGTCGCCGGCCGCCGCCGCCCGCGCCACGGCCATCAGCCGGCCGACCTTCTCCTCCAGGTCGCGCTTGGCGTGGTCGATCTTGGCCTGCCTGTTCACCCGCTCGACCGCCGACGAGACCTGCCGCCCCACCGAGCGCAGGGTGTCCAGCCGGGCGGCCGACGGACGGATCTCCTCGCGGGTGAAGAAGTCCATCGTCCCGATTACCCGGCCGTCCAGCACGATCGGGAAGCAGACGCCCGACTTCAGCCCGTTCCGCTTGGCCGACGGGGCCCGCGAGCAGCCCGCCATCTCGCCCAGGTCCGGGACGAAGACCAGATCGCGCGACTGCCACGCCTGGCCGTTGAGGCCCTCCCCCTCGCGGAATCGCGAGACCGCGTTGGTCCGTCGGAACTCCTCGTCGACCGTCCCGGAGTCGGACGCCCACCGCAGGCGGCCGTCGGCCGGGTCGACCTCCCAGAACGAGCCGTAAGACCAGCCGAACGCCTCGCGGACCGTCCGCAGCGCCACGTCGGCCGCCTCGACGGCCGTGGTCGCGCCGCCCAGGGCCGTGAGCAGCCGGACCGTCGCCGTGGCGTCGGCCTGGGCCTCGGCCTCGCGCTCGCGGGCCCGGATCTTCTCGGTGACGACTTCCCAGGTCACCATCGGGGAGAGGTATCGCCCGGCCTCGTCCTTCATCGGCGAGACCTGGAGTTCGAACAGCTCGGGGCCCACCTGGATCGTCCGGGTGCGCGGCAGGTTGCCGGAATCGCCCAGGAGCCGGCGCTGATGCGAGGGGTCGCGATGGAAGATGTCGATCGATTCGCCGATCATGCGGTCCACGGCGACGGGGAGGTACGCCTGCATCCCCTCCAGGGTCTTGCGGGCGCAGGGGTTCATGTAACGGATCTTCAGCTCCCGATCCGCGTACATCATGTTGACCGGGGCGTTCTCGACCATCTGGAGGATCCGCAGCGACTCCTCGTCCCGGGCGAGTCGCTCGACCTTTTCCGAGGCCAGCCGGGCCAGCGTCCCCACGACCTCCAGCCGCTCGGCGGGGATCGGCCCCGGGGCGGTCGCCAGGAAGTCGACCACGCCGACGACGCGGCCGTCGACCTCGATCGGCGCGGCCAGGGCCGATCGGAACCCGGCGCGGGCGGCGGCGGCGAACCGCGGGTCCTCGCGCGGGGCCAGGCCGTCCGACGTCGCCACGCCCCGCGTCGCCCACGCGCGGCCGGCGATCCCCTCGCCCTCGCGGGGCCGTGCGCCCCGGGCCGTGCGTTCGAATTCGTCCGAGACCCGGCCCGCGTCGGCGTCGAACCCCAGGGCCCGCCCCGAGGAGTCCAGCTTCCAGGACGACCCGTATTCCCAGCCGAACGACTCGCGCACCACGTCGAGGAGGGCGCGGATCGCCTCCTCGGCGGTCTCGGCCGATCCCAGGGCGGCGACGGCCGAGATCAGCGCGCGGGCGTCGGCCCGCGGGTTGGGGTCGGCCGCGCGATCCTCGACGGCGGCCGTCGCCGCCATCGCGCGCCGCGTCTTCGAAGGGGCGGCCTTCGTCGGCCGCCGCCGCGCCGGCTTCTCCTGGGGGGCCTCGGCGCCGGGCTCGTGAGGGTCGGGGTTCATGGGAGTCTGGGATCTCGCCTCAAGCGGGACCTCGATGGGGTGCGATGCACGGGGGGAGGGGGCCGGGACGATCAGGACGCCGTCGCGGCGGCCAGCTCGTCGAACTGGAACAGCTTCTCGACGTCGAGCATGATCAGCAGCCGCTCGTCCAGCTGGGCCAGGCCCGAGACGTACCGGCACGAGCCGGCCGCCGAGCCCAGCGGCGACGGCTGGATCTGGTCGCGGTTGATCCGCATCACCTGCGTCACGGCGTCGACGACGCAGCCGACCGTCTTCTCGTGGACGTTCACGACGATCGTACGCGTCTCGTCGTCCAACTCGCGGGCGGGCAGGCCGAACCGCTTCCGCAGGCTGACCACCGGGATCACCGCCCCTCGCAGGTTGATCAGCCCTTCAATGTAGTCGGGCGCCTGGGGAAGCCGCGTGATCGGCTTCATCAGGATGATCTCCTGGATCTTGGTGATCGCGATCGCGTAATCCTCGTCGCCGAGGCGGAACCCCACGAATTGCAGCACCGGGTTGTCGCCGCGCGCGGCCGTCGGCGTCGATCGGGCGTCCTGGCTCATGGGGGCCTCGGTGCGTCTCGGTAAGATGTGCGACCTGGAGGGGATTGTATCACCCCGCGCAGCCGTTCCCCCCGGCCATCCCCCGTTTCTCAGGCCGATTTTGCGCCCCATCCTGCGGCTCCTGTGCAATCGGGACGACCGGACGGCGCGGCCTGAATCGGCGCGACTCTTGGCACCGGATGGGGGTCGGGCTAGACTTAGCTAATCTGTAGGAGGTCTTCGTCATGGAAATCGCGAACATCCACGACGCCAAGTCGCGGCTCTCCAAGCTGGTGGAGCAGGCGCTCCGGGGCGAGGAGGTGGTGATCGCCAGGGCGGGGAAGCCCCTGGTGCGGCTCGTGCCGATCGAGGCCGACGCCTCCCCGCGGGTCGGCGGCCAGTGGAAGGGCCGAGTCCGGATCGCCGAGGACTTCGATTCCCTGCCGGAGGACGTGGCGGAGGCGTTCGGGATGGGGCCCGGATGACGCTCCTCCTGGACACCCACGCCTTCCTCTGGTGGCTGGACGACCCCGCGCTCCTCTCCGACGCCGCTCGCGAGGCGATCGGCGACGGCCGCAACACCGTCTATGTGAGCGCCGCCGTCGTCTGGGAGATCGTCATCAAGAAGGCGCTGGGCAAGCTCGACGCCCCGGACGACCTCGGCGCGGCGATGGCCGCGAACCGCTTCCTGCCGCTGCCGATCACGGTCTCCCACGCCCTGGCCGTCGCCGCCCTGCCGAACGTCCACCGCGACCCCTTCGACCGCCTCCTCGTCGCCCAGGCCGTCCACGAGGGGATCAAGCTCGTCAGCCGGGACCCGAACGTCCTGCTCTACGGCGCGCCGCACATCGTCGCCTGACGCGGGTCGGGTGCGCGATCGTGGTGTTTTTTTGCGCGTCCCGGTCTGTCGGACGCCTCCGCGACCGCCTATCGTCGCGGCTGGAAGGTACGGCCACGGGGCCGGCGAGTTCGACGAGTCCGACGGCGGGGGAGCGACCATCGTGCGAGCGACAGTCCGATCGCGTGCAGTTTCGGCATCGAGGCTCCTGGTCGTCGTCGCCCTCGTCACCACGGCTGGGCCTGCGCAGGCCCAGCCGTCGGCGAAGCTCCGGGTGGACGCGGGGCATCCCGGCGTGGCCGTCTCGCCCGACCTGTACGGCCTGATGACGGAGGAGATCAACCACGCCTACGACGGCGGCCTGTTCGCCGAGTTGATCCAAAACCGCACGTTCCAGGACCCGGGGCCCGTCGCGGACGGGGCGCCGATCCACTGGGCGGCCGTCGGGGCGGGGAAGGTCGCGCTCGACCGCGACGACCCGGTGAACCCCGCGCTGCCGGTCAGCCTCCGGCTGGACCTCGCGGGGGGCGAGGCCGGCGTCGCGAACGACGGCTACTGGGGCGTGCCGGTGCGGCCGGGCACGACCTACGCCGCCACCTTCTACGCCCGGGGTGGCGACGGCTTCGCCGGGCCGGTGACGGCGTCGCTCGTCCTGGACGCCGGCGACGTCGTCGCGAAGGCCGACGCCGGGCCGGTCTCGGGTTCGTGGCGCAAGTACTCCGTGACGCTGACGACCGGCGGCGGCACCCCCACGACCAGCAAGGCCCGGTTCGTCCTCTCGGCGAACGGGGCGGGGCGGGTCTGGTTCTCGTTCGTCTCCCTGTTCCCGCCGACCTACCGGGGCGTCACGAACGGGCTGCGGCCGGACCTGATGGAGCTGATGGCCGGCCTGCGGCCGAAGTTCATCCGGCTGCCGGGCGGAAACTACCTGGAAGGCAACCGCTTCTCCGAGCGCTTCGACTGGAAGCAGATGATCGGCCCCGCCGATCAGCGGCCGGGGCACATGGGCTGCTGGGGCTACCGCTCGTCCGACGGCTTCGGGCTGCCCGAATACCTGCTGTGGTGCAAGCAACTCGGCGCGGAGCCCGTCCTGGGACTGTTCGCCGGCTACGTCCTCAACGGCGACCACTTCAAGGCCGGCACGCCCGAGATGGCCCTCTACACCCAGGAGGCGCTGGAGGAGATCGAATACGTCTCCGGCCCCGCCGACAGCGCGTGGGGGAGCAAGCGCGCGGCCGACGGCTTCCCCGAGCCCTTCCCGCTCCGCTACGTCGAGATCGGCAACGAGGATTGGTTCGACAAATCCGACAGCTACGACGGCCGCTTCACCCAGATGGCGAAGGCGATCCGCGAGCGCTATCCGCACCTCAAGATCATCGCCTCCGCGCCGGTCACGAGCTTCAAGCCCGACCTGTACGACGACCACTTCTATCGCAGCGCCCGCCAGATGGTGCAGATGACGAACCTCTACGACGATCGTCCTGACGCGCCGCCGTTGAGCTTCGCGGGCGGCGGGCATGACGGCCGCCAGCGCGACGGCGTCCGGACGTTCGTGGGCGAGTGGGCCGCGCAGGAAGGGCAGCCGACGCCGAACCTGAACGCCGCGCTGGGCGACGCCGCCTTCGCGATGGGCCTGGAGCGGAACTCCGACGCCGTCCCGATGCAGTGCTACGCCCCGCTCCTGACCAACGTCAGCCCGGCCGACCCGGCGAAGGGCTACCCGAAGGGCTGGCAGTGGCCTACGAACCTGATCGGCTACGACGCTCTCCGCAGCTTCGGGTCGCCGAGCTACCACGCGCAGGCGATGCTCGCCCAGAACGCGGGCGACCTCGTCCTCCCCGTCGAGTTCGACGTCCCGCCCGTCGACCCCGCGACCAAAACGCCCGCGGGCGGCGTGGGCCTCGGCGCGTGGCGCACCGACGTCGAGTACGCGGACCTCTCCGTCACCGCGCCCGACGGTCGCGAACTGCTCCCGACGGCCCGCTCGCGGGAGGCCGGCGCGTATCGCTCGGTGGGAGCCCCGTGGAAGGTGCAGGACGGCGCGATCCGTCCGGGCGCGTGGGACTCGGAGACCTGGGCGTTCATCGGCGACCCCGCCTGGACCGACTACACGGTCAAGGTGCGGGCCCGCAAGCTGAAGGGGCGCGAAGGCTTCCTCGTGATCTGGCACGCGGCCGACGGTGAACACTACCGCTGGTGGAACGTCGGCGGCTGGGAGAACTCGCGGACCCAGGCCGAGGCCGCCGACGGCGGCGCCCGCAGCCCGTTCGGCGAACCCTCCCCGTTCAAGGTCGAGGCGGGCCGCTGGTACGACCTCCGGCTCGAAGTCGCCGGCCGTCGCGCCCGCGGCTTCATCGACGGCAAGCTCGTCACCGACGCCTCCTACGCCCCCGAGCCCGCCGCCCCCCCCGCCGTGGCCACGGCCACGTTCGACAAGGCCGACGGCGCGGTCCTCCTCAAGGTGGTCAACGCCGGCAAGGTCCCGATCGAGGCCGACGTCGAACTCCTCGGCGTCGCGGGCGTCGAGCCCGACGCGACCGCCCTGGTCCTCGCCGGCGACCCCGGCGCGGTCAACACGATCGACGAGCCGACGAAGGTCGCCCCGAAGCGCGAGACGATCCCAGGGGCCAAAACCTTCCGACACGCCTTCCCGCCGCACTCGTTCACGATCCTCCGCTTGAAGACGACCGGACGATGACCCTGGGCGAGAAACGGCCGTCGTCGGATCTCGGTATGAGCATCGGATGTCCTGAACGGTGGTCCGGGCGGCCCGCCCGGACGTCCCCATTCTCCGGGATTCCTGAAATCGCGACGCCACCGCCGCGGATCATCCAGGAGACGGGTGATTCCATCGTTCTTTGACAACTCGACAGCATCGGAACCGCCCCCGGGATTTTCCATCCCGGCCGAAGGCGGATCAGGCACCCTCGCGCGCATCGGCCGGCGAGGGGCCGGGTGAGTCGACGCCATCGATGCGGGAGCGGAGATGAGACGAGGCATTCGAAAACGACGATCGGACCCAAATTTCGCGAGGCGCAACTCGTGATAATTCAATGGATTGTGTTGTGAAGCCAGGAACATGATTTCCTGCGATCGAACCCAATTCCGGGCCGGATTTCACGGCCTATCGGGAGGGTCCGGCACGCCGTCGCGCAGGCGGCGGCGATAGCGGGCCGGGGTGACGCCGAACGCCTGGCGGAAGGATTGGGCGAGGTAGCTGACGCGGCCGAAGCCCGAGGCGTCGGCGACCCGGGCGACGGGCAGGTCGGTCTCGATCAGCAAGCGGCACGCCCGCTCCAGCCGCACGCGCCGGATCTCGTCGTGGACCGTCCGGCCGGTCGCCTTGCGGAATCGCTGCTCCAGCGCCCGCCGCGAGATCACGACCTGCTCGACCACGTCCGGCACGGCGATCGGCCCGGCGGCGTGGTCGTGGATGAAGTGCAACGCGGCGGCGACCTCCGGGTCGTCCAGGGCGACGATGTCGGTGGACCGCCGGGCGTGGACGTGCAGCGGCTCCACCAGGAGGCGCTGGGGCTCGGAGCAATCCCCGCGCATCATCCGGTCGAGCAGGGCGGCGGCGCGGTAGCCCCCGGCCTCGGCGTTGAGGACCACGCTGGAGAGCGGCGGGGCGGAGTTCGTCGTCGTCGACGCCAACGACGGCGACCTCCTACGGGACCTTCAGGCCGGCGTGGAGGCAGGCGACCAGCACCTCGCGGCCCCGGTCGTCGTTGCACGCCATGACCCCGGCCGGCCGGGGGAGGCCCGCGAGCCAGGCGGCCAGCGCGGGCTGCTCGCGCTCCCAGTCGGCCGCGGCGCGCCGGGGCCGCGGCTGGGCGTAGACGTGCGGCTCGAAGCCCGTCTCGCGGAGCCGGGAGCGGAAGCCGTCCAGCCGCCGCCCCGACCAGACGCGCCCCCTCGATCCGACGTAGGCGTAATGCCGGAAGCCCCGCTCCAGCAGGTGTTCGGCCGCCATCCGGCCGGCCCCGTGGGAGTCCGAGACGACCTCGCTCAGCCGCGACAGCGGGCTCTCCGGACGCAACTGCTCGTCCGACAGCCCGAGGGCGATCGTCGGCAGCCCCGACGCCAGGATCGCGCGGGCGACCGCCGGCGTCTCCACCCGCGCGATGATCCCGGTCCCGCCCCACGACTTCATCCGCGGGACGGCCTGAAGGAAGTCGCCCGGCGTGACGTAGAAGCCCCAGGGCCCGTGCAACCGTGCGTAGCGCACCACGCCCCGCAGCAGTTCGCGGCCGTAGCCGCGCGACGTCTCGATCAGCAGCGCGATTCGCGGCGTCCCCATGACGGCACCCCCTCCATCGTCCATCATGCCCGGACGCCTGCGCGGAATCGACGTTTTTCTGCGCGGATGCGGCCTCGCCCGGCCGCCTCCGCTCGCCTATCTTCATGGGGAGTTCCGCCCTCCGCATCCCGACAGCCACGGAGACCGCCGAGGCCATGCCCCCCGAACCGCGCGTCGCCTGGGAGCAGCGCTGGCACCCCTTGCGGGAGGAGTGGATCCTCTACACCCCCCACCGCGGCGGCCGGCCCTGGATCGGCGAGACCCATCGCCCCGCCGACGTCGACCCGCCGGCCTACGACCCCGCCTGCGCCCTCTGCCCCGGCAACCGGCGCCTCCGCGGCGAGAACCCGCCCTACGCCGGGGCGTATTGGTTCACCAACGACCTGCCGTGCTTCGGCCCCGACGCCCCGGACGTCTCCGGCGGCGACGACCTCTATCGCACGCGGAGCGCCCGCGGCACGGCCGAGGTCGTCTGCTATCACCCCGACCATGGCAAGACGTTCGTCGACCTGACCGACGCCGAGGCCGCGGCCGTCGTCGACCTCTGGGCCGATCGCTATCAAGCCCTGGGTGCCCGCCCCGACGTCGACCACGTCCTGATCTTCGAGAATAAGGGGTCGCTGGTCGGGACGTCGAACCCTCACCCCCACTGCCAGATCTACGCCGGCGGCCTGATCTACGGCCACATCGAACGCGAGGCGGCGACCGCCCGCCGCCACTTCGAACGCACCGGGGAATACCTGGGCCGGACGATCCTGAAGCGCGAGGAAGCCGGACCTCGGGTGATCGCCGCCAACGACGACTTCCTGGCGTGCGTCCCCTGGTTCGCCCGCTACGCCTACGAGGTCTTCATCCTGCCGCGCCGGCCGGTCGCCTCGCTGGCCGATCTGTCGCCCTCGGAGCGGGCGTCGCTCGGCCTGATGATCCGCGAGGTCGCCACGCGGTACGACAACCTCTGGAAGATGCCCATGCCTTACGTCATGGCCATCCACCAGGCCCCGACCGACGGCGGGGACTACGCGACGTACCCGTTCCACGTCGAGTTCCACCCGCCGTTGCGGAAGCCCGACACGATGAAATACCTGGCGGGGCCCGAGGTCGGCGGGGGCTCCATGACCAACGAGTCCGACCCGGACGAGAAGGCGGCCGAGCTGCGAGCGGTCGCCGGCCCCCATTATAAGAGGATGGCGCGATGACCCCCGCGGACGAGGATCGGGCCCGATCGCTCCTGTGCGGCCTCCAGGATTCCATCCGCGACGCCGTGATCGCCGCGCGGCACGCCCACGCCGCGGAGGACCTGGCCGAGGTCGCCGTGGTCACCGCCGCCGACACCATCTACCGTATCGACAAGATCAGCGAGTCGGCCGTCTTCGATTGGTTCGAGTCCCGCTGGCCCCGCGAATGGCCCGTCGAGCTGGTGATGGAGGGGGTCGAGGATGAGGTCCCGACCTTCCCGAGGGGGACGCCCGTCGACCGGACCGCGCTCAAGTGCATCCTCGACCCCATCGACGGGACGCGCGGGCTCATGTATGACAAGAGGTCCGCGTGGATCCTCGCGGCCCTGGCGCCGCAGCGGGGCGACCGCACCAACCTGGGCGACGTGCGGGTCGCGGCGATGACCGAGCTGCCGACGACCAAGCAATGGGCGTCCGACCAGGTCAGCGGCGTGCGAGGATGCGGGCCCGAGGGGCTGGTCGCCGAGCGGGTCGATATCCGCGACGGCGGGCGGCGCCCGCTGCCGATCCGCCCCTCCCGCGCGGCCGACTTCCGCCACGGCTTCGCCGCCCTCGCGCGGTTCTTCCCCGAGGGGAAGGAGCTGCTGGCGCGGGTCGAGGAACGGATCTGGGAGGTGCTGCACGGGCGGGGCGGGAGTTCTCCGGTGGTGTTCGAAGATCAATACCTCTCGACCGGCGGCCAGCTCTACGAGCTGATGGTCGGCCACGACCGCATGCTGGGCGACCTGCGCCCGCTGGCCCACCGCACGCTGGGGATCGACTCGGCCCTGGTCTGCCACCCCTACGACATCTGCACGGCCATGCTGCTGCAAGAGGCCGGCGGCGTGGTCGAGGCCCCCGACGGCCGGCCGCTCGACGCGCCGCTGGACACGACCTCGCCCGTGTCGTGGATGGGCTACGCCAACCCCGGCCTGGCCGACCTGGTCCGACCGGTCCTGTCGCGGCTGATGGAGGAACACCTCCGATGAGCCGACCCCCCTGGCAGGGTGAAGCCCCCGGCCGCCTCGACGTGCTGGGCGGCGTGTCCGACTACAGCGGATCGCTGGTCCTCCAGACCCCGATCCGCGGGACGACCCGCGTGACGATCGCGCCGACGCCCGCGCCGCGGCTGCGGGTCGTCAGCGAGCAGGAGGGGGCCGTCGATCTCCCGCTGCCGGACCCGCGCGAAATGGTCGCCGAGGCCGGCGGGGTCGCTCCGCTGAAGGACTGGCTCCGGGCGCGCGACGTCCCGCACTGGGCCTACTACCCGCTCGGCTGCCTCTTCCTGTTCTGCCACGCCCGGGATTGGCGGCCGGCGTCCGGCCTGGCGATCGAGATCGCGACCGACGTGCCGACCTCGATGGGCGTGAGCAGCAGCGCGGCCCTGGAGGTCGCAACGCTCCGCGCGCTGGAGGAAGCCGCGGGGCGTCGGTTCGAGGGGACCGCCCTGGCTCGCCTGGCCCAGCGGGCGGAGAACGAGGTGGTCGGGGCCCCCTGCGGCCTGATGGACCAACTCGCCGCGGCCCACGGCGTCCGCGGGGCGCTGTTGCCGATCCTCTGCCGCCCGGACGTCCTCCGCGATCCGGTCCCGCTCCCCGACGGCGCGATCGTCGCGGGCTGGCCCAGCGGCGTGAAGCACGCCGTATCCGGGGCCGAGTACGGCACGGCGCGGACGGCCTCGTTCATGGGCAAGCGGATCCTGGAGGGCGCGCTCGGCCGGAAGCTCGGGCATTTGACGGAGCTATCTCCATCGCTGCTGGATGAGGCGGCCGACGTCCTGCCGGCCTCGCTCGCGGGCGCGGACTTCCTCGCCGCGTACGGCTCGGTCGACGACCCGCATTCCGCCGTCGTCCCCGATCGGCCCTACCCGGTGCGGGCGGCCGTCGAGTTCCCCGTCGGCGAGAACGCCCGCTGCCACCTGGCCGAAAGCTGGCTCCGGGACGGCGGGGCGGACCGGGCCGGGACGCTGCGGGAGGTCGGCGAGCTGATGTACGACTCGCACGCCGGCTACGGCTCGATCGGCCTGGGCCGTCCCGAGACCGACGCGATGGTCGAGGCCGTCCGCGGCCTGGGGCCGTCGCGAGGCTTCTACGGCGCCCGGGTCAGCGGCGGCGGCTGCGGCGGGACCGTCGTCGTGCTGCTGGAGGCGGACTCGCTTCCCGACCTGCGACGCCTGGCCGACCGGGCGGGGACGCCCGCATTGATCGTCTAACTCATCATCACCCTCCGCGGATACCCTCCCCATGCTGATCGCCCAAGCGCACGCCGCCGCGAGCCTCTCCGGCCTCGACTGGCTGGTGATCGCCGTCTACTTCGGCCTCCTCATCGCCATGGCCTGGTGGGTCATCGGCAAGGGGAAGGACACGGCCGACGACTACTTCCTTGCGGGCCGCAACCTCTCCTGGTGGATCGTCGGCGCCTCCATCTTCGCCTCGAACGTCGGCTCCGAGCACGTCGTCGGCCTGGCCGGCTCGGGCGCGGCCGACGGCGTGGCGATGGCCCATTACGAGCTGCACGCCTGGTGCCTCCTGGTTCTGGCCTGGGTCTTCGTCCCGTTCTACAGCCGGTCGATGGTCTTCACCATGCCGGAGTTCCTGGAGCGTCGGTTCTCGCCCGCCTCGCGATACGTCCTCTCCGTGGTCTCGATCATCACGTTCATCGTGTCGAAGATCGCCGTGGGGATCTTCGCCGGCGGCGTCGTCTTCGCCACGCTGCTCCCGGAGGTCCGCCTGGAGCTGGGCGGCGCGACGATCGACAGCTTCTGGATCGGGTCGATCCTCGTCATCGTGCTGACGGGCCTTTATACCGCGCTCGGCGGCATGCGGGCGGTGGCGTACAACGACGCCGTGCAGACGGTCATCCTGATCCTCGGCTCCGGGACGCTGACGATCTACGGCCTGTACACGCTGGGCGGCTGGGAGGAGCTTCGGCAGCTCTGCGGATCGGACATGTTCAACCTCTGGCGTCCGCTCATCCCCGAGGGGGTCGAATGGACCTGGGCTCCCGTGCTGGAGAAGGACGCCGCGGGGAAGATCGTCAAGGAGGCGTGGTACTTCCACGGCGATTACCCGTGGCTGGGCATGCTGTTCTGCGCCCCGATCATCGGCCTGTGGTACTGGTGCACCGATCAATACATCGTCCAGCGCGCCCTGGGGGCCCCGGACGAGCGGACGGCGCGCCGCGGCAGCATCTTCGCCGGCTTTTTGAAGCTGTTCCCGGTCTACCTGTTCATCATCCCGGGGATGATCGGGTTCGCCCTGGCGAAGAGCGGCAAGGTTCCGGGCCTGGAGGCGATGGTCACGGCCGACGGCCGGCCGGTCCCGCACGAGGCCCAGGCCGTGTTCCCGATGCTGGTGAAGCACCTGCTGCCGACGGGCCTGCGGGGGCTCGTCGTGGCCGGGCTGCTCTCCGCCCTGATGGGGTCGCTGGCCGGCGTGTTCAACGCCTGCTCCACCCTCTTCACCGTGGACCTCTACCAGAAGTGGCGGCCCCGGGCGACGCAGTCGCAGATCGTGCGCGTCGGCCGGTTGGCGACGATCGCCATGGTCGTCATCGCGCTGGCGTGGATCCCCGTCATCCAGGGCGCTCGCGGTCTGTACAACTACTTGCAGGCCGTGCAGGGTTATCTGGCGCCGCCGATCTTCGTGGTCTTCTTCATGGGGGTGGCCTTCAAGCGGCTCACCGCCCAGGGATGCTTCTGGGCGATGGCGGTCGGCTTCCTGATGGGGGCGTTCCGCATGATCGTGGACACCCCGGTCACGCTGGGCCTGAAGGGATACGAGCACGGATACGCGCCGGGCTCGTTCCTCTGGGTCGTGAACAACATCTACTTCCAGTACTTCAGCGTGCTGATCACGATCGTCTCGGCGGTGGTGCTGGTCGCGGTCAGCTACCTCACGCCGGCCCCGGACTACGACCGAATCCGCGGCCTGACGTTCGGCACCGCCACGGACGAGGACCGCGCCCGGACGCGGGCGAGCTGGAACGGCGTGGACGTCGCGGCCTCGGCGGTCGTCCTGGCCTGCATCCTGTTCGCCTACGTCTACTTCCGCGGCTGAGGCCGGCGCGAGCGGCCCTGGAAGCGATCGGCCGAGTAGGGGGCGGGGTCGAGGTGCGGCCTCGCCCCGTTCGCGATCTCGGCCGCGAGCTTGCCCGTCGCCGTCGCCATGGACATGCCGAGCATGTTGTGCCCGGCGGCGACGAGGACGTTGCCGAGCGCCGGGCTCGGGCCGATGATCGGGAGGCCGTCGGGCGTCATCGGCCGCCAGCCGAACCATTCCTCCTCGGGCTCGCCGATCGGCCGGGTCTTCAGGTAGCGGGCCGAGGTCTCCGACAGGACGCCGAGCCGCCTGCGGTCGATGGTCGAGTCGCGGCCGGCGAACTCCATCATCGAGCCGATGCGGAACCCGTCCGCGAACGGGGTCACGGCCACCCGGTCTTCCTCGAAGATCATCGGCAGGGCGGGGGGGGCCTCGACGTCGCGATACGTCACCGAGTAGCCCTTGCCGGGCTGGATCGGGATCCGGCAGCCGATCTCGCGCTCCAGCGCGGGCGTCCAGGCCCCGAGCGCCACGACGACGTCGTCGGCCGGGACGTCGCCGGCGGCCGTGCGGACGGCGACCGCCCGGCCCCCCTCGCGGACGAAGCCGGTCGCCGCGCGATGCTCGTGGATGGTCACGCCCAGGCCGGTCAGCACGCGGCGCAGCTCGGCCATCAGGCGGTCCGGCCGCAGGTGGGCGTCGTGCTCGTAGAGCCACGCGCCGGGGAGGCCGGGGCGGACCGAGGGCTCCAGCGCATACAGGTCGGCGGGGTCCAGCCGCCGCGCGGGCATGTCGAACCGCTCGCGCAACAGGTGGTCGACCTCCGCATGGTGTTCCATCGCCCTTGGCGAGCGGAAGACGAACAGCAGGCCCTTCGTCTGCCAGTCGCAATCGATGTCCTCGTCCCGGATCAGCTCGTCGTAGAGCGACCGCGACGAGCGCAGCAGGGCTGAAATCGCCTCGCCGGCCGACAGCATGTCCGGCTCGTTGCAGCGGCGGGCGAACGTCATGAACCAGCCGGGGTTCCGCAGCAGGACGCCCGGCTTGAGGCGGATCGGCGCGTTGCGCCGGGCCATCACTCCCAGGATCGTCCGCAGCGCGCCCGGGGCGGCCAGGGGGAGGGCGTGGCTGGGGCAGATGTAGCCGCAGTTGGCGTGCGAGCACCCCGAGCCGAATCCGGCCGCGTCGATCAGCGTGACCGACCGTCCCGCCCGGGCCAGGTAATACGCACAGCAGGCCCCCACGACCCCGCCGCCGACGACCACCGCCTTCCTCGGTCCGCTCACGGCCGGAGGCCCTCCCGGAACGGATCCGTGGGGTCGATCAAGAGCGTGGCCTCTGCGGTCACGAACGCCTCGCCCGCGACGACGGGATGGATGCGGCCGTCCTCGCCGGGCCGATACGACCCCTCGAAGATGCTGCCGACGACACCTTCCTGACGCCACGTCGCGCCCGGGGCCAGCTTGCCGTCCGCGGCGAGGCAGGCGATCTTGGCGCTCGTGCCGGTGCCGCAGGGGCTGCGGTCGTAGGCCATGCCGGGGCAGAGCACGAAGTTCCGGGCGTCGCTCTTCGGATCTTCCGGCGGGCTGAACAACTCGACGTGGTCGATCTCGGCGCCGTCGGCCCCGGCGACCCCTTCGGCCTCCAGGGCCCGGCGGATCCTCGCGGCGCGAGCGGTCAGGGCGTCCGCGTCGTCCAGGCCGATGCGCCCTCCCGCGGGCGTGAGGAAGAACCAGTTGCCGCCCCACGCCACGTCGCCGACGACCGGGCCGACGCCCTCGACGTCCACCGCGACGCCCTTGCGAAAGCGGTAGCTCGGCACGTTCTCGACCGAGACCCGGGCCCCGCCGTGATACTCGAACCCGACCACGCCGACCGGGGTGTCGAGCTTGTAGCGGCCCGGGCCGACCCGCCCCATGTGGGCCAGCGTCACGGCCAGGCCGATCGTCCCGTGGCCGCACATCCCCAGCACGCCCACGTTGTTGAAGAAGATCACGCCCGCGACGCAGCCCGGCTCATGGGGGGGCGTGAGCAGCGCCCCGACCAGGACGTCGGAGCCTCGCGGTTCGTTCACGACGGCCGACCGGAAGCGGTCGAACCGCTCGCGGAACAGGTCGCGGCGGGCCGAGAGCGGGCCGTCGCCCAGGTCGGGCCCGCCGCCGACCACCACGCGGGTCGGCTCGCCGCCGGTGTGGGAATCGATCACATGGATGCGTCGCATCGCGGCCCCCTCGATTTCAGGCCCCCGGACGGTTCTCGATCCCGCGGCGGATGACGGCCAGGATCCGTTCCCGCTCCTCGCCGACGAGCGGCCTGCGAGGCTCGCGCACCCACTCGGCGCCCAGGCCGGCCTCCTGGACCATCAGTTTGATGTACTGGACGAACTTCGGATAGGTGTCGAGCTTCATCAGCGGCGAGAACCAGCGGTAGAGGGCGCGGGCCTCGTCCCACGCGCCGGCCTTCAGCAGGTCCCAGAGCCGTTGGTTCTCGGCCGGGAACGCGATGCCGGAGCCGGCCACCCAGCCGTCGATGCCGTGGATCGAGGATTCCACGATCAGGTCGTCGACGCCGGCGAACAGGGCGAAGCGGTCGCCCAGCAGCAGGCGGATCTCGACGATCCGCCGCGGGTCGGCCGAGCTTTCCTTCACGGCGACCAGGTTGCGGACGTCGGCGAACTCGACGAGCCGGGCGGGGGTCACGTCGACCGTGTAGGCGATGGGGTTGTTGTAGAGCATCCACGGCAGGTCGGTGGCCGAGGCGACCTTCCGGAAGAAGGCGTCGGCCTCGTCGGCGTCGGGGCGGTAGACCATCGGCGGCATGATCATGAAGCCGGCGGCCCCGACCTCGGCGAAGTCGCGCGCGGCCCGCACGGCCTTCGCGGTCGAGGTCTCGGCGATCCCCGCGACGACCGGGACCTTGCCGGCCGCGGCCCGGACCGCCGTCCGGACGACCTCGACCTTCTCGCCCGGCTCCATCGCCTGATTCTCGCCCAGCGAGCCGCAGACGACCACGCCGCCGACCCCCGAGGCGACCATCGCCTCGATGTGACGGCCCGTGGACGCCGCGTCGAGCGACTGGTCCTCGCGGAACTGCGTCGTCATCGCCGGAAACACGCCGGACCATCGCTTGCCCATCGACCGTCCTCCGCAATCGGGTTCGTCGCATCCGCCGCAGATCATAACGCATCGGCGTCGGCCGTTCTTGGCGCATCGGGCGGCTCCGGCTGAATTCCGCGCATAATGGGGGAGGCGGCCCGGGGCGGCCGTCGCTTGCAACGGAGCGCGTCGCCATGGCGAGGTCGGCCGTCTCGGACCTGTTCGGGTCGCTCGCCTCGCCGTTCACCGGGGAGGACCTGTTCGACCGCCTGAACGACCTGGTCTATTTCGTGAAGAACGAGCGGGCCGAGTACGTCGTCGTGAACCGCACGCTGATGGAACGCTGCGGGGCGCGCGACAAGCGGCAGATCCTCGGCAAGACCGCCGAGGAGGTCTTCCCGGGCCCGCTGGGGCGATCCTACCGCGAGCAGGACGAGGCCCTGATCCGCACCGGCGAATCCGTCGTGAACCAACTCGAACGGCACCTCTACCCGGGCCGCGACGAGGGTTGGTGCCTGACGAACAAGCTCCCCCTCCGGGGTGCGGGGGGGCGCGTGGTGGGGCTGGTCGGCGCGTCGCAGGACGTCCACCCGCCGGCGGAGCAGGCGGACGGATACGAGGACGTCGCCAGGGCCGTGCAGTTCGCCCGCGATCACCTGGACGAGCGGCCGACGCTTGGGGTCCTCGCGGCGGTGTCCGGCCTGTCGAGCTACCAGCTCGACCGCCGCGTGCGGAAGCTCTTCCGCTTGGCGACGGGGCAGTTGCTCCTCAAGCTGCGCATGGACGCCGCCTCCGACCTCCTGCGCGGCACAGACCGGCCCGTCGCCGAGATTGCCCTCGCGTGCGGATATTCCGACCAGAGCGCGTTCGCCCGCCAGTTCCGCAAGACGATCGGCCTGACCCCGCTCGAATACCGAGTCGTCGACCGGCCGGGGGCGTCGGCGAAGCCGACGTAGTCGCGGCCTGCCGGCGCCGGATTCGGTGATACTCGGAAGGCATGTCCGACGAGTGTCGAGGTCGGCTCTCGGAAGTGGCCGCCTGCATCGTGGCCCAATCGAGCCGAGGCCGGTATGGCGAATCGAATCCCACCCGGAGATGCGTTGCTCGCCGGCAGTCCTTATCTGAAGAAATGGTTGCACGTCTGCGGAGCCTGCGGCCGTGTCGGACACGAACCCGATTGTCCAGACTCCGGACCCGTCTGCTGGTCGCTCAAGCGTTCTTATTCGCTCCTCGAACTGAACCACATCGGGCTATGCCCGGCCTGCGACTCGGTCTCCCAAGACGCCAGCGGCCGAGCGTGAGCAGGGCATAGCCGAGGTCGCTCAGCGCCCCGCCTCGCCGGGCAGGTCGCCCGCCTCGGCGGCCCGGCCTGCGTCCATCAGCAACGCGGCGAGGCCGGCGAGGGCGGCGGCCTCGCCGCGACGGTCGCCGCGCAGACGGGCCTCCCCGGCCCGCCGCTCGGCCTCGCCTCGGGGCGTCCCGCCCCCGTGCGCCCCGCCGGCTGGGCCCCCGGCTCTCTGGCCGAGGAGCAGGCCTTCGCCCAGGCGGCGGACTCGCGTCGCCTCGGGCCACAGCGACCGGACCGTCGCCTCGTCGAGCGGCCCGTCGTCCCGCCGCGCCAGCGTCAGGCCGGTCCTCCGCCCCCCGTCCCGGACCACATCGGGCCCGCCCGGGAGCTTCCAGGCCCGGTCCTCCCCGCCCCGCGAGAACAGCCTCGCGATCGACCCGATCAGGCCGACGAGGGGCTTCCTGCGGACGCATCCCGGCGAGCCCCTGGACCTCGACCATGATCCTCGCGTGGGGATGCAGGCGGAGGAGGGTCTTCTCGACGGACGGTGTCGTCGGCGACGGTCGTCACGGGCTTCTTCTCGCGAGCCGCCGACCGGCCGAGCTTCAGCCCCTCGATGGTCGTGAGCCCCTGGGACATCCTTGGGGGGACGATCCCCTCCCTGGCCGCCCGGCGGAACATCCGCCTGATCCGCCCCACCCGGCCGTCGATGGTCTTGCGGGCCGGCGCGCCGTCGATCATGGACTGCCGGTCCAGCTCGAGGTCCTTCGGCCTGAAGGCGTCCGCCGACGTCTGGCCGTACAGCCCCTTCGGCGATTTGAGGGCACAGCGGATGTTGTCGAACTCCCCCGTCGGCCGACCGTGCTTCACGTAATGGGACGAGGCCATCTCCAGATATCGGAGGATCAGCTCGTTGATCGAGAGGTCGCCGGGGATTAGGGCTGGGAAGGACTCGCCCGGGCCTGGCCTTCCGCATCCCGACCGGCGATCAGCCGGGCGTACTTCTCGTGGCTCTCGGGGGAGCCGTACGGGCCCAGGTAGAAATTCTTGCCGTCGATGGTGACGACGGCACAGTTCCGGGGCTTGTGCAGGCGGTATGACGGGGGACGATTGGTGTGAGGCGTCGTGCAGCTCCGAGCGGCCGAAACGGTACATGTACCGTCTTTGGACCGACCTCTTCGCCGCACTGCCCCTCTGTGCCCGGGTGCGCTAACTCGTGATTTTGGAAGAACTTGCGTCGAATGGCGGACTGGGGGATTCGAACCCCTGACGTCCAGCTTGGGGAAACCATCGAATCGACACCTGTTCAGGTGAATCAGGGCGAAGCAGGTTCTAGACATACGGCATGTCGCCTCACTCTGCAATCCTGAGCATTTGCGGGCGTTCCAAGGCCGTAAAATGCAGAAAATCACCGTCTTCCCGAATGGAAAGCCCGTAAACCCCGTCACCAAGCACCTGGGCCGGGGGCTTCCCTGTAATCCCGCATGAGCCGCATCCGCCTCGCCGACAGCACCCATGACGAACTCCGCGCCCAGTACCTCGACGCTCACGTCATGCGCCCGGCTCTTGCGGGTGCGGTAGGTCGGTGCGTGCTCGTCGGCGAAGACCCTGAGGCAGACCGACCCGCCGCCGATCTTCCAGCCGGTCGCATAGACGTGCTGGGCGGCACTCGTCCTGGCCGCCTCGACCGGCCGTTCATAGCTGGGCCGGTCCAGCCTCCGCAGGCGACGCGAGCTTCGGACCAGGCCGCCGAGGCGACGGCCACGCCGGTGAGGGTCAGCAGGACCGAGGAGCACTTGCGATAGGAGACACCGAGGCGATTATGACCGGCTTGGGAGTCGCCCCGCGGAGTGCCCCCCCAGTGTGGGTCAGGCTCGACAATCTACGAGACGCGGCGACCGCCGACGTCGCGACCGGGTTCCTCCGCTACGGCACGGCCGGTCCGGAGCCGCGATGGTACGGGCCGGGAGCCTGGGGCAGGTCGTGGAAGCCTTCGCCGAACCGGCCCGATCGCGGGATCGCCGAGACATGACGCGATCGACGACGATCTCGATGACGCCCGCCCGACGGCCGAAAGCGCGAACGAGCACGGAGGTCGCCCCGTGCCCGTCGCGGGTCGTTTCAGTTCGGCCCGATCGGACGCGGCCTCAGGCCGTGCGAGCGCGGCGGCGCAGGGCCGCGCCGCCCACCAGACCCGTGCCCAGCAAAGCGCTGACGATCGCGGAGGGCTCGGGCACGGCCGGAAGCAGCCCGCCCGGCGTGACCAGCGTGAGGGTGGAGCTCACCGCGTTCTGGCCGCCGCCCGCCTGCGACAGGCTCAGCACGATCGTCGCGCTGGTCTGGTCCGTGTCGGCCCCCGCCCAGGAGCCCGGCGTGAAGAAGCCCTCGATGTACAACGCGCGACTGCCGTCGCCCGGATTCACGTCCGCCGTCACCGCGACCGCCGTGAACTGCCCCCAGGCCGCGCTTCCCAGCACGAAGGTCGTGGGGTCGCTCAGATCGAGCTGCGAAGCCGTGAGCATACTGGTCTCGGGAGCCGCCGTGAAGCCGCCCGTGGCATCCACCGCCAGGCCGGTCAGCACGCCGCTCAGATCGAACGTCGACGACAAGTATAGAGGCTTCTGATCGACGCCTGTGCTCACCACGGCGATCGCCTCGGAGCCGACCACGGAGCCGGCCTCGGCACCGCCCACGAACGTCATCGCCAGCGCGGCGACTAATGAGCCCACAAGCCACTTTCTAAGCATTGATGCGTCCTTCTTTGCTGGGGCTGTTGAAGGGCCTGACGGGCTGCGGAACCCGAGCCTGCGTCAGGGAACCTTGTCACTGGAGGGGAGGTAGGCCATTGCCCCCGGCTGACGCCGGATTGCGCAGCCACGGATGACACGCCCACCGGGCGGGGTGCTTCCCACGTGAGACGTGAGCGGGGAGCTTCGATCCCGATCACGATGCCGCCAAGAAGCCGTTCGCTTACGCCGGCACCCGATCCGCTCGCGTAAGCCGAGCGACTTGTTGCGAAAGCCGAACGATCGCCGACTGGAAGCCGGTGGGTTCGACGGCCGGCTGCAAGCCCGTCTGAAGGCTCGAACCTCCCGTCGACGTCCGGAGCCTCGGCTCGGGCCGATCCGGCGGACGCCGACGCGAAGGCGGCGAGACGACCAAACTCGTCGCGAATCAAGCCGGAACTCCCGAAGTCGACCTGAACGAAGAAGCCGCACGGAAGGAGGGATCTCTCGGGTGGTATGAGCCTCCAGGGGCTCGCTCATTCAGGTTGTCGCCTGCGTATACTCTCTTTGCCCTTTAATCCCTTCCTCCGTGAAGTAGTAAGGCATTTCTTGAGGAATTCGACGCGGATCGACGGTGTTTTCCCCGAATCTTGGATCGCGCCGGCCGTGGCCAGACGGCCGGGGCCTCGCTTGAGAGACCATCGGAAATGACATCGGCACCGGATCGTGACGGAACATCGGAAAGGTCGGGCGGACACACCTCGTCCTCGTTTCCGACGACGAGTTGGAATCTGGTGTCGGAGGCGGCGTCGAGCGGCCGCGCCATGGCGGAGCTATCCAAGTCGTACTGGTATCCTATCTATGCATTCATGCGTCGTCGCGGGCTGTCGAATGCGGATGCGTGCGATGCGACCCAGGATTATTTCGTCCGGTTGATCGAGGGCACCCTGCTGCTCAACGCCTCGCGCGCCAGGGGGCGGTTCCGCGCGCTGCTGCGGAGGGACTGCGGTTACTTCCTGGCGGACAGGCGGGATCGCGAGGGGGCCGCCAGGCGGGGCGGAGGCGCGCGTCATCTATCGCTCGACGCCGAGAGGGCCGAGGCTCGATACCTCGCGGAGCCGGTCGACGACGAGGACGCCGAGGCCGTTTTCGATCGGGCGTGGGCGATGGAGTTGCTGTCCCGGGCGTACGAGTCGCTGGCCGTCGAGGCCTCGCGCACGGGTCGCGGCATTCCCTTCGAACTCCTGCGCGACTTGCTCGCGCCGTACCAGCCGCCGAATTCGCCGGCGCGGATAGCCGCCGAGGCCGGGACGACCGTCGGGGCGGTTCGCGCCGCGGCCGCGCGCCTGCGCCGTCGATTTCGGGAGAAATTGCGGGAGGAAGTCGCGGCCACGCTCGACGACCCGAGCGAAGCCGACGTCGACGAGGAGGTTTTCTCGCTCTTCCAGGCGCTCGGCCGCCGGGGCGGGCCGAAGGCGTGACCACCATGGCCCACGACGGACGCTGTCCGATCTGCGAGCATCCCCTCCCCGCGGGGCCGCTCGGGGATCTTTGCCCGCGCTGCCTGATGGGCCTGGGCCTCTTTCACCACGACGACGCCGCCGACCTCGGTCCGGCTACGTCGGGAGCACCGGAGACGCGAGTCGGGGGCGTGCGCCTGATCGAGCCGATCGCTCGCGGCGGCATGGGCGAGGTCTTTCGAGGCCTGGACGATCGCATCGGCCGCGAGGTCGCGGTCAAGATGGTGCGAGGCGACCACGACGACCGGCTCGACCTGGCCCGTCGGTTCGTGGACGAGGCCCGGATCGCCGGGAGGCTCCAGCATCCCGGGATCATTCCCGTGTACCAGCTGGGCGAAGCCGACGACGGCCGGCCGTACATCGTGATGAGGCTCGTCGCCGGCGACACGCTTGGGTCGGCCTTGAGTCGGCGCGACGACCCGTCGCGGGACCTGCCGCGACTCCTGAACGTGTTCGTGCAGATCTGTCAGGCGGTGGCCTACGCCCATTCGCGCGGGGTGATCCATCGCGACTTGAAGCCCTCCAACGTCATGCTGGGCCGTTTCGGCGAGGTTCAGGTCATGGACTGGGGCCTCGCCAAGGTCGTCTCCGACGCCGGGGCGGAAGCGGGCTCGAGGGACGGAGATCGCAGCGGGCTGGACGACCCGCGCGCGTTCGGCGGGGCGTCGATCTCGGGTGCCGTCCTCGGCACGCCGGCCTACATGGCGCCGCAGCAGGCCCGCGGCGAGCCGGCGACCGACGCCCGGGTCGACGTCTTCAGCCTGGGATCGATCCTCTGCGAGGTCCTCACCGGAAGGCCGGCCCACGAGGGCGAGACGCCGGCCGAGGTCCTGGAGCGGGCGGCGAGCGGCGACGTCCGAGACGCCGTCGAGCGCCTCCGCCGGTGCGGTGCCGGCGAGGAACTGGCTGCGATCGGGATCGATTGCCTGTCCGAAGACCCCGAACGCCGGCCCGCCGACGCGGGCGCGGTCGCGGCCCGCGTCGTCTCCTATCTCGAATCGTCCGAGCAGCGTTCCCGCGACGCCGAGCTCGCTCGCGCGGCGGCCGAGGCGAAGGCCGCGACGGAACGGTCGCGGAGGCGGCTCACGGCCGCCCTGGCGGCCGCCGTGCTGGCGGCGGTCGCGCTCGGCGTCGCGGTCGTGGATCTGCGGGAGCGTGGGCGGCGTCAGCGGCTCGCGGCGGCGGAATCCGCGATCCAGGAAGCCGAGACCCTCGCCAGGGGCGCGGCGTCCGACCCTTCCGGCGACCCCGCGCGATGGGAATCCGCCCGGGACGCGGCCCGACGCGCCCGCTCCCTGCTCGACCTGGACCTGGATCGGCGGGCGCCGAAACGGCTCGACGACCTAGCCGGGAGCATCGACGTCGGATTCGCGTGCGCGGAGCGCGACCGTCGAATCCTGCTCCGGCTCGGGGACCTTCGCGCCGACGAATACTGGACGACCCCCGCCTGGCTCGACGCCCAGTACCCCCTGGCCTTTCGCGAGGCCGGCCTCGATCCCGACGCGCCCCGCGACGGCCGCTCCATTCGACGGCCCCGCGACGTGGCCAGGTCGTTCGCGGACGCGCTGGACGACTGGGCCGTCGTGCGCGTCCGGCTCGCGGAACAGGCGGGCCGCGACACGGAGGCGGCCCACCGGGTCCTCGATCTGGCCTCGGCGGTCGACCCCGACCCGTGGCGAAACGAGCTTCGACGAGCCATCCGGGACGGGGACGCCGCGAAGCTTGAACGGATCGCGGGAGACGCGGGCCTCGAGGCTCGCGGCCCGGGCGACCTCTGCGTGCTGGCCCAATCCTTCGTCTTCCTGACGAAGCAGCCCGTGCAAGCCCTGAAGATCCTGCGTCGCGCCCAACGGGCGCACCCCGGCGACTACTGGATCAACATCCGGCTCGCGAGGCACCTCTTCACTTATTCCTCGCCGGGCGGGCGCGGAGAAGCGGTCCCGTACGCCACGGCCGCCGCGGCGCTAGGCCCTCGATACGCCGGGCCGCATCTGCTCCTCGGCGAGTACGCGTACGTCGCCGACGGCGACCCGGCCGCCGCCGAGGCCGCCTATCGGAGGGCGATCGACCTGAGGCCGGATTTCTACTATGCGCATTTCCTCCTGGGCGTGGCCCTCGGCGATCAGGGGCGCTTCCTGGAGGCCGAGGCCTCGCTGCGCGAGTCGATCCGCCTGAATCCCGACTGCGGAGACTGCCGCGGATTTCTCGGCAGGCAATTTTGGGAACAGGGGCGGATCGACGCGGCGATCGACGCCATGCGCGAGGCCGTGGACCTGGACCCGACGTGGCCGTTCGCCTTCGATACGCTGCGGATCGCCCTGACCCGGCTCGGCCGGTTGGAGGAAGCCGAGGCGGCGGGGCGTCGCGCCGTCCAGGCCGCGCCGACATCCGCGGCGATGCACGAAGGGCTCGGCTGCGTCCTGGCCGCCCTCGACCCTGCATCCGCCGAGGCCGAGGCCGAATTCCGCGCCGCGCTGGCGATCGAGGCGTCGCGGCCCGAGTCCCGCAAAGGCCTCGTCCTCGCGTTCCTGGCTCGGGGGGACGAGCAGGAGGCGTCGAGGCTCGCGCGGGAGTTCGGCTCGTCGCCGGACCTGAGTCGACACTTCGCCTTGGCCGGGCGGGTGCCCGGGGCCGCCGTCGGAATCGATCGTCCCACCGATCCGGACGAGGCTTCCGATCTGGCGGACGCCTGCCGCAATCGAGGGGCCTTCGCCGCCGCGGCCGACGTCCTGTCGACGGCGCTCGCCGCAGGTCCGCCCGCCGACGAATTCAAGGTCCGCCTCTTGCGTCGACAGGCCGCCCAGTGCGCCGCGAGGGCGGGCCGGAACCGGCAAGCGCTCGGCTGGTTGGAGGCCGAGCTGGCGGCGATCCGAAGTCGGCCCGACGAGGGCGAGACGGATTTCTTCCGCGACGCGCTCATGGAACTGCGATTTTGACCGCCGCGCCCGACTTGGCGAGCGTACGCGACCTTGGCGGTCCGAACGAACCTCCGAGCATGGAACGTCGGGAATTGCAAGCCTTTTGGGACGAGGTCGCGAGCGAACTTCGTCGGATCGAGGCGAGGGTTCTTCATCGCTCCGACATCAAGAGGCCCTGACAGAGTCGGCCTGGGGCTTGCGGAACGATAGGCGTCGAGGACTCGAATCTCGAGGACCGACGCCATGGCCAAGCCGCTGCTCTGCGACGCGTCGTGGGACCGCATCCGCCCGCTCCTGCCGCCCTCGAAACCGAAGCGGCCCGACCGGCCGGCCGGGGCGGAAGCGGATCGACGACCGGCTCCGCCTCATCGGGATCCTCTTCGTGCCCCGGGGCGGGGCGTCGCGACTCGTCGTTCGCGGACGCCGCGGGGCGTGAGGCCCGATCGCGGCGAGGCCTCGGGACGCCCCGCACCGGGGATGCAGCCGGGGTGCGTGCGTCGACGGTGCGGGCCCGGCCTATCCGAGATCATCGCCGGCAGAGGGCGGGCGAGCAGTCGCCGGGCCGTCGAGCCCTCGTCCATCGCCTCGCGACGATCGGCCGCCCCCCCCGGCGTCGCCCTCGGCCGCCCTCGCGCTTGCGGGCCATCCAGAACCATCGGCGTCGCTCCGCCGACGCGAGGTTGAGATGAAAGGAACTCGGGACGCGCCGTCGGCACCGTAAACACGGAACGACCGCGGCGGGAGAAGTCTTACCGCGTCGCTCCGGCGGGCGTGCGGGGCCATCCCGCCGCCGCCCTGTCCTCATATCCGAATGCGACGAATGCCCCGAAACGGTCGACGACATCTCCCGGCCTGCCTGCTCCTCGCCCTGCACGCGACGGCTTCGTTGTGCGGCCCGGGGCACCATGCACTCGAGGGCGTCGTGGGGCTGTTCAGCTCGAAGGCGTGGGAAGAGCCGCCGACGTCCGCGTCCTCGGGCGCTGCGTGGTCCGTCGACGAAGAGTGCCCGGCCTGCGTCCACGGCCTGCTGCCCGCGATCGCCGCGGCGGCGGTTCCATCTCCCCTCGCAGATATTTTCGCTGCGGCCTCGCCGGCGCCGATCACGACCGTCGCGGGCCCGAGCGGCCCGATCGTTTCCTCCCCTCGCGCGCCACCACCGCCCGTCTGACCTCCTCCGCCTCGCCACATGAGCGAGCGGCGAGCGAGACGCCGAAGCCGCCCGACCGCCCGACCGCCCGTCGGCTCGCGGCTTCCGGCCTCGGCGTCTCACGCTTCGGAGTGCCCCGAAGCGACGGATAGTCCGCCGGGGGATCGATCGGGATCGGATCGCGACGAGCGACGGGGGAGCTATGGCCAGAGGCGAAATTGCCAGGGGCGAGAGAGGGTGGCTCGTCCGCCTCGGCGAATCGGCGACGAAGGATCGGGCCTGCCGGCTCGATCCCTATCTCGAGTGGGCTCGCAAGCCGGCGGCCGCGCTCGCGCTGGCGGGCGCGACGTCCCTGGCGTTCGGGCTCTTCATCCATCCCCGGGCGTTGATCCTCGGGGCGGGGATCGCGGCGGTGCTGGCGATCGGGGCGATTTGGCCGTGGCTGTCGGTCCTCGCATTGACCGGCGAGTTGAGCTTCGCCGTGCCGCGGGCCCGCGAGGGTGTGCCGACTGCGGCGCTGTTGATCGTCCGGAACCACGCGTTCTGGGACGCCTGGGGGCTGACGATCCGCGAGACGTCCGAGGCGGACGCGATCCGCGCGCCGGGGCTGGCCGTCGCTCCAGGCCGGCGGGCGACCGAAGCGTCCTGGTCCGTCACCTTCGATCGCCGCGGCGTCCATCCCGAATCCACCCCGCGCCTCGCCTGCGGCTTCCCTTTCGGCCTGGTGGATGCTTCGCGCCTACTGAAGACTGCCGGCCGGGTGGTCGTCTGGCCGGCGACGTTCCCCGTCGGGGCGATCCCGGAGGCCGCCGGCTCGCGCGAGTCCGACGGCGTGGCGGTCGCGCCCCGGGCCGGGACGATGGGCGATCTTACGGGCGTCCGGCCGTATCGACGGGGCGACTCGATCCGCCGCGTCCACTGGCCGCAGTCGGCGCGGCACGGGACGCTGATCGTCTGCGAGCTGGAGTCGCGCGCCACGCCCGAGGTCCAGGTGGTGATCGACGTTCACCCGGACGCCCACGCCGGCGCGGGGCGGGACGGTTCGCTGGAGTGGGCCGTCCGGGTCGCGGCGAGCTTCGCGGAGGACTGGATCGGCAAGGGAGCGGAGGTCGAACTTGTGTTCGGCGGGACGACCGTGCCGGCCGCGGCCGGTCCCGTCGCGACTCGCACGGCGACGGCGCTGGACGCCCTGGCTCGGCTGCGGGCGGACGACTCCCGGACGCTCTCCGAGGTCCTCGCCGGCCCTTCCGGCTCGCGACGCTCTTCCGGCCTGCGGGTCGTCGTCGCGACCGATCGATCCGACCTCGCGGCGGCGCGGACGCCGGGTCCGACCGAGCGGTTCGTGATCCTCGCCGCGGGCGGGTTCGCGGGGGACGCAAGGGCGGTTGATCCGCCGGAGCCCCGGCCCTGGATCTGGATCGACGGCCCCGTCGACGTGGCCGGCCAGGTGGACCGGGGCCGGAAGGAGGCGGGGCATGACCGCTGAGGAACCCCTGGGCGTCCGCGCGACGACGTTGGCGATGGCGGCGGTCGCCACGACGACGACCGCCCTGGCGATCGCCGAGCCGGGCGTCTCGCCGGCGAGGCCGCTGGCGGCGGTCGCCGCGTGGACGGCCGCCGCGATCGCGGCACACGCTTGGATCGGCCGCCACGGGAAGGGTCGTTCGGCGACGACCGCGGCCTTGCTGGCGACGTCGTCGCTGGTTCCGGTGGCCGTCGCGGCGGCGAGAGTCGCCTGGACGGGCCGCGCGACCCCGCTGGAGCAGGCCCTGTTGTGCTCGCTGCGGAACCTGGCCCTGGGGCTGGCCGCGGCGTCGCACGAGCCGGCCGCGGGGCGGTTGGCGGCGCTGGCGAGCCTGTTCCTGGTCCTCGCCTCGGCGTCGATCGCCGACGGGCCGGCCGCCGCCTGGGCGCTGGGGGCCTTCGCGATCCTCGGCGGCGTCTGGCTGGCCCTGGCGTACTGGCGGGGCCTCCGGCCGATGCGCGGGGAGGGAGCCCCCCGGCGCTCGCCGGCCGGGCATCTGGCCGGGGCCTTCGCGCTGGTCGGCCTGGCCGTCGCCGTCACGGCGGTCGGCCCCACGCGGGCGGCGGTCGCGCTCGCGGGCCTCTTCCCCAGCTCGGGCGGGACCGACTGGAACGACCCGGACGCCCGCGGCGGCGTCGGCGACGGCGACGACGAGGTGAAGGGGGCGGAGAATCCGCAGAGCATCGGCTTCGCCGACAGCGACGCCTACCTCGACACCGACCGCCCCTCGCTCTACGACGCCTTCAACGATATGTACGGCGAGCCGTCGAAGCCGAAGAAATCGGAGCGGATGGTCGCCCTGAGCAACCCGAACGTCGTGGAACAGCGCGAGCGGCCCGCGGAGAACCTGCGGGCCAATCGTCAGTTCTCGGCCGTCCGCCGCGGCGTTGCTCGACGCCCGGGGAGGCCCGCCCATCGCGAGGCCGAGGCCCTGCTGTACGTCGACGGCCCGACCCCGTTGCACATCGGCCTGGCGGCCTACGACCGTTTCGACGGCCGCGACTGGTCGGAGGCCGCGCGGCCGAACATCCGCGTCGCGATCGAGCCGGAGCGGCGGGCGGGCCCGTGGTTCCGCATCGGGGCGCCGGATTCGCGCGCCCTCGGCGGGGTCGCGGCCCATCGGATCAAGGTCGCCGCGCTGGATTCGGCCGCGCTCCCGGCGCCGCCGCTGCTCCGGGCCTTCCGCATGGGGGAAGTCGACCGGGTCGACTTCTTCGGCTGGGCGGCCGACGGCATGATCGCGATGGAAGGGCGGACGATCCCGTCGAGCACCGTCGTCGAGACCGAGTCGGCCGCCCCCGACCCCGACGGCCTGGCCTCGTTGGACTTCCCACCGCGCGTGCTGGACGCCGACGCCCGCCCGCTCGGCCCCGCGGCCTCGGCCTGGCTGGACGCGATGACCCGAGGGACGCCGCCGGGCTGGGCGCGGGTCGAGGCGATCGTCCGGGGCCTGCGACGCGACGCCGCGCCCGACCCGAAAGCCGTCGCCCCGGACGACTGCGGCGACGTCGTCGAGCACTTCGCCGCAGCCCGTCGCGGGCCCGACTACCTCTTCGCGACGGCCTGCGCGGCCATGCTGCGATCGTCGGGCCACTCCGCGCGGCTGGTCACCGGGCTGTACGCGGCCCCGTCCCGCTACGACGCGAAGACCCGGCACACGCCGGTCCGCCGCGAGGACGTCCACACCTGGGTCGAGGTCCGGATCCCCTGCGGCCTCTGGATCCCGGTCGAGCCCACGCCCGGCTACGAACTGCCCGGGCCGTCGCCGGCCGCCCTGGCCGGGATCTGGGCCGCCTTCCGATCGGCCGCCGGTCGGGTCGCCGGACGCCCCGTCGCCTGCGCGACGCTCGCCGCCCTGGCCCTGCTCGCCGTCCGCTTCCGCCGCGAGGCCGCCGACGCCCTGGCCACCCTGGCGTGGCGGGCGTCGCTCCGCGGGCCCTCGCGGCGCGGCGTGATCCGAACCGTCGCCCTGCTGGAGCTTCGGGCCCGGCTGGTCGACGCCGCCCGTCCGCCCGGCGAATCGCTCCGGAGCTGGTACGGGCCGCTCGCCCCGGCCGCCGACGTCGGCCGGGACCTGGAATCGCTCCTGGCCCTCGCGGAATGGAGCCTCTACGCCCCCCCGGACGCCGACGCCCCTTCGCCCGCCGGGTCGGACCCGATCGCCGCGTGCCGCCGCGCCGTCCGCGCCTGGAAGCGGGCCCGCTTCCGCCGCCCCTCCGGCAACATGAAGGAGTCGACATGACAGCGTCTGCGATGGCGAACGCGAGCCCGAATGGAGCCGCAGTCGACGAGGCCGGCGAGGCCGTCGCCGGCCTGCGGTCGGCCCTGAACGCCGCCCTCCGGGGCAAGGCCGACGTGGTGGAGCTGGTCCTGGCGTGCCTCCTGGCGCGAGGCCACCTGCTGCTGGAGGACATGCCGGGGCTGGGCAAGACCACGCTGGCCAAGGCCCTCGCCGCCGCGGTCGGCGGGAGGTTCGCCCGCGTGCAGTGCACCCCCGACCTGCTGCCGGGCGACGTGACCGGATTCCGCGTGTACGACCCCAAGACGCGCGAGTTCGAGTTCCTCCCCGGCCCGGTCTTCGCCGACGTCCTGCTGGCCGACGAGATCAACCGGGCCACCCCGCGCACCCAGAGCGCCCTGCTGGAGGCGATGGCCGAGCGGCAGGCGACCGTGGACTCGGTGCGGCACAAGCTGTCCGACGGCTTCTTCGTCATCGCGACCCAGAACCCGGTCGACCAGCACGGGACGTACCCGCTCCCCGAGGCGCAGCTCGACCGCTTCGCCGTGAAGCTGAGCATCGGCTATCCGGGCCGCGACGACGAGCGGGCGATGCTGGAGGCGGCCGTCGGCGACGTCGAGGACGACCGCGAGCCCCCCGAGCCGACGCTGGGCCCCGGCCGGCTCCGCTCGCTCCAGGACGCCGTGGCGAGGACGACCGTCGCGCCGACGGTGCGCGACTATCTCGTCGACCTCGGCCGCGCGACGCGGTCCCATCGCCAGGTGGCGCTGGGGCTCAGCCCGCGCGGGCTCCTGATCTGGCAGCGCATGGCCCAGGCGAGGGCGTTCCTCGCCGGCCGCGGCTACGTCACCCCCGACGACGTCCGCGACGTCGCCGCCCCGACGCTCGACGTCCGGCTGGACGTCGAGCCCGGGGCCGCCCGTCGCGTACTCGTGGACGTCCTGGCCTCGGTCCCGGTCCCCGCACGCTGAACCTTCGGAGGAGGAATGATGGCCAAGTCCCAGGGTCGAGAGTTCGTCTGGCTCCAGTGCGGCGAGACCGGCGACATGAATTATCGCGTCTCCATCAACACGCGCGGGGGCGTACCCGAGGCGATCCGCGAGGGCGTCAGGAAGTACAGCCCGCGCCTCCGTCGGCATACCGTCCACAAGATCAAGCGGAAGTGACCATGAGCATCCTCGCGGCGTTCCTCGGCGGCCTGGCGGTGCGTGCGGTCCGGGTCGCGGTCGAAGCGTCCCCCTACATCCTGCTGGGCCTGGCGGCGTCCGGCCTCCTGCGCGCGACGGTCGGCCCGGCGCGGCTGCGGCGGTCCTTCGGCGATGGCCGATGGTCGGGCCCGGTCCGGGCGTGGGCCGCGGGCACCATGCTCCCGGTCTGCTCGCTCGGCGTGCTGCCGGTCGTCCGCGAGTTGCGGCGATCGGGCGTGCGCCGCGGCGCCGTCCTCACGTTCGCCCTGGCCGCACCGATGTTCAACCCTGTGACGCTCCTGAGCGCCTCGTCGCACATGGACCTCGGCCTGCTGGGCCTGCTGGTGGCCACCTCGGCGGCGGTCTCGATCGCGGCCGGCGTGATCGCGGGCGGGGGGGGCTCCGCCGACGGCCCGGACGAGCCCCCCCCGGCCGCCGGACGCCCTCGGGGGGCCGCGGCGGCCGTCCACGCGCTCCGGGAGGCGAGCGGCGGAGTGTGGATCGACCTGGGGGCGGGCCTGGCGGCGGCGGCGATCGTCTCCGCGACCGTCAGCCCGGCGTTCCTGGCCGAAGGGACCTTCGCCGACGACCCCCGGGCCGCCGCCCGCATGGCGGTCGTGGCGGCGCCGGCCTACGTCAGCCCGGAAGTGGGCGTCACGGCGCT
>ERZ778021.1142-NODE-1142-length-34107-cov-8.687126_pt1 | contig 34107 bp, 22 predicted proteins | sample MGYA00375751_ERZ778021 | MGnify/ENA primary metagenome ERZ778021 (study PRJEB29350, sample SAMN05389814) | bioreactor metagenome | isolation source: Thiocyanate stock bioreactor | place: South Africa: University of Cape Town | collected 2013-08-29 ... | reverse complement strand
CAGCCGGGTGACTTGATTTTTGTTGATTCAAACAATGACGGAAAAATCACAGAAGACGACCGTACACAGATTGGTAATCCGCATCCGGACTTTACCATGGGTCTGAATCTTAATTTCTCTTACAAAGGTTTTGATTTGAACATCACTGGAGCAGGTGCATTCGGTCAGCAGATCGCTAAATCATACCGTTCTTTTGCTGATTCTCCCTTACAAAATTATACTACAGACATCTTTGGCCGTTGGACTGGCGAAGGTACATCCAATAAATTGCCTCGTCTGACTTCTGGTAGCCATACAAACTGGCAGAATATTTCTGATATATATATTGAAGATGGCGATTATCTGAAAATTCAGAACCTTACAATTGGCTACGACTTTAAGAAGTTGTTCCCAACAATGCCTCTTGGACAAGCACGCTTGTATTTAACAGCTCAGAACCTGTTCACATTTACCGGTTATTCGGGCATGGATCCGGAAATTGGTTATGGCTATGATAAGAGTTGGGTTTCTGGTATTGATTTGGGTTACTATCCAAGCCCCAGAACATATATGGTAGGTGTAAATCTTAAATTTTAAATGAGAGAATAAATATGAAAAAAGTATTATATATTGCCGCTTCTGCGCTACTGTTTACAAGTTGCGAAAGTTTCTTGGATACGGAAAGCTACACTAAGAAAACAACGGGAAATTATCCCGTTACAGAAAAAGATGCGATTCAAATGGTTACCGGAGTATATGCAACGTTGAATAAATCAATTGCTAATTGCCAGAATACCTACTTTTATTTATCAGAATTAGCTGCTGATGACCGTTTTGGAGGTGGAGGCGAGAATGATAAAGATATGCAGGTAATGGACCACCTGTTGTATACCAACATCAACCGTTTCCAATCTTTCTGGACAGACCGCTATTCCGGTATTAACCGTGCCAATATGGCTATCGCCAACCTGGATAAGGTTGAAAATGAAACCATGAGAAATCAGATGATGGGCGAAACTTTAACCCTTCGAGCTTTCTTTTATAATGAATTGGTTGAAATGTTCGGAAGTGTGCCCTTGATTACAACTGTACCCCAGAATGTGGCAGAAGCCCAAGTTTATCCTGCACAGTCTCCCGTCGATGAGATTTATGCATCCATAGCAGCTGATTTAAAAAAGGCTATTGAAATAATGCCAGCCAAAAATTGGAAAGAAACAGTTTCTGGAAGTGGCCACCTAACTAAATGGACTGCTGAAGCTTTATTAGGCCGTGTATTTTTATTCTATACAGGATTCTACGGCAAGGAGTCTCTGCCTTTAATGGGTGAAGATGGAACTATATCAGGTTCTATAGGCAAAGACGAAGTTGCTGCAGCACTTAAAGATTGTATTGATAATAGTGGACATGGTTTGGTAAGTGATTATCGTAGTTTGTGGCCTTATACCAATACGGTATCTAAAAAAGATTATCCTTATGTAAAAAATGCCCCGGATTGGGTGAAGGACGGAGAAAATCCCGAACAGGTTTTTGTTATTAAATGTTCTCACTTGGCTAGCTGGAGTACTACAATCGGATATTCCAATCAGTATATGTTGCATTTTGCAATCCGTAGTCACGGTGGCGCCGATCAGTATAAGAAGCTATTCCCATTCGGTCAGGGTTGGGGTGCTGGTCCGGTTAGTCCAAAACTTTGGAAAGAATGGCAGGCTGCCGAACCCAACGATCCACGTAGAGAAGCTTCTATTTTGGATGGATCCAAAACAGAGGGGTATATCTATGGTGCTGATAAGCAAATGGAAGAGACTGGATTGTGGCAGAAAAAGATTATCGCTACTACAGCTGCCAAAGAATATGATTCCAATGGAGGTATTAAAACTCTTTTTAATAGTTTTACTACATCCAAAGATTACTATGGTGACGGAGAAAAAGAAGACTTTCAGTTGTCGCATGAAGTTGACTTAAATGTAATTCGTTTTGCAGATGTGCTTCTGATGCATTCAGAGATTACTAAAACAGCGGATGGCATGAACCGTGTACGTGCTCGTGCGGGTCTTCCTGCTGTTACCTATTCTGAAACAGCTTTACGTAATGAACGTCGGTGGGAGCTTGCATTTGAAGGTACTCGCTGGGCTGATATCAGACGTTGGGGTATTGCAGAACAGGCCCTTAGCAATCAGTTAGGTTCTGATATCTGGAATCGCGGCGTAGCTACTGTGATGAAAAACCAGGGTGCCGGTTATGCAGCTCGTTACGCTGCAACCAAGGGATTCATGCCTATTCCACAAACAGAAATTGATCTGTCTAATGGGGTTTTGAAACAAAATGCCGGATGGGATGCTTCAGCGGTCTTTGTAAGTTGGAATGAATAGTAAAATGTTAAATTTAAATCTTAATAAGAATCTTATGAACAAGACATTAATATATTCCATGTTAGCTGCCTCAATGATGATGGTTGCTTGTGACCCTGCAGAGGACAGAGACGTCCTTTCTGGAGCCATTACAGCCGATGACTTGAATATTACAGCTACACCTCAAGTGGTTGATGGGAAAAATTCGAATTACATCGATCTAAACAGCGATGGAGTAGGCTCATTGACCTCCTGGTTTTATGGTAACGGAACTACCACAAGTACTAAAACAACCGTACAGGTGGTGCTTGCTGGTCAGCGTAAAATTGTTTTTACCGGATTAAATCACGATGGAACCTACATAACAAAAACATTGACTGTACAAGTTGATACATTGATTGGTGTTGCACCGGAATGGGGTATTCTGTGCGGTACCGGTGAGAAAAACTGGGTATGGGATAATACGTTAAGCGCCGTTTGGGGTAACGGTGGTTATAAAGGTAATACATCTCCAGGCTGGTGGACAGTTGCTCTGGCAGATATCGATGGTCAGGCTAAAGGAGAAGGAGCCGGAGCAAAAATGACTTTTGCGGTTGATGGCTCGGGTCTGACAAAAATCAAATCAGATGGTTCAATTACCAAAGGATCCTTTGCTTTTGATATGTCAGCTATTACAATAGACGACAATAAGGAAGTTTGGGCAAAAGGTAAACTTACAACCAAGAATGTTACTGTACTTTGTGGTAAATCACCCAATGAAGGTAACGGCCCGGTTTATTCGTATGATATTCTGAAACTGGATGACCAGAAGATGGTGCTTTCTTATCCTGAGCCTGGTGCAGGTTCTTGGGGTACAGCATGGTTCTGGATGTTTAGAGCTGAATGATAGGTTGTTTATAATTTGGAAGAGTGCAGGAGTTTTCCTGCACTCTTTTATCTCTTAATAAATTTGTGCAATTAACTTTAAGTAGTATTATGCAAAAGGTATATTGTTTTATCACTCTTCTGTTTATGTTGTCTTGTGCTTCTTTCGAAAGTAAATATATCATTGAAGGAAAGCTGAAAGGAAAAACTTACGATGGAGAATTTATTTATTTAGTTCCGGTTGAGGGTGCTACTGCTGAGACGGTTGATTCTGTACAGATAAAGGATGGTGCTTTTAGATTCGAAGGGGATGCTTCAGTCCCTTCAATTTGTATACTACGAACCCGACCTTTGTTACGAATGGAATTGCAGGAGTTACTTGTTGTTACTGAACCGGGAACAATCAGCGTTATACTTGATACAGAGAGCTCTGCCAAGGGAACTCCTCAGAATGAAGCCCTTCAATTGTGGAAAGAACAGAAACGAAACTCTGATTTTGCATATACGAATATAAATCAGCAATTACTTGAAGCCGACGAATCTAAAAAAGAGGAACTAAAAAAGCTTCAAATGAAGTACGATAAGGAATATTCCAATTTTAATTATAATTTTGTAAAGCAATATAAGCATACGGCTGTAGGTGAATTTGTGTATAAGATGACCGGTTTTTCCTTTACCCCAGAACAAAAAAAGGAATTAAACTCCTTGTAAATTACATGCTAAGGCCGTTGTATGTAACTTTAAAATGAAAATTATTCATGACAAAAAAGGAAGTACTTATCAAAGCTGGATCTGTAATGATGTTTGCTGTACTATGTATAGCTTTCTTTCAATTTTTTTATCCGTATCATCTGTTTATTAAAGAACAGCTACAGCTTTTTTTGTTTACTTCCGAATATTTTATCTCTTATTTATCTAAACCGGCTTCACTAGCCTCTTATCTGGGCGACTTCTTTACCCAATTTTTTTATCTTCGCTGGGGAGGTGCTATAGTCTTAGCCTTGCTGCTTTGTGTGGAGTGGCAGCTGATTGTTTGCTTGTTGCGAAAACTGGGGGCAGAAAAGAATGTGTTGCTTTATGCTTTCTTTCCCATTATTGGAGAATGGGTATTGCATTGTGGACTGGGGTATTCCGTGTCTTCTACTATTACTGTAATTCTTTGTATAATTATTTTTTTGCTTTACGCCACAATTAAAAAACGATTTATCGCATTTCTGGTTGCGATTCTTCTTCAACCCATTTTGTATGCATTGCTGGGAAGTGGATTGTTCACATTTAACCTATTACTCTTGCTGACAGATTCTATCAGAAAAGAGAAATTGAACTTATTAGCATACGTAATTCTTTTTACGGGTATTTTGATTCCGTTGTTGTTGCGCTCTCATTATCTGTTGACTATCGAACAGGCATATATCTATCCTCATAGAGAATTTATGGCATTTGTGCCACCTCTTTTAATAATAATGCTTGCTGGTGGCATGTCTTCCCGGGAGGTTAGAATATACACTTCCGATATCAGATATACTCCTTTCCTTTTTGGATTACAACTTATATTGTTGATAGGAGGTGTGTTATCCAGAGCAAACTTTCACAGAGAAAAGATCCTTTCGCTTGACAGTGAAGCGTATTTTGGTAATTGGCCGAAGGTTTTGAAACAGGCTTCTTCATATAATCTAAATGACAATATCGCAACTTATTATACAAACCTGGCACTGGCTCGCTACGGTCAGCTTCCGGACCACATCCTGGAGTTTTATCAGCCTGCAACAGATGGACTGTTTTTACCCGTAAACCCGAATGCTTCTCCTCTAACGATCTTCTTTAGCAATGAGGTGTTCTTTTATCTTGGGGATATGAATATGGCACAACATTCTTCTATGCTGGGAATGATTTTCTCTCCAAATAACAGAAGCTCTCGTCTTATCAAACGATTGGCAGAAATCAACATGATTAACGGAGAGAAAGAGGCAGCACGTAAATATTTAAGAATGCTTGAACCTACTCTTTTCCATCGTGTATGGGCTAAGAAGCGTTTGCAGATCCTTGATGCCGATACATTGATTGCCTCAACAGATGCCTGGCTGAAAGAGAAACGAAGCATGATTCCGAAACGTGACACGCTGCGTAGTTCGACCGATTATCTTGCATCATTAAATCTTCTGGCCTCAAGTAATCCGGCTAATAAAATGGCGGTCGACTATCTGTTATGCTATCATTTGTTATCGAAAGATATCCGGTCTTTTACCAATGCCTATAACCGCTATGTAAAAGATACTTCTTCTGTGTTACCCCGGATTTATGGAGAGGCATTGCTGATAAGTCTTCTAAACTCCAAAGCAACGGATAAAGAGGTTCAATCTTACGGAATATCTCCGGATATGATTCGTGAATTTGCCGAGTATACAAGATTGTACGAGCAAAGTAACGGACGAGGGGAGTTGTTGCAGGCAAAATTTGGAAAGAGTTACTGGTTTTATTTTCACTTTGCAAAAATGGATACAAAATGAAGCAAATTATATACTACTTACTTTTGTTACTGCTTATCATTCAGTCGGGATGTAACCGTCCGTCTGAGATACAGAAGATTGATGGAATGCCACCGATCTATCCGGATTATACCAATATTACTATTCCGTATAACATAGCTCCCTTAAATTTCTTATTACGAAATAAGCCGCAATCTGTCGAAGTTTCTGTTAAGGGGAAAAATACATCCTTTGTCGTATACGGAAATGAAAAGATACAATTCCCCGAAAGGAAATGGAGATCATTATTGGAGTCCGAAAAAGGGAATGATATAACAGTTGAGGTTACAGTTGAAAAAGATGGGAAGTGGTATCGTTATGCTGCGTTTAAATGGAAAGTATCTATCCATAAAATTGATTCGTATTTGAGTTACCGAAGGATTGAACCAGGATACGAGGTGTGGAATAAAATTCAGATATGTCAGCGGAATCTGGAGAATTTTTCTGAAAAAGTATTGGCGGATAATAATCTGACCGATGGATCTTGCATGAATTGTCACATTTACAATCAACATCAGAAGGATGTTTCCCTTTTTCATTTAAGGGGGAAAAAGGGAGGAACAATTCTGAATAGGAATGGGAAGCTTCGAAAATTAAATACAAAAGGAGTCAATAGCTTTGCTCCGGCGGTTTATGGGGCCTTCCACCCTTCAGGACGCTTTGGTGTCTTCTCGCAAAACACAATAATTCCGGAATTTCATGCCTATCGCTCCGAACGTCTGGAAGTATATGATACCGCATCAGATCTGGTTATTCTCGATTTTGATAATAACAGTTTAAATACATCCTTATTGGTTTCAGGGGATCAGACATTGGAAACTTTTCCTGTGTTCTCGGCAGATGGAAAGTCGGTTTACTATTGTGCAGCTCCTCAGTTGCCTTTACCCGACAGCATCCGTTCACTTCGTTACAGCCTGATGCGAATCGACTTTGATGAAAAAAGCGGTAAATTTGGCAATAAGATTGACACCATTCTCTCGGCAAATAGTCTGCAACAATCGGTCAGCTTCCCCAGGGTTTCTCCAAACGGACGTTTTCTGCTTTTCTGTGTATCAGATTATGGCACTTTCCCGATTTGGCACAATGAAACGGACTTACGTATGCTTGACTTGAAAACAGGAGGTGTTGATTCCCTTAAACAAGTAAACGCCTGGTATTCGGATTCATATCATAGTTGGTCGTCCGAAAGCAGATGGTTCGTTTTTGCAAGCAAACGTGACAACGGAATATATGGAAAGCCCTATTTTTCATATATAGATAACAACGGAGTAGCCAGTAAACCATTTGTTCTGCCTCAGAAAGATCCGGCTTATTACGATTATACACTTATTTCATTTAATATACCCGAATTATCGAAAGAAGGTGTATCTTTCGGTGCAATGGATGTAGAAGATGCCTATTTTAATTTACCGACGGATGAGATGAAGTAAATAAAAATTATTCGAATGAAGATACTATTAAGAAATGCCAACGGGATGCTAACACTCTTACTTGGAGTTGTTGTCTTTATTTTTTATGCCTTTTTCTATGCAAATCACCTGCATTTCCAGGAACAGCTGCAGTTATTTCAGTTTACAGGGCCCTATTTTATAGAGTATATCTCTATTCCTTCCGGGTTTACGGCATTCTTGAGTCAGTTTATTACCCAGTTTTTCTATTTACCGTGGGTTGGACCCGTATTAATGGCGCTACTTATGGTACGCTTGCAATTAATGGTAAAATGGGTTGCTTTCCGTATAAAGAGGAATCCAAATCTTGAACCATTTACATTTGTTCCCCCTCTTTTTTTATGGGCCCTTCTATGTGACGAAAATTATATGCTTGGGGGATTGATTGCATTAATTCTTACGCTTCAGTTGGTTTGGGTACTTACTAAAATCAGTTCGTCTGTAGTACGTATCATTTCTACGATGATTTTCATCCCAATTACTTATTGGCTTGCAGGAGGTACTGCGATACTAATGCCTCTGATCATGATTGTATTTGAACTTACTCGTCCCACTGAAAATAGAGTGTCGGTCTGGTGGATTGGTGCAGGATATCTAATTTTAATGCTTATTTCGCCACTTATCGCTAAAAACTACCTGGTTCTTCTTCCATCAATGCAGGTTTTTATCGGATACGGTTATTATCGTTATCTTATTTATCTGCCTTTTGGAATCCTGCTGTTATGGGCGTTGACGTTTTTAGTAATGCTTTTGTATGCTTTTTTGCCAAAGAGTGTGATGGATGGAAAGAAGAGTTTACCATTTTATATCTCTTCGCTTTTTCTTGTGTGGGGCGGAGCTGCGTATCTGGTAGCAGGTTCTTACAATCGCATCGCCGAGGAGGTAATGACATACGACTACTTTATTCGGACCAAACAATGGGATAAGGCAGTGGCTTTGGCCGAAAAAGATGTCCCAGCTAATCCGCTTGCAGTAGCAAGTCTTAATTTGGCCCTTAGTCAGAAGGGACTATTAGGGGATAAGATGTTTCATTTTATTCAGAATGGGAGTGAGGGGTTGATTCCGCAATTTGATAGGGACTATCTCTTGCCTATGATGGTTGGGGAGGTTTATTACTATCTTGGATTGACAAATACAGCACAGCGTTTTGCATTTGAAGGAATGGAGGCTATTCCCGATTATCAAAAAAGCGCCCGCTGTTTGAAACGGTTGGCCGAAACGAATTTAATAAACGGCTCTTATGAAGTTTCCAGAAAGTACCTGCTCATACTCCAAAATACTTTTTTCTATAAAGATTGGGCTACCGAAACGCTTGCCTATTTAGGAGATGAAGATCGGATCAATAATCATCCGGAGTGGGGAAGAATTAGAAAATTCAGACCTAAAGAAGATTTCTTATTTGATGGGAATCAGCTGGATATGATATTAGGAATGCTTATTCAACAAGAGCCGACGAACCGGATGGCATACGAATATCTGATGGGCTATTGCCTGCTGAATAAAGATTTACCCCATTTTATGCAGTATGTCGACTTAGGGAAAGAGATAGGTTATAAGTCGATGCCGATCAGTTATCAGGAAGCGGCTTTATATGTATGGGGATTGCAATCGACGGATCTGAGCCAGACACCTTTCCCAGTCAATAATGAGGTGAAAAAACGGATGCAGACATATGCTGGCATCTATACAACAAGAGAGGATGCCCAGATGTATCTTGAAAAGGAGTTTGCTGATACTTACTGGTATTATTTCCATTACAGATACAAAAATATTATTAAGAGAAACGAAGAATTCAGGCAAATGCATTGACGCTATATCACGCCTTTTATCTACTAATTTAAACCATAAAAGAAGATGAAAACTATATATACATGGATGATTCTATATCTGTTACTTTTTACAAGTTGTGGTGAGCAGGTAATTAATCCGGAAAAACTGAATGTTATACCACCTGTTTTTCCGGATTACACAGGAGTGACAGTCCCGGCCAGCATTGCCCCTCTTAATTTTGTCCTCTCAATCCCGTATGATAAGATTGATGTAACTATTTCCGGAAAGAAGGGAAGCTTACATATTCAGTCGGACAAGGTTGCAGCCTTTCCTCCGTCGGACTGGAGTTCCATTGTTCAGGATAACATAGGAGATAGTCTGCAAATTACAGTTTCGGTCAAATCGGAGGGTAAATGGAGGCAGTATCTTCCTTTTGCCATCTATATTTCGCCCGATTCGATTGATTATGGCTTGGTGTACCGACTGATTGCTCCGGGATATGAAGTCTGGAGTAAGATGGGAATCTATGAAACCTGTTTAAGTACGGCGAAACAATCTACTATTCTGGATAATAAACTGATGGCTCCCAATTGTATGAACTGCCATACATTTCCGCAGAATAATCCCCATAAGATGAGTCTGCATATCCGGGGAGCAAATGGGGCTACAGCATTGGTGCAGAACGGATCGATTGAAATGCTCGCAACTAAAACAGATAAAATGATTGGAAATGCACAATATACATACTGGCATCCATCCGAAAAATATATTGCTTTTTCGACAAATAAAACCCAGCAAGGCTTTCATGCAAGAGATGAAAAGCGTGTGGAGGTAATCGATTTGGAGTCGGATGTCTTTGTTTATGATATTGTTAACAACGAAATGGTAAGTTGTCCCCAATTAAGTAGTAAAGAGTCGTTCGAGACTTTTCCCTCTTTTTCAGCAGATGGCAAAACTCTCTTCTTCTGTACAGCAGATGCGCGTCCGATTCCCGAAGAATACAATCAGATACGTTATAATTTGTGTAGTGTATCGTTTGATCCCGTTTCACGGACTTTCGGAAATAAAGTAGATACTCTGGTTGCTGCCGAAGCTATGGGTAAGAGCGTATCTTTTCCAAGACCATCATACGATGGAAAGTATTTAATGTTTACCATGTCTGATTATGGAAACTTTTCCATATGGCATAAGGAGGCCGATTTATGGTTGGTCGATCTAAATACAGGAATTTCACGTTCTCTAACCGAAGTCAACAGCAATGATGTGGAAAGTTATCACAACTGGAGCAGTAACTCTCGCTGGTTTGTATTTAGTAGCCGACGGATTGACGGACTTTATACCCGTCCATTTATTGCGAACATTGATTCGAATGGAAAGATTGGAAAGCCATTTCTTTTACCGCAAAAGGATCCGGAAGAATATATACGCAGTTTTTATTCATACAATCTTCCGGAATTTGTAACAGGACCTGTGGAAGTCAATCCCCGCGACCTGGCTGCGGCAGCAATGAAGCCTGAACGCAAACAGGTGAAACCGGCCAATTAAAACTTGCGGAAGGTGTATTTTTTATTGTCGGCTTTAAGAATTAATTGTTTGCGGTCGACTTTCTCAACACTGTAGTGACGTGTAGCTTCTGTCCAATCAGTAAAGGGTAAAAAACTGGCAACAGGTACAGGATTGTCGGTCAGCTCGATAACAATCGAGTTGTTGTCCGGCATGTTGTTGAATCCATACTCCGACCGGAAACTATCAGACTTGGGACTGTAAATCTGATACATAAAAAGAGTATTTTGAAAGTTGAAATAGATTGTATCTACAGTCGTTACCTGTCCATCGGATTCAACCTGTTGCATTTGCCATTTCCCTTCCAGGGGAGTATTTAATTCTTGTCCGCAAGCACTCAAAAGTAGTAAGGCTATGGCGGATAGGGCTATTTTTTTCATTAGTTTATGATTTTGTGAAGTACAAATTTAGATAAAAATAAGCATATTCTATCACGAATATGGAAAATGCAGGGGTAATGCTGCTTAATAAATATACGATTGCACCAGATTAAGCAGAAGCAAAAATCCCGGGAATTTGTCATATCCCCGGGATTAATAGCTTTACAGCCTACGTTCTATTAAAGAACTCCTTTGGTGGAAGGAAGTTCGTAGTTAAATATATCCCTACGGATGGCCATCTTTATTGATCTGGCCAATGCTTTGAATATACCTTCTATTTTATGATGCTCATTCTGACCTTCGGCTTTGATTGTGAGATTCATTCGGGCTGCGTCACTTAGGGATTTAAAAAAATGAAGAAACATTTCGGTTGGCATGTCTCCAATCTTTTCCCTATTGAATGTTGCATCCCATACAAGCCAGGGACGACCTCCAAAGTCTAAGGCAACCGTACAGAAACAGTCATCCATAGGCAGACAATATCCATAACGTTCAATTCCCCTTTTATCTCCAAGCGATTTTAATAAAGCTTCCCCTAATGCAATTGCCGTGTCCTCAATGGTATGGTGTTCGTCAACTTCAAGATCGCCTTTCACTTTAACAGTAAGATCTATCCCGGCATGTTTGCCGATCTGATCAAGCATATGATCAAAAAATCCCAATCCGGTAGCTATGTCTGTCTTACCTTTTCCATCCAGGTTTACTTCAACATAAATATCTGTTTCGCGCGTGGTTCGCTTGATAACAGCTCTTCTTTCTCCAGCAAAAAGAAACTCAGTGATTTTATCCCAGTCACCCGTACATAAAACACAACAAGCCTCAAGATCTCTGGCTTTCAATTGCTGATCAGCATCTTCTCCATCGTATAGCCAGATTGCTTTCGCACCTAAGTTTTTAGCCAACTCCACATCGGTCAGCCTGTCTCCAATCACAAAGCTGTTAGTCAGGTCGTACGAACCATCCATGTACTTATGTAGCATTCCGGTACGAGGTTTCCGGTTGGATGAGTTCTCTTCGGGCATTGATGGATCAAACAACAAATCGTCGAATGTGATGCCTTCACCTTCCAATGCTTTCATAAGTTTGTTTTGCGCAGGCCAGAAAGTCTCTTCCGGAAAGGACGCAGTACCCAAGCCATCCTGATTGCTGACCATCACAAATTCGAAGTCCAGCTTTTTGCGGATGAAATATAGATTCCTGAAAATTTTAGGATAAAATTCCAGCTTTTCCAAACTGTCCAGCTGATAATCGACAGGTGGCTCAATTACCAGTGTACCATCTCTATCTATAAATAGGGCTCTTTTCATATTGCGGCTTTTTTTAGCGATTCAATTAAAGTCTCATTTTCTACAGGAGTACCCACAGTAATGCGCAAACAGCCCAAGCATAAGGCAATATTGGTGCGGTTTCGTACTATAACTCCTTGTTCGACAAGGTAGTTGTAAAGTTTATTTGCATCTTCTACCTGTACTAATACAAAATTGGCATCGGTTGGGTAAATCTTCTTTACAATTGGAAGAAGACTGAGCCCATTAATAAGTTTTTCTCTTTCCTTAAGTAATACTTCGACCCATTCGTTTACCTTGGATGGATTCTCCAACAGATCAATTGCATATTTCTGAGAAAGCTGGTTGATATTATATGGGTACTTTATCTTATTCAGTACAGCTATAATTTCGGGAGAAGCAAAGGCCATCCCTAAACGTATACCGGCACTTCCCCAGGCTTTTGATAAGGTTTGCAACACCACTAAATTTGGATAAGTGCTAAGCTCACTCAAGAACGAAGGTTCCGAAGAGAAATCAATGTAGGCTTCATCCACCACTACGATACCTCCGAATCCAGCGAGCACTTTGCGAATCTCCTCCCGATTCAGACTGTTCCCGGTTGGGTTGTTAGGTGAACAAAGAAATAAAAGTTTGGCAGCAGATGCCTCTTTGTGCGATAACAGATTTTCGGCCTTAAACTGAAACTGTTCATCAAGTAGTACCGGAATATAGGGTACATTATTCACATCTGCGGCAACTTTATACATCCCGTAGGTAGGATCGATGGCCAGAATACAGTCTCTGGCGGGTTCGCAGAAAGCTCTTATCAATAAATCGATGGGTTCGTCGCTTCCGTTACCCAATAGAATGTTTTTTACATCCACCTTTTTAATTTCAGCAATGCGTTCTTTCACTTTCCACTGCATAGGATCCGGATAACGATTATAGGGGGCATTGTATGGATTTTCGTTAGCATCCAGAAAAACGGAGGCTTCACCATGGAATTCATCTCTTGCTGATGAATAAGGTTTTAAATTCCATACATTGGGGCGAACTAATTCTTTTAACTCTTTCATACGTATATAATTTATAATTGAAAGGTATGAGGTACGAAACTTATTCTATGCATGACCGTCGACTTCGTTAATGGTGCGTTTATTCTTTTCATAAACTACTAAGTCTTATAGTTACCGCATTACGGTGTGCATCCAATTGTTCTCCAGCAGCCATTACCTCAATGGTATTACCTAAATTTCTTATTCCCTCTTTTGTAATTTCCTGAAAGGTGATTTTTTTGATGAAACTATCCAGATTTACACCGCTGTAAGAACGGGCATAACCATTGGTCGGCAACGTATGATTGGTTCCCGAAGCATAGTCGCCGGCACTTTCAGGAGTATACGCACCCATAAAAACACTTCCTGCATTGGTAATCTGATCTGCTATGAAGTCATAATTATTTGTTTGTATAATCAGGTGTTCCGGAGCATACTGATTGGTGAAACGAATTACTTCGGCATCGTCTTTCAACACGATTATACGGCTGTGCAAAAGCGCTTTTTCTGTAATCTCTTTGCGAGGTAATTTATCCAATTGTTCCTGAACAGCTTTTACAACAGGTTCTACAATTTCTTCGGATGTGGTAACAAGTATAGCCTGACTATCGGGACCATGTTCAGCCTGCGATAGAAAATCGGCTGCAATAAACTCCGGATTGGCATTTTTATCGGCTATAACTTCAACTTCCGAAGGTCCTGCCGGCATGTCGATCGCTACTTCCTTTAGGCTAACCAGCTGTTTTGCCGCGGTAACATATTGATTTCCGGGGCCAAAAATCTTGTATACTTTAGGTACCGACTCTGTTCCATAGGCCATAGCCGCAATTGCTTGTATACCACCGGCCTTGACAATAATGCTCACTCCAGCTATTTTAGCTGCATACAATATTGCCGGATGAAGCTTTCCTTCCTTATTGGGTGGCGAGCACAATACAATCTCTTTACAACCTGCAATTTTTGCTGGAATAGCCAACATGAGAACCGTCGAAAACAGTGGTGCGCTACCTCCGGGAATATATAATCCTACTTTTTCAATGGCAACAGCCTTTTGCCAACAGGTTACTCCGGTTGTGGTTTCAATACGATTACCGTTAAATTTTTGTGCTTCGTGAAACTTTTCAATGTTGTTTTTAGCAATAAGAATAGCCTCTTTTAATTCAGCATCCACCAAGGTCTCAGCTTCGTTTATCTCAGTTTCACTTACCAACAAATCCGATATCTTAACTTTATCGAATTGCTCCCCATATTTTTTTACGGCTTCGTCGCCTTGGGTACGTACTTCATCTAAAACTTTTTGAACGGTACCGAACAACGAACTTACATCCAGAGCCGGACGCTTTATAAGTTTATTCCATTCATCCGGATTGGGGTATTTTATAATTTCCATACTACCATCGTTTATAAAATCATTTTTTCAATCGGAATAACCAGTATACCTTCAGCTCCTAGAGCTTTCAGCTTGCCTATTATCTCCCAGAAGTGCTTTTCAGCAATTACAGATTGTATGGATACCCATCCCTCTTCGGCTAACGGAGTTACAGTAGGGCTCTTCATCCCGGGGAGGATTTCGATTATTTCCTTTAATTTATTTTGCGGAGCATTTAGCAGTACATATTTTTTCCCTTCAGCTGTTTGAATGGCTTCGAAACGGAAAATCAGCTCATCCAGAATTTCTTTTTTTGAATCGGTAAGTTCGCTGTTTGCGATAAGAAGGGCTTCGCTTTGCATTACTACATCTACTTCCTTTAATTGATTGCTCACCAATGTACTTCCTGAACTTACAATATCGAAAATTGCATCTGCCAAACCAATGCCAGGAGCTATTTCCACGGATCCACTGATAACATGTAATTCGGCCTTAACTTGCTTTTGTCTCAAATAGTCCTTCAGAATTTCGGGGTAGGAGGTTGCAATGGTTTTTCCATTAAACCACTCGATTCCTTTATATTCTTCATCTTTCGGTATAGCTAAAGATAATCTGCATTTGCTAAATCCCAAGCGTTTAATCAATAGAGCTTCCGCTCCTTTTTCGATGTACTCGTTCTCTCCAACGATACCAATATCCGCTACTCCGTTAGCCACCGATTGTGGTATATCATCATCGCGCAAGAAAAGTACTTCGACCGGAAATCCCTTTGCCGAAAGTAACAAGGTACGTTTCCCTTTATTCAGTTTTATACCAGCTTCTTCAAGAAGCATCATTGTTTCTTCAAACAACCTTCCTTTTGATTGTACTGCAATTCGTAACATATGTCTGTTTTTTTAATTAATACCTATATACCGACAAAAAAAGGCTTACCTTGAACGGTAAGCCTTCACTTTATTATTTTTAATGCACTTTTTAGACACCAAAACAGCCCACCGAACTATTGTCCGTTGTAATGATGGTGATGATGATGCATTGTATTCAGTTTCATATTTCTGATTGATTACGCTACAAAATTACAATAATTCTTGAATCTGCAATATTATATGATAAAATATTACAAATTATTTATAGGAGATACCATTTTATGAGTTTATAGAGAGTTTACGGGGACTTAAGGCATGCATTTATTCTTTAAAGATTAATGATTCAATCTGCCTTGAAAAATGTAGGGACATTTTTTCTAAAATGTATATACTTTTTGGCGAAAATGTTATGAGTTATACAAGCAAAAGTAACTATAATTTGATGCCCATTAAATGAAGACTTTTTTATTCATTTTAAGTCAGTATTTCGTAGGTATACGAACATTTTTTTAGTCAATAACGTATATTCAAAAAATATAAGGTTTTGTTTCCATACTTTGTAATTTAAATCTGAATTTAGAAAATAGGATGTTCCGATAAAAGTAATTTACTTCAAATGACATTGCTTATTAACAGAAGGATACGTCCCAATATGGAAGATTATATATTATTCAGGAGACAAAAGTCATCAGGGCATTATTTAATAGGTATTATTAATGAAAAACTGGCTGAATTACTTTTCTGCGAACCGATATTGCTAATTTTAAATGAGTTTTCTCCGTTGTAACGGATTTAAATGTATTTTTGATTTTTATTTCAAAAAGTTATTTAACTAAGCCTGGTTTATTTTGAATCCGGCTTTTGACTATTTACCTATGAACGCTAGCAGAATGATTCCAATTGTTGCCATAACATTTGTTTTGGTTATGTCTTTTCTATTTTCTTGTAATAAAAATTATCCTATCCCGGATGATATTATTAAAGCTCAGGCATTAATGCTTGAACGTCCGGATAGTGCTTTGTTAATCCTCGAAGGAATGAAAGGGGTAGAGCATCTGCCTGCCAAATTAAAAGCTACTTATAATTTATGTTTAATTGAAGCGCGCGATAAAAATTACATTGTTCATACTTCAGATTCACTGATTAATACGGTCGTAGCCTTTTTTGAAAAAGAAGATGACCCCTTGATGAAAGCTAAAGCTTACTATTATCAAGGACGAATTTATGATGATATACGTGAAGTGGAAAAGTCGGCTCTTAGCTATAAAAAAGCCGAAACAATGGCCAATAAAACAACCGAGTATAGATTGCAGGCTTTGATATATAATCATTTAGCAAAACTTTCCTTTTACAGAGAATTATATAATGAAGCATTGGACTGGAATGTAAAAGCATATGGATCGTTACTTCAGTCGAAAGACACAGCATCGGCCTATTTTATATTAAGAGATATTGCACGTTCTAATTATTTGTTGAAACGATATGATAAATCGATGCAATATTTTAATGAAGCACTTAGCATAGCTGACAGGTATCAAAATAAAAGTGTTGAATCCTTGATGTATTATGAAATATCTCTTATGTATGACGCTAGACATATGTCAGATAGCTCTCTTTACTATATCCGCAAGTCTTTGTATACTGATCCTAATATTATAAAAAATGAAGAGATTAATTTGGGTGTATCTGATGCATATAGGAAAGTTAATCAGTTGGATTCTGCAAGGCTTTATTTAAATCAATGTAAAAATAGCAGTTCATTATATACAAAAACTGGCTATTACATGATTTTGGCTAAAATAGAAGAAGATGCCGGGAATTTAAATAAATCAATAGATGCATATAAATTATCTTATACATATCAGGACTCTATTCGTAATATAAGTAGTGCTGAAGCCTTGGCGGAGGTTGTGGCTAAATATGATAATGAAAAACTGGAGAACGAGAAAAATGTAATATTATTGGAAAAGTCCAGGGGTTGGAGTAATTTCTATCTTATACTATCAGGAAGCTTGCTTCTGACAATTGCATTTGTTTACATCTTCTTTACGTTTAAACGAAGAAAAGAATCTCAATTAAGAGAAAGTGTAAACAAGTTGATTGACTACGAAAAGCAGATTGCAGATAATATGAAAATGCTAAAGGCAAATGAAATCTGGATCCGGAAAACGACCAAGCAGATGGCGGATACGAGTGATGAATTAGCTAAAAAAGAATATCAATTAGCTCTTTTGCGTGCAAAAACAGAAGAGACCATCGCTCTGAAAAAAGATACTGAAAAGCTAGAACGTACATTACACGATTTAAAAGATCAAATATCCAGCTTGTCGAAGAAAAAGGTTCAGATTATTGCAATGAATGAGCAGATAATGAAGCAAACTTCTTTAATTGAAAGATTACAGGTCTGGGTGCCGGGAGATCCATTGATTGCTGAATCGGAGTGGGCTCAATTCTCCGAATTGATGAATGAACATTTTGATAATTTCAGTAAAAAACTTGAAGTTGCATTTCCAGACCTTACTACTCATGATGTACGTATCTGTAATTTAATCAGACTTGGAATTTCAAATGAAACAATCGCTAAACTTACAAATTGTAAATACGAGTCTTTGTTGACCAAAAGAACTCGGATAAAAAAACTCCGAATGCATATTGACGGAGATATAACATTGGAAGATATTCTTCAAAAAATTGAATAAAAGCGGTTTAAGCTGAACTAATATGGGTTGTTAGGGTGAATTTGTCTATATTCTGTACATATAAACCTATTGTTTAGGATGTACAAGATACGTAGCTTTGCAATGTTTTCTAACCAAACTAACCCTACTCTATATTTACTGACCTTTTCAAGTTCCTATGGATGGTACAGTAGTGTCCGTCCTTAGGTTCATTGAAACACAGCCTAAGACATTATTAAAGATGATGATATTTAGGTTATTTTGTGGACACTATTTGATATAATTATTATAAGGATCATGGTTCTGAAGATGGAATCATGATCCTTTGTTTTGATGATTTTATTCTCTTAGATAATCGGCAATTTCAAGAAAGTTACGTTCAAGTAAATACATCTTTTTGGCCATAAAATGAAAGAATTCGCCCCAATGCTCTCTCCGATGAATATCAATGCCGGTTTTTTCAGTATAAATTCTGGCTACTTCTTTTCCTGTTTCTCTAACAAAGCATATATCCCAGATAAGTCCCTCGTTAAAGTCTTTTTCCAGGGTTTCTTTGTACCAGGAAAGTTTCTCAAACATCTCCAACCGCAGGTCTTCTTGTCGGTGGTTAATTTCAAGAATAACGTAGGCACCATTCCGGGTTGCGTCAAACTTAAGCTCAACCCCTTTTATCTTTGTATCATATAGGATCCAGATTTTTTTTCGTCCTTGTAAATATGGTTGTACCTCGCAATAGGCTGCAAAACTCTCCCAAAAGGCTATCTTTAATTCGCGTAATTCGTCTTTTGTGTACATGTATTATGTTTGGATTATGACTACAAATTTACATGTTTATACCCGAATAAATGTATATTATGCCTACTTTTGCACCGAAATCAAATTGTATGACAATGAGAATTGATATTCTTACCGTATTGCCCGAAATGTTAGAAGGAACGATCAATTGTTCTATTTTAAAGAGAGCTCAGGATAAAGGCCTGGCCGAAATCCATTTACATAACCTGCGCGACTATACTACTAACAAGTGGCGCCGTGTTGATGATTATCCTTTTGGAGGCGAAGCGGGCATGGTTATGCAAATAGAACCGATTGACCGGGCGATTTCTGCTTTAAAAAGTGAGCGTGATTACGATGAAGTTATATTTACATCGCCGGATGGTGAAACCTTTAACCAACCTATGGCTAATAAGATGTCGATGCTTAATAATCTGATTATTCTTTGTGGTCATTACAAGGGAATTGACTATCGTATCCGTGAGCATCTTATCACAAAAGAAATTTCTGTTGGTGACTATGTTTTAACTGGTGGCGAACTTGCTGCTGCTATCATGGCAGATGCCGTAATCCGACTCCTTCCTGGGGCTATTGGTGACGAACAAAGTGCTTTATCCGATTCGTTTCAGGATAATTTATTGGCTCCGCCGGTTTACACCCGACCAGCTGATTATAACGGATGGAAAGTTCCTGAAGTTTTACTTTCTGGTCACGAACGTAAAATTGCTGAATGGAGGCTTCAGCAAGCTCATGAAAGGACTTTAAGACTACGTCCCGACTTGCTCAAATAGAACTTTACCTTATTGATTTTTGAATTAGATAGTCGTTACGAATCCTGTGATTAGGGTTTGGAAATTTTGTATTGCATTAAATCCGCTTATTTGTTAACATTTACTGATTTAACATCGATTCGATACATGATTTGCTTTTTGCAGAAACTTGCAATGCGGGTTTCAATGAGCCAAAATAAATAAAGTAAGCCTTTATATTATATTTAGAAAGAAAGCTGATTGAAGAGATTTTCTTGTTTATTTTATCTTATTTATTTGAATATGTAAATCAAATCAATTAGCTTTGTTCCCAATAGTACCATATAACATTCTACAAACAAATGAATTACATTTTTTTAAAGTGTAATTTATACAATATCTAAATTATAAGACCATGAGAATGAAAATTATTGCGGGTGCTGCTCTTTTTTTGATCGCATCCGCTTCGTGTGTTAGTCAGAAGTACGACTATCCTTTTCGTAATCCAGATCTTCCTATTGACGAACGTGTTGACGACCTGCTAAGCAGATTAACGCCAGAAGAGAAAGTAGGTCAGATGATGAATCAGACCCCTGCTATCGAACGTTTGGGAATTCCTCCCTATGATTGGTGGAATGAAGCATTGCATGGCGTTGCCCGTGCAGGGAAAGCCACTGTATTTCCGCAGGCAATCGGCTTAGCGGCAACTTTTGATGATGAGGCTTTATTAAAGACTTTCACAATGGTAAGCGACGAAGCGAGGGCAAAGTACCATCAATATCAAAAAGATAAAGAATATGACCGGTATAAAGGACTAACATTTTGGACTCCCAATATTAATATATTCAGAGATCCGCGATGGGGGCGTGGAATGGAAACATATGGCGAAGATCCTTATTTAACAGGCCGAATGGGACTAGCTGTTGTAAAGGGGTTGCAAGGGAACGATCCCGACTATTACAAAACCCATGCTTGTGCAAAACATTATGCAGTTCATAGCGGTCCGGAGTGGAACAGGCATGAGTTTGATGTTGAAGTAACTCCTCGTGATTTATGGTTAACCTATCTGCCTGCTTTTGAGCAACTTGTTAAGGAGGGAGATGTGCAGGAAGTAATGTGTGCCTACAACCGCTATGAAGGGAAGCCTTGTTGTGGCAGTGATAAGTTATTAATTGATATTCTTCGTAACAGCTGGGGATATAAGGGAATTATTCTTTCCGATTGTGGAGCAATAGATGATTTTTGGCAAAAAGATAAGAATACGCCCCGTCATGAAACACATCCTGATGCCGAGTCTGCATCTATTGATGCCGTACGAAGTGGAACCGATTTGGAATGTGGCGGAAGCTATCGTTCATTGAAGAAAGCATTGAAAGACGGAACACTTAAAGAGAGCGATCTGGACGAGTCATTACGTCGTTTGTTTAAAGCTCGTTTCGAACTAGGCATGTTTGATCCGGATGATAAGGTGTCATACGCCAAGATACCTTATAACGTTGTAGAAAGTAAGCAACATATTCAGCAGGCATTGGAGATGGCTCGTAAGAGTATGGTGTTACTAAAAAATAAAAACAACGTTTTGCCATTGAATAAGTCCATAAAGAAGATTGCTGTTGTTGGTCCCAATGCTGCAGATAGCACCATGTTGTGGGCAAATTACAATGGATTCCCAACGAAAACTGTTACAATTTTAGAAGGAATCAGAAATAAAGTTCCCGGAGCTGAGGTAATCTATCAATTGGGATGCAATCATACTGATAACTTTGTAATGCAAGATATGGGGGATAAAATTACCTCAAATGCTGGTACCGGTTTTCTTGCTGAGTACTTTAATAATACAGAATTTAAAGGAGAACCTGTCTTTAAGGGATTGGCTCAGAGCTTACATTATACTACTGGAGGAAATACTCAGTTTGCTCCAAATGTCAATTTATCTGACTTTACCGCTCGTTTTACCGGAGTGTTTGAGGCTCCTGTAACCGGAGATATTGATTTTGAATTGTCTGGAAATGACGGAATCCGGTTGTACATTGATAACGCTGTTGTTTCTGAAATGTGGGAGAGCGAGTATACTGCATTTAGAAAATATACTCTTAAAGCAGAAAAAGGAAAGAAGTATGCAGTGAAGATAGAATACATGCAACGCTCGGGTATGGCCGATCTGAACTTTTCTGTTGGTGTTCGTAAACCGGTCGACTTTGCCGGCACTGCAGCAAACGTAAAAGATGCGGATGTAATTGTATTTGTAGGAGGTATTTCGCCACGATTAGAGGGAGAGGAAATGCCTGTGGATGCTGAAGGCTTCAGAAAAGGAGACAGAACCAATATTGAGCTTCCAAAAGTTCAGCAAGAGATGGTCAAAGCTCTTAAAGCAACCGGAAAGCCTGTAGTTTATGTTGTATGTACAGGTAGTGCATTGGCTCTTAACTGGGAGGATGCCAACGTTGATGCTATTCTGAATGCCTGGTATGGCGGTCAGGAGGGCGGTACAGCAGTTGCAGATATTCTTTTCGGCGACTATAACCCAGCCGGCAGATTGCCAATCACATTCTACAAGTCTGTTGATCAGTTGCCCGATTTTGAGGATTATAGCATGAAGGGACGTACGTATCGCTATATGACACAGGTTCCATTATATCCATTTGGTTACGGATTAAGCTATACAACATTTGCTTATCAGAATGCGAAACTTTCTGCTTCGAAGATCGGAATAAAGGATAAAGTAACCCTGACTGTGGATGTTAAAAACACAGGAAAGCGTGATGGTGATGAGGTTGTACAGATTTACATTAAGAACCCGAATGATCCCGAAGGTCCGATTAAGGCATTAAAAGGTTTTAAGCGTGTGTCTGTAAAAGCAGGAGCTTCCGAAAAGGTATCCATCGAACTAGATCAGAAGGCTTTCTATTCCTTCAGTGATGCGACGCAGACCTTAGAAGTAAAGCCCGGATCCTATAAAATATTATACGGCGGATCGTCTGCCGACAGTGCTTTACAGGGAATTGATCTTAAGATAGAATAGGATAGGTAGTTTATGGCTTGAGATCACAAGTTGATACCGCGTCAAATTGATCTAAGATAGGATAAGTTCGCTGGGTGCGACTTATTATTATACAAAGAAAGAGGATGAATCTGCTTAACAAGATTCATCCTCTTTCTTTGTATATGAAATTGTATTATACTTTTCGTTTTCGTAGTAAGATTATCAATAATGTTGTAAATCCTAGAAGATAGGGATAATAGAGATTCTGCATTATTTCAATGGGAGATATCATAGCTAGTCCGGATGCCATCAGCAATTGAGCGCCATAAGGTATAATTCCCTGTACAAAACAAGAAAAGATGTCTAAAATACTGGCCGATCTTTTAGCTGGGATATTAAAATTTGTGGCAATGTCTTTAGCTATTGGTCCAGCCATAATGAGTGCAATCGTATTGTTTGCGGTACATAAGTTGGCAAAGCTAACCAAGCCAGCGATGCTAAGTTCGGCGCCTCTGGCGGTTCTTACATGAGAAGTAAGCTTTAATATGATCCAGTCAATCCCACCATTAAAGCGTATCATTTCCAGAATACCTCCAGCAAGAAGTGTAACAATTATCAATTCTCCCATATTATTTATACCTAATCCCATGGAGGCGGTCCATTCCCAAATGCCGAATCCACCCGTCAGTAAGCCTACAAAACCGGATAATACGATTCCAATCAATAAAACTAGAAGTACATTAACTCCGGAAATGGCAGTAATGAGAACTACAAGATAGGGGATAACCTTAATCCAATCGATTGTTACCGAACCTGTATTAGGAAGTGCAGATTGAGAAGTGATAATATAAATGAGAGTGGTAGCAACAGCTACAGGAAGAGCAATTAGTACATTCGCCTTAAATTTATCAGACATGTTGCATCCCTGGGTACGCGTTGCTACGATTGTTGTATCCGAAATGAAAGAAAGATTGTCGCCAAACATAGCTCCTCCAACTACAGCACCAACCATAAGGGAAAGATCCAGTCCCGTTTTCTGAGCAATACCTGCCGCAACGGGTGTAAGGGCTACGACAGTTCCTACAGAGGTGCCTACCGATAGCGAGATAAAACACGCAGTGATAAATATTCCGGCTACCAATAGATTGTCTGGTAAGATGGACAAGGCTAGATTTACGGAAGCATCGATGGCGCCCATTGCTTTGGCTGTTTGGGCAAAAGCTCCGGCAAGAATAAAAATCAGCACCATCAATAAAATGTTTGAATTGGCTGCCCCCCTGCAAAACTGCTCAATCCTGTTATTGAGTTTTCCTCCTTTCGATTGGGCAATTGCTACAACCGATGCTATTGAAAATGCAACTGTGATGGGCATTTTATAGAAATCGCCGGCAAGAATAGATACCACCAAATATGAAAAGAGAAAAACGACCAAAGGAAATAAAGCCCATGCATTGGGTGTATGGTTGTAAGGTGTTTTCACCGTATCCTTATTATCCATTATACCGTTTTTAGAATGAAAATCTTAGAGCAATACGTACACCACTCTTTTTAATATTTGAATTGTCAAGATAACTCAATCTTCTGAAATAATCAACGCGAAGAATCTTGAAGATATTCTCCAAACCTACACTTGCTTCCATGTAAGGACGATCTCCTAACGGTTGTGTTCCTTCAGGAAACATAAAAAGATCAGGTGTCTTCATTGGGTTGTTCTTGTCAGAAAGTCCGCCGTATATGGCATTAAATGAAACAACTTCACGAAGTTTAAGCCAGTTTACTCCCGGAATTCTATTTAAGATCCATCCCTTCAGGTAATAAGTTACATCCAGAGATACATACTGATCTGTTACAAATTCAAGAGCACTCATCATATGGAATGCTTCGGGTTGAATGGTGATAGACTGGTTTGTATTTGGTAAAATAAGTAATGGAAATGGAGCTTTGTCCCATACCTTACCTGCTTTTATCTTCGTGTCGATATGTCCGAACGATGAAAGCCAAATACGTTTCTCTGCAGAAGCCTCCGTATGATTATAACTATACTCACTTCCTAATACATTATTCAGCCCCATCTGATGGGAGATCTTAAACACCGGAGCATCCTTTGAAAGGTTGAATACCGACTCTTTCCCGGCTCTTCCACTGTACGGACGTTCACCTGGAGCAAAGCGGAGTTGAACACCTGCTTCACTGGTCGTAATATCATTGATCCGGTACATATTACCGTAGGCATCACGTTTCGTGTAACGGAGCGTACCTGTTGGCTCGTCATTTTGATTACGAACCCATGTCTTGAATGTGAGTCCGTTTAACCATTCTTTCTCATATGATAGCATGGTTTTACGGATGTAGCTCATTTTAGTAATGGGTTCTCCAACCTTCCAGGCAACAAATATATTATCCTTGCTGGTAAACAGGAAGTCCTGGCCAGGAGTATAAATATCGTATTCATGCATCAACGATAAATTATTTCTGGGATTTTCACCCTCGTGATACTGTTTCTTGTTGAATGCCCAGGTCAATTTACCGTTATACTTAAGTTTACGGTCGGTTGCTCCGTAAGCCATAAATCCACTGGCAAAAAGGTGTTTATGGAAATTGGCTGTTGTCATCCCGCCAACCCGCATACGGAATCCCTCAATCTGATTCGCACTGAAAGTTGTATTCATCGGTCCGAAGTCAAATTTGCTTGTACTACGGTCTTTACCGGTCTGGATATATCCCGAAATAAGGATTTCGGCCGTTTTAATCATTACATTGAATGCCGGGACCTTACGTAGTTCAGCCAAAAGATCCTTAAGAGCATTCTCTTTTTCTTTTAAAGGCACGTGCCTGTTTGCTACCCAAAAGCTATCCGGTTGGTTTATGGCGCTTTCCAAAACGATGTTGCTGCCTAAAACATCAAACACAGAATCGGGTGGAGTCGAAAAGTCATAATTGTTATAACTCCTCATCTGGTGCGCATAAAGCTGTTGAGCTCCCTTTATTACATAAAAATTAATGAATGTATTTTCCTGATCAAGTACCCAGGTACTGTCTGGCATTTGTTTGAATTCCTGTGTAATTCGTAAATTATCTACGAAGTTTAGATTGATGTTGGAAGGAACATTCAACAGAAACTTCTTGATGGCAAAATGACCATCGGTAGTAATAAACAATCTTCCGGTGAAACCATAACTCTGACTGTTAAACGGAACAAAAGCCAGGTCAATACATTCGTTATTCCCCACCATTACGGTATCCATAATGTAATATTTGTAATAGGAGGTAGCCAAGGTTGATGAGAGCGGACTCACAAACCGGTTTAGCAGAATGTTAATGTTATTGTCGAAAATGTTGATTCCCTGAAAGATCTCCTGCAGGTTGGAAGTTATTCCACCTTCATCCAGCGATTTGTCAATCCCTTGCAGTTTCTGACCCTTTGTGTAGATCTTTTCTGATTTGGGATCTTTTCTGTAATAAATGTCGGACAATGTTTCGCGAACAGACACCGTTAAAATAGGTTTTCCATTGAATTCGGATGTGTCCAGATAATTCTTGATAAAACTAAATTTCTTGAGGAACTTATTCTTATCCAGGTTGGGATTAAAATTATCAAGAGCAATGCTCAGCTTCTCATACCTTTCGGATTGATAAGCGCTTTTTGCTTCAATGCGGTTGTCGTTTTTACGCTCAATAACATTGCGAATGAGTTCTACCGCGGGATTATCTTTTTTAGTGTATTTTTCTTTAGTCGGTTTAATTACAACTTCTGAAATCTGAATGGTTGTAGGACGTATCAATATTGATAAAGCTTCGTTTTTCTTTCCTGCCGATAAGTTTACACGCTTGTTTTCGTAACCAAGCGAAGAAACCAGCAATTTGGTCAGCCCCCTGTCATTTTGAAGCGTAAACAAACCATTGTCATCTGTCATCGTTCCAATGGTTGAATTCTCAAAAATTACAGAAACGTACGACATTGGCTCACCTGTAATTGAATCTTTTACAATACCTGAAGCCGATGTGATTCGTTGTGCCAGCAAGGCAGAATTGCTCGATCCGGCCAGAAGCAGGACAAACAGAAATATGTTACGGATAATTTTTGCCATTTAACGCTAATTGTTCCTTTAGGAAAATATTTGTGCAAAGGTACAAGTTTTCTTAAATAAGGAAAGGTTTTAAGCCTTTAATAATCTATAACAGACGTTAGAATACCTAATATATTATTTTGCACTAATCCTTTCACCTGATTGCAGATAGTTAACAAGCAAATAGCGTAATCTGTTCAACCCTCTTACGAGTTTTCAGATTACGCTATGTTATAATGTTCTTTAAGTCCGCTTATTTAGCTTTGTCAATCTGTTCCTGTACAATAGCATCAACAACAGCCACTGTGGTCAGATTCAAGATGTCGCGTGTAGAACTTTCAAGATCTGTAAAGTGAATTGGTTTATTTAATCCCATCTGTATCGGTCCGATGGTCTCAACAACACCCATTTCCAATAAAAGTTTGTAAGCACTGTTTGCCGAGCTAAGGTTCGGGAAAATAAGCGTGTTTACATCCTTGCCTTTTACCTTGTTGAACGGATACGTATCATCTCTTAATTTCTTGTTCAGGGCAAAGTTTACCTGCATTTCGCCGTCGATCTGAATTTCGGGATAGTTTGCGTGCAGATGAGCTATTGCATCGTGAACCTTAACCGGACTACCCTGATTGTCGGCACCAAAGTTAGAGTAAGAGATCATAGCCATTGTAGGCTCGTTGGCAAAGAATTTAACGGCATCGTGGGTAAGGCGAGCAATGTCGATCAATACCTCGGTAGAAGGATGTCTGTTTATAAGAGTATCGGCAATAAAAAATGTTCCCTTCTTGGAGGTTACAATATTCATGGTGCCAAAATATTTATAACTGGGACGAATACCGATAATCTGTTCGGCTAGCTTGGTGGTTTCAGAATAGCGGCTATATACACCGGTAACAAAAGCATCGGCATCGCCAGAAGCAACCATCATCATTCCGAAACAGTTCCTGTCGTACATCTTTTCGCAGGCTTCAGCATAAGTCATACCTTCACGCTGTTTCTTTTCCACAAGCATTTTGGCGTATCGGCGACAGCGCTCCAGTTCGCGGTCGTGACGCAGATTCACAATCTCCATGCCTTCCATACTGATGTTCTCTTCTTTGGCTATCTTTGCCAAACGGTCTTCGTTACCAAGCAGGATGGGGAAACAGATACCTTCAGCCTTAGCTTCGGCTGCAGCTTTCAGCATATTTACATGGTTTGCTTCGGCAAAAACAACACGTTTAGGATTAGCTTTAGCCATATCCGTAAACGAGCGCATCATTTTGTTGTCGTAGCCCATCATTTCGCGCAGGTGGTTCTCGTATTTATTCCAGTCGGTAATTTCCTTACGTGCCACTCCGGATTCTATTGCTGCCTTAGCCACAGCACTTGATACACGGGTAAGCAAACGGGGGTCAAGTGCCTTGGGTATGATATAGTCTCTTCCAAAACTCATGCGTTTTAGTTTGTAAGCAGCATTTACCACATCCGGAACAGGCTCTTTAGCCAGACTGGCGATTGCTTTTACTGCAGCAAGCTTCATCTCTTCGTTGATTGCTTTTGCTCTTACGTCCAATGCACCTCTGAAAATATAGGGGAAGCCCAGTACGTTGTTAATCTGATTCGGATAGTCGGAACGGCCGGTGGCAAAGATAATATCCTCGCGTGATGACATGGCCTCGCTGTACGAGATTTCAGGATTTGGATTGGCCAGTGCAAATACAATGGGATTGTCATTCATTGTCTGCACCATTTCCTTGGTAAGTACGTCGGCAACCGAAAGACCCAGAAATACATCAGCCCCGCTAACGGCTTCCGCAAGGGTTTTAATATCCAAAGAAGTTGCAAAGGCTTTCTTGGAAGCATTCAGATCGGTACGATGTGTGGAAATAACCCCTTTACTATCGCACATAATGATATTTTCCATCTTTGCGCCCAGCATCACATACAGCTTGGTACATGATATCGAGGCAGCTCCGGCTCCGTTTACCACAATCCGTACATCCTCAATATTTTTACCAACCAATTCGAGGGCATTGATTAATCCGGCTCCGGAAATAATGGCAGTTCCATGCTGATCGTCGTGCATAACCGGGATGTCTAACTCCTCTTTCAGTCGGGTTTCAATTTCAAAACACTCGGGGGCCTTGATATCTTCCAGGTTTATACCTCCAAAAGTGGGGGCGATGGCTTTTACAGTCTGAATGAATTTTTCGGGATCCTTCTCGTCAACCTCAATATCAAATACATCTACACCTGCAAATATTTTGAATAAAAGTCCCTTTCCCTCCATAACAGGCTTCCCGGCCAGCGGACCGATATCCCCTAAACCTAAAACAGCCGTACCGTTCGAAATTACCGCAACCAGATTACCTTTGGCAGTATATTCGTACGCATCCAGCGGATTCTTTTCAATTTCAAGACAAGGTTCAGCCACACCTGGTGAATAGGCCAGTGATAAATCTGTCTGTGTACTATATGGTTTGGTGGGAATCACCTCTATTTTCCCCGGTTTTCCTTCGGCATGATACCGAAGAGCATCTTCTTTTGTTATCTTACCCATTGACTTATATATTTTGTAACGTTAGTCGGCTTTAACTTTTAATGTGCTTGCGTTAAACCTTTGAACTTTGCAGACAAAAGTAATAAATTATTATATATAATGGCTATTTTACTTACAAATAGTTTGGCTAACAGATATAATATCTACAAGTCGTAAATTGTATCTTTCTCTTTTACAAAGCAAAAGGAGGAGAATCCTTTGAAAATTCTCCTCCTTGAATAAGACTAAACAGATGAAAATGAATTAATATCCGAAGATATCTTCCTGACTTAACCTCTGTATCGGTCCGTAACTTTCAAGATTTTTCAAATCAAGGTCTTTCTCGTCACCAAGGATGCAGTAAATATATTTACGTCCTTTGATCCATTTTTCCTGGAAAGCCTTAACGTCTTGTAATGTCATTTTTTGCACCTGCTCAAACAAAGCTTTTCTGGTATCCGTTTTCAGTCCGAGGTCTTCAGCCTGGATATAATTCCATAACACATTCGATTTGATAATTCGTTCGGTGCGCAGTCTGGTAATTAAACCATCTTTTGCCAGGTTGAACGCCTTTTCTGATTGGGGCATATCATCAATGATGGAATGGAACGCCTTTAAGGCATCAACCATTTTGTCGTTCTGCGTAGCAATAAACGATTGATAAATATACGGATATTTAAGTTTGGATGGTGTATTTAAGCTGGCACCTGCCGAGTAAGCCAACCCTCTTGCTTCACGCATTTCCTGGAAAACGATGGCATTCATGCTTCCTCCAAAATATTCATTATACAACGAGAGAACCGGATCAATGGCCGGATCGAATGTTTCACCTCTGTTGGAAACCATAGACATATAAATCTGTTTGGCATCATACTTGGCTAATAAAACCTTCGGTTCGGTAATAACCTGCTGCTTGAAGTCGATTCCGGCCGGAACAGGAAGCAACTTCTCGGGAACACGATGCGATTTATTTAATTCGGCAGTAAGAGCCTCCTGCGACATCGGTCCGTAATAGAGGATTCGGTGTTGGAAAGAGGTCATCGTATGGATTTTCTTAATAAGCTCGTCCGGATTAAGCTGTTTCAATTCGGATGCCGATGGTATGTTTTTATCCGGAGAAACAGGTCCCCATATAGCATACTGCATCAATTTATTAAAGTTAGCACCTTGGTTAAGCTTTGCATCGGAACGATTTTTCAATATATCGGCAGCCAGGTTGGTATAAGCCTCCTTGTTAACCTGCGCATCAGCCAGCAATTCTTCGAATAAAGCCAAAGCTTTCGGCATATTTTCGCCTAATCCGCTTAGAGACACATAAACTCTTTCGTTGCTGCTGAATACATCGAATGAACAAGCCAGCTTATAGAATTCGGATTGAATCTGTTTCGGAGTCATCTTAGAAGTACCCAGATACTTTAGATACTGGAAAGCAGTACCAAGCAATTTGTCGTTGTTATTACCCATCTCGTAAACGTACAAAATATCAAACAGGTCGTTTGTTATGTTTTGTTTGTATAGCACGGGGATATCAGACTTAGCCTTAAACTGTCCCATATCTTTCGAGTAGTCAAGAAATACAGGTTCAATAGGAGTCACCTTTGCCGCTTTGATCTCTTCAAGGAAAGCACTGCTTGTGTCGCGGTTCATCACGATAGGCGTGATAGCCGGTTTGGCAATCTTCAATTCGTTGGGGTCTTTTCCCTGTCTTTTGTATACAACAGCATAGTTGTTGCCAAAATTCTTTTTAGCAAAAGCTACCAATTCCTCTTTTGTAATCTTGCTGGTACGATCAAGTTTGGTTACAGCATTTTTCCAATCTACTCCATTAATGAATGAATTTACAAACCAATTGGCCCTTCCGGCATTACTTTCCATGCGGTAGATCTGGTAAAGCTTAAGGTTGTTTATAGAAGCTTCGATCAGTGATTCATCGAAATCGCCTGTTTTCAGTTTCTCAATTTCGCCCAACAACAGGTCTTTTGCCTGCTCGAGAGTCTGCCCCTGCTTTGGAGTAGCCATCATAACAAAAGCAGAATAGTCGGCCATAGCATAAGTGCCTGCATTGGCTCTGAGTACCTTCTGCTGCTGAATCAGGTTCAGGTCGATCAATCCGGCCTGTCCGTTACTCATAATCTGACCGATCAGATCAAGCATACCGGTCGAGTCTGCTGCAACACCCGGGAATCTCCAGCCCAGAACAAGATTTTCGGCTTCCAGTCCGAGAACTTCAGCCTGTACAGGCTCCGTAATTTCGGGTTCCTTTGCTAACGAGAGGGTGGGGATTGAGTCACTTTTAGGCATAGTGCCAAAGTAGGTTTTGATAACCTGAATCATCTGATCTGGATCAAAATCGCCCGAAAGACAAATGGCCATGTTATTAGGTACGTACCATGTCTTATAATATTCTTTGATTTTAGTGATAGACGGATTCTTTAAATGCTCCTGAGTACCCAATACAGTCTGGGTTCCGTAGGGATGATTTGGAAATAGAGAGGCAAGTAATTTCTCGTACACCTTTCTCGAATCACGGGTAAGCGACATGTTTTTTTCTTCGTAAACCGTTTCCAATTCTGTATGGAATCCACGTATTACGTTATTGGAAAACCGTTCGGATTGTATCTTCGCCCAGTTTTCGATCTGATTGGATGGGATATCTTCCGTATAGACAGTCATATCGAATCCTGTATAAGCATTGGTTCCGTTAGCCCCGATAGCCGACATTAATTTGTCGTATTCGTTTGGAATGGCAAATTTAGATGCTTCGTAGGACAAGCTGTCAATTTGTTTATAAATCTCTTTCCGGGCCGCATCGTCGGTCGTCTTACCATAGGTTTCGAAAAGGCCTTCGATTTGATCCAGCAAAGGTTTTTCTTTTTCATAATCCTGCGTGCCGAACTTAGGTGTTCCCTTAAACATGAGGTGCTCAAAATAGTGTGCCAGACCTGTGTTGGTTGAAGGATCGTTTTTGCCTCCAACACGAACCGCAATATAGGTCTGGATCCGGGGAGTTTCTTTGTTGACAGACATATACACCTTCATCCCGTTGTCTAAAGTGTAGATGCGGGTGTTAAGAGGATCATTGGGTACAGTTTCATACAGAGATAGTGTAGACTTGCTACACCCACTAACCAAAAGAATGATAATGGAAAGTTGAATAAGTTGACAGATTTTTCTCATAAAATTGGGTTGTATAGATGATTCAACAAACATAGTAATTAGTTTTACATTTATCAAATAATTTTTTACTAACTTTGTACCGTAAATATAAAATAAGTTAGTGAAACAGAGACTGCGAACATTCTTTACTTATTTCCTGCCCGTTCTGTTTGTGTCGTACTACAGTGTTATTACCCTGTTTATGCACGCTCACATAGAGAATGGGGTTACCATTGTACACTCGCATCCGTTTCAGAAGCAAAGCAACGGAACAACTCACCACCATTCGTGTTCCGAAATACAGTTATTCAATGCTCTTTCGCACATCAATGTGCAGGATGGCGCTGTCCATTCGCTGGATATTCGCTTTTTTGCCATTCCTTTAGATACAATAACAACCGGTCCGGTCTGTTCCGGATATACCTCCCATCTGCCGGGTGGTAGTTTATTACGTGCCCCGCCTGCAAGTATCTTTTTTATCTGATTTCTTTATTTTCCGGACGTAGACCGGAAGCGACATCTCTTTGTCTGCCTATGACAGAGAGCAGAGTCTGTTTTTTAATCAAGTTAATAAAGCAAATGAATAAAATTGTCATACTTATGCTATGTCTGTGCTGTTCCTTGTGGACAGTCAGAGGGGCCGACGAGTCCGTATTGAATCCTTCCGATGCAAACATCGTGGGACATATCATCGACAAAAAAAGCGGGGAACACCTGCCTTATATAAATGTATTTCTGCAAGGAACTACCATTGGAACCGTTTCAGACGGTACCGGACATTTTTATCTGAAGAACCTGCCCGAGGGCAAGTTTACCATCGTGATGAAGTCGGTCGGCTATAAAACAATCGAAAAAGAGATTGTTTCCAAAAAGGGAAAAACCCTGGAGATCAACTTCGAAACAGAGGAAGATGCTGTGTCGCTGGACGGCGTTGTGGTATCTGCCAACCGGAACGAAACAACCAGACGCCTGGCTCCTTCGTTGGTAAATGTACTGGATACAAAGGTGTTCGACAGGGCCAATGCAACCAGTCTGGCCGACGGACTTAACTTTCAGCCCGGAGTAAGGGTCGAGAACAATTGTCAGAATTGCGGTTTCCAGCAGGTACGTATCAACGGTCTGGAGGGTCCCTATACGCAAATCCTGGTAGATAGCCGCTCTATCTTCAGTGCCCTAACCGGAGTATACGGACTGGAACAGATTCCTGCCAATATGATTGAGCGGGTAGAGGTGATGCGCGGTGGCGGATCTGCCCTGTTCGGCTCTTCCGCTATTGCCGGAACTATTAATATTATAACCAAAGAACCACAGCGCAACTCGGCGCAGGTTGCTCACTCACTAACGATGATCGGGGGGAGCAGGCCTGATAATAATACAACGTTGAATGCGTCGATGGTTACAGACGACCAGAAAGCTGGTATTTATTTATTCGGACAAAGCCGTACCCGGTCTGCATACGATCACGACGGAGACGGCTTCACAGAGATAGGACACCTTAATGCCAAGACGGTTGGTTTCAGGTCTTATCTGAAGACAAGCACTTATTCCAAACTAACGTTCGAATATCATAACATCAGCGAATTCCGCAGAGGTGGAAACAACCTTGATTTACCTCCTCACGAAACGGATATCACGGAGCAGACGGATCATAATATTAATGGCGGGGGGCTTCAACTACCATTTCTCTATTCATTATTCGAACAACTACAACAAGCTTGTCTTTTAACCTTTCATGCCAATTCCTATT
>ERZ778021.1141-NODE-1141-length-34113-cov-10.097070_pt1 | contig 34113 bp, 25 predicted proteins | sample MGYA00375751_ERZ778021 | MGnify/ENA primary metagenome ERZ778021 (study PRJEB29350, sample SAMN05389814) | bioreactor metagenome | isolation source: Thiocyanate stock bioreactor | place: South Africa: University of Cape Town | collected 2013-08-29 ... | reverse complement strand
TTGTAAACTAAGGTCTTCTTTAAAGTAATCAATTTGTATAAGTTTTAGTGATTGGCTATTATAGTGATTAGTGATTAGTAATTAGTGACTGATTATTGGTTTAATCCGGTGATTTCATGTTATATAATTTTAGTTTGGTTTTACAATATTTTTAATGGTATTCGATTCGGTATTCTATAAATTTATTAGAGTTTCATTAAAGCGTTAAAATTATCGGGGCAAATTTAATTAATATTATGATACAGGGATATGTAAAACGTAAAAACTTTGTATTTTGGCACAGAATCATACTACTTTGGCACAAAAGGTTACTTATTTTATTATTTATCCCTTTATTAAATTTATTTTTTATTCGGGAGGACACGCTCGCTTGCGGGCGTGGATAACCGGTCGTTTGGAATCCTAAAACATAACAGCTTAAACGCACGACCGGTGCAAGACTTCCTGCACCGCCACTGCAAAAAAGGATGATGTTACAGATCAACTCGAACACCTCTATTCGATCGACTCGAATACCTCTATTCGATCGACTTGAATACCTCTATTCGATCAACTCGAACACCTCTATTCGATCAACTCGAATACCTCTATTCGATCCGATCGGTAACTGCTGCTGTTAAAATATTTTAGGACGACCACCGATCTGACCAAAGTTTACGGACAAAAAAGTGATAAAAAGCTAATTCTTTAATTGAAGTCATCTTGACTTTTCACATCAACCGACTGCAACTATACGGCAGATTAATCAACTACGGCTGATTGGGGGTTCCCTCAGTCGCTCTCTTGGCTTCGCCAAGTCGCTCGTTCGGGAGGACACGCTCGTTAGCGGGTGGAGTGTACCGCCACTCGAAGTGTTTCTGTAACATCATCATTTTTGCAGTGGCGGTGCAGGAAGTCTTGCACCGGTCGTGCGTTTTGGCTGTTGTGTTTTACAATGCCGAGCGACCGGTTTACACTGTTAACAAGTGAGCGTGTCATCCTGAACGAGCGCAGCGAAGTGAGGGAACTCCCGTGCAATTGCAGTCGGTCGGACAGCGAGCAGCAAGGGAATTCCTCTACAGTCGCAGTCGGTTGATGTGAAAAGTCAAGATGACTTCATTTTATTTTTTGGCAACTTGTTATTTTTAGTGCCATTTTATAGAATGATAAACAAAAGCGAAATCTACCAAATGCAATTGCCTCCTACATACACGACAGAAAAAAAGATAAAATCTTTAAGCGAAAGATTAAGATACGTAGTAGCGTTAATGATATAAATAGCCAAAAATACTTTTTCATTGCTATTAATTAAAAATCCTTTAATTCAAAAAATATAAGCGTTTCATTATCATCCTCTTTCAAGTTTTTAACAATTTGTTTGTTCTTATCGGAAAGCTGAGACGGTTTATCACAATATTTTTTAAAATCCTGAAGATAAAGCATCGAAATAAAATACTTTCCGTATGTACCATATATAAGGTAAGGATAAAAAGGTAAGATGTTGGTATCGGTATTTGTAATGTAGCCTCCAATCATATTACCTGAGCACTTATCTCTATAAACCTGTCTATCTCCGTTAAAACTCTTCAAATTAAAATAGCTGTGATTATGGGTGTCAAAAAATTCTCCTACATAGAAGAAATAATCATTCTGTCTCGCAGCTCTGTCAAAATCCTGATAACTGCCACCGAATAAATACTGCTCCGGCATTTTCTTTTTACTATAATCTATCACATATTCTGCCCTCAACAGGTTGGATTCATTTACATATTGAAAAACAGTATCGCGCCCCTTGAGAGTGACTTCAATCGAATTATTATTATAAAGTTGATTACGGTTGCCCAAACCATTATAATCAGAGGGAAAGGGTAAACCTGCCGATATTAATCTAAAGTTTTTATCGGTTATTAACAGCGTGTTATCCTTTAAATCGCCCAAATGTTCGTTTCCCTGACTGTCGAGTGTTTTGAAAACATAACCTTCGGGAATAACCATAAAATTATAAAATCCGAAAGACAACCTCGTTTGTCGAAGATATTGACCCGAAGGCGTAAAAAACATCATAAAAGGATGTTGATAAGCAACCAGTTCATTATTTTCTTTATCGAATGCAAAGTCGTAAAGCCGGTATAGTTCTCCCGGTCCCTGACCGCTTGGAAGCCGTTTTACAAATTTCCCGTCTCTGTCAAATATAATCAACCCCTGCCCTTTATATTCATCCATAATATAGATGTTCGAATCAGAAGCTATAACCTTAAGCGGAGTACTTATTAAGCTCTTGTTGGTTGTTTCCAATGGAACAAGTACAACATCTTTTATCATACGACCTAAATCATATTGTACATCTTTTAAAAATGGATGGAAATCCAGTGTAATAGCCGAATTGGTTTCGGTAGGCAACACTAAAGTTGAATCCATTTGTAATGAGTTTATCTGCTCTTCAGAGAAGCGAATTTGTCGCTCACGTTGTTGGTGACAACCAAATAAAATCAAAATAATGAATGATAGTAATGCATGTTTTTTCATTTATGTGTAATTTAATTGTTAGTAAGAGTCTAAAATTCTTGTAAACTGTTATTTTATTTAATATTTATAAACTGATCTTGTTTATTACTGCAACCACAAACACGAATTATTATCCATACAATTAATGTTTTTTTCATACGTTTAAATTTATTTTTTCCTTGAAAATTGTTATGTTATTCATTTATGATAGTATAAAAAGCAATTATCGGATTATCGTCTTCTAAAGTATTATCAACAACTGATTTAGCATTCTGATTTTCATTCCAATTATGTCTTATTGCTTCATAAGCAGGGATTGCACATACAAATGCATCATCCGTTGCACCTATCACATATGAAAAGAAGTTAGCTATTGTGGATTCACAGACATACCTGTAATAACTTCCTGTTTGCCGCTCCAAATTCCAAAAGAGTCTATATACTTTGCCTTTCATTTCAAACAAAAAATGTAAATACTCATTGGTCGCATATAAGTTTCGTATTCCTACTGAACGTTTCTTTAATTTAGCAATAGCATTAACCTCCATAGCCAGCTCGAAAGACTTATCTGCAACATCTTCTTTTGTCAGCGGTTCATATTCTCCTTCAAATACAATAGCCGGAAGTATAGTGTTTTGATAGTTATCATATTTATATATGGTATCTGATATAAATGCAGATAGATACAAATCTTCTCTCGAGCGAGCTGTTTTTGAAAGATAAAAAGCAATAGGCTCCTCTCCCACCGCAACATAGGGGATACAATCTATAATTTTTTTATAATCATTCCCATTTACAACACGAAAATTGAAAAGTGAAACTGAACTATTGTATAATGTCAATATCAGATTATTATCATTAGCAATATCTATGACTGAGAAGTCTTTAAACAGGTTATTATCAAGCTTTTTACTGTCTATTAACTCTCCTGTATATGTATAAAAATAGATTGTCGACTTAAGCATGTCAAAAATATTTATTTGTTTCATTTTTCTATCAAGGAAAAAATCATAAATGCCCAATTGTTCATCAGGACCTGACCCTACATGTCCTATCTCATTAAGAAAAACACCTTTATTATCAAAAACAAATACTTTATTATTTCTATCCCTAATAAACATTTTATCATCATCAAAATCAATTTTTTCTATTTCTCTGATTAGACAATTATCTGTAGTTTTTAATTTCACAAAGCGGTATTTATCTACATTGTCCATAAGAATATTTTTTTCTGGTAATGAACGAATATCAATATGTGTCAGAGCTTTATCTTGAATTTGTGAGCTTTTATTGCAACTTAAACACAATAAAAGAAATCCGATAATAAAGAAGGCTTCATATATTTTCATGCGTTTCATTGTCATTTTATTCCTCATACCCTATCCTCTCGTTTAGATGACATATAACCAATACCGGATTGGAATCTATTGTCAAATCACCATATAAATCCTCTAAAAACTGTCTGTCGGGTTCGTACTTATACCATTCTTCTTTATTTATCATCAGGTGATAAGCCGAAACTGTAAAAACTACCGCATTATCTCCGTAGCGGGCATGCGGTGCCAGACCCTTTAAAAAAGGAAATAAAGGATGACTGCCTTGATCTGTACTGAAAAATGTCTGCTTTTTTGAATGAGAATAGACTACGAAAGGATAGCCTGAAGGAGTACTAATATTGATATGCGTAAGGTCTTTCAACTCTATCATATCTCCATTAAAATAGTAGTATTCTCTACAATACTTGCTGAATTGGTCACTGGTAATGCGATTATCTAACTCTGGCATTGCATTAGAAACAATAGTAATTTGATATTTAGGGATAACCATACTATCTGTAACTTGATAAATCGTACGTGAAAATCCAGGACTAAAATAAATTTCATCCTGAAACCTCCATAGTGATTGCTTCATTTTATATGCAAATTGTCCGTCTTTGTAAAATTCATAGCAAGCCCCATAAAGAATACTGTCCTTGTTGTTTGTTACAACCAAAGCACTGTCTTTGTATTGTCCGAGTTCTATTGCACCCCAAGAGCCGGTGTGATATGCTTTATTGCCGTCTGGAAAATACTCGAATTTATTACATAAAATTGCTTGATTCTCTGAATGTTCGTATTCTCCATTAAGCTTATAGTAAATAATTTTTTGTTGCATTGTATCATGTATAACTACCCGTTTCTTATCATGTGACAAACAAACAGATATTATCCCAACATATTCTCCCGGACCTCTGCCTATACTGCCTATTGAGTTTTTGTATTTCCCATTTATGTCGAATACGCGAATCACCTTAGCATACCTGCCATCAACCACAACAATAAAACTGTCGGTTATCAGAATTTGAGATATAATTCCAACAAAATTGTCATTTATTGTTTCTAACTTGATAAACTCAACCTTTTTGATAAGACTGTCTAAAGACAAGGCATTTTGATTTTGAGCGTCTATCACTATTTCTTCTGCACCTGTCATTTTGTTTTTTGTAGGTGATGAAGTACAGGAATACATAAAAGGTATGACTAAAAGTAAGGTGTAAATGATGTTTTTCATTTTGTTTTATTTTTTAGTTGTTAATTATCAGCAGATAGTATCAACTCCTACTCTTTGCTTTATATTTTAATATTACAGGATTACTGTCAATCTCTATAGGAAATCGAGTTATCAGTTTTGCTTCAAAAAGATTATCTCCTTCCAGAATCATTGATGGACTGACACTTGAATAAAATGAACTTCCATGATAAAACAAAGCCTTGGGACGCCAACCTTCAGCATACGAAATCTTACTTTCTTTAGTTTGAAGATTAAAACGCAAGTCGCATTGCTTACCTTTATTGATAAACGTTGCATATAATACATTGTCTGCAACAATGGCATCTGTAAAGAAACAGTATTCATGTTGGTTCATAAAGAATTGTTGAACATCTTTAAATATCTCACCCGAAACCTGCTCTTCAAAGCTAAATTGAACTATATCACATTCCGACTGATTCGTAGCATCTACATATAAAGTAGATGTAAAATTGTCAAAATAATAAATCTGACTACCAACTAACTGAAGCGGGGTTGAAACAAATGGTGGAAATGCAATCTGAAATGGAAGAGGTTCGAGTGTTTCATTCTTCAGAACGAATTCTTTATCAAAAACAAAGAGTAATTTATCGTTTATTGCCGACTGTTGATTGGTTGAACACACATAGCCATCTGTATAGCTTACGATATTCCACAACATCGAGTTGGATGTCAAATGTTGTTTGCGAATAAAATCTCCGTTTAGATTATAGATAAATACTGTGGAAGGATATGTCAAAATCACCAATTGCTTTTTCTCCATATCAATGGTAAAATCTTCAATACTGGTGTATTCTCCCGGTCCGCTTCCTGTTTCTCCTATAGTATGACTAAAAGCACCATCTTCATGAAAAACATAAATTTTCTTCATCCTCGTTTTGTCAAGAATAAAGTATTTATTATCATAAACAATGAGTTTATCAATGGCTCCAAAAATATTATTTTCAGAGGTTTCAAGTGAAATGTATTCAAAATCCTTATAAATTTCATCTAATGATGTTTGTCCGTTTATTTCAGACAAATTTAGTATCATATTTTTTTCTGCATTTCCTTTACACGAAAAGAAAAACAGAAGCATCAGGATATACACAATAGTTGATTTCATACAGTATTTTATTTTTTATAAATCAGTTTGTTTTGTAAATAATTAATATCGGGTTGTCATCTCCATCCTTTAATTTGGATACAGCTTCGGTATATTTTTTTGCAAAGTGTTTGTTTTTCAGCGTATTCTCATTGAAAGCATCTTTATACACATATAAAGCTATTTCAGATGAGACTGTATTGATTAAATTATTTCATGTTCGTTTCATATATTAATAATGTGTTTATTTCACATCCTTTGCACATCTAATTCCAAATCTATCTGATGTATAATCAGGATACATCACACACATCTGCCTGCCTAACATAGTTTTATAACTTTCCAAGAAATCCCAAAAGCATCCTCCCTTAGCCAAATAAGGTCTGTCCTGTTTTGTATCATGAAATACAAACTCCTCAACATTACCAAAAATATCATAAACACCCAGCACATTAGGTTCTTTTGTACACACTGCGTGTGCATCCCAAGCCTTATCAGCACGTTTAGAGTTTTCTAAACACCATAGTCTCTCTTCCAGTTTACCGGAACTTTTCGCCGATGCTACATACATCCATTCTTCCTCAGTTAACAATCTTTTCCCTTTCCATTTTGCAAAAGCAATCGCATCGTTATAACTAACATGCATGACAGGATAGTTGTAGCATTCTTTATTACGAACTACTCCTCTTGAATCACATCGCCAATCTGCTCCCCATAATGTATCAACACCCAACTGTCCGTAATTTTTGATTGCAATACTATAGCCTTTTTTTTGAGCATCACTCTTATATCCGGTAGCTTTGACAAACTCCATAAATCCTTTAATCGTAACTTCATGCTTATCCACATAAATATCTTTTATCAGAACCTTTTTTGCTGATCCAACATTTAATTTGTAATTGTATGAACCTCCTTTAATTAATTGCATGTCTTGTGAATATACGACTGCGAAAAAACTCAGCAGCAGTATCGTTATAATCTCTTTTTTCATATGTAAATAATGTGTTAATATGCCAATGTGCCAATATATAAATCAATAATCGTAACATCAGCGGTTTATACTAAAAAATATATAGTCTAATTTTCATTTGATTGAGTGTCAATTTATCGCCATGCTCATTCAATCATATTTATCAATTTAATGTATATACAACAATTACAGGGTTATTGTAGGGTGATGTGCTGTTTAATATCGGCGTAATCTTTTCTTTGCTAATCAGATTCTCATCCTGTAAAATCTTTGTGGAATACTGTTGTAACTTATCCGGAGTAACAACACCATAAAATTTATCTTTATATGCATAAAACGGTGTCGTAAAAGGAGAACCATCTATATCATTCTTAAATGGATAGTCAATCTTATTGACTTCATTAGTGAAATCTATATAAGTTTGATACAAGATCTTGTCTTGTTTTTTATAAAACGCATAATAACATTTATAGCCGCATAAGTATATAAAAAACAGGGCATCTTCAGATTCCGTTTTAATTACCATATTGCATTTGTTTGTCATGATCGTATTTATATCTTCGTGATCAAGAGTTGCATCGAAAAGTGATGAGATACAAGCCTTATCTTTCTTATATTTGCCAAAATCCATGTAAAAAGCTCGAATCAACTCATCGGGAGTGATATGGTAAATGGTATCATTATATGGAACCAATAGCGAGAGTTCTTCTGCATTATCAAAGTTTTTAGGCAGCATGGAGATTGCCGAGAAATTGACTGTCTCGGGAAAAAATAAATTTGTTTTTGCAACTTTAAAATTCTTGTCTGTTATTATAAGGTTGGGAAGACTGTGATTTTCATGATACTGGACATTTGAGGTATTATAGTCGCAGAAAAAGGCATAATGATTATCCTTCAAAAAAGCCATCCTGGTAGCAATAAAGCCGATACGGGAAGTTGAAAGATACTTTCCATCTAAATCATAGCTTAACACACGGCTCGACTTATCACAATAAATCAAAAGCTTTTGTTCTGTATCGTTAATTGCAATAGAAGCAGGGTTCAAATATTCATCGGGTCCATTGCCAATTGCATCTATTTTGAAAATAAATTTACCTTCTATATCAAAACAAAATATGGATTGTGTGATATTTTCATCCAATATATAATACCTGTCATTATAGACTAACATCTGTGAAACTTCACCAATTAAGTATTCATCTTCGGTTTCCAGCTCCACATAATCGATGGTAGAAAAAATATTAGAAAGATTGACATCTTGTGCAGCATCAGCAGGATTGACCTCAATCACAACAGCGTTAAAATCACTCTGTAATCTTGTTGTCTTTTGGCAACCGATAAATGACAAAAAACAAAAAATAAAAAAATAGCTTCGTGTTTTCATTCGTAGAATATTTTTGTTAGTTAATTTAATATTATAGTTTTACAATATTCGCAATGGTATTCGATTAGGTATTCTATAAATTTATTAGAGTTTTATTAAAGTATTAAAATTATCGGGGGGTAAATTTAATTAATATTATAATATAGGGGTGTGTAAAACGTAAAAACTTTGTATTTTGGCACAAAATAATACTACTTTGGCACAAAAGGTTACTTAATTACAAATGGATTATCTTCGGGATGTACGTTATCCAATAGTAAACGGCCATAATCATCAAGCAAATCAGGACTAATAAACTGATTCAATTTTGTCCTTAGAGCATGAGCTCAACATAATGATAAAGGTCAGCACACATGTTAAGAAATAATTTTTATACATAATCTGAGTGATTGTAAATTACCGGTAAATAAAAAACTATTTTTCGTTTTCTTCTCTTAATAAATTATTTAAAGAACTTTCCAGACGGTCTATATCCAAGCCTTTAGTCATCATTTGACCTTCGCGATTAACATATTCATAGTGCGGAATGCCATTAAACTTGAACAATTCCCGCATCCTGATATATTGGTCTTTTGTCAGACGATGGCTGTTCTCAAGTCCTTGTTCTTCAACATATTCTTTGTATGTATCTTCCGGTGTATCCTCACTACAGATAAAAAGGAAAGTGATATCGTTGCTGTCCTTTAGTCTCTCCCGCAATGTCTTGTTGTCCTTGATTCCTGCAATACAAGGACCGCACCATGACTCCCAAAAATCAACCACAATATATTTTCCTTTTAGCGGTGCTACCATCTTACCGAATAATATTCCACCTTCTGTCTCGGGTAAATCGTATGTAGTTTTGTTATCTTCGGGATAAGCCTGATTATACATTCTAAAGGCTTCCTTGATTACGAAAGGATTTTGAATATCTCTTGTTGTTGCAAAAAGAATTTCTTCAGCATCTTCTCTGGTCAGTAATTTTTTAAAATCAAACTCCAATCTACGTACTTTTGTAATATCGTAAATCAGGTTTGGCTTCGTGAGATGTAAAACATTTGTAAAAATGGAATCACGCAGCCGGATTTCTTTTATATTTAGTTCTTTTTGATGAGCTTTAAATTGAGTTTCAAAATATTGGTTGTAAAGTTCTCTTTCGCTTTTATGTCTTTCTTCGAATGCTTCGAATGCTTCGAAAGTCGTTTTATTTGCTTCGTAGTATTTTATTCTTTCATTTTTATCTTGTATCAAATTTAACTGCTCCTGAATTGTTTTTATTTTTTCATCTTCGTCTGTCCATGTATCCTTATGTTCTTCTTCCAAGTACCTGATAAAAGTTTTTTCCGGACTAAAAGTCAATTGTGTCCATACAGCGAAAAAAGGTTCGCAATATTCAAACCGATTGATAAAACTGGATGAATTCACTGAAGTCAACAAAACCTGGTCATTCAACGACATTTGTTGTAAGAAATCGTAGTAGTCATCAGGGATAGGTGATTTGAAAATTTGATTATCAGGATCTTCCCGTGATAACCTTTCGCGACTCATTACATAATCTAAATGATTTTCTCCATATACTAAAAAAGCTTCGTTTGTTAATAGAGCAACTGTTTTTTCAGACAAAGAATGTTCTGTCGATTTTTGATGGATAAACTCTAAGTTTTCATTGAGAGACATCTGTTCGTGAGTTTTATATTCAGCCGGATTCAGTGTTTTTTGCTTCTCTTCTTTTTCCCTCCAATTATCTGTTCTGAGTTCTATTTTCGACAATTCACTATTAATTTCAGCCAACGTTCCTATAAACTCAGTATTTTTAAATTTATATTGGGTGTTGCGCAACCGGTCGGCAATCAAGAATTCTTCCCAATCCAAGATCATCGCCAAAGTATGTCCGGGTTCCATATAAAAAAGAAAAGGTTTATCGTTAATACTCAAATAAAAAGAGGTAGGATGTTGCATGGGAATATCCGCTTCAAAACGTCCGTTAGGATGAATATTCAGAGAAACCGGATAATCTTCACGTGTAATAACATTGCTTGCATAAATTATTCCTGTACTGAAACCTAAACGGGGATCGTAACCTTTGATGTATCCAACTAAACGACCTGGTTGGTATGTAAAAAAATTATCTGACTGATAATCAGGTAATTCTTCCTTTAGTGTCGCATTTTCGAGTTCCTCACTCAACCACGTCTGAATGTGATCAGGGACTTCGTTCTTAAGCCTTTTTTTCTCCGTTTTGCTTTTTCCTAATGATATGCCGAAAATCATCGTTTTTTTATCTTCTCCGTAATTAAACTTTTTCACCGATTTATCCAAAGGTGGAAATGTCAATACAAATAAAGAATCACCTGAAGCCGGCATATAAATTTCCTTATCGAATTCACCTCTTTCAATTCCGGTTGCAAATAGTTTTTCATTACTACCTTCAGGTTCAATGAAAGTTGTTGTCGGGAATTTTATCCACCAATTGGGTAAAAAAGTAGTTTTTACATATACACGTGTGGCAGTTTTTGAAAGCTCAATCTTGACAATATTGTCAATGCCGGAATTTTTCACTTCATAAGCAGGATTGTCGATTACGCGATTTTTTCCCAATACAGGTGTTAGAGCAAACACCAAAAATAGAATAGATAAAATTGTTTTCTTCATGATAATTATATTTTTAAAATGGTCATTTTCTTTACCTCGTTTGTTCTTGGTTACAAATAAAACAAAAAAATTCCTAAATCACGCTGAGTTTTCTAACTTAATTTGTGTTTTGCCAATTATTTTCTTTCCATTGTTAGATTGTTGCGTTTCAAATTGAAATTTATTAAGTACTGTATTAAAGAAGAATAAATGATTCTATCATCCTCTTAAAACTATCTTGATATCCATCAACATCAGCGGTTTTGGAACAGATAGAAATATCAACTATAGAGTTATCAACATAAAACATAAATGTGTTAAAATGAAGAATATGTTTATTTCCGTCATAGTCATCTGACTCTACCATATACTTTATATGAAAGACTATTCTGTCATTTACAAAAAACTTATCCAATTCTACTTTCAAACTGTCTAAATTTAATAATCTCCACATATCTTTTTCTAAATCCAAACTCAATGATTCATTGAAATAAAGGTTAATATTTATCGACTCTAAATCTTTGTGTATCTTCCCTTTTCGCTGTCCAAAATAATTACTATTTACAGTATTACCATGTAAATTACACACTAAGTTTTTCTCTTTCTCATTAGAAAAGAAATATCCATTTAACATATCAAGAGAATAATACTTGTTTTTTATGTTGTGATACTCATTCTTTGTCTGAACTTTAATTTCAGGCAAATCATACCCATACAGTACATTGAGATCTTCCTCTTTAAATGAAACTGCATATAGTTTGGTGTTGTCATGTGATACAGCAAAAGTTATAATCGGTTGATCCAAAAGATAATTATCAACCAAAAAACCATTCCAATCAAAAACCAAAAGCTCAGGCTTGAAATTATGAATATTTCGTTCTACATTTCTCTTTGAATTATCTATCCACATTACATATATGTATTTGTCGGTGGCATACGACTCTGTGAAAAACACACGCTTGGTGTCTATTTTATCTAAACTGCTATAAGGGTATTCAACAAGACCTTGACTAAGAAGCTCCAAGTTTTTAGAGTATATCTTAAAAACAGGATAATGATAATAAAACACAGCTATTTTATCATTATTATAACAAATAGACTTTGAATATACGGTACTTTTCTTATAGCTGGGCTCATTCATTAAATCTCTGCTCCAATCGGGGGTTTTGGAGAAAGCATCTTCCTTTTTACTAATTAAATCAAAAGTCCTAAACTCATGAGTGTAATTTTGATGGTTATTGTTATCAAAAATATATAAATCTGTTGTTATTTTCTTTAAGTTGTGGATTGGGTAGTATTTTGTAATAATTAAATCATTTCTTTTTGCTTGTATTGCACCAGAATCTGTCAATTGAAAATAAAACAATTTATTTTTGTCCATTATCTCAAAATAATCACTAATATTAACAGATTCTTTATCAAGCATGACAAATTCGTCCGGACCAAGACCAACACTTCCAAAAGAATAGAAGAAGTTTAATTTTTCTCTACCAAAAACCTTAAAAACATCTTTTTGCTGATCATCAAACACTACTAATTTGTCATTGTACAAATATATTTTAGAGGGTCTGAGCATTTCCGTTGAAACAAAATGCTTTTTGGCATAAAGTTCTTTTAAATTGCTATTTAATTCAATATTTGTAAACTGTTCTTGTTTATCGCTACAACTACAAACAAAAATGACTATCGCTACAATTAATATTTTTCTCATCTGTTTATAATTTATTTTTATAAAAATTTGTTAAACCATTCATTTTTTATAGTATAAAACATATTCATTTTACTTTTTATACTTATAAAAAAAAATGATAGGATTTGAGTCTTCCGACATAGTTTTGAAAAAATCCTCTATTTTCTTCGTATATGCATTTCGACCTACCACATTGGTAAATTGAGAAAAATACCCCTTCGTTCCTAACAGCAAATACAGTATCCATAAATGGGCGGTTAAAAACAGGTTTGTCCACTGCGCTTTGAATAAAAGGCGAATTGTTCAAATTAAAATTTGTATTAAATGCTTTATTATTGGCAGATTCATTGATTAACTGCTTCGTTTGCTCTCCTGTATGATAATCCATTTCCAATAACATGCATGATTGATTGTCTTTATTAAAATTTCTTATTGCGGCATAAAGTTTATCATTGGCATATTGTATCGCATACACACCAATATTATCATTTTCAAAATTGAGGGTGCGAAGATATTCCCCTGTATGTATACTGTAAGTGTGAATTTTATTACCTACATCTAAAACCACAATCTGCTTGTCCTTTTCATTGACAGTGAAATCCATAATTTGTAAATACTCTCCCGGACCACGCCCAAATTTTCCGATTTGTTGTATATACTTGCCATCCATGTTGAAGACAAGTATTTTCTTTGCAATCATCGTGTCTAAAATAAAAATGGTATCATCCGAAATCTGCATTTTATTAATATTCCCCATTAATGCTCCTTCTTGATTTTCAAGTGCAATAATTTCTATCTTTTCAACTATTGATGAATAGTGGATTGTTATGGTATCCACATCTGTTAGTTGATTTAAATCGATTGTATATACTCCGTCCTGGTATGTTAATACAGGTTTATCGGGATTTACAGGTTTATTGGTATTTGAATTACAAGCGAGTAAAATGACAAACATACCCAATAACAGCCATTTACATAAATTCATTACATTCATATTTCTGATTTTTAAAAGGTTCTTAATTTATAAAACAAAACATCAAAAACTATCGTATTATCTCCATAACGAGCATACGGAGAGAGATTCTTCAAAAATGAAAATAAGGGATAACTCCATTGATCTGTACTGAAAAACACTTTCTTATTTGCATGAGAATAAACTACAAAAGTTTTCATTTGCTTGGGCGTTGATTTATTGTCATGTTCGTTTCATAAAAAATATAATAGGATTTTCATTAGCATCTATATTCGTAACCATGTCAAATACTTCTTCTCCAAAAGCATTTTTATACTCTTTGATTACTTCTTGTCCGGCATGTTTGATTTCTTGATAAACATGTGACTCACCATATCCAATCAAATAATTTTCATAAGAAGTGATTGGAACCGGGAGATACGGCAACCTGATGTAAATTTTACGAGTTGCTTTCTCATATATACATAGGACACTCATCATTCCATATTTAAACGTAAAACACAACAAGCCATCTGTTTCAAGAACATTCTTTATACCATAACAATAATTAGAGTTTAACAGCACATCTGCCTGCTCCATACCTTTATATCTATCTTGAAAATTAGATGGTAATGTTTGTTCTCCAAAATCAATAGCATATCCTTTGTCGATACCTGTAGTCGATATACAGAAAATAGTATCGCAGCGAACAGGAACATAAAACACAGTTTCTATTCCTTTATAAAAAGCAATATTGGTATTATTTGTATATTGATAATTATATTTAAGTGGTTTATAGTAATAATACATCTGATTTTCTGTCGTTGATAATTGAAGATGGAATTTGTTTCTTCCTAATGCAGTTCTTGTAAAATCAAGTGCAAAACAAGTTGAATCAAGCGGATAACAAGCATTCATCCATATCTCTTTGAAGTGATGCACTTTAAGGTATTTTCCATACCAATCATAGTAAAACACTTTTCTAACATTACCATCATAAATAGAAATTTGTTGTTTATTCTCATCAACAAAAAAGTCATTTACAGAATAATACTCGCCAGGTCCGTTACCTCTTGTTCCTATTTTCATTATATACTTTCCTTCCCGGTCGAATACAAATAATGACTGAGTTACATCCGAATCCATAATAAAAATTCGATCGGAAGTAACAATTATTTTTTTCATTTCTCCAATCAAAGAACTTTCATTTGTCTCCAATCTTACCACTTTACAGTTTTGTATAAAATCTACCGGAAACAAATCATCTTTTAATATATCTATTTTTATATTTTCACAAGAAATTGCACCTTGAAACACTTCGTTGCTGTTTCTTTTGTTACAAGAAATCAAAGTAAAACATGTCAATAAAAACAATAAATATAAGTTTTTCCCTTTCATATCTTTAATTTGTTATTTTACTCCTCACACCCTATTTTCTCATTTAAATGACATAAAACCAATACCGGATTGGAATCTATTGTCAAATCACCATACATATCTTCTAAAAACTGTCTGTCAAGTTCATGCTTGTACCATTCTTCTTTATTTATCATCAGGTAATAAGCCGAAAAATCAAAAACTTTTGATTTTGAGCGTCTATCACTATTTCCTCTGCACCTGACATTTTGTTTTTAACAGGTGATGAAGTGCAGGAATATAAAAAGGGTATGACTAAAAGTAAGGTATTAATAATGTGTTTCATGTGTAAATTATATGTTAATATGATAATATGCAAATATGTTTAGCTATTTGATCATTTATTAAACACCTTAATTATTGTTTATAAAAAATAAGATAAGGATTATCCTCTACACTCATTTGATTAAGGGCATCTTGTAATACTTTGTTTTTTACATCCTTTATCTTTTCCGAACTAAACATCCAGCTATACATCATATTCATCATATTTGGATGCAGCTCCGAAATAAAATACTCTTCTGTACAACTTAGCACTTTAAAAAAGGGATTTTTGCCATATGGATGTGTAGAATAATGATAATAAGTACCCTCTTTAGTTTCTTTATCTATCAAAATAAAAGATTGTTTAGCTTGGGGGTCTGTGAAATTCAATAGCATTTTATTTTTCGTCTGGAAAATAGCATTAAAACCCGAAAATGTATTCGTATTCATAGCTACCAAAGTGGCTCCGACAAATAATGGATTTTCGTTCTTCGCCACCTGTTCTCGATCCACAAGTTTCCAAGGTATTTCAATCTCGTATTGCGCTCGTATATTTCCTCGCTTATACTCATACACAACATGTTCTACAGGCATAATAAAATGTAAACCATCCTCAAACTCGGCAATAGGATGAGTAGAAAAAGACATCATATAATCTCTTTGTCCAAAAAATTCATATGTAAAAATATCTTGAGTCTTCTTATTATCCGGATTGAATGATATATAAGCAACAAAAGGTTCTAAGTACATATGATTATTTATAAACATACTACCATCCTGTGTGTAAACTGCATACGATATATCGCCAAAAACTTCAGCCGGAACTTTTTGTGAGGATATATGGTTACCTTGAAAATCATATGTGATAATTGCCATTTTACTTATACACACAACTGAAATAACGTTCAATTTCTTATTGATACTGAAACCGCGTATTCCTATGTATTCGCCGGGACCTTGCCCTTCAAACCCTATCTTGTTCAAAAAAGTCCCATCTTTTTTACTGAATCGAAATATATTTTTATGGTTATCAAAAATAAATATATCATTATCAACAACCTCTATTTGTTCTATTGTACCGATTAAACAAGAGTTTGATGTTTCTAATTTTACAATTTCCATATCCTGAAAAAGCATATCAGCTTCTTCAAACTGTAAATCCTTGACATCGCAGTTCAGGCATTTTATAACTTCTTCTGCATTATAGCTTATTTCACGTGTCGCTCCATGTTGATTACAAGAAACTTGCAATAGCATAAATGGAATAATAATCAATACAAATCTCATTTTAACAATTGTCTTCATAAATTTATAATTTTAATTAGGTATTATCTTTCTCACCCATTATAATAACAATGTGACTTAATATTACTAATATTCTGAATTTCATTACCACAGCTGCAAAAAGCTTTAAAATAATTAGTGAAGATGTTTGCATAGCAAAGTCATAAACACTTTATCCTATATGCCACAATCATAGGATTATCCTCTTCTTTTACATCTCTCAGCATTTCGTTATAATATTTCTTAGAATCTGGTGAGAATTGATCCGGAAATTCTAATATACCGGCTTTCTCAAATCTATCCTTAGCCATAATAAGTTGCAAAGTTGGAAATATATTGTAAAAGTAATTTTCATCAGAGAAAATAAATTCAAATGGAGGAATCTGATCTTTAGCATTTATCGTTTGAATAACTTTTATAGAATTGGTTTTCAATGAATAAAAAGACATATAGGATTTGTGTCCATTAAACGTAAAATAACAATAATCTTTCGTAAATAGTATATTTTTCAATCCAAACAAGATATAATCTAATTGAAAAACAGAGGCTATATCAACATTATTTCCTTGCTCTATTAATTCTGAGAATATTTTGTCAGGTAATTTATGCTGTCCAAAATCAGCAATATAGACAGGGCGTATTCTATAAACATTCACTTCAAATACAGTATCATTGTAAATCGTATTTAAATACACATTATCAGCAAAATCCACATATAAATTATTGGTTTTAAATCCTGTAAGTGGAGAAGAAATAAGATCCTTCCGCATAGGAATATCTTCATAAAGCAATTGACCTTGTTGATCAAATATTTTCAATGAATAACAGTTATTTGTGAAACACTGTGAGAATGTATATGCATATATCAGGTTATCTGCTGTAACTATTTCGGAAATATAATGCTTCCTTAAATCAATTTTTTCTATAAATTTTCCCTGCAAATCATATTTAAGCAGTTGTGAATAACTCAGTACACCTATTATATTATTCTTCTCATCTACATAAAAATCACTTATCGACAGATATTCTCCGGGACCATTACCTCGTTTATTTATACTGTACAGAAATTTCCCATCCATATCAAAAATAAAAATTGCTTGGTTGGACTTGCTATTATCCATAATAAATATCTTTTCATTTTTAATAATGACTTTAGAATAGTTCGATATAAGAGACTCCTCCGTCACTTCAGGCTTTATATAGAAAACCATCTCAAATAACGAATCTATATCAACCGGGCTAACATCTAATGTGTTTAATGAGAGAATAATGCTGTTGTTGTTATCCATTAACGATTTGATAGCAGGTTCTTTCTTGTAACTACAAGATTCAAAAAGTGTCAAAATTATTAATATCAAATAAAATCTTTTCATAATTTATTGTTACATAAAAGAGGTACAACAAGTTGTAATTAGTAATTGGTAAGGATTTTTCATGTTACATTAATTCTATGTTAGTCCTACAGTGTTTAATGGTATTTAATATTATATATGGGAATTTTATTTAAGTATTAGAAATATCGGGCGAATTTAATTAATATTATGACATAAGGGTGTGCAAAACGTAAAAACTTTCTATTTTGGCACAAAATAATACTATTTTGGCACAAAAGTTTACTTAATTATTTGAATTTCTATTTCTCTTATCAAATCCATATTAATAAATCTGTGGCTAACTACAGAGTATATAGTTTGTTAAATATGTGCACAAGTATCTATACAGTTAAGATAGTTTTTTCAAACAAAATGAGTAACACAAAAATTATTCGTAAATTTGCCAATTCGTATACATAAAAAACATAGAAATATGAAGAAATTAATTTTATTCACAATTATCAGTATGACAGTAATAGGATGTACTTCTAAAAATCCATTTTTCACAGAATATGAGAATGAATATGGCATTCCTCCATTTGACAAGATTAAAACAGAGCATTATATGCCTGCCTTTAAAGAGGGCATAAAGCAGCAACAAGCTGAATATGACGTCATTGCCAATAACGAAGAAGCTCCCGATTTTGATAATACAATTTTAGCTCTCGAACTAAGTGGGAAATTGCTTCATAAAGTTGCGGCTGTTTTCTTTAATCTTTATTCGGCAGATACAAATGAAAATCTTGATAAAATAGCAAATGAAGTTTCGCCTCTTTTGTCTGAACATGGTGATAATCTTTATTTGAATGAAAAAATATTTGCACGCATTAAAAATCTACATGAAAACAGTGCTGAATTAAATCTAAATGAAGAGCAAGAACGTATCTTAGATAAGTATTATAAGGATTTCATGAGAAGTGGTGCCGATTTGAATGATAATGACAAAGCTAAACTTCGTGAAATAAACAAAGAATTAAGTCAGGCACAACTAAATTTCGGACAGAATTTATTAGCCGACAACAATGCATATCAACGTTTTGTAGCCGACAAAGAAGAGCTTGCAGGCTTACCCGAAAGTGTTATACAAGCTGCGGCTGAAGCAGCAAAAGAAGCCGGTCAGGAAGGTAAATGGCTGTTTGTTACATCAAAAGCGAGCTTTATTCCTGTACTGCAATATGGAGAAAATCGTCAACTTCGTAAAGATTTACTGCTTGCATGGGCTAACAGGGGTGATAACGACAACGCAAATGACAATAAAAAGACTATAGCTACAATATTAAAACTTCGACTTGAAAAAGCTAAACTTCTTGGTTTTGAAACCAGTGCTGATTTTATCCTTGATGACACGATGGCAAAAAACTCAAAGAAAGTTTATGAATTTCTTGCTACTGTATGGACTCCCGCATTAAATCAAGCTAAAAAAGAAGCTGCTGAGTTACAAAAACTTATGGATGCTGAAGGTAAGGGTGAAAAATTAGAAGCTTGGGACTGGTGGTATTATGCGGAGAAACTTCGAAAAGCTAAATACGATTTAGATGAAGAAGCATTGCGTCCATATTTTAAAATGGAAAATGTGCGTCAAGGTGTATTTGATCTTGCAGGTAAGCTTTGGGGTTTGCAGTTTAATGCTTTAAGTGATTATCCTAAATATCATCCTGATATGGAAGCTTTTAAAGTGACAAATGCTGATGGTTCTTTAGTAGGAGTCTTATTGACGGATTATTATCCAAGAGCAGGAAAACGAGCTGGTGCATGGATGGACGAACTTAGTACTCAGCATGTTGAAAACGGTAAAAACATCAGACCGGTGATAATAAATGTAGGAAATTTTACTAAATCCACATCCGATAAACCTTCACTTCTGAATATGGATGAAGTAGAAACTTTATTTCACGAGTTTGGACATGCACTTCACGGTCTGCTTTCGCAGGTTACATATAAAAGTCTGGCAGGAACGAGCGTTGTGCGCGATTTTGTCGAGTTGCCTTCTCAAATTATGGAGAATTGGTGTTTCGAGCCACAAGTTATTAAAACTTATGCCAAGCATTATCAAACAGGTGAAATTATGCCTGACAATTTGATTGAAAAAATTCAAAATGCAGGAACATTCAATCAGGGTTTTGTTATGACCGAATTATTATCTGCTGCTATACTTGATATGGATTATCATACCATTAAAGATATAGACAATTTAGATGTAAATGCTTTTGAAAAGGCTTCGATGGAACGCATGGGTATGATACCTGAAATTATTGTCCGTTATCGTAGCACTAATTTCAACCATATTTTTGGAGGCGGTTATGCAGCCGGTTATTATAGCTACACTTGGGCTGAAGTACTTGATGCTGATGCATTTCAAGCTTTTAAAGAAACCGGTGATATCTACAATCAATCTGTAGCAGAAGCATATAGAAAGAATATCCTTGAAAAAGGTGATTCGAAAGATGCAATGAGTCTGTATTTAGATTTCAGAGGTAAAGAACCAAATCCTGAAGCTTTATTTAAAAGAAGAGGTTTTATTAAATAAGCAGTAACCTCAAATACAATCATATATATAATAAATGAAAACTCCTGCTGTTCAGAAATTTATAAAGCCCGGTTTACCATTAATCATAGTAACGGTATTGTTTTTTCTGGTCAGTTGGAGTTATAATATATTTTTTCGTTTCGAACAAGGTAGTATTTTCAATACATTAATTATACTTGCTTGCACAATATTAAACGGATTTCTCATTGCATTTATCAATAAGAAATTTGCTATTATCAGAACCCGGACATTCTTGCCAGTCTTAATATATTTTCTTTTGGTAACTGTTTGGAAAAGAAGTTTTTTAGATATATATCCTCATTTTAGCTTAAGCATATTTCTTCTGTGTTTAATCATACTGATGGGTATGTATAAGAATAGAAATGCTGTTGTGCCTGCGTTATGGCTGAATCTTCTAATTTCATCAATTAGTCTTATTAATCCTATATATCTCTTGTTAATTCCGATTATTTACATTGGCATAATTCATCTGCAAAGCATGTCGTTGAAAGTATTTTTATCTTCAGTGATGGGATTATTGATACCTTGGATTTATTATCTATCATACCAATTCTACATGGGCAATGAAATATCAAACATATCATTATTAATTGACGAATTTCACCCAAGTATATGGATTTACGAGATGTTACCTCATGAGATGATTTACACCGGCTTAGCATCTCTCATATTTATTTTGGCAATGTTCGGGATATATTCCAACCTGTTCAATGATTCATTGCAAACACGAAAATATATCAATCTTTATGTCTTTATTTTTGTTTATTTATTCTTGTTGTCCTTTCTGTTTCCATCAACTTTAATATCAATTCTACCGATATTCGTATTCCTGACATCAATATTACTTTCTCATCCATTCACCTTAAAACATACAAAATTTACCAATTACTTGTTTTTGTTATTTTGCGGTATGAATATTTTATATATGATTTATGACATTTTAATCGCTTAACAGATGGAAGGATTGATAGGTTTAGGATATTTAGGTTTGTTTATAGCTTCATTTTTGGCTGCTACTGTATTACCTTTTAGTTCCGAAGTAGTTTTTTCTGCGTTAGTATACGGAGGATTAGACTCATGGACATGTGTTTTTGTTGCTACAATCGGCAATTGGCTCGGAGGAATGAGTTGTTATTATATCGGACGATTAGGAAAAATTGAATGGATAGAAAAATATCTACGTATAAAAAAAGAAAAGCTTGATAAGTGGTTAAATAAACTTCACAAACATGGCGATTGGTTTGCCTTCTTCTCATTTCTTCCCGGAATCGGAGATGCAATTGCAGTAGCTTCCGGATTTTTTAGATGTAATATATGGATAGTTGCATTAGCAATGCTTTTAGGGAAATTCATCAGATATATTGTTTGGATGTATTTTCATGGGATAATCTTCTGATTTTTTCACTTCTTTTTTGTTTTTTCTCTATTTTTAATCTGGCAATTATTGCTACTTTTGAAAGCTAAATGAAAATTATTAATTTAATGCGGTTTTTCTTAGTAATATCAATATTGTTTTCACAATTGTTTGTGATGGCTGCCGATCATAAGTGTGAAATCCAAGCTAAATTTGTGAGTTTTGGACATAAAACTGCTGAAAACAGGAATATTGATGTAATTATAATTCATTCAGTATATAATGCTTCAGGAGGTGATATTTATGATGTCGATTTGATTATTAAGCAGTTTGCCAAATATAAGGTTAGTCCGCATTATCTAATTGACCGACAAGGTGTTGTTTATCAGATGGTGAATGAGAAGAACATAGCTTTTCATGCAGGAAAAAGTGTTTTGCCTGATGGCGGTACAGGAATAAACAACCGATCTATTGGTATAGAAATAATTACTTCTTTAGAAGAAGCCCCTACTGATAAGCAAATTCAATCAGCAGCACAATTAGTAATGGATATTAAAAATAGATATAAAATAAAATATGTTTTGCGTCACAGCGATATTGCTCCGAATAGAAAAACAGACCCATGGAATCTTGATTGGAACGGGTTTTTGGAAAAGATAAATGGTAAGATAGAATGAAAAGATACTTATTGGCATATCTTATAATTATTTGTTTAGGTTTTTACCCCGAACAAGTTGTTGCCGCAAAAAGCACAAGTAATTCTTCTAAAATATTAACACAGAATATATCTGATTCTCTGACGGCTATTGCCAATACGGTTATATTCTCAGATAGAATCAATCAAGTTAAGATAGACGTAAATCAAGCTCTAAAAACCATAAAAATAACTGCCGGTGATAATTTCGGACATCTACCTTTTCGTAAAGATAATGTTGACAGGATTTATTCAGCTTTATATAGCATTTTAGAAAAAACATATCCTAATTATATTATAAAAGCTGAAGTATATGGTCGAGATATAAGGGAGCTGATTCCTAATTATTTATCAAACAAAATAGATTCTTCGAGAATATATAAAAACACATCTCCAACTATACCGTTAATAACAAGACTTAGCACTCCATTTAGTGTAACAAACGGACTGCAAAACCGGCATGTTGCTTTATGGAACAGTCATGGTCGACATTTTAGTCAGCTCGAAGGAAAATGGATATGGCAACGACCGCGTTTGTTTACCACTGCTGAGGATTTGCTGACTACTTCGTTTGTATTACCCTTCCTTGCGCCTATGCTTGAAAATGCCGGTGCAAACATCTTTATTCCGAGAGAGAGAGATGTTCAAACAAATGAAGTTATAGTTGATAATGATGATAAAACCACTTCACGTTACAGAGAAACGCATCGAAGATATCATTGGCAAAAGGGAGATACAGGTTTTTCTAATAAAAATGAATATTATGTTTATCCTGAAAATCCTTTTAAAATGGGGACTTATCGTCAAATCAAAACTACCATAAATGATGATGATATTAGCACTGCCGAGTGGGTTCCTGATATTCCTGAAAAAGGACTTTATGCTGTTTATGTCGCATATCAAACAACAGAAAACAGTACTGAGGACGCTCGATATACGGTTCATCATCTTGGAGGAGCAACAGAGTTTTTAGTTAATCAAACAATGTTTGGTGGTAGCTGGCTTTACTTAGGGCATTTTCTTTTTGATACCGGAATAAATAACGATTGTAAAGTTACTTTGTCGAATTTAAGTAAAGATAAAAATAGAATATTAACGGCAGATGCAATAAAATTTGGTGGAGGTATGGGTAATATCGCTGTGTTGCAAGACAAACGCCAAATTGACAAATCCTTTACCGATAATGCTAACACGAGCAATTTTCCTCGATTTGCTGAAGGTGCTAAATATTGGCTTCAATGGGCAGGCGTGCCTGATTCGATTTACAGTCGCAATAGCAACACTAACGAATATTCAGATGATTTTCAATCGAGAGGTTTTTGGGTAAATTATCTATCGGGTGGTTCCGTAGTAAATCCAAAGGCAGAAGGATTGAAAGTTCCTATAGATCTTGCATTTGCTTTTCATACTGATGCCGGAATTAGCGGTAATGATTCAATTGTTGGCACGCTCGGTATTTGCACTGTCAACAACAATGGAAATAACAACGGAAATAGCAACGGCAATACAGCTAACACACTATACAAGAACGGTGTATCGCGTTGGGCTGCAAGAGATATGGTTGATTTAATTCAAACTCAAATTGTAGATGACCTAAAGCAAACTTGGCATCCGGAGTGGACACGAAGAGGCATTTGGAATAAATCGTATAGTGAAGCAAGAGTTCCTGAAGTGCCGACTATGTTGCTCGAACTGCTTTCTCATCAGAATTTTGAAGATATGAAATATGCACTCGATCCAAGATTTAGATTTACTGTCAGTCGGGCTATTTATAAAGGCATATTGAAACATCTTGCATATACCAATAACTTTGAATATGTTGTGCAACCTTTACCCGTAAAAGAGTTTAGTTGTAAATTTATTTCAGACGACAGTATCCGGTTGACGTGGCAGGAAACCATTGACAGTCTTGAGATAACAGCCAAGCCTGATAGCTTTATAGTCTACACAAGAATAAATGATGGTGGGTTTGATAATGGTAAGATTATTTCGGGGAATTCATATGTTTTAGAAATAGAATCAGGAAAGATTTACAGTTTCAAAGTAAGTGCGGTAAACAAAGGAGGTGAAAGCTTTCCTTCCGAAATACTATCAGCTTACAAACATCCTCAGAACAAAGAAACCGTCTTGATAGTTAATGGCTTTGATAGAATTAGTGGTCCGGAGAATTTTAATTTAATCACTTTAGCCGGCTTTATGACCGACAGGGATGCCGGCGTACCTTATTTGTACGACATAAGTTTTACAGGAAATCAATATGTATTCAGTCCAGATTCAGCTTATTACGACAATGAAAATCCTGGTTTTGGTGCAAGTAAATCCGATTATGAAAATATGGTTATAGCAGGTAACACATTTGATTATACATACTTACATGGAGAGTCGATTAAAGAAGCACAATATTCATTTACATCAACAAGCGTTCAATCGGTTATTTCCGGTGAAATAAATCTTCAAGATTATAAAGCTATAGATTTGATATTAGGTAAGCAAAAACAAACTTTCTCAGGAAAATTAAAAAACAAGCCGGAATTTCAAACTTTTCCATTAGCTTTGCAGCATAAGTTAACGGACTACTGTAATAATGGTGGTAATATATTGGTAAGCGGTGCATATGTTGCATCAGATATGTATGATTATTCAAAAGAGGATAATGATAATTTCGTTAGTAGCTTGCTAAAAGTCAAACCCTTAGATAAAGATACTATTATTTTCAGTGGAGTGTTATACGAAAGTCAGTATTCAAATTTTTTGAAAAAAAGCAGACATTTTGAATATTATCATGAGCCAAATACTAATATGTATTCCGTAGAAAAGCCTGATTTATTGGAAAGTACCGATGAAGATGCTTTCGAAATTTGTAGGTATGAAGGCAATGATTATGCTGCCGGAGTTGCATATAAAGGCGTATATAAAGCCTGTACATTAGGATTTCCTTTTGAAACAATTAAAGATGGAAAAACTCGTAATCTAATTATGTCGGATATATTAAGTTTTTTCTTCAATTCAAAACCATAAAACATTAAAACAAAATGAAGAAGTTTAAATTTTTCTTATTATTCACAGTATCAATGCTTTTGTTTGTTTCGTGCATACAAACAGGCAAGGTATTGCCATCAGCAACAGGTACTCGCTATGAAGTATTGGTTGTGTTGGACGAAAATGTATGGAAAGCACCTTCAGGCAGGGCTATTGTTGCTCTTTTAGATCAAGATATGGAAGCATTGCCTCAGCCTGAACCAGTTATGAGTATAATTTATTGTCAACCTCAACAATTTGGTGATCTCTTAAAGCCAACCCGTAATGTTTTGAAGATAGATGTAGATCCACGTTTTGAAACTCCCAAAATTATATACTCAAAAGATGTATGGTCGTATCCGCAATCAATGGTTAGAATCAATGTAGCAAACGACTCAGTTCTATCGAGAGTAATTCGACAATCAGGAAATAATATACTGCAATTTTTTCTATCGACTGAAAGAGATAGACTTATTGCTTTGAGCAAAAGCAGTATCAACTCAAAAGCACAAAATGAAATAAAAGAGATGTTTGGAATTAGCCTTGATGTTCCAAATGAATTATCTAAAATTACTAAAGGGAAAGATTTTTATTGGGTAACAAACGATCACCATGTGGCAAGAAAAGATTTAGTTATCTATTCATATCCATATCGCGACAAAAATACTTTTACACTTGATTATCTTATTGCTAAACGAGATTCAATTATGAAAGCTAATATTCCCGGAGAATTAGAAGGCTCGTATATGGGAACGGAACTCGTGCAATACAAACCGATTTATAATGCAATAAACATTAACGAAACATATTGTGCAGAAGTAAAAGGCTTGTGGCGTATGTTTAATGGAGCTGCAATGGGAGGTCCATTCTACAGTCATACTCGTGTCGATGAAATTAACCACAGAGTAATTACAGTTGAAGGTTTTGTGTTTGCTCCAGGAGCTAAAAAGCGTAATCATATCCGTCAACTTGAATCTGTAATTTATACCGTTAAACTTCCTCAAGAACAGAATGTACTAACTGAAGTATCTGTAACAGCAAACAAAAACAATTAAATTTCAATTGGACAAATGATAAATAATAGAATAATAATAGGGATAACTCACGGAGATATCAATGGAATAGGTTATGAAGTAATCCTTAAAGCACTTTCAGAACCACGTGTATATGATGAGTTCGTTCCTGTAATCTACGGTTCGTCTAAAGCAGCAGGTTTTTACAGAAAGCTATATGATATTCAAGCTGTTAATCTCAACAATATCAATTCAGTTGAAGAAGCTCAACCTAAGAAAATTAATATAATCAACTGTTGTAGTGATGACATAAAAGTTGAACCCGGTAAAGTTTCGGAAGAAGCAGGTAAATCAGCCTTCAGTGCATTGCAAAAAGCTACAGAAGATATGAAGAAAGGATTTGTTGATGCTTTGGTTACAGCTCCTATTAATAAGAAAAACATTCAATCAGAGGAATTTAATTTTCCCGGTCATACTGAATATCTCGAGCAACTTTTCGGAGAAAAAAACTCATCATTAATGTTGTTGGCAAATGATGTTATGAGAGTAGCTGTTGTAACAGGTCATATTCCGGTAAATAATATATCCAAATCCATTACTAAAGAACTGATTGTAGAAAAACTGAAAACTTTAAACAACTCACTTAAACAAGACTTTACAATTGTTCGTCCGCGTATAGCAGTTTTGGGTTTAAATCCTCATGCAGGCGATGATGGCGTAATAGGAAATGAAGAGGAAACTACGATAAAGCCGGCATTAAAAGAAGCTGAAAAAGAAGGTATTATGTGTTTCGGTCCGTATCCTGCCGATGGTTTTTTCGGAAGCGGTCAGTTTAATAAATTCGATGGCATATTAGCAATGTACCACGATCAAGGATTGATTCCATTTAAGACTATTGCGATGGATAGCGGAGTTAACTACACAGCCGGACTACCGATAGTCAGGACATCTCCGGCACATGGTACAGCCTATGATTTAGCCGGCAAAAACCAAGCATCAGAAGAATCATTTCGTCAAGCTTTATTCATGGCATACGACATTCTTAAAAACAGAGAATTAGACAAAGAAATTCATTCTAATCCGTTAAAAGTAGAAGAAAGAAAAGACAGAGGTGGAAGAATTGCGTAGAGTATGTAAAATATTGGGTGAATAAATGTTTCACCCGATTTACACTAAAACTTCTATCAATACGCCGATTTAAATTGATCTAAAAATCTGACATCATTTTCTGAGAACATACGTAAGTCTTTAACTTGATATTTCAGATTAGTAATGCGTTCTACACCCATACCGAAAGCATAGCCGGAATATACTTTTGAGTCTATACCGCAGTTTTCGAGCACATTAGGATCGACCATACCGCAACCAAGTATTTCAACCCAACCTGTGTATTTGCAGAAAGCACAGCCTTTACCGCCACAAAGATTACATGAGATGTCCATTTCTGCACTTGGTTCTGTAAATGGGAAATATGAAGGACGCAAACGAATTTTTGTAGATTCACCAAACATCTCTTTTGCAAAATACATCAAAGCTTGTTTAAGCTCTGCAAATGAAACATCTTTGTCTATATACAGACCTTCAACCTGATGAAAGAAACAATGTGCACGATACGAAATAGCCTCGTTTCTATAAACTCTTCCCGGAAATAACATGCGGATAGGTGGCTTCTGCTTGTTCATTACCCTAATCTGTACTGAAGATGTATGAGTCCTGAGTACAATATCGGGATTCTGCTCAATAAAGAAAGTATCTTGCATATCTCGTGCAGGATGTTCGGGCGGAAAATTTAACGCACTGAACACATGCCAGTCGTCTTCGATTTCAGGACCTTCAGCAATAGTAAAACCAATTCTTGAGAAAATATCGATAATTTCGTTTTTAACCAATGAAAGAGGGTGACGGGTTCCGATTGCGATTGGCTCTGCTGTTCTTGTCAAATCCAACTTCTCATCATTGGCAGATTCACTCGACAGTTGCTCTTTTAAATTGTTTATTTTCTCCTGAGCTTTATTCTTTAAATCGTTCAACAACTGACCAACTTCGCGTTTTTCCTCATTTGAAACATTCCTAAAATCATTGAATAATGTAGAAATCTCACCCTTTTTACTTAAAAATTTCAGGCGTAAGGACTCTATTTCATCTGCATGAGTTGCTCGCAAGTTGCTTATTTCTTCTAATAAAGCTATAATTTTCTCTTTCATCTTTATAATAATTCATTTTTACAGCTTGCAAAATTAGTGTTTTTTTTCAAAATAGTTCCTAAAAAGCATTTTTTAATTATTATCATTCACTTTGTCATTTTTTTAGTTTATTTTTGCAATGTTCAAAAAATCAATATTTATTATGATTATTTCCAATATATTGAATTTTTTAAGTGACTTAAAAGAAAACAATAACAGAGAATGGTTTGCTCAAAACAAAGAGCGATACACACAGACTAAAAGCGAGTTCGAAAAACTTTGTCAGACTTTAACAGATAAAATCAGTCAGTTCGACGAAGATATAAAACATGTAGATGCAAAAGACTGTGTTTTTAGAATTTATAGAGATACGAGATTTTCTTTAGATAAAACACCTTATAAAAATCATTATGCTGCTTTTATAGCTTCAAATGGGGGGAGAAAAAGTGTCAGAGGTGGATATTATTTTCATCTCGAACCGGGAAAGTGTTTTATCGCAATTGGAGTCTGGTGTCCTCCTCCTGATTTGCTAAAGGCTTTGCGGCAAAGTGTTTATGATAATATCGATGAACTGAAAGAGATTATTGAAGTTACAAAATTTCAGAAATATTTTCCAAAATTCTTTGATGAGGATAAGTTGAAAACAGCACCTAAAGGTTTCCCTAAGGATTTTCCTGAAATAGAACTTATTAAATTAAAACATTATATGGTTGAGTATGTACTGCCTGAAAACATGCTGTCTGACGAAGAGTTAATTTCTAAAGTTGCTGATATAATGCAAATTGCGTATCCATTAAATGCTTTTTTGAATTATACGGTTGATGAAGTGGTATAATAAAACAGCATAAGGTATTCTGCATAGTCATAAGCAGAGATACTTATAAGGAAACTATAGTAAAAGTGAGAAAATAACTTATTTTTATTGAGTAAAGATTAATAAATTAGAGATAGAATCAAAATTAATATTATATGGAATTACTACCATTTGTACAGAAAGATCCTTATTTACAACCATATGCTAGTGCAATAAATGGCAGATATGAATATTTTCGTAGTGTAGAAAAACGCCTTTTGACTGAAAGTCATTCTTTGTCTGAATTTGCAACAGGTTATTTATATTTTGGACTACACAGGCTTACGGACGGATGGGTTTTTCGTGAATGGGCACCAAATGCAACAGCAATTTTCATCATAGGTAATTTCAATAATTGGCAGAAACATCCTGACTATCAGCTCAAAAAACTACATAATGGAATATGGGAAATCAAACTTCCCGAATATGCAATGGCTCACACTCAATTATACAAACTACTGATTCAGTGGGAAGGTGGCGAAGGCGAAAGAATTCCTGCATGGACAAGAAGAGTAGTACAGGACGAGAATACTAAGATATTCAGTGCTCAGGTTTGGGAACCACTTCGACCATATCAGTTTAAGATAAAGAATTTTGTTCCTGAAAGAAACCCACTGCTAATTTATGAATGTCACATTGGAATGTCGGGTAGTGAAGAAAAAGTATCGACATATAACGAATTTAGACTCAATGTTTTACCGCGTATTCAAACAGCAGGATATAATTGTATACAAATAATGGCTGTTCAAGAGCATCCATATTATGGCTCATTTGGTTATCATGTTTCAAGTTTCTTTGCAGCTTCTTCAAGATTTGGTACGCCCGATGAATTGAAGATGCTTATTGATGATGCTCATGAAAGGGGTATATCGGTAATCATGGATTTAGTTCATTCTCATGCAGTTAAAAACGAGACTGAAGGTCTTGGTCGTTTCGATGGCACTCCTTATCAATATTTCCATGGAGGTGACAGAAGAGAACATCCGGCTTGGGATTCTTTATGCTTCGATTATGCAAAGCCTTCTGTTATACACTTTTTACTTTCAAATTGTAAATATTGGTTGGAAGAATTTCAGTTTGATGGGTTTCGTTTCGATGGAGTTACTTCAATGCTGTACAGAAGTCATGGTTTAGGCGAAGACTTTGGTGATTATTCGGCATATTACAATCTTAATCAGGATGGTGATGCAATTTGTTATCTGACTTTAGCCAACAAGCTCATCCATGAAGTTAATCCTAATGCCATTACCATAGCTGAAGAAGTCAGCGGTATGCCCGGATTAGCTGTAAAAACAGAAGATGGCGGTATCGGTTTTGATTATCGTATGGCTATGGGTATCCCTGATTTCTGGATAAAATATATTAAAGAAGTTCGGGACGAAGATTGGAAAGTCGGTCATATTTTCTGGGAACTTACAAACCACCGTGCTGATGAGAAAACCGTTAGTTATGCAGAAAGTCACGATCAAGCATTGGTAGGAGATAAAACAATTATTTTCAGACTGATAGATGCCGAAATGTATTGGCATATGCAGAAAGGAGATAATACATTCAGAGTAGACCGAGGTATTGCTTTACATAAAATGATTCGTTTGATTACCGCTACAACCATCAACGGCGCTTATCTGAATTTCATGGGTAATGAATTTGGTCATCCTGAATGGATAGACTTCCCTCGCGAAGGAAATAATTGGTCACACAAATATGCTCGGCGTCAGTGGGAACTTGTTGACAATAAAGACTTTTTATATCACGATCTTGGAATGTTCGATAGAGATATGATGGCATTAATCAAATCTGTATCAAATTTCAACGAACAAAATATTTATCAGCTTTGGGATAAAGAAGGAGATCAAGTATTAGCTTATCAAAGGGCTGATTTAGTATTTGTCTTTAATTTCAATGGTTTCCAATCGTTTACAGATTATGGAATTCTTGCTGAAAAAGGAAGCTATAAGGTTGTCCTTAATACCGACAACTCAAATTACGGTGGTTTTGATTTAATCGATGAAAATGTTGAGCATATTACAGTTGCATATCCAAAGAATAACTATGATAAAGAATGGTTAATGCTATATCTACCAGCTCGTAGTGCTATTGTACTGAGAAAAATCAAATAAAAAAATACCAGTATTAATGGGGGATGATTCGTATCACACCTTTTGGTTACACACCATTTGGTTACATGAAAGTGAGGTAGGTTTATAAAAAAGCGTTTTGAATATGAAAATGCTTTTATTCACAGGAAGTATTATTGTATCTTTGTGTCGCACACCAAATATGAAGTTATCAAATAAATAAAATCAATGAATTGGATAGTTTTCATTATATATGAAACAATATATGTAATACACAGGTTATAAAAAATATTACTTTTGATAAAAAATCAAAATGGATACGTCAAATATAAAGGAACTTGAAAAATTAGTTGTCGACTATAAATCAGCAGAACAGGGGCAGGTGGATTTGAGAAAATTTACCTACTACGCAATAACCTATCACTCAACAGCTATCGAAGGTAGTACATTGACAGAAGGACAAGTTTATAATTTGCTTGATTTAGATATGCCTGCCAAAAATAAGCCTTTTTCAGAGCAACAGATGGTAATAGATCATCAAAAAGCTTTAGTTTATACGCTAAGAAAAGCAAGCGAAAAACAACTGCTTACAGAAAATTTGCTACGAGAGATTGGAGGAATGGTTGTGCGGACTACTGGCAGTAATTACAACACAGCTTTAGGGACATTCGACAGCACTAAAGGCGACTACCGACTTGTAAATGTTCACGCGGGGGCACGAACTTTTCCAAATTACAGTAAAGTTCCCGACCTTATGAAATCCTTTGTGGAAGCCACAAATATCCAAATATCAGCAGCAACAACATTTCAACAAAAGTGCGAAGCCGCTTTTTATGCCCATTTTCAATTTGTTAGTATACACCCCTTTGCTGATGGCAACGGACGTACAAGTCGATTGCTTATGAATTATATTTTGGCATACTTTGATTTACCGACTTTCTATGTATATAAAAACAACCGTATATCTTATATTCATGCTTTGGAAAAATCAAGAGAAACAAACGATATTGCAGTGTTCTATGATTTTATGTTTAAACAATACAAGAAGTTTTTGGAGAAGGAAATAAAGGGAATGGAGGGGTAGATTTATATTGGTAAACTAAACTAATATAACCTAAAAAATGAGTAAATTTGTGCTTAAATAATCCTAAAAAATGAGAATAACAGACAGAAAATATCTTGATTTATATGAAAAATCAATAGGTAAAGAAATTACTGATTTGATAAAAAGCTTTGATTTTTCCGAAAATCGTGGTGGATTTGATTATCTCACCAAAACCTCTGCTGTATATTCATCCAATATCGAAGGTAATAGCATTGATTTGAATTCTTACATGAATTATGAATTGAATAAAGACCAATTCAAAAAAGGAAAAGAGATAGCAGAAATTGAAGATTTAATTGATGCATATCAGTTTGCACAAAGCAATCAACTGAATGAAAAGAATTTATTGCATTGTCATAAGATACTTTCAGACACATTTCTGATAAGAAGTAAGCGAGGAAAATATCGTGTGGAACAGGTAGGAGTATTTGGAAAATCTGGTTTAGCATATATGGCAATTGAGCCTGAATTGGTTGAGGAAGAGATGAAGCTGTTTTTTCAAGATATTGAGGAATTACTTCAAGCTGAACTCAGTGAGATGGAGGCGTTTTATTTTGCCTCTTTAATTCATTTGCGATTTGCCCATATTCATCCTTTTAGAGATGGAAACGGAAGAACTGCCAGACTAATTGAAAAGTGGTTTATTGCAAAAAAATTAGGTGTTGATTTTTGGAAAACCCCTTCAGAAGAATATTACAGAAATAATCAGGCAAAATATTATGAGACCATCAATTTGGGTGTCAATTTCTACAAACTAAATTACGATCGCTGTTTAGAATTTTTGGAAATGTTGCCGAATTGTTTGAGGTAGATTCTTGATGAATTTGGCATAATCCCCAAAAAAAGATTACTTTTGAAAACTGATATTAAACATAACATATAAACAACTAAAATTATCAATATATAGAATAAATTAAACCGATAAGCTAATCCTTATCAAGACATATTAATTATAGCGTTTCGCTTAAACATTCCTGTTACAGAAATCTTGCAATTTTTTCAACAACACAAGGAAGTGAAAGTGGAAACGCCTACGGTTCGGCGTGGGTGTTCCTTTTTGCTGTGTGTTGTAGGTTTTGCAAGAACCTCTGTAACGAGTAGATTGGATTAGCCCACGCTGCTTTTTACCGTAGTCCTGACTTTATCACTTATTTCACCGCCAATCATAACTTTCTGAATGACAACATC
>ERZ778021.1132-NODE-1132-length-34315-cov-7.514302_pt1 | contig 34315 bp, 39 predicted proteins | sample MGYA00375751_ERZ778021 | MGnify/ENA primary metagenome ERZ778021 (study PRJEB29350, sample SAMN05389814) | bioreactor metagenome | isolation source: Thiocyanate stock bioreactor | place: South Africa: University of Cape Town | collected 2013-08-29 ... | reverse complement strand
AACAGAACCAATAAATGTTGATCACTACGAAAATTATGCTGATTGCTCGCATAAACTCCATGACTTTGGCAAGTCCTCTTAAATCATCTTCTTGTTGCATTTTCTTAAAAATTAGATTGTTAATAAATCAATGAATATCTCTACATCTGCCTGCCATACCTGCGTTTTTTCTTTTTCTTTCGACGTGGCAACGGCATTTCCTCTTTTGGGTGGTTTTCCGGCTCCGGAGCAAGAATCGAGAAAAGCCCACCCGTTACACTATCTGAAGTGTCAAACTGTGTAGTTGATTTCTCGGTATTCTTATAAATGTCGGAAAGGCGGGTATCTTGAATTGGCTCTTGTACCTGCTGTTGATTTCCACCGTACAAATCGTTGAATACATTGGCGGAATAATCTTTGCCCAATCGAGAACCGTTCAAAACGGTACGGGTTGTGTGGTCTATGAATGTTGCTCCATAGATACGCCCTTCGTCGTTACGCCTGAACAGCACGTCAATACCCTGCTGCCTTAACTTCGCTCGAAACTCGCTCTCACTCTGGCTGCCCTGTTTGGCTTCCGATACCACTTTGAGTGTATGAGCTTTCAGGTTTTTGGATTTGATACGTTCGGCTGATTTCTCCATGCGTTTTTCAAGCCCGTCATATCCGACCGATTTTCCGAAAATAGACGACTTTAGCGGATTACCGACTTTGTTGCCCTCGCTATCCGTAGCCGAATACAGTAATCCCCGATACGGTTTGCCCTTCGCTTCGCCTTTCAGTTCCTCTACATTTATATTATATAAGGAAAGAACGGCTTTGTATTCGCCCATGCTTTGAAAATGATACATGGAAGCCAACGGTTTGATAACCGAAGCAATCTGTTTTTTCAAATCGCCTTTTAAAATATTGACAGGAGAAAGTTCCCACCCTTCGGAACGTTTTTGCCCCTCCGCAGGGTGTAGGTTATATTTGCGTTCCAAATCTTCGGTAATGGCTTTGCTCCGTTCATGCTCCTTGTAGCTGTCGATTTTCTTGCCCTCGCTATCCACCCGAAGCGATACGATATGCAGGTGTTCCCGTCCAATATCTTCATGTTTGAAGATTAGATAAGGCTGATTGCCGTAACCGAGTTTCTCCATGTATTCCCGCCCGATGTCCGCCAGTTGGTCATCCGATAAACGGTCGTCAGGATGCGGATTCAGTGATACATGGAAAACAGGTTTTTCGGTGCGGAAGTGAGCCGGAACAAACTGCATAAAATCGTCCATGCATTCCGTAACATTGAACTGTCCGTCGGTAGGTTCAAACACAAGATTGCTTCCGAGAATCTTTCCTAAACCCTCGTCCACTTTCTCCTGATTGTATGCCAACGCACCGTACAGGTTGCTTCCAATGTTTATTTTTGCAACCATTTACATAATATTTTCCCGTTCGACAAAATAAGCGAGCTTCTTTTGTGCTCACTTACCCAAATATTTTTCCTTAAATTCTTCCGATAATTCCAGAATTTTCCGTCCGATTTCAACCAGTTCAACCGTTGCTTTCTCCAATTTATAGAGCAGAGCGAGTGCTTTTTTCTCCGAAAAATTGCTGTGCAATTCCTTTACAACTTGGTTGTAATTCACGCCCACCGCACGGAATTGTGCATAAAACGAAGTGAGTTTGGTAACGTATTCCATAGCGGAACGGTCGATTTTTACCACACGAAACTCGTCCCCGAACACACGGGCAGCGATAAAACGTGCCATTGATTGTACTCCCGATTGCTCAAACATGGAGAGAAACCGGGCGTGTTCAACAGCCGTGAAGTTTACCGAGTAACGGTAATTTGCAGGGTCATTCTTTGGGGAGCGTCCCCCCTTTCCCCGTTTTGGGGAGTTCTTTGCATTTTCATTCATACGTCGGATTTTTTTAGTGGTACAATCCGTCGTTTCGGCATCCGCCGCCATACAATCATTGCCCGAAATGATTCCATAAGCAACCCGACTTCGGAGGGTTTGCGTCCCCCTTGTGGGGCAAGCATTTTTTGCAGCAAAACGGCTTCCGTGCAGCAAAAAAAACAGCTTGCTATTTGCCATGTCGCAAATAAAATCTGCCCTGAACAGGGGCAGATATGAATGCGAGGAAAGCGAGCTAAAATGGCGGTCGATTACCTCCCAACGTTTCATGCTGCAAAGTTACAGGCTAAAGTAACGTGCTGTATTCCAGTGAGCGAAGCCACTTGCTGCCAAATCGAAGCCACTTGCTGCCACCTCGTGAAAAAGTAGTGTGCAGGAGAAATTTTAGGCATTCATTTGCAGAGGAATTGAAAAAGCAAATAAGTAGATATTCAAATTTTCAATGATTTGAAAAAGTAATGAAATGAAGATTTGAAAATGTAGAAAAGCAATTCGGCAAAGATTTGATTATTCAAAAAAGCATTGACGTAATGAAGTAATGACTTACTGTCGTAAAGACGTACATAAGTATTGACGTAAATAATTGCAGAAATGACAAAGCAAAGAAATATTGAAATGCTGAAGTGTATAGCTGCATAGCTAAAAAAGTAAAGAAACACTTATGTAGAAAGATAATGAAATAAGGACTTACTGAAACATTGATATAAATAAGTAATCATTTAAAAAATTAAGACAATGGAAAAGAAAACTTTGAATGTGGCTTTCTCAACCCAAAAGGGCGGAGCCGGAAAAACAACTCTTACGGTGTTGGTAGCTTCCTACCTGCACTATGTGAAAGGTTACAACGTAGCTGTGATTGACTGCGACTTTCCGCAACACTCGATTGCGGATATGCGGAAACGGGATTTGCAAATGACAATGGAAGACGACCATTACAAGCTCATGGCTTACGAGCAATTTTCCTCGCTCGGCAAAAAAGCATACGTCATTGTAGAGAGTAGTCCCGAAAACGCAATGGAAGATGCCAAAGCCGTAATTGAAGAAATGAATCCTGATTTTGTATTCTTCGACCTGCCGGGAACAATCAACAATCCTGCGGTGGTACACACGCTTTCACTTATGGACTACATTATTGCTCCGATCAGTGCCGACCAATTAGTGTTGGAAAGTACCCTGCAATATGTGATTACGGTAAATGATGCCCTGATTACGCCGGGCAAAGCCAAAATCAAAGGATTGTACCTGCTTTGGAATCTTGTTGATGGGCGGGAAAAGACGGAATTATACGAAGTGTATGAAGACGTGATTGACAAACTGGGTTTTCCGCTTTTCAAAACATTCCTGCCCGACAGCAAACGATTCCGCAAAGAGCAGTCGGTCAGCCATAAAGCCTTGTTCCGTTCAACGCTGTTCCCTGCGGATAAGGTACTGGTAAAGGGAAGTAATCTCGATACTCTGATTGATGAAATGTTGGACACTCTAAAATAATCAGATTATGGCAAAGAAGAAAGAAGAAGTGAATCTGAGTGATATTGACGCAAATTTCGTCATTGCTTCATTCAAGAACAAAGACAGGCTGAACAATCCGAGTTCCATTCCCAGAGCATTAGTTCCCGAACATGAGAAAAATCAGGAACAGGAAGCAAAACCCGAAGAAACTTCGGAAAATGAAACTTCGGAAGAAAAGCAGGACATACACACTCCTGTAATACAAGCCCGTGAAAGCACCCGCAAGAAGAAAGGGCAGGTAAATTACAAGGAAACCTTTGCCCGACGTAATGAAATCAAAACACGGGAATGTGTTTATATCAGCCGTGAAATACATTCCAAAATCGTGAAACTGGTCAGGGCGTTGGAAGACACGAGTATTACAATCGGCGGATACATAGACGTTGTGCTGTCGGAGCATTTGGAACAGCACAAGGAAGAAATAAACGAGATTTTCCGCCAATCGCGGAGAGATTTATTATAAACCAATAAAAGATACAAGAGTATGATACCCAATCCGATTATTTACAACGATACCACGATAACGACAGGTCTTATCGTGTGTTGCCTCGTGGCGCTTGCTGCGGTAATGATACCCAAAGCAGTACGCCACAGAAAACAAGTGAAGCAAAATGAGAGTGAGAAAACTGTTCAGGACGAAGAACCGGAAGTGCAAATGGTTGTCGTGCCAAGCAAAGAAATTTCACTTGAAAAATCAATGGCTGACTATAAAAGACAATTTATAGCCAATACAAAAGAGCCGAGAAATGGGAAAGCAGTAGGGATTCGCAAAAAATACCATACCCGCATTTCACAGATAGTAGAATATATCGGCGATGATGAGGTTTCCATATTCAGCTATTTGGACAACGTATTGAAGCACCATTTTGAAACCTACCATGACGAGATTTCAGAACACTATAAGAATATTGACGATGACTACTTAATCCCAAGAAGGTAATCATGGAAAAGATATTCATAACCGTAGTTATCCTGTACGCTCTTTTCGTTGCAATCTACCTTCTGCAACTGAAAGTAGGCAAAAGGCGAAGAAAGAACATTATCGGCGAAGGCTCGACAATCCAAGAAACAGGGCGATTGAAGTCGGATATTGTCGGCAAAAGCCGATTCGATTTAAGGGAAGCGAAGCCACTTGCTGCCAAATCGGAGCCACTTGCTGCCAGCTCGCCAAAAACGGAAAATCCGACGGAAAATCCCGATACATTTGTTCCGCCTAACGAGGTAAAACTGTCAGCAGAGGTGCCGCAGGAGGAACTGGACAAAGCGTTTTCCGATACTCCGCCCGACGAAGATGACGAGCCGATGGAGATTGATTATTCGCTCGAATATGAACGGACGGACGAAAACGAAGATGAGCCGGAAGACGAGGAAGAAGAAGTCGAAGGCACGGCACAAGCCGCACTCGCTTCGGGAGTTCAGTTCGATGATTTGGGAAATATGGTTCGTACGATAAGCAAAACGAACGAAGCCACTCCCGAACAAAAGCAGAAAGCGGGCAATACCCTGTTGGAGATACGACAGACCGATATGTTTGAGCAGGTGGTTTCAGGAAAACCCGATGCAAAGAAAATTGTTTCCGACCTCATGGCAGAAAGCCTTTCGGCTTTTTATGAACTGAAAGATAAGGAAGCCGGAACTACCGGAAGCGGAAAGAAGGCTCCCGACACTTTTAATATCAAAGATTTCGCATAGAGCGAACAGTATTAATAATGTAAAACAAAAAAGAGATGAAAGAAAGAGATTACGGTTAGCGTAGATAAACCGAAAACAAAAAGGTCTTATGACCTACCACTAAAAAAATTCAATAGTAACAACCCGGTAAGCGGGACTATCCAACCCGCTTACCATTTTAACAATTTCTCAATATGACAAAGAAAAAAGTTCTTATGTCAGCAGCCTTAATTCTGGCTGCTGTTTCAAGTGCATTCGCACAAGGTAACGGTGTTGGTGGTATTACCGAAGCTACCAATATGGTAACCAGCTACTTCGACCCCGGAACAAAATTGATCTACGCGATTGGCGCTGTCGTCGGTTTGATTGGAGGCGTAAAGGTGTACGGAAAGTTCAGTTCCGGCGACCCCGATACAAGCAAAACGGCGGCGAGCTGGTTCGGAGCTTGTATCTTCCTTATCGTTGCCGCAACCATTCTGCGCTCATTCTTCCTTTAATCGACTTCATACAGAAAAAGTTATGGAGTTTAATATCAACAAAGGAATAGGCAAGAGTGTGGAGTTCAAAGGCTTGAAATCCCAATACCTTTTTATATTCGCCGGAGGCTTGCTTGCCGTCTTTGTGGTTTTTGTCATTATGTATATGATTGGCATTGACCAGTGGGTGTGTATCGGCTTCGGCATAATCGCTGCTTCGGTATTGGTTTGGCAGACCTTTAGCCTGAATGAAAAATACGGGGAACATGGGCTAATGAAAGTCATGGCTGTAAAACAGCACCCTCGCTATTTGATAAACAGGAAAACGCCGCACCGCCTATTCAAAAAGAAAAGAAAGGAGGTAGCGTATGCGTAATATCATGAAAGCGGCGACTATCGAAAGTAAGTTTCCGCTGTTGGCTGTCGAACATGACTGCATCATATCAAAGGATGCAGATATTACGGTTGCCTACCGTGTGGAACTGCCGGAACTGTTTACCGTAACCAGTACCGAATACGAAGCGATTCATTCGTCATGGGCGAAAGCAGTAAAAGTCCTGCCCGAATACAGCGTGGTGCATAAGCAGGATTGGTTTGTGCGTGAAACCTACAAACCACAGGCGGATAAGGAAGATATGAGTTTCTTATCCCGCAGTTTTGAAAAGCACTTCAACGAACGCCCGTTCCTGAATCATTCGTGTTTCCTGTTCCTGACCAAAACAACCAAAGAACGAATGAAAATGCAGAGCAATTTCTCGTCGCTATGTCGTGGAAACATTATTCCAAAGGAAGTGAACAAGGATACAAGTGTGAAGTTCTTGGAAGCCGTCGGACAGTTTGAACGTATCATGAACGACAGCGGATTTGTCCGCCTTACCCGTATCCCTTCCGATGAAATTACAGGTACGGACGAACAAGCGGGGTTGATTGAAAAATATTTTGCTCTATCGTTGGACGATACCACCTGCTTGCAGGATATGGAACTGGGTAGCGATGGGCTTCGGGTAGGTAGTAAACATGTTTGCTTGCATACGCTTTCGGATGCGGAAGATCTGCCGGGACGAATCGGTACGGATATGCGTTACGAAAAACTATCTACCGACAGAAGCGATTGTCGTTTGTCTTTCGCTTCGCCAGTCGGTTTGCTTTTGTCGTGCGACCATATCTACAACCAGTATTTGTTTATCGAAAACAGTGCCGAAAACCTGCAAAAATTCGAGAAAAGTGCAAGGAATATGCAGTCGCTTTCAAGGTACAGTCGGGGCAATCAAATTAATCGCGAGTGGATTGACCAGTATTTGAATGAAGCCCACTCATTTGGATTGACTTCCATTCGGGCGCACTTCAATGTGTTGGCATGGAGCGACGACGTGGAAGAACTCAAACATATCCGCAACGACGTTGGGTCGCAGTTGGCTCTTATGGAATGTAAGCCACGCCACAATACGGTGGACGCTTCCACTTTGTATTGGGCAGGAATGCCGGGCAATGGTGGGGATTTTCCTGCCGAAGAATCGTTCTACACGTTTATCGAACCAGCACTCTGCTTCTTTACGGAAGAAACGAACTACCGCAGTTCGCCCAGTCCGTTCGGTATCAAAATGGCTGACAGGGTGAGTGGTAAACCGCTACATGTGGATATTTCCGATTTGCCCATGAAGAAAGGAATTATTACGAATAGGAATAAATTCATTCTTGGGCCGAGCGGAAGCGGTAAATCTTTTTTTACCAACCACATGTGCCGTCAGTATTATGAGCAGGGAACGCATATCGTGTTAGTGGACACGGGTAATTCGTATCAGGGATTATGCAACCTGATTAACCGCAAAACAAACGGTCAGGACGGGGTGTATTTTACCTATACCGAAGAAAATCCGATTTCATTTAATCCATTTTTCACGGACGATAATGTCTTCGACATTGAAAAGCGTGAGAGTATAAAAACGCTTATCCTGACTTTGTGGAAAAGGGATAACGAGCCGCCTTCACGGGCGGAAGAAGTCGCCCTCTCCAATGCAGTCAGCCAGTATATCGAAAAACTGAAGACGAACAAAAAGTTAGAACCGTCTTTCAACACATTCTATGAGTTCGTTCGGGACGATTACAAAAAGGTACTGGAAGAAAAAAAAGTGCGAGAAAAAGATTTTGACATTGCCAACTTCCTGAACGTGCTTGAACCCTACTATCGTGGGGGAGAATACGACTTCCTGCTGAACTCGGATAAGCAACTGGATTTATTGTCTAAACGCTTCATTGTCTTTGAAATTGATGCGATAAAAGACCATAAAATCCTCTTTCCTGTGGTTACAATCATCATTATGGAAGTTTTCATCAACAAGATGCGCCGTTTGCAAGGTATCCGTAAAATGATATTAATAGAAGAAGCATGGAAAGCGATTGCCAAAGAGGGTATGGCAGAGTACATTAAGTACCTCTTTAAGACCGTTCGTAAGTTCTTCGGCGAAGCCATTGTCGTAACGCAGGAAGTCGATGATATTATCGCTTCTCCTATCGTGAAAGAGAGTATTATCAACAACTCCGATTGTAAAATCCTGTTAGACCAACGCAAATACATGAACAAGTTCGACAGTATTCAGGCGTTGCTCGGATTGACCGAAAAGGAAAAGTCGCAGGTACTCTCAATTAATATGTCGAATGTTCCCAGTCGTAAATACAAGGAAGTCTGGTTCGGTTTGGGTGGTGTACAATCGGCTGTCTATGCCACAGAAGTGAGTTTGGAAGAGTATTACACATACACGACCGAAGAATCCGAAAAACTGGAACTCTTGCAACTAACCGAAAAACTGGACGGCAATATCGAACTGGCGATAAAGCAGCTTGCCGAAAGCAAACGACAGGAGTAGCCATGAAAAGAAAAAGATATAAGCCTGCTACGGCACTGCAAGTATATACCTCTTTTCCGCTTCGTGATATATGCGGGACATGGGAAAGCCTTTGCGGTTCCCCAATTATTCGGATATACCATGACGGTAGTCGATTCCGGTTGCAGTTTATTTACAGACACGATACGGCGTTTACCGTCCCGATTATCCAATGCTGGGGATATACCTTTTTCAATTTCTACGGTATGATACGCATTGCCTACGATAGTGAGCGGGATATGCTCCTGCTTACTACCGAAGGCGAATACAAACGGGTGTACGACTAACGTGCAACCGAAATTCAATCAATAAATCAATTAAAAAGTAACAGTTATGAAACGAATATTTATGTGCCTTGTAGTGGCACTCAGTATGTTCTCCTTTCAGGCGAAAGCACAATGGGTTGTAACCGATCCGAGTAATCTTGTGCAAAATATCATTGGTGCGGTTCAGGGAACAACCACCGCTTCCAATATGATAAGCAATGTACAGGAGAGTATCAAAATCTACAAACAGGGTAAGGAATACTACGACGCACTCAAATCCGTCCACAACCTGATTAAAGACGCACGTAAGGTACAGAAGACTATCGAAATGGTCAGCGAGATTACCGATATATACGTGAATGGATTTAACAAAATGTTGAGCGATCCCAATTTTTCCGCCAATGAATTGGTGGCTATTTCAGCAGGCTATGCCAAGCTGTTGGAGGAAGGCGGAGCGTTGGTAACAGATTTGAGAAACATAGTTACCGGAAGCAACGGACTTTCCCTGTCGGACAAAGAACGTATGGATGCGATAGACCAAGTACATAGCAAAATGTTGGAATACCGTAACCTCACGAAGTATTTTACCCAAAAGAGCATTTCGGTTTCGTATCTCCGTGCCAAAGAAAAGAACGATACCGACAGGGTACTGGCTCTTTACGGAAGTCCGTCTGAAAGGTATTGGTAATCAAAAAAATAATCAAGTTATGAATTTTGATAACCTACACCAGATTTTACAAAATCTGTACAATGACATGATGCCCCTTTGTAGCGATATGATTGGTGTTGCAAAGGGGTTGGCAGGACTGGGAGCTTTATTCTCTGTGGCGTATAGGGTATGGCAGGCGTTAAGCCGTGCCGAACCTATCGACATATTTCCCTTGCTTCGTCCCTTTGCCGTTGGGCTGTGCATAATGTTTTTCCCTACAATCGTATTGGGAACTATCAACGCTGTTTTGTCGCCAGTCGTAAAAGGGGCGCATACGATTATGGAAAACCAAATAACCGATGTACAGGCATTGCAAGCTGAAAAGGATGCGTTGGAATACGATGCCCGTGTCCGTGAGGGCAAAGCATGGATGGTAGATAACGAAGAATGGGATAAGAAAATGGAAGAACTCGGCATGTGGGATACGCCTGAAATTATCATGATGTGGGGCGAACGGGCATGGTACGATATTAAAGAATGGTTCCGGCAGTTGATTCGGGATTTCTTTGAGTTGTTGTTCAATGCTGCCGCCCTGACTATCGATACGCTACGGACATTTTTCCTTGTCGTGTTGGCCATATTGGGTCCCATAGCGTTTGCCTTCTCCATTTATGACGGGTTTCAGGCAACGCTGACCCAATGGCTCACACGCTATATCAGTATTTATCTCTGGCTGCCGATTTCCGATATTTTTTCCGCTGTACTATCGAAAATACAGGAATTAATGCTTCAACAGGATATTGCCCTTTTGCGAGACCCAAACTATATCCCTGACGGCTCAAACGGTGTGTATATCGTGTTCCTGATTATAGGAATTATCGGATACTTCACTATCCCGACAGTAGCAGGTTGGATTATCCAATCGGGCGGTGCAGGTGCTTATGGAAGTGCGGTAAATAAAACGGCAAGCAAGGCAGGCGGAATTGCCGGAGGCGTTGCAGGCTCGGTAGCGGGTAATGTCGGCGGTCGTCTGCTCGGTAAGTAATCAATTTATTAAACTAAAAAAGTAATGGAATTTAAGTCATTAAAAAACATTGAAACAAGTTTCAAGCAGATAAGGATTATCGCCATTGTGTTTGTCGTCTTGTGTGCGGGAATAACGGGCTATTCGGTTTGGAGTTCCTATGCATTCGCCGAAGAACAACGGCAGAAAATCTATGTATTGGACGAGGGTAAATCGCTCATGTTGGCTCTTTCGCAGGACTTATCGCAAAACCGTCCTGTGGAAGCCCGTGAGCATGTAAAACGTTTTCACGAACTGTTTTTCACGCTATCGCCCGATAAAAGCGCCATTGAATCGAATATCAACAGGGCGTTGTTCCTTGTCGATAAAAGTGCATTCAAATATTATCAGGATATGCAGGAGAAAGGCTATTACAACCGAATTATATCGGGAAATATCAATCAGATTATTCAGGTTGATTCCGTAGCTTGCAACCTCGATGCGTATCCTTATAAAACTACTGTGTATGCAAAGCAAATGATAATCAGGGCGAGCAATGTAACCGAACGAAGTCTGGTAACACGGTGCGACCTTAGAAACTCCGTCAGGAGCGACAACAATCCGCACGGATTTATCATGGAACGCTTTGAAATAATTGAAAACAGGGATTTACGAACCATAGACCGATAAGCCATGATACGGAAATTAATCAATCGGATAAGTGACTGGCTTGAAGACGGGATACGCAGTATTTGCAGACCGTTAAGCCCCGATGCAAGGGTTATCGTAATCCTGACCATGCTACTCCTGTTCGGCGGATTGTCTATCTACATGACGGTTTCTTCCATATATAATATGGGAAAGAAAAGCGGTCAGCAAATGCAGATAGAACATATCAAACGCTTGGAACTGGAGCATTCGCAAAAAGCGGATAGTATAAACCAATTAAACAGATTTAAGTATGAGTAATGCAAATGAAGGCAACGAACGGAAACCCGACGTTACCGAAACTAAAAAAGAGAGTAAGCCGAAAAAGGAACTTACCCCGCAGGAGCTTCAGAAGCGGAAGAAAATGCTTATCTACCCGCTGTTCGGACTGCTGTTTATCGGGTCGATGTGGCTCATTTTTGCTCCTTCGGGAGATAAGAATGACAAGCAACCCGACGGCTTCAACTCCGAACTGCCCATTCCCAAAGACGAAGCAATCGTAGGAGATAAGCGGACGGCTTACGAGCAGGAAGCCATGCAGAACAAGCAAAACGAGAAAATGCGGAACTTGCAGGATTTCGCTTTTATGCTTGGAGAGGAAGAAAACCGCAAGGCACAGGCTAATGAGCCGCAGGTAAATCTCACTCCCGATATTCAGGACGTGCCGACTAACAATCGTGGTTCACAAACGGGAATCCAATCTTCGGCAAGTGCCTATCAGGACGTAAACCGACAGTTGAATGACTGGTATGAGCAACCTGCAACCAATGCGAACGAACAGGTACAATCAGAGACAGAAATGCGTATTCAGGAATTGGAAAGGAAGCTGGCTGAAAAATCGGCTGCCGATGAGCAACTGGAACTGATTGAAAAATCGTATGCGATTGCAGCTAAGTATATGCCCAACGGACAACCCGAACAGGTGCAACCTGTGGACAACACAATCAGTTTGAAAGAAAAGGTTATCCCGAAACCTGTGTCGCAAGTCCACCAAAGTGTGGTTTCATTATTGGCTGCACCAATGGAAAACGATGAGTTTTTGGAGCAATACAGCAAGCCCCGAAACATGGGATTTATCACGGCGGCAGGCAACGAAGCGGTAACGGATAAAAACAGTATCCGTGCTTCGGTGTACCAAACCGTAACGATTTCCAACGGAAAGGAACTGCAACTTCGGCTACAAGAACCCATGCGAGCGGGAAACATGCTGATCCCTGCAAACACTATTCTTACAGGGAGTGCAAAGATTGGCGGAGAACGCCTGCACATTACCATTACGTCAATCCAGTATGCGGACAATGTGCTGCCTGTTGAAATGGAAGTGTACGATATGGATGGTATGCAGGGGATTTTCGTTCCGAACTCGGACGAATTGAATGCAGCCAAAGAAATTGCCGCCAATATGGGTACATCAATGGGAAGTTCCATAACGATTACTGACGATGCAGGCTCACAATTGGCTGCCGATTTAAGCCGGAGCGCCATTCAGGGAGTATCGCAATTTTTCAGTAAGAAGATGCGGGAAGTAAAAGTAACGCTGAAAGCGGGATACAAGGTCTTGTTACTCCCGAAAGCGTAAAAAAGGTCTATTGACCAGCAAAAAAAAAATCATAATAATAACAATTAAAACAAATTTCGTATGAAACGATTTCTTTTTGCACTCGCCATTTTCGGGTGCGTATTCACAGCCAATGCACAAGAGTTGGAAACACAAAGTGTAGTAAAACAAGAAACAGCAAAAGTTTCTTCCCCCTCTACGGGCGATTACTTCAACGGTCTGACCAGACCGTTGACCTTTAACCGCATGATACCGCCGTATGCGTTGGAGGTAACATTCTCGAAGACGGTACACATTATTTTCCCGTCCGCTATCCGCTATGTGGACTTGGGTTCTGCCGACCTGTTGGCAGCCAAAGCGGACGGAGCGGAGAATGTTCTCCGTGTGAAAGCTGCCTTGCGAGATTTCTCCCGTGAGAGCAATCTGGCGGTTATTACCGAAGATGGTGCATATTACACTTTCAATGTAAAATATGCGGATGAGCCAGTAAAATTAAGTGTCGAAATGACCGACTTTATCCACGATGGGGAAGCAACTAACAGACCGAACAACGCAATGGAGATTTATATGCGGGAACTGGGCAGCGAATCGCCTTTGCTTGTCAAACTGATTATGAAGTCAATTTATAAGAATGACAATCGGGAAATAAAGCATATCGGGTCTAAACGTTTCGGCATACAGTACACGCTCAAAGGGATTTACACGCATAACGGGTTACTTTACTTTCACATGCAATTAAAGAATAGCTCCAATGTGCCGTTTGACGTGGATTATATCACGTTCAAAATTGTAGATAAAAAGGTCGCCAAGCGCACCGCCATTCAAGAACAGGTTGTCGTACCATTGAGAGCACACAATAACCTGACATTGATAGGGGGTAAGAGAACGGAACGGGTAGTGTTTACCTTGCCGAAATTTACGATTCCGGATGATAAGCACCTGATTATTGAACTGAATGAAAAAGAGGGCGGACGACACCAATCCTTTGTTGTCGAAAATGCCGACCTCGTGAGAGCCAAAGTGATTAACGAACTGAAAGTTAAATAACCATGAAGCGGCTATCTATTATCGTAACGTTTGTGCTGTGCCTGGTCTTTGCAGACCAAGCCCACGCACAGCGTTGTTTACCCGGTATGCAAGGCATACAGGTAACTGGCGGAATGGTGGACGGATTTCATTCGTCAGATAATAAAAACGAACTGGGGTATTATTTCGGGTTATCTATGGCCACCTATACCAAACATGCCAATAAGTGGGTATTTGGTGCAGAGTTCCTGAATAAATACTACCCTTATAAAGAAGACAGGATACCTGTCAGCCAGTTTACGGCAGAGGGTGGTTATTACCTGAAATTCCTATCCGACCGCAACAAGGTGGTTCTTTTCTCTTTGGGCGGATCTGCACTCGCCGGATACGAAACAAGCAACTGGGGAGAAAAGACACTCTTTGACGGTTCAACACTACAAAACGAGGACGCTTTTATCTACGGCGGTGCGCTTACGTTGGAAATGGAAACCTATTTATCCGACCGTGTTGTCTTTCTTTTGACCGCCCGTGAGCGGATATTGTGGGGAACTTCTACAGGGCATTTCCACTTTCAATTCGGAGCAGGACTGAAATTTATAATCAATTAGTACCATGAAAGAAAATGATGAATGGTACACGCCATCGGAGATTATTCACTCTTTGGGGGAGTTTGATTTAGATCCGGCATCTTCGGAAGAAGCATTTCGGTTAAACCAGTCGGCAAAGAAGATATATACTGCAAAAGAAAACGGGTTAATACAGGATTGGTACGGCAGGATTTGGTTAAATCCGCCATACTCCAACCCGTTATTGCAGGATTTTCTCAAAAAGATGGCAGAACACAATCAAGGTATCGCCTTAGTCTTTTCAAAGATTGAAGCGAAGTGGTTTCACGATATTGTGTTTGAATACGCTACCGCCGTAAAGTTTCTATATAACCGAATACAGTTTTTCAAACCGGACGGAACAAAGGGAACACAACCCCGAAACGGCTCAATGCTTGTTGCCTACGGAAAGGCGGATGCGGAAATACTTTCTAAAAATCCGATAAAAGGAAATTTTTTCTATTTAACAACTAATTAAAAGTAAATTCAAAATGAAAAAGTTCTTAGCATATTTTTTATACACACTATTGCTCGGTGCAATAGTCTGTGCCTGTAGCGACGATTTGGACATTAATCAGGTTTACACATATGATTTGGTATGTATGCCAGTTCAGAAAAAAATCGTTCAGGGCGAAACTGCGGAAATCCGCTGCCAACTGGTAAAAGAGGGTAACTATGAGCAAGCAAAGTTTTTCATCAGGTATTTTCAGCCTGACGGAAAAGGAGAACTGCGAATGGATGACGGAACTCTATTCCTGCCAAATGACCTGTATCCATTGAACAGGACTACATTCAGGCTCTATTATACTTCCCTAACTACCGACCAACAAGTTATTGACGTATATATCGAAGATAACTTCGGACAGGTGGTACAAAAAAACTTCAGTTGGCAGAATGACAACGGAGAGGAAGACAACGAAGAAGATGAGTTTTCACAAGAATTATCCGACTATGATTATATGCAGTTTTATCGTGTTCAACGCCCTTTGTTGGCTATGGATAGCCCATGCGTTGAATAATGCTCCGACAGACATAGATCTGTGGGGAAAGGAAGTTGAATAAGTAAAGTACCCGGAGCAATTCGGGTACTTACTGTATTTACAGATTGATTATGAAACATATAATAACGTTCTTCATTACGTTGCTTCATTTAACAGTATGGGGACAACCAAACAGAAAATCGGAGATAGAAAAATGCACGGAACTGGCTTATTCGGCAACAGAGTTCAGAGGGATTGCCGACTCCATGCAAATGACCATTGAGGAACTATGCGACTATCCCGTGATTTTCCCGATTAAAAAGCCTTCGCGTATTTCTTCGGGCTTCGGAATGCGTTACCACCCGATATATAAAGTGCGGAAGTTCCACACGGGAATTGATATACCCAAAATGAAAGGTACGCCTGTGTATGCCACTGGTAACGGCGAAGTTGTTCGCAAGGGTTATTGTTCGGGCTATGGCTACTATATCGAGATTGAACACGCAGGGGATTTCCGTTCGTTTTACGCACATTTAAGTAAGACAACAGTAAATATAGGAGATACGGTAAGTATCGCCACGCAAATTGCCTGTGTTGGCAATTCGGGAATATCAACAGGTAGCCATTTGCATTATGAGATAAGGAAAGGCAAACGCTATCTGAATCCTGCTGAATGGTGCTACTGTCTGATTGAAATATGGAATAAACAAACATTAAACGAAAAAATAGCATGAAATTTCTTACTACATATTTACAACACGGAGAGGAAATCCGATACAGGGCACGGATACATATATTCCTGTTCCTGCAACCTGCCGTACTATTGGCTATCGGATTCATATGCTATTTCGACGAAGCTCGGATAACGCAGTATTTAGGTGTAACGTTGCTGTTCTTGGGATTGGTTTCCCTTGTTCAGCGTGTATTTGTGAAAGTCGGCTCAATCTATGCCGTTACCAACAAACGGGTGATTATCAAAACGGGAGTAATAAGTCGCCGGACAGTAGAACTGGTACTTGCCAAATGCGAAGGTATTCAGGTAATACAAGGTGTTGCAGGGCGTATTTTCGGCTATGGCTCTATTGTGGTAACGACTGGTGGTGCTACCAACTGCTATTATTATGTCGCCAATCCATATCGGTTTAAGAGGGCGATAAATGAACAAATTAGATAGACGTTTGATAATTCTAATTTCTATAACAAAAGCAATCCGAAGCCAATAAAATAAAAGGTTTCGGATTGTTTGTATAATAGGCTTTTTGTTACTTTTTCTCCCGCACGTTTTCTCGGCTCACGGAAAAAGTAACGGGCGAAAAAATCGCCCGTCTTTCTAATCCTCATTATTTCACGCTTATTTCGGAAACATACCAACTGTCTTGGTACTTGTCGCCAATCAGATTGAAAACGCCCGATAATCCGCTCTCGTTGGCGTGTTTCTTGGCTTCGCTGATTGTGCCGAACTCGCCTAATTTGTTGAAACCGATAAATAGTTTGTATCTATCTCTGTTCTCCTTGTGCTTTTTTACTTCTTCCTGCAACATAACATATATTTTTTGATAATTCGTTTTCTTCTGCTCCAATTTGCCGTAAGCCTTTAACAGATACTCGTCCGTATCTATGTTGAAAAACAGGTCGTTGTGTTTTTTGTAGTCGATATATCGGGCAATGGCTCTTTCTACTTTGGTTATCTGTGCTTTGGCTGCTGAAACCTTGCCCAATATAAAGTCAAAACCTGTCTGCAAGCCTGTACGCTTATCGTAAAAGCAATGATAAACCATAATTGTTTTTCTCGGATATTTACACACTAACTTAGCCTTACGCCATTCGATAAGCCACCGCCAACGGTCTAACATATCACGGGGTATGTCTATGACGTGCAAAACTTCACGTCTTCTGTCAGGGTGTCGGATTTCAAAGGAGATATATACCCAATGTTCAATACCCAGTTCCCGTTCTGCTCTGGCAAGGTCTTTAGCATCCTGCATCCAATCGTCTACTTTTTCCTGTGCCATGATGTTAGCTGTTATAAATCTGTTGTATTTCTTCGCCTATCTTCGCCAACGCCCTGCGTTGTTCATCGGTAAGGGATAATATAAAATCATCGTTGCTGTACCATTCTCCGCTATCTTCCTGTATGCGGAAGCATCGCCTGTTGGCAGTGTCTGCGACTGCTAATAATACATCTGCTTCGGTCGGAGTCAGTCCGCTGATTGTGCAGGTCTTATTTGTCTTATTGTATTTCAATTTCATTACGTTTGGAATTGTGGGCGGATTACTCCGCCCTATGGTTACTATCGTTCTACAATCTCTAAGTTTTCATTTTTCAAGAATTTCCTGCCACATTCGCAAATGACGTGGGTATCAGTTATGCGAGTGATAACTCGTGTGATATTCTCGTGGCAAATATATGGCTTTCCGTCCCAATATCCGTTTTCTAAGTCGCCTGAAATGTGGCAATATTTGCCGATTAAATTCTCGTTTACTTCTTTTGCTTTCATGTCTTTGATTATTATATGATTAAAAGAATGATAATTGTATTGCTTTGCGCCCTGTGATTTCATCAAACAGGTTCTTGGCTTGTTTCAAAACGGATAGGGTGTATTTGTCGGTCTTACTGCTGTCCCGATTAAGCCCTGTCATCATTTCATTGAGGGCAGAGGTAAGGCATTCTTTCCGATTGTCGAATATCTTACCCCATACGCCCAAGCCGTAACCTGCTCCGCCTGTGCTGTAAGAATAGCTCATTCCGTATGTCCATTTGCCGTTTAAGCCTTTGCCCAGTGTAATATGGTTGCTTACCGCCCAACCGTCCCTATGTGGAAATTGGATTTCTTCACGCTCCAAAAAATCGGGTCTTTCCAACCAACCGTATTCGTTAAAAGCCTTTTTGGTAAAGCCGAATAGCAAATGCCGTTCGTACTCCCGTTTGTTCATCAATAACTGGCGTGGGCTATCTCCAAAACTCTCGTATTCCTCGATTATAGCCCTGTCGTTACGCCTTAGTGCGTTTAGATATATGGCTGCATTGTGGCGTTCTGCTCGGCAGAAATTGACCTCCTGCATTTGTTGCAATTTTTCGTATGCCGATAAATTTTTGTATTCCATAACTGTTGATTTTGTGGGGTAGAATAGGCTCTACCCCTTGTTATTACTTAATCCAATCCGAAATAGACGGCTAATTGCTGTTCCTGTGCTTTTGAGAATATCCAACCTGCTAACCTCTTTCCGTTGAATGTCAAATGGCTGTTAAACCGTCCACCCATTGCTTTGAGTTCGTCTTTTATGGCTCTCGTTTCTCCGAATACCGCCACCGCTTTGGCTGAATATTCTACCATTGTACAACCGCCTTCGCTTTTCTCTGTCGGTGCTGTCGGCTTGCTTGGGGGCGTTGTGTTCGGTTTTCCAATACGAATATTATCTTCGTCCCCTGCGGTGTAGGCAAAATCCTCTATCGTGCGTTCACGGTTATATACAGGCTCTTTTTCGATTATCCAACCGCTATACTTGCTTTTTCCCAAGTAATAACCGTCGCCCATGCTGTACTTTTCGCGGTGTTCATAATCTTCGTTAATCTCGGCTAAATAGGCAGTTCCCTCAAAATTGGATGCGTGTTTACGCATTTCGGAAAACAAGTCCCTTTTATGCTTGGAAAAGCCTATGATAACCGTCCGTTGTGTACTATATGAGTAGTAGTCGGTATAGCTGTCGCTCTCGTTTTGTCTTAGACGTGCTACTATAACCGCCTGTGCGTCTTCGGGAAATATCTCCATAAAGCGTTTCCGTCCGATTTTCCGTACTTCTTCAACTCGTTTGCGTTCCTGTTCGGCTTGGTCGTCCTCCGCTTTCTTCTGCTGTTGTGCTTCCTGAAGAAGTATTGCAACCTCGAAACTGTCCATAAATTCAGGGTTTTCACTGTCATAGTAATAACCGATACCGAATTTTTCTTTCAAGGGTCTGATTATGTCGGCAGTCTGAAACTCCTTTGTCCGCAGGTTTACCAATTTGTAGGCAATGCCCCATTGATTTTTTGTAATGTCATACACTACATACCTGTCGTAGCTGTAACCCTCCATTTGGATTATCTGATTGACCTCTACCACTTGTTTGGCTCGGTCGATTTCCTTGTTTGCTCCTAATAAAAACACTTTGCTCATAACTCTGAATTTTAATGGTTTATAAAAACGAGAAAAGAAAGAGAATAAAGAGAATTATAGCCCCTAAACCCACGAAGAAGGAGAGGATGCCCCGAATAACAGGAAGAAAGAGATACAAGCCCACTAACGCCCAAATAAACCCTGTTCCCCACACGGAAAACCCCAAAGCCACCAATGCGATTTTTACCACCAATTTTATGCTAATTGGAAGGTTACTACCTTGTTTCCTATTTTTTACTATACTTCTCATAATTTCTGACTTTTTTTTTATGCCGTATCGGTGAGGTGTACTGACCTATGTTTCGGATACTTAAAAGGTCGGCTAAAATCCGCCGAAGACAAATTTTGGGGGAATAAATACGCTCGCCCGAAGAATGAGGAAAAGAGGAAGATTTTTTCAACAACAATTTGGCGACAGGATTGCCGAAATACCTTTGTATCCTGAACATGGGGCAAAAAGTAACCTCTTAGATACTCGCTAATGAGGAAGAAATTATACCAAGGAGAAGTGTAGTAAAAAGAAATTTGGTCGGATACTTTGCGTTTATCATTGTAAAACGCAGATTTTCCTTTGACTGAAAAGGAATACAATTAAGGACTTGCGGAAGTCCTCTATACTTAAACATTAAAAATGATGATATATCTTACAAAATCAGTATCTTTGCGAAGTAAAACATGATAGTATAATTGTAGAAATCAAGATTCTACAATTCATATATAACATAACGTTCGCTGAACGTCTCGATATAGAAAACTGGTAATTTTCAATCGGAAGAGGCTGATGCGCAATGTTCATGCTATACATTGTATAGCGTGGGCTTGCCTGTTTCTTCCAAGGGCGTACCAGTGCCTCTATGTCGGAATGGTGTGAGTTCCACGCTTCTTTTTGTCCGGCGAATGTTCTTAAAAGGCGTAACAATAAATAGAAAGGATTAAGAACATGAGAAAATTAAAATTGTACATTACATCATCCAGTGATGGTTTTATTGCTCCACCGGACGGCGATTTGGATTGGTTAATTGGCTATCCTGTTCCCTCGAAAGAGAATCATAAAAATTTTACAGATTCGGTCGATACCGTTATAATTGGCGGTAGAACTTACTGCAACATGCGGATAATGGACATTCTCTGGCCATACGGGGATAAGAATGTTCATGTTGTTACCCGCAATCCGATGATGGAAAAGGAAGGCGTGAATTTTATCACGGAAAACGTCATTGAAGCTATTTCCAAACTAAAAAAAGAAAGTGGCAAAGATATTTGGCTCGTTGGCGGTGCAGAACTGACAGCAATGCTGCTTGATGGCGACTTGATTGACGAAATGATAATCACGTATATTCCCGAAACGCTTGAACAGGGAATATCTTTATTTGCCAATACCCCCGAAAAAATGGGTTGGGAGTTGAAAGAGGAAATTCCATACGAAAATAATGCCTTTAGAAAAACGTATCAGAAAACACTGCAATACGCATAATAACAGAAAAAGCCTGCTTCTATTTTGAGAAACAGGCTTCGTTACATTAAAATTGGATTCGATTATTTGGCTCTTGTCTTTCCGTAACATTTGCTGCCGTCGGGAGATAGATAAAAATCAAATGTTTCTTCGACGGCTGTTCTGCCCGGAGGAACAAGCGAGTATTTACAACGAACGATTACAGCAAGTACGTCATTGACATTTCGGCTGTCATATCCCCGCAGATTATCGGGCGTAAGATTTTTAAGGGAATCAACAGTATTGCTGATTTCCGCAATATCTGTATTATACTTGTCAATATCGCTTTGCTTTTTTGCTTTAGCCAGTAGCGTTTCGCTCATTTTCTTTGCCAGTTCGACACGTTTAATAATAAGTTCCTTATCTTTCTTAAACTCGTCAGTAAGATAAGCAATGCTGTCAGCAACCGTAACAGTACCATGCTCATACATTTCAACAATCTTGAAGTTGAGATTTTCTTTTGTGTCGCTGCCTTTCAGCAGATAACCCGTAATGGTTTCTTCGTAGTTACTCTTTGACGAGTTTGAACCGCAGGAAACCATAAAAACCGCAATGAATAAATAGATTACATTTTTCATAACTGAATGATAATATATTGTTTGACTTAATTTAATGATAGGTGAGGAAGTTTTGACGACAGGTTATATACAATCAAGACTTCCGTTTCTCTCTTGGGCTTTGTTCGGGTATATTCGGTTAAAGCCGCCATTACCCATTCCCTGAATGCCCGTGCTTCGTAAGACGCTATGCGATAACTGACAAAAATCAATGCTTCCAAATTATAGAGCTTCATTTCGCACTGGCGACCGTTATGCTCGTATTTGTGTATTCGGGTTACATTTTCTTCCCGCAATAGTCCCGATTTGAATATAGACCGCAGGATATTACTTGCAGGTACTATCGACACATTAAACAAATCAGCTATCTCGTGCTTTGTCATCCAAAGGGTGCAATTTACGAGTTTTGCTTCAACAATTAGCTGATTCTCATCGTTTTCTTTGATTTTGACATATCCGTGTTCCATAATATGACGTTTTTATTGATTAACAGCCATTTTTTCGCTCATACCTTTAACTTTTCCTGCAAAGGCATTCATATCATGACTGATCTTTGCATCTGTGATTCGGGCATAAATTTGAGTTGTTTTGATATTAGTATGCCCTAACATTTTGCTAACACTTTCGATAGACACGCCCTTGCTAAGTGTCAGAGTAGCAAATGTATGACGTGCTAAATGGAATGAAATCTCCTTATTGATTTCACATAAATCTCCGATTTCCTTCAGGTACGCATTCATCTTTTGATTACTTGGAACAGGCAATATACGATTATCAGGTAAAATGCCTTCGTATTTTTCTAAAATTTGCTTTGGTATATCAAGCAATGGAATAGAAAACGACACATCTGTTTTCTCCCGTTTCCCCATAATCCATAGATTACCGTCAAAAGAAGTGCGGATATTTTCTTTTCTCAACTTCTTTACATCTATATATGCTAATCCGCAAAAACACGAAAAGACAAAAATATCTCGCACTTGTTCCAGTCGTTTAGTCGAAAATTCTTTAGCCATTATAGCTTCAACTTCTTCTTGTGTCAAATAGCCTCTATCGACTTTTTTTAGGCGGATTTTATAATTGGCAAACGGATCTGCTTTAATCCAACCGTTATTCTTGGCTATAATAACAATCCGTTTGAAGAACTGCATGAATTTAGCAGTGGTGTTAGCATTGCAACCGCAAGTCGTTAAAAGATAGACTTCAAAATCCATAATAAAGAGGTGGTTGATTTCTTTAAAGGAAATGTCGCTTAGATTATACTTCTCTTTAATAAAGTCGGCAAGGTGCTTTCTTGTTACTTCATACTTCTGATAAGTTGCTTTAGACTTGCTAATACCTATCAATTTTTCAACGTCTTCATTATGGCGAATGAATTGTTCAAGGAGATTGTGAGTTTTAGTTGCGCCGCCAAGAAAATAGTTTTTCACTTTTTCTGCGGTAACGCTTGCATCGCTTAGCAAGAGATCATTATATACATTAAATAAGGATGATTTCGTTTTGTCAATGATAGAGTTGATTTCAACTACTTCACTGGTTCGTCCAATGGCTTTGCCTGCCTTAACATCCCAAATAGAGGGATTGACATCTTGTTTCATACCAAACCGTGCTTCTTGCTTGTCGATGGTTATTCGACAAAATAGGGGTACGTTTCCGTTTGCTTTTTGCTTGTCTCTTTTCAGGAAAAAGAGCACTCTAAATGTACTTCTCATAACTCAAATTTTACTGTTACAAAATTAATTTAACTATCTCAATTTGAGTTTTATGCGACACCGCCAAATCAGGACAACACACTGCCAATTTCGGACAATTCGTACCCCTTTTTCAAAATTCCGAAAAGGGGTACGATTTGGAGCGCAAAGTATGTCCCTTTTTGGCTTTTTTCTGTCTTTTACACCCAGACAATATAGAAGCAAAAACCCTACAAGTCATTGAACTCGTAGGGTTTGTCTTACTTTTGGCTGCTCTTGGCTTAGCCTTCCAGCGGAGAGAGAGGGATTCGAACCCTTGGTACCCGTGAGAGTACAACGGTTTTCGAGACCGCCCCGATCGACCACTCCGGCATCTTTCCTGATCAGGTGCAAAATTACGCTATTTTCCCGTAAAACAGTGTTAATCGTTCACTAAAGTTAGACATTTTCTGCGCTCGGCAAAACAAATAAATTTGTTCTGCACTTGCTTAACGAAAATGTTCATTAAAATTAGTCGTTTTCTCGCAACAGCAAAATCCAAACAAGTTTGGTTTCCGCTCGTATTGCTTAACGAAATAGTTGAATAAAATTAGCGTTCTCCTTCGATCACAGAATACAATCAAGGTTGGATTACATACATCTAACCCTGAAAAACAGCCCGATTTTATTTCTTCAACGCTTGTAATGCCTCATGGGTTGCGGCAAGCAATGGCTCTATCGAAATAGGCGATCCCACGGCATTCTTCATCCAATGCTGGGGAATAATGCTCCCCTGCGTATACATGCGGTACATTTCGTCGGCAAGGTTCTTACCCCGCACCTGCTGCTCGATCTGGAAAGCGATCAGATGCCCCATGGGATAGTTGGGCAAATAGAGCGGATAGTCAATCATGTGCGAGTAGATGCCAAGCAGGGTTTCATCCTCTCCACCCAATATGCCGGCATAATAGGTGTTCCATACCTCTTTGGCTGCATTGATCACTGCCTCTTTCAGTTGCTCCGGCGTAGCGTTCGGGTTGGCATACAACCATTCCCATACCTGTATATCTACAAGCGAGACACCCATGATCTCGTAACAGGACCAGAAATTATCCAACGCTAACCAATATTCATCTTCCGGATTGGGGTTTTTCAGTCCCAATAATTCCAGATCCCTTTTCTGGAAAAGGAATGCGACTGCTTCGGTAAAAGCAGTATTGGGTACGCCGTTCAGCATATAATAATCCACATCGTTCATGGTGATGGTCTGTTCCACATTGTGACCGAACTCGTGTACGGCAATATTGTAACCCTTATAATCCAGTCCTTCCGCCCCGATCCGGGTACGCAGCCGGGCGACATCATTCCGCATTTCAGCCCCCCAGGCATGGCCTGCGCCACGTGAAGCATCGACGGTCACAAGGGAAGTGATTTCCTTTGCTTTGGCCGGTTTCCAGCCCAGTTTCACTAAAATATTGGGCAGGTCTTCCTCTAATGCTTGTGCATCAGGATACTTCCGTGAAGTGATGGCTGTCAGTTCATCTTCGGGAATGCCTTCTCCCGATTTGAAACCATTATACCAGATATCGAACGGCTCCAGTTTACGCCCCAACCGTGATTCGATAAAGGATGCCACTTCTTTCACCTGCGGAGAAGAGAGTAATCCCCGAAACAATTCTTCCACATCTTTTTGCGGCACTTCCATGGTACCATCGAACGCGCGGACAAGTTGGGTGGGATAATCCGGAGAATAGGTATCCAACTGGCGCATGGCATGAAAATTTTTCAGAAATACCCCATATCTCCGGGTATCTTCGGGTTTGGAAGCAACAGTTCCTCTATTCTTGTCAAACAACTCGTTCGTTATCGGATTCCATGAATAATTATCGCTGTTGATTACCTGTAGAGGAATAGACTGGTCAATAATACGTTGCATTACCTTGTAAACCATCCGCTGTTTTTCCAACCCTCTTTCCTTATCAGCATAATTTGATTTCAGTTCGTCGCGTAGCCCCCAATGGGAGATCAGTTTCATAGTAGAAGGAAACAGTTGTTCCCCGGCTTCATTCCGGAGCTCTCCCATATAAATATTGTAATCGGATATATAAGCATCCGCCTCTGTAATAGTTCTGGAAATATCCTGTAAAATAGCGGCCGGCACACGCGCAGTAAACCGGTCTCCCATACGGGCATAGGCCCATTCCTTACGGCTCCAGTTTCCTCCCAGTTCGGTTTTTTCCTTTAAAGTATAGAAGGGGAAATTCAATGCCGTAATAAAAGCGATCTGATTGGCATACAGGTCATCTGTCAGATGCGCCGAAACATCGTACCCTCCGAACATCATGTCCACCGGTGTGATCTCAGGTCCCTCCAGTTGCAAAGGAGCTTTGAGCATCACATCTATCTTGTGATAGTAACCGTAAATTACCTCCAAATTACGTTCCAGCGTATTGAACAGCCGGGAAAGTTCCGCCGTATCACTAATAAACGAGTTCTTACAAAAGTCGGAGAAGTCATCCACCGTGCCATCTGTTTCTCTCCAAAGATCAGCCACTTGCCATACGCCCCGCTCTATACGGAATGCGTGAGACTCTCCGAGAGAGTCTTTGAGTTGTTTAACTATGGCCTCTACCTTGGCTTCAGAAATAAAATCGGTTGTCTGCATTCTATTTTTGTTATTTTGATCGGAACTGTTACACGCCACTAATCCGATAAGAAAAGGAGAAAGAATAAAAGATAAGAATTTTTTCATGACTTTATTTTTAGTTGAACTATGCTGAGACGCATCTTATATTATACAAAGATATAAAAATCAATTAAAAAACATCTTCAATATACCCGATGTTACAGAATTTTTTTATAGTTTTACACCACAACATTTGTTCGGAGAAAATTTGTTTTACGGAAGTAACTGCCGAGTTGCTATGTGGATAAAACAAATCAATCAAATAATTTTAATCATATGAAACGAGCATGATAATCATTATCACACAAGATCATGGTTACAGCGAGTTCCATATGACACCATTGAAAATAAATACTTTAGTCATATGAAATTAATAAATACCTTGCTTCTATTATTAGTCGCTGTCGCCATTTTCGGGCAGGAGTCAAGTATTATTGCAGAAAACGCAAAAGTGATACAGGCAGGTACGGGCTATACATTTACCGAAGGCCCGGCTGTTTCACCTGATGGGAAAGTTTTCTTTACAGACCAACCTAACGACCGCATTTATGTATGGGATGAAACCCGGGGAATTGAGTTGTGGTCGGATAACACTGGAAGATCCAACGGCATGTATTTCAATGCTGATAGTCAGTTAGTTGCTTGTGCCGATCTGCATAATCAACTTGTATATTTCGACCGCGATAAAAAGAAACATTTCCTCTTTGAGAATTATGAAGATAGATATCTGAATGGCCCTAACGACTTATGGATCGCTCCTAATGGTGATATCTACTTTACTGACCCTTATTATCACCGGGACTACTGGAAAGAGGGACATACACCAGCACAGGATGTACGGGGTGTCTATCATCTTTCACACGAAGGTGCGGCATCACGTGTGATAGATGATTATAAACAACCCAACGGAATCATAGGGACACCCGACGGCAAGATATTGTACGTGGCAGATATAAACGATCGGAAAATATGGAAGTATGGAATCCAGCCTGACGGAGCCCTCTCCGGTAAGACTTTCTTTGCGCCTGAAGGTTCTGATGGAATGACTATTGATGACCGGGGAAATATCTATCTCACCATGGGTAAGGTCTGGGTTTATTCTCCGGATGGGGAAATGATACAAGAGATCGAAATACCCGAAAGTCCGTCCAACGTTTGTTTCGGCGGAAAAGACCGGGATATTCTGTTCATCACGGCACGCACTTCGGTCTATACCTTAAAAATGAATGTGAAAGGTGTCCAGTAAATATCTTTAGGAAAAATCCGGAAAACGAATATTTTTTCATTATAAAAATAAAAACAACATGAACGAAATCAACAAGTACGTCGAAACACACAAACAGCGGTTTTTAGATGAACTTTTCGAACTGATCCGCATCCCGTCCATCTCATCCCTTCCTTCACACAAACCCGACATGCACCGTGCCGCCGAAAAGTGGAAAGAAATCCTGTTGGCAGCCGGTGCCGACAGAGCAGAGGTGATAAAGACCGATGGTAATCCGGTAACTTATGGAGAAAAGATCATCGATAAGAAAGCTCCCACCGTATTGGTATACGGGCATATGGACGTGATGCCGGTCGATCCACTCGACCTCTGGAAAACCGATCCATTTGAACCGGTAATAAAAGACGGGAAAATATGGGCGCGTGGCGCAGATGACGACAAAGGCCAGTCGTTCATGCATGCCAAAGCGTTCGAGTATCTGGTACAATCCGGAAAGTTAGGATGTAACGTAAAATTCCTTATCGAAGGCGAAGAAGAGGTGGGATCCCCCAACCTTCCCAAATTCTGTAAAGAACACAAGAAAATGTTGCAGGCTGATGTAATCCTCGTATCTGACACCTCGATGATCGCCAGAGACGTACCCTCCATCACCACCGGACTTCGTGGTTTAGCTTATTGGCAGGTTGAAGTAACAGGACCCGTGGCTGACCTCCATTCGGGGTTGTTCGGCGGAGCAGTGGCCAATCCTATCAACGTTCTCTCGAAAATGATCGCCCGGACTATGGATGATGAGGGACATATTCTCATTCCCGGTTTCTATGACGACGTGTTAGAGGTCTCAAAAAAAGAACGGGCTATGATGGGCAAAGCGCCTTTCTCCCTACAGGAATACAAGAAGTCGGTCGGCGTGAAAGAACTTTCCGGGGAAAAAGGATACACCACTAATGAGCGTACCGGTATACGTCCTACTTTCGACATATGTGGAATATGGGGCGGCTATACCGGCGAAGGAGCCAAGACTGTATTACCTTCCAAAGCCTATGCAAAAATCAGCACCCGGCTGGTTCCTAATCAGGATCATAAAAAAATAGAGAAGCTGTTTATAAAATATTTCGAATCCATCGCCCCGAAATCGGTAAAGGTGAAGGTAGAATATCTCCATGGAGGCCCCTCCTACGTTTGCCCTATTGATCTTCCTGCCTACAAAGCGGCGGAGAAAGCATTGAAGGATGTGTACGGAAAAGACCCCGTACCGGTTCGCTCGGGTGGTAGCATCCCCATCATCGCCGCTTTCGAAGAGATATTGGGAGTTAAATCGGTATTGATGGGCTTCGGGCTCGGGTCTGATGCAATCCACTCACCCAACGAAAACTTCCCGCTGGAGCAATTCTATAACGGCATTAGAACACTTCCTCTCTTTTATCAGTATTTTAGTGAAATGAGAGTGAAGAGCTAAAAAACGCTCACATAGGCAACATAACTCGTGGTTTTGGTAACGGGAGTCAACGACAGGTAGCCGGAGAGTATCTTTCCGTTCTCTACTTTGAGAGGGGACTCCCGTTGCATTTTCTCATTGAACGACAAAGCGCTTTCCGGTTTCTTAAAATAATCCACTACGAACTTCCCTTCTCCACCGGGATGCATGTACCGTTCATGGAAGAAACGCGCAACCAACCCCATATTCATTCGCATATTGATCTCCACACAGGGTTGGATACAATATCCGCAAGAGATCTCACATACCATCATGTCGACTCCCGCGTAACCAGTATAAAGCGGGAAACGGTGGGATAATTTTTCTTCCATGGAGTATCTAAGCCGGTGTAATAATTCAATTGAAGCAAATCTACCAAGCTTTTCCTCAATCCTCGCATCGCTAAGCAACTCATTTCCAGCATATGCACCAGAAGCAGCAGTACTAAACAAGGAATAACCGGTAAAACTTGCCTTGCCTTCATGCAAGTAAAATTCCATCGCGAAATCCTGTACTTTGGACAGCACAGGCTCCGCTACTACCCCACCTTGCTCCCGGACGACTCTCCGACACCAGTCACGTTGTTTTTCAGTAATTCCGCCCAATATCCATATCAACCCTTTTCCGCTACCGGAGAGAGGCATCTTCAACACCTTATTCCCGGGTGAAGACTCCAACCAATTATACAATTCCTCCGTATCCGTGAAGAAATGGGATTCTCCGCAAACACCCGCTTCTTCGGTTTTCAATTCACCCAATATCCCTATGGCATGTTTCCTGCTCGAATAATGCCTCAGGCATATTAATTCTTCAGGTGAAGGCAATACTTCCTCATTTGCGCCGTACGATACAAGTCTTTTCCTTAACGTAGGATTCCATCCCCAGGGAACAATTTTGAGATGAGGGTATAACGCTATATCAGAAAAAGGGATCAGTGATGCATGTAGCGGTAAAACCTTCTTGATTGACGCCAAAAATGAATGGTTCAACTCTCCTTCGGCAATTACTACCGTTTCCTTATTATTCCTTCCGAGAGTCCTTCGATCCATCCCGGCATACCAAATGGGCAGGATAGCCAACTCTTCCGTCATTCGGGTCGCAGACGCGGGCGGGGTATAGTTAGCAGTGAAATTAGCCAGTGCGAGATCGTTCTCGGGATTAAAAAGATACATCTACTATAAGAGTTGTTCAGTTCCGGTTGAAAGTTCGGTATATCACGTAAATCTATTGATATTCTTTTATCTCGATATCACCGTTAATCGCAAGAAGGGCGTTCTCTGCCAGAGCACCCATCTCATCCTGTCCCGGATAGACATGGACAGGAGCAATACGATATACCCGCTCGATGACAAGGTTACAGAACCATTTGCTATTGGCAATCCCCCCGGTGATCAGGATCGAATCCACTTCACCCTTCAGCACGGTAGACATAGCTCCTACCTCTTTTGCCACCTGGTAGGCCATGGCTTCCAGCACCTCCTTGCATTTTTCATCTCCATCTTTCGCTTCCCGTTCGGCCAGATAGGCATCATTTGTTCCCAGATAGGCCATCATCCCGCCTTTCCCCACAATCATGGCATACATCTCTTCATAGGTGTACCGGCCGCTGAAAGCCGCTTTCAAGAGCGCTCCCACGGGTAGTGTCCCCGATCGTTCCGGGGAGAAAGGGCCATCGCCATCCAACCCCTGGTTCACATCAATGACTCGTCCCTTGCTGTGTGCCCCAACCGTAATACCTCCTCCCAAATGAACCACGATAAGGTTCAGATCCTCATATTTCTTCATGATAGAGTTGGCGTGTGTGCGGGCAATTGCTTTTTGGTTGAGCGCATGGAAGATGGAACTCCTCTCGAAGTCGGGGTGTCCCGAATATCTTGCCAACGGATTGAGCTCATCCACTACCACCGGATCGGCAATAAAAGCTTCGGCCGACGGGAGTAGCTTTGCAATATCGGCGGCTATCAATCCGCCAAGGTTACTGGCATGTTCCCCGCGTTTGCATTCCAGCAGGTCTTTCCTCATCGCCTCATTCACCCGATAAATTCCAGAGCCAATCGGTTTGACCAGTCCACCGCGACCAATCACCGCATCAATCGTCTCTACCGGCACATCCGCATTCTTCAATTCTTCATAAACGACCTCCTTGCGGTATTCATATTGGTCTGTAATCCTTTTGAATTTGCTCAGTTCTTCCAGTGAATGTTTAATCGTTTTCAGGAAAATCACTTTTTCCTGTTGAAAGATAGCGATTTTTGTGGAAGTGGAGCCGGGATTAATCACTAAAATACGTGTATTTATTGCCATATGCATATTTTATTTATTGGTTTAGAATCATTTTTTCGAAGCTGCCCTCCATTAATCTATCAGCGTGGCCAAAGCGATAGAGAGCAATTTACTCCGTTCATCATCTGACCGCGAAGTCAGTACGACCGGCACAGCAGCGCCCATTACCACCGCAGCCGAGGAAGCCCCTCCCAAGAAATTGAGCGCCTTGTAAAACATGTTTCCCGCTTCGATATCGGGTGCGAGGATTACATCGCAGTCGCCCGCCACCTCCCCGCCGATGCCTTTATGTCGTGCTGCTGCCGCACTCACCGCGATATCGATGGCGAATGGGCCATCGACGACACACCCTTTCACCTCACCTCTTGCATTCATCTCTTTCAATAGAGCAGCATGTACCGTCGCCTCCATCTTTGGATTCACGGTTTCTACTGCGGCAGCCACAGCCACCTTGGGATTCCCTATCCCGATTCCCTGACATGCTTTCACCGCATTGTGAATGATCTGGACCTTTGCTTCCAGATCGGGAGCAATATTCATTGCTACATCCGTCACACAAAATATTTTATGGTAATAAGGAGATTCAAAGAAAGCCACATGGCTCAGCAACTGATCCGTACGTAACCCTAAATCTTTATCCAGTACCGCTTTCAGGAGATCACCGGTACCCACGAAACCTTTCATGATAATATCTGCATCCCCGTTTTTTACTTTCGATACGGCTATCCGGGCAGAAACAGCCGCACCCTCCCTATTATCAATTAATTCGATGCCATCCAGGGAAAAACCAATCGGTTGTGCTATTCGTTGAATTTTCTCTTTATCACCCACCAGCAAGGGGATGATAATTCCCTCTTTCATAGCATCCTGCAAGGCTTTCAAAACATGTTCGTCTTCGGCAGCGGCGACAGCCATCTTTCGGATGGGTCGGTTTTTCGCTTTCCGGAGTAATTCAGTCAAATCGCGGATCATAGCAACTATTATTTTGCATCGTTTTACTTGCAAATAAACAAAAAATCCGGCAATCCACAGCTATAAATCAGGCATTTTTTTGACAAAAGGTAAGTAAGAAGAAGCAATAAATGATCAATCACTACAAAGATTATCTGGCTATAATAACCGCTTGCCAGTATCATTCCTTTCCCGGGGCAGGATAATTGAAGGCGGCGTCATCCAACACAAGTATCCAGTCGGTCAATTCTCCCTTATCAGGCGAAATAAATGTCCTTTCATCCTGTACATTATCAAACGTCTCAAAAAGATTTGCTTCGCCATTCCGAGGATTATACCACCATGCTTTTACCTTCATTCCCTTTATGACTTTCATATTAACGGTAAAAGAACGTCCTACGGGACAATAAACCATCGCATAAGTACCATCTGTATCACGTGTTGCCACGAATCGGTAACGTCCCTCCCCGGGAATTGAAGTCGGAATTTCTCCCTTTACTATAATTGAGGGATCGGGTATTCTAGTGAGGAAAGGACGCGACTCCATCAGTTTTTTTCCATGGATCATTTGCGAGGCCCCCGGCTGGTCAAGTGCTTCTTTCCATGACATCAAAGGATTATTGACCGGACGTCGTTTTTTCTCTGGATCATACATCTGCCATATCGAGTGATGTCCATAGGTATGACCGAATGCTCCTTCAAAAAGGTTCCAGTACAGGGTTCTTCTCACATCGGCAGCCAGAGAATGACCCTGACGGGCAGCATCAAAATTCAGAGGATGGTCTTCATATAAAGGTTCTCCATCGAATACCGGTTTAACCGGTTCCCTGTTATAATCTTCCAATGTTTTACTATACCTGTTTGTGTAATCAGGACTATGTCCATTCTGAAGCATGTTAAAATCCAACCAATCATCGTTATGGAACGATTCTGCCGAACTTCTTGCACCCCGTGGATGAAAACTTATAAGGTGTGTGCCGCCATCCCCCGCTTTAATGCCTTCTGCCATTGCCCTCGTTATTGCATAATGAAGGTCACTGGTTACTTCCCTGTCGCCTCCCAATATCCATATTATATTTTTGTCTTTATATCGTCTTCCCAAAAACTCACCGTACATCCGGGCATTCTCAGGTGTGAAAATCAGAGATTCTTCATCATGCCAGTAACGTCCCCAAGTGGGTAAGAACCCAATGTACATGCCAAGCTCATTGGCTTTGTCAATAATATAATCAACATGATCCCAATAATCATTATCGGTACCCTCTCTTACGGCTGGTTGTGCGGGATCCAGATCATCAAGCGGCAGATAGCCGTAAGGATTGGGGACAGTATGCCCGTCCAATTCCGCCAGCGCCACTGTCTGAATGACATTAAAACCTTTCCCAGCTCTGTCCTCCAGATATTTATCGGCTTCTTCCTTGTTCAAACGATGGAAAAGTTCCCAGGCAGTATCTCCAAGATAGAAAAAAGGAGTACCATCCTGGCATTGCAGAAAACGTTTATTCTCCGAAACTTTTAATTTCCCATGAGAAAAAATATCCTGTTCCGGTTGTTTTGGTTCTAAATCAAAATATGAAAATAAAACCGTAAGAAGTAGTAAAGCAGGTATTTTCATTCGTTTTAATTTGAATAACAGATAATAAAGTACAATATTAGGCATTTAAATGATAAATACAAATAAATATTTTTAATTAGTTTTGGAACAATATTTGTGTTTACATATCTGCTGATGTCCGCCAAAGGGTATTTATTTCAGCAAATGACAACAAATTCCCTCCGTTTCCACATCCAACTTCCAAAATTTTGCACCCTTCTTTCAGGGGGAAATGATTGTTGAGGTAATCAATATAGAAATCACGTGAGGTGTTGGCCAGTTCCGTAAAGTAAAGATCTCTGTATAAATGTCTTTCCTGCATTTTATATTACTTTTTCATGATTCAATTCACTTCCTGAAAATTTCGGGAGATCGACAATCTTCTTTGTTCGACTGTTTACCCTGCAAATTTAAGGAGAAAAATTGTAACTGTTAGAACGATCCTCTTTAGTGTTGGATATTCCATAATAAAATTTGCTGCTTGGTCATTTACCGGTATGGTTACTGGTATGGTAAACGTATTTCTGCGCTGTTTTTCATCCATGTAATCAAGTATCTTATCCAGAAGTAATCTTCCAGTTCTTTCCTTGTCGCTGATCCGTATATTTCGATATACTTTAGAATAAATGATTTGAGTTGTTGGATGTAACCTCGTTATTTTTTGTGATTCTACTCTATTGTGATAGGCAATATAACATGCACATAATCAATCCCATTGTGGTAAAGAAAATGGTCGGATATAGTACGAAGAAAGACGTGACGGCAGGATATGTCAACCTCACACCTAAAAAGAGAAGGGAGATCAATTCAAAATTGCTGAACCCGAATAAGAAATATACGACGATAATACAGAGTAAGATATACGAAATAAGGGGCGTAAAGGTCATGCTGGATTTTGATTTGGCAGAGATGTATGGCGTGGAGACGAGTGTTTTAAAACAGTCGGCAAGGCACAATATGAAATACTTTGAAGGTGATGACTTTATGTTTGAAGTTACAATGGAAGAACTTTCAAGATC